>Ga0308171_1000072_pt1 | contig 318377 bp, 297 predicted proteins | sample PhyGR1_FD_202135 | JGI IMG/M metagenome (GOLD analysis project Ga0308171, IMG submission 202135) | Phyllosphere microbial communities from UC Gill Tract Community Farm, Albany, California, United States - DLSLSG.R1 | ecosystem: Host-associated > Plants > Phyllosphere > Unclassified | place...
CCGCCGCACCGGAAGTGGTCGAGATCCTGAAGATCAAGAACCCGGCCGAGAAGTTCGCCAAGCTGCGCGAAAGCCAGCACCCGCAGGCGCAGTTCCTGTGGGCGACCTTCCGCGACCTGTTCCACTACAGCGCCTACCACCTGGCCGACATCGCCGAAACCGCGCGCGACGTCGATCTGGCCATCCGCTGGGGCTACGGCTGGTCGCTCGGCCCGTTCGAAACCTGGCAGGCCGCCGGCTGGAAGCAGGTGGCGCAGTGGATCGCCGATGACATCGTGGCCGGCAAGAGCATGAGCAGCGCACCGCTGCCCGATTGGGTGTTCGACGGCCGCGACGGCGTGCACGCCGCCGAAGGCAGCTACAGCCCATCGCGCAATGCCAAGCTGCCGCGTTCGGCGCTGCCGGTGTACCAGCGCCAGCGCTTCCCGGATCCGCTGCTGGGCGAGACCTTCAGCCCGGGCGAAACCGTGTTCGAGAACGACGGCGTGCGCATGTGGCACGACGGCGACGGCATCGCGGTGGTCAGCTTCAAGACCAAGATGAACACCGTGTCCGACCACGTGCTCAACGGCCTGCAGGAAGCGATCAAGCGCGCCGAGCAGGACTACAAGGGCCTGGTGATCTGGCAGCAGAAGGAACCCTTCTCCGCCGGCGCCGATCTGTCCGGTGCGCTCGGCCTGCTGCAGGCCGGCAAGGTGGACCAGTTCGAAGAGATGGTGCACAACTTCCAGCGCACCAGCCAGGCGATCAAGTATTCGCTGGTGCCGGTGGTGACCGCGGTGCGCGGCCTGGCCCTGGGCGGTGGCTGCGAGTTCCAGATGCACAGCGCCAAGAGCGTGGCCGCGCTGGAAAGCTACATCGGTCTGGTTGAAGCGGGCGTGGGTCTGCTGCCGGCCGGTGGTGGCCTGAAGGAACTGGCCGTGCGCGCCTCGCAGGCCGCCGGTCCAGGCGGTGACGTGTTCGCCGAGCTGAAGAAGACCTTCGAAACCGTCGCGATGGCCAAGGTCTCCAACTCGGCGCTCAACGCCAAGGAACTGGGCCTGATGCGCGCGACCGACAAGGTGGTGTTCAACAGCTTCGAGACGCTGCACATCGCCAAGGCTGAAGTGCTGGCGCTGGCCGAAGGTGGCTACCGTCCGCCGATGCCGGCCCGCCGCATCCAGGTCGCCGGTGACGTCGGCATCGCCACGTTCAAGATGATGCTGGTCAACATGCTGGAAGGCCGCTTCATCAGCCCGTACGACTACGAGATCGCCGTGCGCATCGCCACCGTGCTGTGCGGTGGCGAAGTGGATCGCGGCACGCTGGTGGACGAAGAGTGGCTGCTGACGCTGGAGCGCAAGCACTTCGTCGAACTGGCCCAGCAGGAAAAGACCCAGGCCCGCATCGCGCACATGCTCAAGACCGGCAAGCCGCTGCGCAACTGACCCTTTTAGAGAGATCACTGCAATGACCAAGCAAATCCAGGACGCCTACATCGTCGCCGCCACCCGTACCCCGGTGGGCAAGGCGCCCAAGGGCGTGTTCCGCAATACCCGTCCCGACGACATGTTGGCCCACGTACTCCGCTCCGTGGTCGCGCAGGCGCCGGGCATCGACCTCAACCGCATCGATGACGCGATCATCGGCTGCGCGATGCCGGAAGCCGAGCAGGGCATGAACGTGGCGCGCATCGGCGTGCTGCTGGCCGGCCTGCCGGACACCATCGCCGCGCAGACCGTCAACCGCTTCTGCTCCTCCGGCCTGCAGGCCGTGGCCATGGCCGCCGACCAGATCCGTCTGGGCAATTCGGACCTGATGCTGGCCGGTGGTACCGAGTCGATGTCGATGGTGCCGATGATGGGCAACAAGATCGCGATGGCGCCGAGCGTGTTCGACAACGACCACGTCGCCATTGCCTACGGCATGGGCATCACCGCCGAGAAGGTCGCCGAAGAATGGAAGGTCTCGCGTGAGGAGCAGGACGCCTTCGCCCTCGCCTCGCACCAGAAGGCCATCGCCGCGATCCAGAACGGCGAGTTCAAGGACGAGATCAGCCCGTACGACGTGCGCACCCGCCAGCCAGACCTGGCCGACGGCCGCCGCATCATCACCCGCGACACGATCGTGGATACCGACGAAGGCCCGCGCCTGGATTCGTCCGCTGAAGGCCTGGCCAAGCTGCGCCCGGTGTTCCGCAACGGCCAGTTCGGCGGCACGGTCACCGCCGGCAACTCCTCGCAGATGAGCGATGGCGCCGGTGCGGTGCTGCTGGCCTCCGAGCAGGCGATCAAGGATTACGGCCTGACCCCGCTGGCCCGCTTCGTCAGCTTCTCGGTCGCCGGTGTGCGCCCCGAAGTGATGGGCATCGGCCCGATCGCCGCGATCCCCAAGGCGCTCAAGCAGGCCGGCCTGTCCCAGGACCAGCTGGACTGGATCGAGCTCAACGAAGCCTTCGCCGCACAGTCGCTCGCCGTCATCCGCGATTGCGGCCTGGACCCGTCCAAGGTCAACCCGCTGGGCGGCGCGATCGCCCTGGGCCACCCGCTGGGCGCCACCGGCGCGATCCGCACCGCCACCCTGCTGCACGGCCTGCGCCGTCGCCAGCAGAAGTACGGCATGGTGACCATGTGCATCGGCACCGGCATGGGCGCGGCGGGTATCTTCGAATCGCTGTAAGGCATTGATCGGTGCCGGCCCACGGGTCGGCGCCGATGCGGCGGATACCCGTTGCACCGGTGGCACCAATGCAACGGGTATCACCGGCCCAACCGGTGGCACCAATGCAACGGGTATCACCGGCCCTACTGGTGGCACCAATGCAACGGGTAGGCACCGACCGTTGGTCGGTGCACGGTCGGAAACGAAAAGGGCAGCCTCGCGGCTGCCCTTTTCTGTTCTGCCGGGAGCCGGCCAGCGGCCGGCACTACCACAGCTGCTTGAGGAGCCGGCCAGCGGCCGGCACTACCACCGCTGCTTGAGGAGCCGGCCAGCGGCCGGCACTACCACCGCTGCTTGAAGAGCCGGCCAGCGGCCGGCACTACCACAGCTGCTTGAAGAGCCGGCCAGCGGCCGGCACTACCGCCGCTGCATCGCGCGGCGGCAGCTCGTCCTCAGCCTTCAGCCAGCATCTTCTGGAGCACTTCGCGCGCCGGACCGGCCAGCTTCTCGTTGTCGAGCGCAAAGCGGATCGTGGCTTCGACCAGGCCCAGATGGGTGCCGCAGTCGAAGCGACGGCCTTCAAAGCGGAACGCGTCGACACGTTCGCTCTTGAGCAGCTCGGCGATCGCGTCGGTCAGCTGGATTTCGCCACCTGCACCGGTCCCGGTTGCTTCGAGCAGCTCGAAGATCTTCGGGCTGAGCACGTAACGGCCGACCACGGCCAGGTCGCTCGGGGCATCTTCGGGCTTGGGCTTTTCGACGATGGCACTGATCCTGCCCTGGCGGCCGTCGAAGGCTTCGGTGGCCACGATGCCGTAGCTGCCGGTCTTGTCATGCGGTACGTCTTCGACCGCGATGATGCTGGCGCCGGTGGCTTCGTTGGCGTCGGCCATCTGCTTGAGCGCACCGTTGCCGCGGTTCCAGATCAGATCGTCCGGCAGCAGCACGGCGAACGGCTCGTCACCGACAATCGCCTTGGCGCACAGCACCGCATGGCCCAGGCCCAGCGCTTCAGCCTGGGTCACGAACACGGCGCGCACGCCATTGGGCAGCACATGGCGAACCAGTTCGAGCTGCTCCTGCTTGCCGGCGCGCTCGAGTTTCTGCTCCAGCTCGTAGGCCTTGTCGAAATAATCCGCGACCGCATGCTTGTAGCGGTTGGTGATGAAGATCAGCGTGTCACAGCCCGCCTCGATCGCCTCATCCACGGCATATTGGATCAACGGCCGATCAATGATCGGCAGCATTTCCTTCGGAACGGTTTTGGTAGCCGGAAGGAATCGCGTTCCCAACCCTGCGACAGGAAATACCGCCTTGCGAATACGCTTGCTCATCAGAACCTAGTGGCCTCACGCGCCGGAAAGGCGAGCACTTTAGCAGAGCTGACGTGATCGTCCTGTTGCAGCGGAGAAAATTCCGGCATGGTCGCAAACAGAATGCTGTTGATCGCATCAGTATCGTAGCTGGCAATCGCCTCGCGCAGTTTCGGCACATTGGCCAATACCTGTTCGCGCGCGAACGTGCGTACGCCGGCCTCGAGAATCTTCGGGTGCGCGGTCGGACGATAATCTTCGTCGGAATAGAACAGCGTTTCGTGCAGTTTCTCGCCCGGGCGCAGGCCCGTATAGACGATGGCGATGTCCTTGTACGGCTGCTTGCCGGCCAGGCGGATCATCTGCTCGGCCAGCACGCGGATCGGCACCGGCTCGCCCATGTCCAGCGTATAGATCGCCCCATGCGAGGCCGACGCGGCCGCCTGCAGGATCAGCTGACAGGCCTCGGGAATGGTCATGAAGTAGCGGGTGACTTCCGGGTCGGTCACGGTGACCGGGCCACCCTTGAGAATCTGCTCGCGGAACACCGGCACCACGCTGCCGGCCGAGGCCAGCACGTTGCCGAAGCGCACGGTCACGAAACGGGTATGGCTGGTCTTCTGGTCCAGGCTCTGGCAGATCATCTCCGCGTAGCGCTTGCTGGCGCCCAGGGCGTTGACCGGATCGACCGCCTTGTCGGTGGAGATGAAGACGAAATGCTCGATGCGCGCTTCGACGCAGGCACGCGCCACCGTTTCGGTGGAGAGGATGTTGTTGCGCACCGCCTCGCGCAGCTGGCGCTCCAGCACCGGCACCTGCTTGTAGGCGGCGGCATGGAAGACCGAGTCCACCCGTGACAGCGACAGCGCATGGCGGATCACCGCGGGGTCGCCGCAGTCACCCAGCACAGCTTCCACCACCAGATCCGGGAAGCTGCGCTGCAGCTCGGCCTCGATGGTGAGCAGGAGCAGCTCGCTCATCTCCACCAGGACGATGCGCCCTGCCCCGTGGCGTGCACACTGGCGGCACAGCTCCGAACCGATCGAACCGCCCGCGCCGGTGACCAGCACGGTGCGCCCGCCCAGCCAGCCACGGATCAGCGCCCAGTCCGGCAGGATCGGCTTGCGGCCGAGCAGGTCCTCGATCGCCACTTCCTTGAGCTCACCCGGCAAGGAATGACCCAGCAGGATGTCGTTGAGCTTGGGCACCATCCGGAACGGCACGCCGGTGCTTTCGCAGATGGCCACCACCCGCTGCATGCCCACGGCATCCAGCGAGGGAATGGCGATCACCAGCAGCTTGGCGGCGGTCTCGCGGACCACGGCCGGGGCATCTTCCAGGGTGCCCAGGATCGGCAGGCCCTGAAGCTTGGCGCCCTGCAGGTGAGGGGCGTCGTCGAGCAGGCCGACCGGCTCGAAATCACCCGAGCGGCGCAGGTCGCGGACGAGGGCCTCGGCCGCCTGGCCGGCACCCAGGATCAGCACACGGCGCGCGGTGACGTCGGACTGCAGCGCCTGATAGTCCTTCCATGCGCGGTACAGCAGGCGCGGCGCGCCCAGCAGCGCCGACAGCGCGAAGGGGTAGATGACCAGCACCGACATCGGCACGCCTTCAAAGCGCTTGTACGCCAAGGCCACCACGATGGCGAGCAGGCCGATGAAGCTGGCTTTGAAAATATTGAGCAGATCGGCGACGCTGGCAAAGCGCCACAGGCCGCGGTACAGGCCCACCCGCCAGAACACCACGGCCTGGATGACCAGCACCAGCGAGGTGTCGATGTTCCACAGCGGCAACGCCGGCGCGTCGACCAGCATCGAGTAGCGTCCGGCGTGCAGCAACTGCCAGCACGCCCAGACCATGAACAGGTCGTGGGCGACGATGGCCGCGCGGGGCATCAAGCCGGTAAGTCGGTCCTGCCAAGGCGTCATAAACAACGTAATCCTTCTAGTTGCGCATTCCCTTGCGCAGGAGCAGCCAAAGGCCGGACGCGAAGATCAACCACGCGATGGCCACGGCAGCCTCCCACCTCGGCTGCAAATTCGTGCATGCATTAAACACTGCCGCACTGAATATTCCAAAAACAAGATACATCCCGGTGACGAAAGTGTGGCTTGCACCACTTTTCACCGCGCGCTGATAGAGATGCTGCGTGTGGGGTTCCATCCAGCGCTGTCCGGACAGGATGCGCGAAAGCAATGTGAAGCCTGCGTCCACAAGAAAGGCCGAAAGCGGCACCAGCAACAGCAGCCAGTGGATATCGGTGCGCACACTGACCAGACAGACCAGCGCCGCGATCGCATAGCCCAGCGCCCCGCTGCCCACGTCACCCATGAAGATGCGCGCCTTCGGGTAGTTGAACGGCAGGAAGCCCAGGCAGGCCAGCCCCAACACCACGCCGGCCAGCCCGTAAGGTGGCGGCAGGACGAGGGCGAACGCGAGACCGGCCAGGATCGCCTGCGTGGTGGCTATCCCGTTGATCCCATCCATGAAGTTCCAGATGTTGATCAACGAAGTGGCAAACAACAGCGCCAGCAGCGCCTGCCAGGGATTGCCACTGGCGTGCCAGACCAACCCAGCCAGCAGCGCGGCCGCGATGACATGGACCAACAGGCGACGCACCGCCGGCAGCGGCCGATGGTCGTCCCACCAACCGATCCCCGCGACCAGCACCAGCCCCAGCGCGAATACCGCCAGGGTGAGTCCGGCCGTGGGCCAGATCACCGCGGCGACCACGCAGGCCAGCAGCAGGGTCAGCACGATCGCGATGCCGCCGCCGCGTGGCGTCGCCACCCCGTGGCTGCGGCGCTCGCCGGGCTCATCCAGTAGATTGCGGCGCAGCGCATAGGCGCGTGCGCCCCAGGTGAGGCCCGCCGATACCGCCAGCACCGCCAGCAGCCCCGCCATCCAGGCGACCATCATGGTTCAGAGCACCGCGTAGTTGAGCAGCGGCTTGACGGTGCCCCATTCCTTGCAGCTCGGGCACTGCCAGTGATGCGTGCGCGCCCCAAAGCCACAGCGGGTGCAGCGGTACGCCGGATTGCGGACCAGCAACTGGTCGGTGATGTGCTTGAGGTCGTGCAGGGTCGCGGTGGAATCCGCGCCCTCGGCCAGGGTCAGGTCGATCAGGGCCGACTCGCCACGCACCGACGGACGATCCTTGAGCTGGCGGCCGAGGTAGGCGCGCGCCGGAGCGACACCCTCCTGCTCTTCCATCAGCTGGGTCAGGGCCAGCACCGGGGCGATGCCGCGATAGTGCTCGGTCATCTCCGAGAGGAACGCGCGCGCGCCACCGAGGTCGCCGACCTTGCGGTAGTTCTGCATCAGCGCCTGCAGCACTTCCGGCAGGTACTCCGGATCGTTGCGGGCGGCCCGCTCGAAGGCACGCACGGCGGCTTCGGCATTGCCCGCATCGTTCTCCAGGCGCCCTTCGATGATGCCGGCCCGCACCGACATCGCATCGGCCTGGTAGGCGCGCGCGATGGCCGCGCGGGCCTCTTCGATCTTGCCAGCGCCACGGTAACGCTCGGCCAGCTCGCATTCGAACTGCCCGATCAGCTTGCCCATCGGCTCGCCGGTGACCTCTTCGAAGCGGCTGGCGTTGTCGATCGCCTTTTCCCAGTCGCGCTCGGCCTGGTAGATGCCGATCAGGTGCTTGAGCGCCTGCGGTGCGCGCTGGTCGATCTGGGCGAGCTCGGTGAACACGGTTTCGGCGCGATCAAGCAGGCCGGACTTCATGTAGTCCTCGCCCAGCGCCAGCAGTGCCTGGACACGCTGCTGATCACTCAGGTCCGCGCGGTTGACCAGGCCCTGGTGCAGGCGGATCGCACGATCAACCTCACCGCGGCGGCGGAACAGATGGCCCAGCGCGACCTGGGTCTCGAAGGTTTCCTTGTCCAGTTCGGCGATGTGCAGGAACAGCTCGATCGCCTTGTCCGGCTGCTCGTTGAGCAGATAGTTCAGGCCGCGGAAGTACGTGCTGGACAGATGGCTGACCTGGTTGTCGCCATGGCGTTGACCACCGCGACGCCCGATCACCCAGCCCGACAACGCGGCCAGGGGCAGGAACAGGAAGAACCAGAACCACTCGGAGACAAATTCCATCGGCGCTCAGCGTCCGTCGAATGTAGAAGAAGAAGGGGGTGCCACGACCACGGCAGGCGCGGCCTTCTGCGCACGGCGCAGTTTGGCGTACAACGGGATCACCACACTGGCCAGCACGAGGCCGCCGCCGATGATTGCACCGGACAACAGGGCGATGATGATCGCCACGCCGGTGGTGGAATTGATCTGGGTAAAGCCCAGGCTGATGATGATCGGCTGCGAGTTGAGGGCGCCGATGATGAGACCCACGACCAGAACCGCCAGCAGGATCAGCAGACGTACGATGTTCATGCAGCAGCTCCAGTTCCGGGAGATTCAAGAGTAGCGGAATATAGAGCAGCGGGACAAAGAGGCCCGTAACGAAAAAAGCAGCGGACCAACGGTCCGCTCTACGCGGGATCGCTTTCCAGCGGTACCACGGCGCTGACGCGCTCGCGCAGTTCCTTGCCCGGCTTGAAGTGCGGGACATGCTTGCCCGGCAACGCGACCGATTCCCCGGTCTTGGGATTGCGCCCCAGCCGTGCGGGCCGGTAGTGCAACGAAAAACTGCCGAACCCGCGGATCTCGATGCGATCCCCGCCGGCCAGCGCCCCACCCATCATTTCCAGCAACGACTTCACGGCCAGATCGACATCGTCCGACTTCAAATGCGCCTGTCGGCGCGCCAGGATTTCGATCAGCTCGGATTTGGTCATTACGGGCTCTTGGGGAGGAACTCAGACCCTGAAACGGCCCGGACTGATGTCCGGGCCGCCCAGGAAACTACGACAGCGACAGACCGATTACTCGGACTTGTTGCCGTTCAACTGTGCACGCAGCAGCGCGCCGAGCTGGGTGGTGCCGCTGGAAGCCGACGAGGACTGGTATTCCTCCAGCACTTCGCGCATTTCCGCGTCGTCCTTGGCCTTGATCGACAGCTGCAGGGTACGACCCTTGCGATCCATGCCCACGAACTTGGCTTCGACCTTGTCGCCGACCTTCAGGAACTGGGTCGCGTCGTCAACGCGCTCGTTCGCAACGTCGCGAGCGGCCACGTAGCCTTCGATGCCGTCAGCCAGTTCGATGGTTGCGCCCTTGGCGTCCACTTCCTTGACCACGCCTTCGACCTTGGAACCCTTCGGGTTGGCAGCCATGTACTGACCGAACGGATCCTGCTCCAGCTGCTTGACGCCCAGGCTGATGCGCTCGCGCTCCGGATCGACGGCCAGGACGACGGCGTCCAGGTTGTCGCCCTTCTTGTAGTTGCGGACCACGTCTTCGCCGGTGGTGTTCCAGCTGATGTCGGACAGGTGCACCAGGCCATCGATACCGCCGTCCAGGCCGATGAAGATGCCGAAGTCGGTGATCGACTTGATCTGGCCCGACACCTTGTCACCCTTCTTGTGGATGGCAGCGAAGGTTTCCCACGGATTGGCGGCAACCTGCTTCATGCCCAGCGAGATGCGGCGACGCTCCTCGTCGACGTCCAGGACCATGACTTCAACTTCGTCACCGACCTGCACAACCTTGGACGGGTTGACGTTCTTGTTGGTCCAATCCATTTCGGAGACGTGCACCAGACCTTCGACGCCCGGCTCGATCTCGACGAATGCGCCGTAATCGGTGACGTTGGAGACCTTGCCGAAGACGCGGCTGTTGGCCGGGTAACGACGGGCGATGTTGTCCCACGGATCTTCACCCAGCTGCTTCAGACCCAGCGAAACGCGGTTGCGCTCGCGGTCGAACTTCAGCACGCGCACGTCCAGCTCGTCGCCGACGTTCACGACTTCGGACGGATGGCGCACGCGCTTCCAGGCCATGTCGGTGATGTGCAGCAGGCCGTCGATACCGCCCAGGTCCACGAATGCGCCGTAATCGGTCAGGTTCTTGACGACACCCTTCAGGATCGCGCCTTCCTGCAGCTTGTCCATCAGCTGCTCGCGCTCTTCCGAATGCTCGCTTTCGACGACTGCACGACGGGACACAACGACGTTGTTACGCTTGCGGTCCAGCTTGATGAGCTTGAATTCCAGCTCCTTGCCTTCCAGATAGGCCGGGTCGCGCACGGGGCGCACATCCACCAGCGAACCGGGCAGGAACGCGCGGACATCCTTGATGTCCACGGTGAAACCACCCTTGACCTTGCCGCTGATGCGGCCGGTGATGGTTTCGTTCTTTTCCAACGCTTCTTCCAGCTCGTCCCACACCATCGCGCGCTTGGCTTTCTCACGCGACAGAACGGTTTCACCGAAGCCGTTCTCGATGGAATCGAGGGCGACCTTGACGACGTCGCCTTCAGCAACGTCGATCTCGCCAGCGTCGTTACGGAACTGTTCGATCGGCACGATGCCTTCGGACTTCAGGCCGGCGTTGATCACCACGACATCGCCGCGGACTTCAACAACGACACCGCTGACGATCGAGCCCGGCTTCAGCTTGGCCAGATTGGCCTGACTGGCTTCGAACAGCTCTGCAAATGATTCGGTCATTAGATTTACTCTGTTGGACACATGGGCATTGGCCCCCGAAGGGAACCGCTTACTGCCCGCCTGTTGGTCGACCCCGGTAAGGCAGGTCGTGTGTTAAGTAGGAAAACCGCCACGCATCATTGCGGGACGGAGCTTTTGTTGCCTTGCGATGGTGCGACACCGTCGATGGATTGACGGCCCTCCTTTACAACGGATCAGGCACCCGAAACCGGAAGCAGATCCAATACCTTGGCAACGACAGCGTCGATGCCAATACCACTGGTGTCGATGACGACGGCATCGTCTGCCGGCTTCAGGGGCGCCACTGTGCGCTGTGCATCACGGGCGTCGCGGGCCATGATCTCGCGCAGGAGGTCGTCAAAGTTAACCGAAACACCCTTGTCTTTCAACTGCTTATGCCGCCGCTCGGCCCGTTCCTCGGCGCTGGCGGTCAAAAACACCTTGAATGGAGCGTCCGGGAAGATGACCGTACCCATGTCCCGTCCGTCGGCGACCAGCCCCGGCTCCATCCTGAATGCGCGCTGGCGCTCTTTCAGCGCCGCCCGGACCTCCGGGATGGCGGCAATGGCCGAGGCCAGCGCGCCGGTGGTCTCCAGGCGCAGCTCGTCGGTGGCATCGGTCTCGTTGACCAGCACCCGCAGCCCGCCATCGGCCGATTCCACGAAGCGCACGTGGGTGTCGAAGGTGCAGCGCACCAGCGCCGAAGCGTCGGAGGTATCGATATCAGCCCAGCTGGCGGCCACGCCCACCGCCCGGTACAGGGCGCCCGAATCCAGGTAATGCCAGCCCAGGCGGCGTGCGACAATGCGGCTGACAGTGCCTTTGCCGGCCCCGGAAGGACCGTCGATGGTGAGCACGGATGGAAGCTGATTCATGGGTTTCCCGGTAGATGTGACCGCCCATTCTAGCCCCTGCCCGGGGCGCCCTGAGACTTTTTTGGCCCAACCACTTGAAAGGATGGGAAAAAGGCCGGTAGAATGGCGGGCTTGAACGGGCGTCACCTGCCGATTGTCATCTGCATATCGCGGCCGCGCTCCAACCGAATCCAACGTTTACGCCGAGGTATGCAATGAAAGTCCTGTCTTCCCTGAAGTCGGCCAAGACCCGTCACCGCGACTGCAAGGTCGTCCGTCGTCGCGGCAAGATCTTCGTGATCTGCAAGTCGAACCCGCGCTTCAAGGCTCGCCAGCGCTGAGCCGGCTGGCCTCACGGCCGCCATCGGTCCCTCACCGGACCGGGTGATGAACAAAAAGCCGCCTCCGGGCGGCTTTTTGCTGCCATTTTTGGTGTAATCGCCAGGTAGCTTACGACCGTTGGTCGTGAGACCTGCAGTCGTGAGACCTTCCGCATTCTTGACCACTGGGGAGTAGATCGAGATGAAGCGTTACCTGACCACCTTGCCGTTGCTGGCCGTACTGGCCGTTTCCAGCGCCCACGCCGACACGCTGCTGATCGACCGCAGCCGTGAAAAGCCCGCCGTCGCCCTGCCCGTCCGCGGCCAGAGCATGCAGCAGGTCCAGGCCCAGTTCGGCGACCCGGGCGAACGCCTGGAACCCCGCGGCGGGCAGAAGCGCCAGTGGCCCACGATCAACCGCTGGGTCTACCCGCAGTTCACCGTGTACTTCGAAAAGCAGAAGGTGATCGACGTGGTCGCCAACCGCGCCGACGCCAACGAGATCGGGCCGAAACCGCCGATCCGCTGACCCCTTTCCCTTTGCCCGCCAGCCGGCGGGCCATCGCACTGAGATCATGAACGACACGCTCCGCTTTCCGGCCGAATGGGAATCCCAGTCCGCCATCCTGATCGCCTGGCCCCACGCCGACACCGACTGGGCCGACCGCCTGGGTGACGTCGAGGACACCTACATCGCGCTCGTCGCGGCCATCACCCGCTTCCAGCCGGTGGTGATCATCGTTGCCGACGACGACCTGGAGGCGTACGCCGATGCGCGCCTGCGTTCGAACCGGATCGACACGGACCGCGTGCGGTTCGTGACTGCCCAGTACGACGATACCTGGCTGCGCGACTCCGGCCCGATCACGCTCACGCGTGCCGATGGCGGCTTCCGCCTGCTGGATTTCCGCTTCACCGGCTGGGGCGGCAAGTTCGACGCCAGCCTGGATGACCAGCTGGTCGGCGTCCTGCACGCGGCGGGCCTGTTCAACAACGCGGAGCTGCAGAGCATTCCGTTCGCGCTGGAGGGCGGCGGCATCGAGACCGACGGCGCCGGCACCCTGCTGACCACCTGGCAGTGCCTGCACGAGCGTCATCCGGACCGCAGCCGCGACTCGCTCAGCGCCGACCTGGCCACCTGGCTGGCCCAGGACCGCGTGCTGTGGCTGGACCATGGCTATCTGGAAGGCGACGATACCGACGCCCACATCGATACCCTGGCCCGCTTCGCCTCGACCGACAGCATCGTCTACCAGGCCTGCGACGACGCCGGCGATTCGCACTACGCCGAACTGCAGGCGATGGGTGCCGAGCTGGCGGCGCTGCGTACCACCGACGGCCAGCCGTACCGCCTGTTCCCGCTGCCGTGGGCGCAGCCGGTGATCGACGATGGCCGCCGCCTGGCGGCTTCGTATGCGAACTACCTGATCCTCAACGGCGCGGTGCTGATGCCGGCCTACGGCGATGCGGCCGACGAAGCGGCGCGTGCGGTGTTGGCCCAGGCCTATCCGGACCGCGAGATCGTGCCGGTGCCGTGCCGTTCGCTGATCTGGCAGAACGGCAGCCTGCACTGCATCACGATGCAGCTGCCCGCGGGATTGCTGGCCTGATCGACCAGTGAGCGCCTCGGCCTGGCGGGTCGGCAGCCGACGGAAGAGCGACAGCCCACCACCGAGGGTTGTGGCCTGTCCGCCGCTGTTCCGGTCATCCTGCGGAGCCGGCCAGCGGCCGGCACTACCGGTGCGGGTGTTGCCCATTTAGCAGCCAGCACGCTGCGTGCACCCATCCGCGATAAACTGCGTTTTTCCCCTTGCAGGACCGTCTCCGGATGAGCTCACGCCACACCCTTTCCGTCGCCCTGATCCAGGAGCGCAACCACGGCGATGCCGAGGCCAATCTGGCCGTCATCGAAGCGCGCGTGGCTGAAGCGGCCGCGCAGGGTGCCAAGCTGATCCTGCTGCAGGAACTGCACAACGGCGCGTACTTCTGCCAGCACGAATCGGTGGATGAATTCGATCTGGCCGAGCCGATCCCGGGCCCGAGCACGGAGCGCCTGGGCGCGCTGGCCAGGAAGCATGGCGTGGTGATCGTCGGGTCGCTGTTCGAGCGTCGCGCTGCCGGGCTGTACCACAACACCGCGGTGGTCTTCGAGAAAGACGGCACCCTGCTCGGCAAGTACCGCAAGATGCACATCCCGGATGATCCGGGCTTCTACGAGAAGTTCTACTTCACCCCGGGCGATCTGGGCTTCACCCCGATCGATACCTCGGTGGGTCGCCTCGGCGTGCTCGTGTGCTGGGACCAGTGGTATCCGGAAGCGGCGCGCCTGATGGCGCTGGCCGGTGCCGAGCTGCTGCTCTATCCCACCGCGATCGGCTGGGACCCGGACGACCAGCGCGACGAACAGGGCCGCCAGCGTGATGCGTGGGTGCTGAGCCACCGCGGCCATGCCGTGGCCAACGGCGTGCCGGTGCTGAGCTGCAACCGCGTCGGCCATGAAGCCTCGCCGATGGGTGCTTCGGGCATCCAGTTCTGGGGCAACAGCCACGTGCTGGGCCCGCAGGGTGAATTCATCGCCGAAGCCGGTGGCGAGCCGACCGTGCTGGTCTGCGATGTGGACCTGCAGCGCAGCGAACACGTCCGCCGCATCTGGCCGTTCCTGCGTGATCGCCGCATCGATGCATACGGCGATCTGCTCAAGCGCTACATCGACTGACCGACCAGGACACCCCACCGTGACCGTGCACCTGCGCGATGCCACCGATGCCGATATCGCGGCCATCACCGCGATCTATGCGGTGGAAGTGACCGACTTCGTCAACACCTACGAGTACGAGATCCCGGAGGCGGCGGAAATGCACCGCCGCATGCAGGACATCGTTGGCCGCGGCTTTCCGTACATCGTGGCCGAGGTCGATGGCCAGGTGGCCGGCTATGCCTACGCCAATACCTACCGCGGCCGGATCGCCTATCAGTGGACCGTGGAGAACTCGGTCTATGTGGACGCGGCGTTCCAGGGCCGCGGTGTCGGCACCGCGCTGATGCAGGGCCTGATCGATGCCTGCGTCGCGCGCGGTTACCGGCAGATGGTGGCCGTCATCGGCGAGCCCACCAACACCGCCTCCATCAAACTGCACGAGCGTTTCGGTTTCCATACCGTCGGCGTTTTCCGCGGCCTCGGCCGCAAGCATGGCCGCTGGCTGGATACCGTCCAGATGCAGCGCGCGCTCGGCGATGGTGCCGACAGCGCCCCTTCGAATGAATGATGCAATGACCGATACCCTGATTGACGCCGGCGACACGTTGTTCGCCGGCCAGCCCGTCCGCATCGTCGAACGCGATGGCGTGCGCTACACCCTGCTGGGCACCGCGCACGTCTCGCAGGCCAGTGTGGAAGCGGTAGAGCGTGCGATCGAGAGTGGCCGCTTCGATGCGGTCGCGGTCGAACTGGACGCCCAGCGCCTGCAGGCACTGACCGATCCGGATGCGCTGGCCAAGCTGGACCTGGTCGAGGTGATCCGCAAGGGCCGCGTCGCCCTGTTCGCCGCCAACCTGGCCTTGGCCGCCTACCAGCGCCGCCTGGCCGAACAGCTCGAGATCGAGCCGGGTGCCGAGCTCAAGCGCGCGGTCACCCTGGCCAACGAACGCAACCTGCCCGTGCATCTGATCGACCGCGAGGTCGGCCTGACGTTCCGGCGTGCCTCGCAGCGCCTGGGCTTCTTCGGCAAGATCAAGCTGGTGATGGGCCTGGGCGCTGGCCTGTTCGCGTCCGAGGAAGTCGGCGAAGACGAGATCGAGAAGCTCAAGCAGGGCGACATGCTCGAAGCCAGCTTCGGCGAGTTCGCCAGCGAGAGCCCGGCCCTGTACGAAACCATCATCGGCGAGCGCGACCGCTACATGGCCACGCGCCTGCGCGAAGTGCACGATCCGGCCCAGCGCGAAGTGCTGGCCGTGGTCGGTGCCGGTCATCTGGCCGGGCTGGCCAGGTACCTGGAAACCGACACCGACGCGCCGGGTCCGCTGCGCGAGTCGCTGGAAGACGTGCCGAAGAAGCGCAACATCCCGTGGATCACGCTGGCGATCCTGGCCATCGTGCTGACCGGTATCGGCGTGGGCTTCTATCGCGGTGGCCTGGGTGTCGGCAGTGAGCTGCTGGCGGTCTGGGCGATGTACACCGGCGGCCTGGCCGGTCTGGGCTGCCTGTTGGCCGGCAGCCACCCGCTGAGCATCCTGACCGCGATCGTGGTCGCGCCGTTCAAGCCGTTCCGGCTGAGCATCCCGACCGGTGCGTTCTCGGCCCTGGTGGAAGCGCGCCTGCGCAAACCGGCCTACGAGGATTTCCTGAAGCTGCGCGACGATGCGCAGAGCGTCAAGGGCTGGTACCGCAACCGGGTGACCCGCGTGGTGCTGACCTTCATGCTGACCAACCTGGGCAGCATGCTCGGGTTGTGGCTGACCGGGTTCCAGGTGTGGGGCAAGGTCGCGGGGTGATTCCCGCGCCGGCTGTGAATCGAAAGGCCACGCAATGCGTGGCCTTTTTTGTGCACGCATGTGGGAACCGCGGGTAGTGCCGGCCGCTGGCCGGCACCTGTCATCGGTGGGCATCTCGTGGGCCGGTCATCGGTGGGTATCTCGTGAGCCGGCCAGCGGCCGGCACTACCGCCAAGCGTGTAATCCCTTGCCATGCGGCAGAATTGGGGGTTCTCAACGGCAGATCCACGCCATGCGTGGATGCGGTCCGCGAAAAAAGGAGGCCCGCCCAACGGGCCTCCATCCACCCTCAAACCGATTCTGCGCCCGGCTCGACCACCGGAGCATCCACGCCGCGGCCACGCGCGCGCCGGATGATCCGCGACACCGCCGTGCTCATGTCATCGAGCATCGCGTAGATGGTCGGCAGGAACAGCAGGCTCACCACCGTGGAGAACGCCAGGCCGCCGGCGATGGCGCGGGCCATCGGGTAGTACGGCGGACCATTGCCGAGCAGCTGGGTGTCGGTCATGGAGATCGGGATCATCGCCAGGATCGCGGTGCCCATCGTCATCATGATCGGGCGCAGGCGCTCGCGTGAGCCTTCCACCAGCGCCTGGGTCCGCCCCATCCCGCGACGGCGCAGGTTGTTGATGTGCTCGATCATCACGATGCCGTTGTTCACCACCACGCCCATCAACACCAGGATGCCGATGAAGGACATGATCCCGAACGAGGTGCCGGTGATCCAGAACAGCCAGAACACGCCGAAGATCGAGAACAGCACGCCGCTCATGATTGCCGCCGGGAACAGCAGCGACTCGAACACGGCCGCCATCACCACGTAGATCATCACCAATGCGATCACCAGATTGAACATCATCTGCGACATCGCCTGGTCGTCGTCGCCGTAGTCGCCGCCGTCGAAGCTGAAGGTGTAGCCGGCCGGGAAACTCATCGGCGTGAGCATCTCCTCCATGGCCTTGCGCCCTTCCGGCACGGTGACCTTCTCGGCCAGGTTGGCCTTGATGGTCAGCGTGGTCTGGCGGTTGGTGCGGCCGATCTGCGTGGCCGAGGGTTTGATCGCCACATCCACCAGGCTCAGCAGGGGCACCGAGCGGCCGTCACCGGTGCGCACGGTGTAGCTGGCCAGGTCTTCCGGACTGCTCTGCTCGGCACCGGCGAAACGCACCCATACCGGCACTTCGCTGTCACCGCGGCGGAACTCGCGCAGCGGCGCGCCACGCAGGGCCAGACCGACGAAACTGGCCACCTGCTCGGCATTGAAGCCGAACGCGGCCGCGCGCTCGCGGTCCACATGGATGGACAACTCGCTGCCCTTCTCGCCGTTGTCGATGCGCACGTCGCGCAGTTCCTTGCGCTGGGCCAGCAGCGGCACCACTTCCTCGCCGATCTCCTGCAGCATCTTGGTCGAGTCGCCGACCAGCTGCACCTGCACCTGGTTGTTGCCACCACCGCCGCCGTCGCCCGAGTTGCCGACCACGTAATCGGCACGCGCCGACCGCGGCAGGCCCTTGCGCAGTGCCTCCTGCACGGCCGGCATGCTCTTGGCGTGCGCGGTATCGAAGGTCACGATCGTGCTGCTGCCTTCCTGCTCGCTGTACCAGGAATACACCTGGGTGATGTGCAGCGCCTCGCGGTTGTCATCCAGGTAGCGTTCGACGCGTGCCACTTCCTCGGACATCTGCCCGAAGGTATAGGCACCCTTCCAGTTGTACCCGATGAACACCTCGTGGCCACCCTCGCCACCGAACATGTCGATCTTGGTCAGCTTCATCGGCACCAGGCTGATCAGGATCACCAGCAGGATGCCGAACACGCTCCAACCGCGATGCTCCAGCGTCCACTGCAGCAGTGTGGCGTAGCGGCGCTGCAGGCGGGCGATCACCCCGCTGTCCGAATGCACCAGCTTGGGCGTCTGCATACGCGCGGACAGCATCGGGATCAGGCTCACCGCGACCAGCCAGGAGGCCAGCAGCGAGACCGAGATCGTGATGGCGATCTGCGACATGAAGATGCTGATGTTGTTGGTCTCGCCGAACAGGTTCGGCACGAACACGATGCAGTGGCACAGCGTGCCGGCGCTCAGCGCGATGGCCACGTTGCGGGTGCCGATGATCGAGGCCAGCCGTGGCTGGTCAGGCATCCGCTCACGTTCCTGGTAAATGCTCTCCACCACCACCACGGCGTTGTCCACCAGCATGCCGACCGCCAGCAGCAGGCCCATCATGGTCAGGATGTTGAGGGTGACGCCGGCGAAATACATGAAGCCCAGCGTGATCACGAAACAGATCGGGATCGCCAGGGTCACCATCAGCGTGGAGGGCCAATGGCGCAGGAAGAAGAACAGCACCGTGATCGACAACAGCAGGCCCACTGCACCCGCCTCGGCCAGCTCCAGCAGCGAAGACGTCACCATCTTGCCCTGGTTGTCGATCACCTTGATCTGCACATCGCGCATCGAGGGCTGCGTGCGGATCGCCTCCACTTCCGCCAGCGCGGCACGCGAGACCTCCACCAGGTTGGCGCTGCGCTCCTTGTAGATATCCAGGCCGACGGCCGGGTTGCCGTCCAGGCGGCGACCGTAGTTCATGCGCGTGGGCTTGAGCCGGATCTCGGCGATGTCGCCCAGGCGCAGGCCCTTGGTGTCGATCACCAGATCGCGCAGTTCCTGCAGGTCGGTGATCTCGCCCACCGGCTGGATGCGCACGCGCTGGCCGTTGTCGTCGATCTGCCCGGCCGAGATCGAGAAGTTCAGCGTGCGCAGGCGATCGCCGAGCTCGTTGATGCTCAGGTTGTGCGCGGTCAACCGGTCCGGGCTGATCGCGATCTCGACCTCGTTCGGCGGGGCACCGGAGATGTTGACCCGCGCCACCCCCGGGATGCGCTCGATCCGCCGCTTGAACTCGCGGTCGAGCATGTCGTATGCGCCGGTCAGGTCGGTGGCACTGGCCAGGCGCACCTTCAGCACCGGGTCATCGCTGCTGGACCACTTGAACACGTTGTAGCGCTGCAGGTCGTCAGGCAGGTCGCTGCGGATCGCATCGATGCGCTCGCGGGCATCGGAGGCCGCGATGGCGATGTCGCGGTCCCAGTCGGTGAACTCGATGAAGATGCTGGCACCTTCGGAGGTGGCCGAGGAGCGCATGCGCTTGATCCCGGTCATCGTTGCCAGCGCTTCTTCGGTGGGCCGGATGATGTTGCGCTCGACCTCTTCCGGCGTGGAACCGGTGTACGGCACCTGCACGAACAGGAATGGCGCGGAGATGTCCGGCAGTGCTTCCAGCGGCAGCCGGAACGAGGCGATCAGGCCCACCACCGCCAACGACACAAAACACATGATCGTGGTGATGGGCCGGCGGATGGAGAACTCGGCAATGCTCATGCCGGCTCCTGTGCGGTGTCATGGCCGGCATCGGCCAGCGGCGTCTTGAGGTGCCGGCCACGCGCGCGGTAGTAGGCGTCGCCACGACGATCCAGCAGGTCGTACACCACCGGGATCACCACCAGGGTCAGCAGGGTGGAGATCAGCAGGCCACCGATCACGGTGATCGCCATCGGCGCACGCACTTCGGCGCCTTCGCCCATCGCCACCGCCAGCGGCAGGAAGCCGAACAGCGTGCACAGGGTGGTCATGATGATCGGCCGCAGGCGGGAGCGCGCGCCTTCCACCAACGCCTCGCGCTTGGGCACACCGGCCTCGCGCAGCTGGTTGACCTTGTCGATCAGGATGATCGCGTTCTTGGTCACCAGGCCCACCAGCAGGATCAACCCGATGAACACGACCACCGAGATCGGCTTGCCGGTCAGCATCAACGCCAGGATCGCACCGACCAGCGCCAGCGGGATGGTGAACAGGATGACGAACGGGTGCAGCAGCGACTCGAACTGCGAGGCCATCACCAGATACACCAGGAAGATGGCCAGGCCGAAGGCGAAGATCAGCGAGCGCGCCGAATCGGCCAGCTCCTCACCCTGGCCGCCGATGTGCATGCCCACACCGGCACCCAGCGGCTGCTTGGCGACCATGTCCTGCACTTCGCGCACGGCGCCGCCCAGGTCGATATCGCGCAGGTTGGCCGAGACCACCGCCACGCGGGTCTGATCGGCGCGATGGATCTCGCTCGGGCCGTTGGTGGCGACCACCTCGGCCACCGAATCCAGCGTCACCGGCCGGTTGCTGCCCGGATTGACGATCAGCCGGCGGATGCTGTCCACGCTGGCCCGGTCACCTTCCTGGGCACGGACCAGCACGTCGATCTTGCGGTCGCGGAAGCTGTAGCGCGTGGCCACATCACCGCGCACCTTCTTGACCACCACATCGGCGATCTGCCGCGTGGTCAGGCCCAAGGCACCGGCGCGCTCCTGGTCGAAGCGGATCTGGATCTCCGGGAAGCCCTCTTCCACCGTGGATTTGACGTCTGCGTAGTGCGGGTTGTTGCGCAGCATCGCGGCCAGCGCCTTGCCGGCCGTTTCCAGCGTGGCCATGTCCTGGCCGCGCAGTTCCACTTCCAGCGGGGTGGAGAAGCTGAAGAGCGCCGGGCGGGCGAAATCGACCTGCACGCCGGGATGCTGCTGCATCGACTCACGCAGACGCTCGGTGATCGCCGCTTCGGTGCGTGCGTTGCCGCCACCGGTCATCACCACGGTCAGCTTGCCGATGTTTTCGCCACTCTCGGTCGGGCTGGCATCCAGGCGGGTACCGCTGCCACTGACGCCGTACAACGAGGCGATGCTGTCGTCCTTGGCATGGGCCAGCTGCATCTCGCGGACCAGTGCATCGGTCTGCTTCAGCGGCGTGCCGGCCGGCAGCTTGGCGGTCATTTCGAAGCGGTCCTGGGCCAGCTGCGGGATCAGATCCGCACCCAGCATAGGCACCAGCGCCATCGTGCCGACGAAGGCCAGCGCGGCCAGACCCAGCACCTTGCCCGGGTGGTGCAACGCGCCCGGCAGCAGCTTCAGGTAACCGCGTTCGGCACCGGCGTACGGCTTCATCGCCACATCGCTGGCCTTGCGCATCACCGGGCCGACCACGGCCACCAGACCGCGCCAGACGCGGATCACCGACCAGGCCATCCCGAAGCAGATCCAGCGCACCAGCGTGCCTACGCCACGACGGCTGCCGGCGACCGGCTTCAACCAGCGGCTGTCAGGCTGCCACGGCTGATGCGCGGGTTCTTCCGGGAAGGCCAGCGGTGGGCGGCCCTTGAGCGAGCTCAGCATCGGGATCAGGGTCATCGAGACCAACAGGGAGATCGCGATCGCGATCGCCACGGTCAGCGCCTGGTCGCGGAACAGCTGACCGGCGATGCCATCCACGAACACCAGCGGCAGGAACACCGCGATGGTGGTCAGGGTCGAGGCAACGACGGCCATGCTCACTTCACGGGTGCCGACGATGGCGGCCTGCAGGATGCTCAGGCCACGCTCGCGCGCCTTGGCGATGCTCTCCAGCACCACGATGGAGTCGTCCACCACCAGGCCGGTGGCCAGCGCCAGACCGCCCAGCGACATCACGTTCAAGCTCAGGCCGAGCTGGCCCATGAAGAAGAACGTGGTGATGATCGAGACCGGCAGTGACAGGCTGATCACGAACGTGCTCCAGCCGTCGCGCAGGAACAGGAAGATGATCAGGATGGCGAGGATGCCGCCGATCACGGCGTCTTTCTTGACGTCGCTGATGGCGTGTTCGATGAAGCGCGACTGGTCTTCGATCGTGGTCAGCTCGGCATCGCCGGGTACCTGGCCCTTGATCTGCTCCAGCCGCGCACGCAGCGCCTCGGCGGTCGACACCGTGTTGGCATCGCCCTCCTTGTAGATCGCCAGCTCGACCGCTTCCTTGCCGCCCAGACGGATGATCGCTTCGCGTTCCTTGTAGCCCTGGCGCACGGTGGCGACATCCTTCAGCCGCACCGGCACGCCGTTGGCGATGTTGGTGGAGCTGCTGCTGGATGCGCTCTGCGCGGCCGAGGCGGCGGCCACGGCGGCATCCGAGCCGGTCGAGGCGGCGATGGCGAACATCTGCTGCATCGCTGCATCGGCCGCGCTGCCGTTGCTGCTCTGGGTGGTCACCAGCAGATTGCGGATGTCCTCCAGATCGGCGAACTGGTTGACGGTGCGCACCAGGTAACGCTGCGAGCCTTCCTCCAGGCGACCGCCGGAGATGTTGATGTTCTCTTCCTTGAGCCGCTTGATGACATTGTCGATCGGCAGGTTGAGCTGGGCCAGCTTCTGCTGGTCGATGTCGACCTGGATTTCATCCTCCAGACCGCCGCCGACCTTGACCGCCGCCACGCCGGTGACCGGCTCCAGCTTCTTTTTCAGGTCTTCATCGGCGTAGCGGCGCAGCTCGGTGAGCTGGCGCACGGCCTCGGCATCGCTGGACGGATCGGTCTTCGCCGAGATCACCAGCCGCATGATCGGTTCGGTGGACGGATTGAAGCGCAGCAGCACCGGGGACTTCGCCTCCAGCGGCAGGTTCAGCGCTTCCATCTTGTCGCGCACCTCCAGGCTGGCCTGGTCCATGTTGGTGCCCCAGGCGAACTCGAGCACCACATCGCTCTGGCCGGTACGCGAAATCGATTTGAGCTTGCGCAGGTTCTTGACCACGCCGACGGCTTCTTCGACCGGCTCGGTGATCAGCGTTTCGATTTCCGCCGGCGCTGCACCGGTGTACTCGGTGCGCACGGTCAGGGTCGGGTAGCTCAGGTCGGGCAGCAGATTGACCTTGAGATTGCCCAGCGCGATGAAGCCGAACAGCATCAGCGTGACGGTGAACATCGCGATGGTGACGCGGCGGCGGGTGGCGAATTCCACCAGGCCGCCGCCTTGGGCACCGGGGCGCTCGCCCTGGTGCGGATCATTGCCGTGGTCGTTGCCGGCCGCTGTCATTGACGGCTCTCCGCCTTGGCCGGCGCCGGCTTGGCGACGGCAGTGGCGGCCGGCTTGGCACCGATCACCTGCACCGCGGTGCCGTCACGCAGCGCCACCTTGCCGGCTGTAACCACCTGATCGCCTGCGGCCAGGCCCTCGCGGATTTCCACCCACGGGCCTTCGGCATAGCCCAGCTTGACCGGCACGCGTGCGGCCTTGCCCTCGCGCACGCGGAACACCGCCGGCTCGCCATCGTCGAGCAGTGCGATGCGCGGCACCACCAGAGCATCGGCACGCTGGTCGTAGTCGATGCGGATGCGGCCGAACATGCCCGGCTGCAGGCCTTCAGCATCTTCGCCGAAGCCGCTGACCACGCGGAAGGTGCCGCTGCCGGCATCGACCACCGGCGAGATGCGGTCCACCGTGCCCGGGAAGGTCTTGCCCGGCAGCGCGTCGGCGATCAGCGTGACCGGCTGGCCCGGGCGCAGCGTGGCCAGCTCGCGCTCGGGCACGTTGAGCGTGGCTTCCAGACGCGAGTTGTCGACGATGCGGAAGATCGGAGTGTTGATCTGCACGAAGTTGCCGGTCTTGATCGAGCGCGAGGCGATCACGCCCGAGATCGGCGCGACCACCGTGGTGTAGGACAGTTCGAGCGTGGCCAGGCGGTACTGCGCGCGGGCGTTGTCGAGGTCGTACTTGATCTGGTCGACATCGGCGGCGCTCACCATCTGCTCGCCGACCAGCTTGTGGGCACGCTGGTAATTGTTCTCCAGCTTGCGCATCTGCGCTTCGCTCTGGGCAACCGCCAGGCGCGCACGGTCCGGGTCCAGCCGCACCAGCGGCTGGCCGGCACGTACCTGCTGCCCTTCTTCGACCAGAACGACCAGCGCGACGCCGGAGGTCTTGGCGACCACCTGCGACTCGCCCCGCGGTTCCAGTGCGGCCGTGCCGGTGTAGCTGGCGGCGACGGCGCGACGGCTGGCAGCGACGGCTTCGACCGGTACCGCATCGACCTTCTTCTCGGCCTTGCCGTCCTTTTCAGCAGCGTTGGCTTCGGCGGGGCCGGCGCCACCGCAGCCGCTCAGCAGCAGGGTGGAGGTGATCAGCAGTGCAGCGGCACAGCGTCCGGTGCGGCCGAGCAGGAAAGTGTGTCGCGACATCGTCGTGTCCCTAAGGATGCGTGGGCAGGTGTGGTAGCAAAGTAATGCACCACGTCACGACCACACCATATCCCAAAGGTCATGGTGACCTGCGGCGACGGCTTCCCGGGCCCGGTTTCAGCTAGATGAAATGGCAGGCTATACTCGGCCCAGTTCCGTACCCCACGCCGGAACGACCAGACCCGTTTATCGGAAAAGGACATCATGCGCCCGCAGCCGCTCGCCGCTTGTCTCGTTCTGGCCGTCCTCCTGCCCCTCGGGGCCGCCGCACAGGCCGCAACACCCGCTCCTGCAGTACCCGCCACCCCCGCCACCCCCGCTCCGGCCGCCACCGCGCCGGCGCCCGCCGCCGTCACCGGCCGGTTCGACAATGGCCGGATCCTGGCCTACACGTGCCAGGGGTGCCACGGCATCACCGGGTACAAGAACGCCTACCCCAGCTACAAGGTGCCCAAGATCGGCGGGCAGACCCGTGAGTACCTCAGCCAGGCGCTGACCGAGTACCGCCACGGCAAGCGCAAGCATCCGACGATGCAGGCGCAGTCGATGAGTTTCAGCGAACAGGAGATCGCCGATCTCGCTGTTTACCTGTCCACCGTCAAATAAGCGCGCTCATGTCGAAAGCCACGCCACTCCAGCGTTACGCCATCGCCCTGTCCGTTGCCCTGCTGATGACTGCGTGCTCGCAGTCACAGGTGGAGAACAGCGCAGATTCCGCCGCCGATCCGGGCCACGCCAGTGGTGAACACGGGTCCGGCTCCTCCGCCGGCCTGCCGGCCGGCCGCATCGCTGCCGGTGAGGCGCGTGCCCAGGTGAAGGGCAAAGCCACCGGCCAGAGCTGCATCGACTGCCACGGGGCGGACGGCAACAAGCCGATCGACCCGACCTATCCGAAACTGGGTGGGCAGTACGGGGATTACCTGGCGCACAGCCTGCAGGCCTACCGCGCGGGGGATCGTCAGCACGCGCTGATGACCCCGCAGGCGACCGACCTGAGTGATCAGGACATCGCCGATCTGGCGGCCTATTTCGGCTCACGGCCGACCCAGCTGCGGGATCTGCACGGCTTGAAGTGACGGCGGTAGAGCCGACCGTTGGTCGGCTGCCCTCCGTCCGGGCGCCATGAGGTAGTGCCGGCCGCTGGCCGGCTCTCCTCTGGATTGCCTGGAGCCGGCCAGCGGCCGGCACTACCGGTATGGCAACGCCAGCCGACCAACGGTCGGCTCTACATCGATTGCTGGATCAGGCGTCCAGCTCTTCCCAGCGCGCGTACGCGGCATCCAGCTCGGCCTGCACCTTGGCGAGCTTCGCATTGTGCGCGGCCATGTCGGGCGCGCTGCGCTGATAGAACGCCGGGTCGTTCATCGCGGCGGTGAGGCCTTCGACGTCCTTCTCCAGCGTTTCGATCTTCAGCGGCAGCTGTTCCAGCTCGCGCGCGTCCTTGTAGCTCAGCTTGCGCTTGGGCTCGGCCGGCGCGGCAGCAGCGGCGGCCGCAGCAACCGGCTTGGCCGCCACCACCGGTGCGGACGCAGCCGCGGCGGCCACGCGTGCAGCATGGCGCTGCCAATCGGTGTAGCCGCCGACGTACTCGCCGACCACGCCGTCGCCTTCCATCACCATCGTGGAGGTCACCACGTTGTCCAGGAAGTCACGGTCATGGCTGACCAGCAGCAACGTGCCGGTGTAATCGCTCAGCAGCTCTTCGAGCAGCTCGAGGGTTTCCACGTCCAGATCGTTGGTCGGTTCATCCATCACCAGCAGGTTGGACGGCTGCGCGAACAGCTTGGCCAGCAGCAGGCGGTTGCGCTCACCACCGGACAAACGGGTGATCGGCGCGCGGGCGCGCTCGGGCGAGAACAGGAAGTCCTGCAGGTAGGCGTGCACGTGCTTGCGCTTGCCGTTGAACTCGATGAAATCGCGGCCCTCGGCCACGTTCTCGATCGCGGTCCAGTCTTCGCGCAGCACCGCACGGTACTGGTCGAAATACGCGATCTGCAGGTTGGTACCGGCGCGCACTTCGCCGCTCTGCGGCTGCAGGTCGCCCAGCAGCAGCTTGAGCAGCGTGGTCTTGCCGCTGCCGTTCGGCCCGATCAGGCCGATGCGGTCGCCGCGCAGGATGACGGTGCTGAAGTCCTTGACCATCACGCGCTCGCCGAAGGCGAACGAGATGTCCTTGACGTCGATCACCTTCTTGCCGGAGTTCTCCGCCTGCGCCGCTTCCATGCGCACGTTGCCGCCGAGTTCGCGGCGCTGCGAGCGATCGTTGCGCATTGCCTTGAGGCGGCGCACACGGCCTTCGTCGCGGGTGCGGCGGGCCTTGATGCCCTGGCGGATCCAGATCTCTTCCTGCGCAAGCAGCTTGTCGAAGCGTGCGTTTTCCTGCGCCTGCGCGTTCATGCGCTCTTCGCGGCGGCGTTCGTAGTTGGCCCAGTCGCCCGGCCAGCTGGTGACCTGGCCGCGGTCGATCTCGACAATGCGGGTGGCCAGTGCACGCAGGAAGCGACGGTCATGGGTGACGAACACCACGCTGCCGTTCCAGTTCTTGAGGAACATTTCGAGCCAGTCGATGGCTTCGATGTCCAGGTGGTTGGTCGGTTCGTCGAGCAGCAGCAGATCCGGCGAGGACACCAGCGCGCGGCCCAGCAGCACGCGGCGCTTCATGCCGCCGGACAGGCGCGCGAATTCGGCATCGCCGTCCAGGTCAAGCTTGGTCAGGGTCTCGCTGACGCGCTGATCCAGGCCCCAGCCGTTGGCGGCATCGATCTTGGCCTGCACGGCCGAGAGCGCATCGCCGTCGAAATCGTCGGCCATGCTCAGGTGGTGGAATTCGGCCAGCCACTGGCCCAGTTCGCCCAGGCCATCGGCGACCACGTCGAACACGCTGCCGGCGGCACCGTGCGGCACCTCCTGTTCCAGGCGGGTGATGCGCACCCCCTGCTGCACGCGGACTTCGCCGTCATCGGGCTTGTGATCGCCGGACAGCAGTTTGAGCAGGGTCGATTTGCCGGCGCCGTTGCGCCCGATCAGGGCGATACGCTCGCCCGGCTCGATCGACAGCTCGGCTTTTTCCAGCAACAGGGGGCCGCCGACGCTGAAGTCGACGTTTTGCAGAGTAATCAGAGGCATCCGACCATTGTACGGTCTGACGGCAACCGCGTCGCTTACTCCTGACCGAACGCGTCCGCAGGCAGCCCCAGCAGCGCCCACAGCGCCGCGGGCACCCGCTTGGCCGGATGGCGTACCACCCACAGCTGGCGCGACATCGGCGGCACCGGCGTTTCCACGACGCGCACGCTGCCCAGCGCGAGCAGATCGGCCACCGCATGCCGCGACAGGCACGCCAGGCCAAGCCCGGCCGCAGCCGCCTGCTTGATCGCCTCGGTGCTGCCCAACTGCATGGCGCGGGCAAAGTGATGCAGGTGCGGCAGCAGCGCCTGCTCGACCGCCTCGCGGGTGCCCGAACCCGGCTCACGCAGCAGCCAGCGGGCCTGCGCCAGCGCCGCGACGTCCATGCACGTGGGCGTCGTTCCCGGGGCGGCCACGATGACCAGATCATCGCGTTGCCACGGCAGCACCTGCAGGCCGCTTTCATGGCACGGGCCTTCAATCAGGCCCAGATCGACCTCCAGCCGCTGTACGGCCGCGACAACGTCCGCGCTGTTGCCGATCCGCAGGTCCACCTGCGCCTGCGGGTTATCGGCCAGCAGCGCGGCGACGCAGGACGGCAGCAGGTAGTTGCCGATCGTGGTGCTGGCCCCGAGCCGCAGCAGCAGAGGCAGGACGCCGGCGCTGGACTGCCCTGCGCCGGCGAGCCGCTCCAGATCGGCGGCGGCGACCAGCAGCGCGCGGGCCGGATCCAGCAGCGCCCGCCCCTGCGGATTGAGCACCAGCCGACGCCCGATCCGGTCGAACAACGGGCTGGCCAGGTGGCTCTCCAGTTCGTTGAGCGCGGCACTGGTGGCCGACTGCGACAACGCCAGCTGCGCGCCCGCCGCGGCCGTGGTGCCGGCGTCGGCAATGGAGACGAAAACCTGCCATTGGCGGAGGGTGAGGTGCATGAGGCCAATTAACGCACCAAATAGGTCGAATTGACATGAACAATGCGTTTTACAGGTTCATCGGCGACGCGCAGCCTAGGGCTGTGCTTTGACTGGAGACCCTTGTGAACACTTCTGCCGCCGCCCTGCCCTCACCCACCACCGCGCAGCGCTGGCGCGGCCGCCTGCCCGGGCTGCTGCTGACCGGCGCCGTTGCAGCTGCGGCCATGGGACTGGCGCCACTGCCGTGGCTGCAGGCGCACGGCATCAGCGCGCTCACCCTGGCCATCGTGCTGGGCATCGCGCTGGGCAACACCCTTTACCCGCGGCTGGCGGTCCATGCCGGCGCCGGGGTCGGCTTTTCCAAGCACTGGCTGCTGCGGGCGGGCATCGTGCTGTACGGCCTGCGCCTGACCTTCCAGGATATCGGCCAGGTCGGTATCAGCGGGGTGCTGATCGATGCGCTGGTGCTGACCAGCACGTTCGCGCTGGCCTGGTGGGCCGGCACGCGATGGTTCGGTCTCGAGAAGGAAAGCGCCCTGCTGATCGGCGCCGGCAGCTCGATCTGCGGGGCGGCGGCGGTGATGGCGGCCGAACCGGTGGTGCGCGGGCGCGCCGAGCAGGTGACGGTGGCCGTTTCCACCGTGGTGGTGTTCGGCACGCTCGCGATGTTCGTGTACCCGCTGCTGTACCAGCTCAATCAGGCGCACGGCTGGATCCCGATGAGCGCGCAGGTCTACGGCGTGATCACCGGCTCGACCGTGCACGAGGTTGCGCAGGTGGTCGCGGCCGGGCGCGCGGTGAGCGCAGCCGCAGCCGACACCGCCGTGATCGCCAAGATGGTGCGGGTGATGATGTTGGCACCCTTCCTGATCGGGCTGTCGATGCTGTTGGCACGCCGGGGTACGCCGGGGGCGCCCGGCCAGCGCGCCAGGATCGTGGTGCCCTGGTTCGCGTTCGGCTTCGTGGCGGTGGCCGGGCTCACTTCGCTGCAGGTGCTGCCGGCGGCCATCGTCAGTGCAGCGATCGATCTGGACACCGTGTTGCTGGCGATGGCGATGGCCGCGCTCGGTCTGACCACGCACGCCTCGGCGCTGCGCAAGGCCGGGATGAAGCCGCTGCTGCTGGCGCTGCTGCTGTTCGGCTGGCTGTTGGCGGGCGGGTTGGGGATCAACCTGGGCGTACACGCGCTGCTCGGCTGAGGCACGCCGGGCGGACTTCTGCGACACTACCGCATGTCTGAATTCTCCTCCCTGCCGCTGAAACCAGCGCTGCTGCCCGGCATCGATGCCATGGGCTATACCTCGCTCACCCCCGTGCAGGCCCAGAGCCTGCCGGCCATCCTTGAGCGCCGCGATGTCATCGCACAGGCCCCGACCGGCAGCGGCAAGACCGCGGCCTTCGGGCTGGGCCTGCTGCAGGCGCTGGACCCGTCCGTGACCCGCGCCCAGGCGCTGGTGCTGTGCCCGACCCGCGAGCTGGCCGACCAGGTCGGCAAGCAGATCCGCAAGCTGGCCACCGGCATTCCGAACCTGAAGCTGCTGGTGCTGACCGGCGGCATGCCGCTGGGCCCGCAGCTGGCCTCGCTGGAGGCGCACGATCCCCAGGTCGTCGTCGGCACCCCCGGGCGCATCCAGGAGCTGGGCCGCAAGCGCGTCCTGCATCTGGGCGGCGTGACTACCCTGGTGCTGGATGAAGCCGACCGCATGCTCGACATGGGCTTTGAAGAGCCGATCCGCGAGATCGCCGGGCGCACCAGCAAGGACCGCCAGACGCTGCTGTTCTCGGCGACCTTCCCGGATGAGATCCGCGAGATCGCCCGCGTGCTGCTGCGCGATCCGGTGGAAGTGACCGTGGAAGGCGCCGATCACGCGCCGGCGATCCGCCACCTGTTCTGCGAGACCGAGCTGGCACTGAAGCAGAAGGCGCTGGCCGGCCTGCTGCTCAAGTACACGCCGGAATCGGCCGTGGTGTTCTGCAACACCCGCCGCGATGTCGACGATGTCGCCATTTCGCTGCAGCAGTTCGGGTTCTCCGCGCTGCCGCTGCACGGCGAGATGGAGCAGCGCGACCGCGATGAAGTGCTGGTGCGCTTCGCCAACCGCAGCTGCAACGTGCTGGTCGCCAGTGACGTCGCCGCGCGAGGCCTGGATGTGCAGGATCTGGCCGCGGTGATCAATTACGAGCTGCCGACCGATATCGAAACCTACGAGCATCGCGTTGGCCGCACCGGCCGCGCCGGTGCCACGGGCCTGGCGATCAGCCTGGTGACGCACCGCGAGCGCAACCGCGCCGATGCGCTGGAAATGGCACAGGGCAAGCCGCTGGACTGGCAGAAGACGCCGCTGGCCACCGCGCGCCCGCCGGTGCTGCCGCAGGCCGCGATGACCACGCTGCGCATCGATGGCGGCAAGACCGACAAGCTGCGCCCGGGCGACATCCTCGGCGCACTGACCGGCGATGCCGGGCTGGCAGCCAAGTACATCGGCAAGATCGACATCTACGCCACGCGTTCGTATGTGGCCATCGCGCGCGAACATGCCGGCCGGGCGATCGCCCAGCTGGAGGCCGGCAAGATCAAGGGCCGCCGGTTCCGCGTCCGCAAGATGGATGTCTGAGCGGTAGAGCCGACCGTTGGTCGGCTGATCGCTTCACGCATTGGGTAGAGCCGACTGTTGGTCGTCTGCACTTGCGTCGGGGCGTTTGAGGTGCCGGCCAGCGGCCGGCACTACCAGTGGCGGCGCGCCCGCGCGGTTTTCCGGCTCAATAGACCAGGTTGGCCAGCAGCGGGACGTCATCCGTCCAGCGGTCGCGGCCGCCAAGGCCCGCCAGTTCCACCAGCACGGCCGCGCCGACCACCTCGACCTGCAGCTGGCGGGCCAGCGACAACGCCGCCAGCAGGGTGCCGCCCGTGGCGAGCACATCATCGATCACCAGCACGCGTGCGCCGGCCGGCAAGGCATCGGCGTGCACTTCGATGCTGTCGGTGCGGTATTCCAGGGTGTAATCCTGGCGGAGCACCTTGCCCGGCAGCTTGCCCGGCTTGCGCACCGGCACGAAGCCCACGCCCAGCACCCGCGCCATGGCCGCGCCGAGGATGAAACCGCGCGACTCGATCCCCATCACCGCCTGCAGATTGGCATCGCGCCAGGGCGCGACCATCGCATCGATGGCGGCCGCGAAATCCGGGCCGTCGGCGAGCAACGGCATGATGTCCTTGAACAGGATGCCCGGCTTGGGGAAATCGGCGATGTCGCGCAGGCGGCCGGCCCAGGCGGGCGTGGCGGAAGACTCGGTCATGATCGGCACAGCACAAAGGGTGGCATAGGGTAACCGAGCGCCCTACGAGCTGCAGGACAGCATCGAGCAGCCGGCCTTCACACGCGCCCACTCGGGTCGCTTGGCCGCGAAGTGCTCGCGCCCGGGCTGCACGTCATACGGGCGACGCAGCACCTCCAGCAGCGTGTGCACGCCACTGAGGTCGCCCTGCTCCGCCTGCTCGATCGCCTCCTGGGCCAGCCAGTTGCGCAGCACGTAGACCGGGTTGGCGCGGCCCATCTGCTGCTGACGCGCCTGTGCACTCAGGCCATCGGAACGCAGGCGCACCGCGTACTGCTGCAGCCATGCCTGCAGCGACGGCAGCACCGCTTCGCGACGGGCCGGGCTGTAGAACGCCTCCTCCAGCACCGCCACCGAAGGCGATGCAGGATCGATCGCCATCAGCCCGCGGAACGCGAGCGTCATGTCCATCTCGCCCTCGTGCAGGATCTCCAGCCAGGCCGCCATCAACGCCACGTCGTCATCGCGGCAGCCGTCCAGGCCCAGCTTCGCGGCGATGTCGGCGCGCTCGCATTGCGCGTGCACCTGCTGGAAGCGCGCCAGCCCGTCATGCAGCGGGGTGACATCCTCGAACAGCGGCGCCAAGGCCTGCGCCAGCCGGGTGAGATTCCAGTACGCCACCTGCGGCTGCGTGCCGAAACGATAGCGTCGGCCCTGCGCGTCGGTGGTGTTGGGGGTCCACTCGGGATCGTAATCCTCGACCCAGCCATACGGGCCGTAATCGATGGTGAGCCCGAGGATGGAGAGGTTGTCGGTGTTCATCACGCCATGCACGAAACCGACGCGCATCCAATGCGCGACAAGCACCGCGGTACGCTCGCAGACGTCGGCAAACCAGCGCGCATGGCGCGCCTCGCCCGCCTCTGCCAGCGCAGGAAAATCGCGCGCGATGCAGACATCGGCCAACTGCCGCAGCAACGGCGTGTCGCCGCGCGACGCCGGCAGTTCGAAGCTGCCAAAGCGGATGAACGACGGCGCGACGCGACACACGATCGCGCCGGGCTCGGCTTCAGGGCGACCGTCGTAGAACATGTCGCGCACCACGGCATCGCCGGTGCCAACCAGACTCAGCGCCCGCGTGGTCGGCACACCGAGGTGATGCATCGCTTCGCTGCACAGGAACTCGCGGATGGACGAGCGCAGCACCGCCCGCCCGTCGGCGCCCCGCGAGTACGGTGTGCGCCCGGCGCCCTTCAACTGCAGCTCCCAATGCGCACCATCCGGAGTGAGCAGCTCGCCCAGCGAGATCGCACGGCCATCGCCGAGTTGCCCCGCCCAATGGCCGAACTGATGCCCACCGTAGTTGGCCGCCCACGGTGCCATCCCGGCATACAGCGCATTGCCGCCGAACACCCGCGCGAAATCCTCGCTCTCGATCAGGTCCTTGCCCATGCCCAACAGCGTGGCCACCTCAGGCGAGTACGCCAGCAGCTGTGGCGCGGCGACCGGCGTCGGCATGACCGAAGACCACGCGGCCTCGCGCACCTCCCGCACGCGCGGGCCGGTTTCCGGGTCGCCGGGCAGGTCGCGGATGAAACGGTTGTCGAAACGGAGGGGCTGGGTGCTCATCGGTATGAAATGGGGGCAGACCGGCTGCGCCGCAAGTTCAGCGCGAACCGCCGCCGAGGTTCAACGGACCGCCGCGCTCCACCGCACGCTGGTACGCCGGGCGCTGCTCGATCCGCGCCAGGTACGCCTGCAGCCGTGGATAGGCGGTCATGTCGCCACCGCGCGCGGCGGCGGCCTGGATCGGGAAGCTCATCTGGATATCGGCAGCGGTGAAGCGTTCACCGGCAAACCACGGCGACTGGCCGAGCTCGCGTTCCATCCAGTCCATGTGCAGCTTCACCTGCGGACGCACGAAGCCGTTCAGCGCCTTGTCGGCGATGGAGCGTGCGATCGGCTTGGCGAAGAACGGCATCGGCGCCTTGCGCAGCCGCGAAAACACCAGCGTCATCACCAGCGGCGGCATTGCCGAGCCTTCGGCGTAGTGCATCCAGTAGCGGTAACGCACGCGCTCGGGGGCCTGGGCCGGCATCGGCTCGGGCGAGAGCTGGCGGCCGCTGTCGTAGCGGTCGGCCAGGTATTCCAGGATCGCGCCGGATTCGGCCAGGACCAGGGCATCGTCCTGCAGCACCGGCGATTTTCCCAGCGGGTGCACGTCGCGCAGCGCCTGCGGTGCCAGCCAGGTCTTGGGATCGCGCTGGTAGTTGACGACCTGGTACGGCAGGCCCAGTTCTTCGAGCATCCACAGCACGCGCAGCGAGCGCGAGTGGTCCAGATGGTGCACCTTGATCATCGAGGGTTCCGCAGGGTCAAAGCGGCATCGTAACCGGGCAACAGGAACGATGACGTCTTCAACGGGGTCTGCGATGACGTCTTCAACGGCTCTGCGTCGACGATGGCCGGACGCCGCCCAATAAAAAACGCCGGAAGCTTTCGCTTCCGGCGTTTTAGGCGACCTTACGGTTGCGGGGGGTCGATTAGACCGCCTGCACCTGGTCAGCCTGCATACCCTTCTGGCCCTGCACGGCGACGAAAGTCACCTTCTGGCCTTCCTGCAGCGACTTGAAGCCGGTGCCCTGGATCGCGCGGAAATGCACGAAGAGGTCCGGGCCGCTTTCCGGGGTGATGAAGCCGAAGCCCTTGGCGTCGTTGAACCACTTCACGGTGCCCTGCTGACGATCAGACATGTACTAACTCCTGAAACAATAGTTGAAATAATCGCGGCCGCCGCGTATCGGAGCCGAGACTGAGTTGCAGGCGTTGGTAAAGCGGATCGATGAGCAGATCGTGAGATCAACTGCACCAGGCCACGATTCACGGTGACCCTAGCAAACACAGTGTGGGTGACGATACTCGTGTTTTACCGAAAAAGCGATAGCTGGGTGATTCAGCCATCCTCCCCCTCCCGCCTGACAGGACAAGGGGTCGGGCGATCCTACACGAAATCGCACCCCCTATTCAGATTTTTCCTACCTTAAGATCAGCCAAATGACCGATGCCCCGACCCCTAAAGTTCACATCTGGGTGGACGCCGACGCCTGTCCGGCCGTCATCAAGGAGATCCTGTTCCGGGCCGCCGAGCGCGCGGGGATCGAGATGACGCTGGTCGCGAACCACTGGCTGCGGACCCCTCCGTCCCGTTTCATCCGCTCGATCCAGGTTCCGCCGGGCCTGGATGTGGCCGACAGTGTGATCGTGGAACGGGTCCAGCCGGGCGATCTGGTCGTCACGCAGGACATCCCGCTGGCGGCCCTGGTGTTGGACAAAAAGGCCGTCGCATTGAACCCGCGCGGCGACCTGTACACCCCGAACAACATGGCCGAGCGGCTGTCGATGCGCAATTTCATGGAGGAACTGCGCGGCGCCGGCGTTCAGACCGGCGGCCCTCCGCCGCTGCATGCGCGGGACAAGCAGGCCTTTGCCGCGCAACTGGACCGCTGGCTGGCCAAGCGTTCGGCAAGATGAACGGACGGATGGCGGGTCGAGGTCCGGCGTGGCGGAAAGTCGCGGCCCGGTAGTGCCGGCCGCCGGCCGGCTCCTCCGTAGCGCTTGGTGACCACCACACACCCCGGCAGCCGGCCAGCGGCCGGCTCTACAGGTGGAGCGACAGGCCGCTGGTGAACGTGCGCCGCTGCCCGGTCAGCGGGTCATCGAATGTCAGTTCCTTCGCCAGCAACTGCAGCGGCGTATCCGCCGGCCCGTCCGCGAGCAGGTCTGGGTACAGATCATCGCCCAGGATCGGCGCGCCCAGCCCCGCCATGTGCACGCGCAGCTGGTGCTTGCGGCCGGTGACCGGGTGCAGCCGGTAGCGCCAGACCGGTCCGGTGCTGTCGGCCACCTCGATGCGGGTTCGGGCATTGGGCTCACCGGGCGCCTCGGTCATGCGGAAGAACGGCTCACCGGGGACCAGTCGCGTATGGCGTTCCAGCGGGAACGCCAGGGGCGGCAATGCCGGCGCCAAGGCTTCGTACACCTTCTCGATGCGCCGCTCGCGGAACAGGCGCTGGTAGGCATCGCGGCTGTCTGGCCGGGTGGAGAACAGCACCAGCCCGGCGGTCAGCCGGTCCAGGCGGTGCAGCGGCACCAGATCCCGGTTGCCGGTGCGCGCCACCAGCCGGGCCAGCAGCGTCTCGCGCACGTAACCGCCGGCAGGAGTGACCGGCAGGAAGTGCGGCTTGTCGGCCACCAGCAGGTCCGCGTCCTGGTGGACGATGGCCTCGGCGAAGGGAATCACCGGCTCATCGGCCACTTCACGGAAATACACGATCTCCAGCCCCACCTGCCAGGCCTGGTCCGGCGCGAGCGCCCTGCCCTGCGCGTCCTGCACCCGCCCCCGGGCGAAGCGGTCTGCCCACTGCGCGCGGTCGATGCGCGGAAAGCGCGCACACAGTCCCTCCAGCAGGCTCGGCCAGTCGCCGGGGGGCAACTGCAGGCGGCTGGGTGCGGGGGCAGCGAGGATCGGATCGGACGGGCTCATGGCGAACCATTATCATGGCGCTCTTTGTTTCAGGTATCCCCATGGCCCTCACCGCCACCATCCGCAAGGCCGAACTACAGATCAGCGACATGGATCGCGGCTATTACGCCAGCCATACGCTGACGCTGGCCCAGCACCCGTCCGAGACCGACGACCGCCTGATGGTGCGCCTGCTCACCTTCGCGCTGAACGCCGATGACCGGCTGGAGTTCGGCCGCGGCCTGAGCGTGGACGACGAGCCGGACCTGTGGCGACGCGACTACACCGGTGACGTCGAGCTGTGGATCGAACTGGGCCAGCCCGACGAGTCGCGCCTGCGCAAGGCCGCCGGCCGCGCGCGCGCGGTGCAGCTGGTCACCTACGGCGGCCGCGCCGCCGACATCTGGTGGGACCGCAACGCCTCCGCACTGAAGAAGCTGTCCACGCTGGACGTGATGGACCTGCCGGGCGAGTTCGTCACCGAATGGGGCGCGCAGATCGAACGCACGATGCAGTGGGACGTACAGATCCAGGACGGCGAAGTGCAGTTGACGTCCGACAAGGCGCAGCTCAGCGTCATCCCCACCTGGCGCAAGCAGAAGCCGCAGGCGTGAGTGTGATCCGCTGTGATGTGCTGGTCATCGGGGCCGGCGCGGCCGGGCTGATGTGCGCGATGACCGCAGGCAAACGCGGGCGCCTGGTGCAGGTGATCGACCATGCCAACAAGGTTGGCAAGAAGATCCTGATGTCCGGCGGCGGGCGCTGCAACTTCACCAACACCGGCACCACGGCGGCCAACTTCCTGTCGGCCAATCCGCACTTCTGCAAATCCGCGCTGGCCCGTTACACGCCATACCACTTCATCGAGATGGTGGAGCGGCACGGCATCGCGTATCACGAAAAAGAGCTGGGCCAGCTGTTCTGCGACATTTCCTCCAAGCAGATCGTGAAGATGCTGGTGGACGAATGCCAGGCCGCCGGCGTGCAGATCCGCACCGACTGCGGCGTGCAGAAGGTGGAGCGCGGCGCGGACGGCTTCCACGTGCACACCGCGCAGGGGCACTTCCATGCCGCCTCGCTGGTGGTGGCCACGGGTGGCCTGTCGATCCCGAGCATGGGCGCGACCGGCTTCGGCTATGAGCTGGCCCGCCAGTTCGGCCATGAGGTCCTGCCGACCCGCGCCGGGCTGGTGCCACTGACCCTGAGTGGCAAGCATCAGGAGCGCTTCAACGATCTCAGCGGCGTGGCCCTGCCGATCGAAGCGCGCTGCAACGGCACCGAGTTCCGCAACTCCATGCTGATTACCCACCGCGGCATCAGCGGCCCGGCGATCCTGCAGATCTCCTCGTACTGGCAGCCCGGCGATACGCTGCACCTGGACCTGCTCCCCGGCCAGGACGCGCTGGAGTGGCTGCGCCGGATGAAGGCCGAACGCGGTGCCGCCGAGCTGCGCACGGTGCTGTCGGAGGTGTTGCCGCGCCGGCTGGCGCTGCGCCTGTGCGAGCACTGGCTCCCGGACCGGCTGGTGCGCCAGATCGACGAGCCACAGCTGCGCGAGGCGGCCGAGCTGTTGCAGAATTTCCCGCTGGTGGCCAGTGGCACCGAGGGGTACCGTACCGCCGAAGTGACGCTGGGCGGAGTCGACACCCGGAAGGTGTCCTCCAGTACCTTTGAATCGCACGTGGTTCCCGGCCTGCACTTCATTGGGGAGGTGCTGGACGTGACCGGCTGGCTGGGGGGCTACAACTTCCAGTGGGCCTGGGCCTGTGGCCATGCGGCAGGGAGCGTGGCCTGAGCCGGAACCAGCGTTCCGTGATCGGCTACCGTTTGCCGCATGGACGTAGTCACACGCATCGTGTATCAAGTTTGCAGTCCGGGGAGTAGTGAATGCAGAACGCGAATGACATGACGGTCCGCCTGCTGATCGTGGACGACAGCGGCGAGAACGCCGAGACCATCGTCAGCACGCTGCGCAACAGCGGCATCGCGGTGCGCCCGACGCGCCCGCAGCACAGTGAGGAACTGGCCCAGGCACTGGGTACCCAGCCGATCGACCTGGTCCTGGTCACCGCGGCGCAGAGCATCCCACTGCTGCAGGTGACCCAGCAGATCGCGGCCAGCGGCAAGGACATCCCGATGATCCTGCTGGCCGAATCGATCAACGAAACCGAGTGGGTCGAGGCCGGAGCCAATGGCATCCGCGCCATCGCCCTGCGCCACCGCCCCGAGCACCTGCTGGCGGTAGTGCGCAACGAATGGACCGATCTGCATGCGCGCCGCGGGCTGCGCCGGATCGAGGCGCAGATGCGCGAGACCGAGCGCCGCTGCGATGCGCTGATCTCCTCCTCGCGCGACCCGATCGCCTACATCCATGAAGGCATGCACATCCGGGCCAACGAGGCCTACCTGGAGATGTTCGGCTACGAAACCTTCGACGATGTGGAAGGCATCTCGCTGCTGGACATGGTCGCCCCGCAGCATGTGGACGGCTTCAAGCAGCTGCTCAAATCCATGAGCAAGGGCGATGCGCCGCCGCCGCAGTACCAGGTGGATGCGCGCAACCAGGACGGCGCGGTGTTCCCGGCCACGATGGAGTTCACCCAGGCCAGCTATGAGGGCGAATCGTGCCTGCAGGTGGTGTTCCGCCGGCGCATGGAGTTCGATCCGGAGCTGGCGCGCGAGGTCGAGGACCTGCGCCAGCGCGACCAGGTCACCGGCCTGCTCAACCGCCCGACCTTCATGTTGCATGTCGAACATGCCGTGGCCCAGGCCGGTCGCAGCGAGGGCCGGTTCGGTCTGCTGTTGATCGAACCGGATCATTACGCGCGCCTGCTGCCGGAGATCGGCCTGGACTCGGCCGACACACTGATCGGCGCCCTCGCCCGCGTGCTGGCCCACTCGGTGGGCGACACCGCACAGGTGGCGCGCTTCGGCGAGCACAGCTTTGCCGTGCTGACCGAAGCGCCCTACGCGCAGACCGTCGCCCTGGCCGACCAGATCCGTGAGGCATTCGCCTCGCAGGTGTTCAGCATCGGCGAGCGCTCGGCCACGGTCACGGTCAGCGTGGGCGGTGTGCAGGTCGGTGAAAAGATCGCGAGCATCGGCCAGGTGCTGGCGCGTGCCACCGAGTGCACCCAGGCGGCACTGGAGCTGGGCAACACCACCCGCGTATTCGATCCGGCCGCGGTGGATCGCGTGGAAGAAGAACGCATCCAGCACTGGGTCGCACGCATCCGCCAGGCCTTGGCCGGCGATGGCTTCCAGCTGCATTACCAGCCGGTGCTCAACCTGCAGGGCGAAGCGCTGGAGCTCTACGAAGCCTACCTGCGCCTGGACCACAACGGCGAGCTGCTCAGCCCGACAGCCTTCCTGGGCATCGCCGAGGATCACGGGTTGCTGGCCGACATCAACCGCTGGGTGGTCACCCACGCGATCGGCATGCTCGCCGCGCGCAAGCGCGAGGGCCATGTGACCCACCTGATGGTGAAGATCACCCCGGAGTCGTTCAACGACCCGCAGATGATCGCCACGCTCCGGCGCGAACTCGAGGCGCAGGGCGTGCCGGGCGAACAGCTGTGGCTGCACGCGCCGGAGGCCAAGGTGTTCACCCACCTGCGCAATGCCCAGCAGTTCCTGGCCGCGGTCGCCCCGCTGGGTTGCCGGATCGGTCTGGAGCAGTTCGGATCAGGGCTGGATTCGTTCCAGCTGCTGGCGCACTTCCAGCCGCAGTTCCTCAAGCTGGACCGCGACTTCACGTCCGACTTCGCCCGCACCCGCGAGCACAGCGAGAAGATCAGCGAGATCACCGCGCGTGCGCAGGCCGCCAACATCCGGACCATCGCCGAGTTCGTCGCCGATGCCAACTCGATGAGCCTGCTCTTCAGTGCCGGCGTGGACTACGTGCAGGGTGAGTTCGTCGGCCCGGCGGGGCCGGTGATGAACTTCGACTTCAGCTGAGCGTCTGAGCGTCACGACCAACGGTCGTGACCTACGGCTTCCCGGACATCCGGGTGCGCTGCCGGCGCATCCCGCTGCGCCGCATGGGCGTCACGGCGCGGCGCGTGGGCATCTGCGCGCACCACACCGGTAGATGCCGACCGTTGGTCGGCATCCCTCCTTCCGATCAGGCCATCTCGACCAGGTTCGGAATCTTCACGTCGGTGGCGACATCGGCGTCGTAATCCACGCCTTCCACGCCGAACCCGAACAGACGCAGGAAATCGGCCTTGTAGCCGGCCAGATCGCTGATCTCGTACAGGTTCTCGTTGGTCACCTGCGGCCACAGCGCGACCACCTCGCCCTGCACCTCCGGTGCCATTTCCTTGTAGTCCGCGCGCAGGCGGCCGGCGTCATCGATCAGCTCGACCTTGCGGCCGCCATCGGTGACCAGATCGTGGCGCAGGCGCTCGGCTGCGGTGCCCGCATCCTTGCCGCCGTAGAGGATGTCGTACAGCGTATCGAGCTGCTCGATGCAGCCTTCATGCGTGCCCTTGGCCTTCATCACCTTGAACAGCAGCGACAGGTACAGCGGCATGGTCGGGATGGCCGAGCTGGCCTGGGTGACCACCGCCTTGAGCACCGACACGCGCGCATCGCCACCGATCGGGGCCAGCTTCTGGCGCAGACCGACGACCTTCTCGTCCAGATCCTTCTTGGCCGCGCCGATGGAGCCGTTCCAGTAGATCGCCTGGGTGATTTCCTCACCGACATAGGTGAAGGCCGTGGTGGTCGCGCCCTCGGCCAGCACACCGGCCTCGAGCAGCGCATCGATCCACATCTGCCAGTCTTCGCCGCCCATGACGGCGACGGTGCCGGCGATCTCTTCGGGCGTGGCCGGCTCGATCGTGGTCTCGGTGATCACTTCCTTGTCGGTATCCAGGCCACGCAGCGTGATCGGCGCACCGATCGGCTTGAGCGTGGAGCTGATCACTTCACCGGTCTTGGGATGCTTGCGGCGCGGCGCGGCCAGGCTGTACACCACCTGGTCGACCTGGCCGAGGTCCTGCTTGATCAGCTCGATGACCTTGGCCTTGACCTCATCGGAGAACGCATCGCCATTGACGCTCTTGGCGTACAGACCGGCCTGCTCGGCGTACTTGTGGAACGCGGCGGTGTTGTACCAGCCGGCGGTGCCGGGCTTGGTCTCGGTGCCCGGGCGCTCGAAGAACACGCCCAGCGTGGCGGCATCGCTGCCGAAGGCGGCAGTGATGCGCGCGGCCAGCCCGTAGCCGGTGGAGGCGCCGAGCACCAGCACCTTCTTCGGGCCATTGGTGATCTTCGGCTTGGACTGGATGTAATCGATCTGCTGCTTGACGGCCGCATCGCAGCCGACGGGATGGGTGGTGACGCAGATGAAGCCGCGCACACGCGGTTTGATGACCATGTAAACCTCGAGGGGACTGGCGCAGGGCGGACCGGCGCGATGAAAAGGGAGGTCGCGCGCCACCGGAGCGGCTGCGCGGAACGCAAGGGATCGTAGTGCGCAGCGCTGCGGAGCACAACCGACGGGGGTGTATGTTCCTCGTGGCCTGGGACCGGTGAGGGCAGGTCGGGACGCGCCGTGAATCCGTCCCTGGAGGCTCGACACCCGCATCCATGCGGGTGACGGTCCCGCCCTGCCCTCACCGGCCCCTGCCCGACACAGGGTCGCTGCGGACGGAGAGCAGCCACGCATGGCGTGGCTCTACCTGCCACACCTGACGCTGTGACGAGTGCATTGGGTGCTGACTCTTGGAGATTGGCCGACTGTCGCCGAACCAGGATCGCGCGTTCAGAGAGTCACCAATGCCAAGACCGATTCTTGCCCCACGTAGATCCACGCCAGCGCGGGTGCCGTTGCTTTGCTTTGCGTGGCTTTGCTTTGCGTGGCTTTGCCTTGCTTCGCTCTGCCCTACCAACCGCCATCCAGCCCCCTGTCTGGAGAGTGACGGATAGCGATGTGCAGGACCGTTGGAGCGCCATGGATGGCGCTCACGAGCCCCCAGGGATGGGTTTACGGCGGGTCCAGCACAGCGCTATCCGTCGCCCTCCAATAGTGAACATCCAAGGCGCCGCTCTGGCTGCGGCTCTGGCTCCGGCTCCGGCTCCGGCTCTAACTCTGGCGCTGGCCCTGAACAAAAAGAAAGGCCGCGCAATGCGCGGCCTTTCAGATGTTTCACACCACCAGAAACCTTACGGACGACGCTCCAACGCTTCCACGTCCTTGGCCTTCGGCAGCAGATCCTGCTTGGTCACCGCCAGCGCGCCCATCGTCAGCAGCGGGCAGGCAATGAAGATCGACGACAGCGTACCGATCACCGCACCGATCATCTGGCTCAGCGCCAGCCCTTCCAGCGAACCACCGCCGTACAGGTACAGCGCCAGCACCGACAGGAAGAACACCAGCGAGGTGATGATCGTGCGCGACAGCGTCTGGTTGATCGACCGGTTCATCACTTCCAGCGGCTCCACGCGCAGGCTGCGGAAGTTCTCACGCACACGGTCGAAGACCACGATGGTGTCGTTGATCGAGAAGCCCATCACCGACAGCAGACCTGCCAGCACGGTCAGATCGAACTCGCGGCCACTCAGCGAGAAGTAGCCCGCCACCACCAGCACGTCGAACAGCGTGGTGATGATCGCCACCATCGCGAACTTCCACTCGAAGCGGAAGCCGATGTAGATCAGGAAGCCGATCAGCACGAACAGCGCTGCGTACAGGCCGTTCAGCGCCAGCTCTTTACCGACCTGCGGGCCGACAAACTCGGCACCCACGATGGCGGCCTGGTTGCCCTCCATCGAGATCGCTTTCTGCACGGCTTCGGCGGTGCGGTTGTTGGCCTCACCGGCGTTCTCGCCTTCGGCCATCTCCTGCGGCTGCAGACGGATCAGCAGGTTGCTGCCGCTGCCGAAGCTCTGCACCTGGGCCCCGGCATAGCCGGCGCCTTCCAGATGGTCGCGCACGGCATCGACGTCAGCGGGCTTGTCGAAGCGGACTTCGACCACGGTGCCGCCGGTGAAGTCCAGCGCGTAGTTGAAGCCCTTGAAGGCAATGCAGCCAATGGCGGCAATGAACACCAGCGCCGCCAAGCCAATGGCCACCCAGCGGGTGCGCATGAAGTCGAACTTGGTGTCGTTCGGGATCAGATGCAACGGGAAAAGTTTCATGGTTTCTATTCGCTTCCCGTCAAATGGCCAGGGTCTTGAGCTTCTTGCGGCGGCTGTAGACCAGCACGGCAAGGGCACGCGAGACGGTGATTGCAGTGAACATGGAGGCCAGGATGCCGACGATCATGGTCACGGCGAAGCCCTTCAGCGGGCCGGTACCGAACGCATACAACGCCACACCCGCCAGGATGCCGGTGAGGTTGGCGTCCAGGATGGTCCCGGAAGCCTTCTCGTAACCGGCCACGATGGCCGTCTTGGGCGGCATGCCGGCCCGCAGCTCTTCACGGATACGCTCGTTGATCAGCACGTTGGCGTCGACCGACAGGCCGATCGACAGCGCCAGACCGGCGAAGCCGGGCAGCGTCATCGTCGCACTGAACAGCGACATCACCGCCACCACGATCAGCAGGTTGAACAGCATGGCCACCGAGGTGATCACGCCGAACATGCGGTAGTACACGGTGAAGAAGATCAGGGTGAACAGGAACGCGAAGCCGACCGCGGTCACGCCGCGCTCGACGTTCTCCGCACCCAGGCTCGGGCCGACGATGCGTTCTTCAACGAAGTCCATCGGTGCGGCCAGCGAACCGGATTTCAGCAGCTTGGCCAGGTTTTCCGCCTCGGTCTTCTCAAGGCCGGTGGTCTGGAAGTTCTTGCCGAACACGCCGTTGATGTTGGCGACCGAGATCACTTCTTCCTTGACGCGGAAGCTGCGCACTTCCTTGCCATCGACCACGTTCACGGTCGGGATGCGTTCGGTGTAGACCACCGCCATCGGCTTGTTGACGTTGGCGCTGGTGAAATCAAACATGCGCTGGCCGCCGACATTGTTCAGCGTCACGCTCACGGCCGCAGCGCCGTTCTGGTCGGTGGTGGCCTGGGCGGCGACCATCTGGTCACCGGTCACGATCACGCGCTTGTTGAGCAGGATCGGGCCACGGTTGTCACGCTGCTGGTAGACCTTGGCCTCCGGCGGGATACGGCCGCTGGTGATCGCGTCCTGGGCATTGCCCTCGACCACGGCGCGGTACTCCAGCGTCGCGGTGGCACCGATCATGCGCTTGGCTTCAGCGGTGTCCTGCACGCCCGGCAGCTGCACGACCACGCGGTCGGCACCCTGGCGCTGGATGATCGGCTCGGACACGCCGAGCTGATTGACGCGGTTGCGCAGCGTGTTGACGTTCTGCTCGATGGCGCCGTTGGCGATCGCGGTCAGTTCCGTCTCCGGCATGCTCACGGTGATGCGGTTGCCCGCCACCTCGTAGCCCAGCGTCGGCTGCGCCTTGACCATGACTTCGCGGGCACGCGCGGCGGCATCGGCACCGGCGGACGGGCTGATGGTGGCCACGATGGTGTTGTCGCCACGACGCTCAACCGACTGGTAGGCGATGCGGGCATCGCGCAGGCTGGTCCGCACGTCTTCGGCGTAGGCGTCCAGACGCTTGTCCAGTGCCGCCTTCTGGTCGACCTGCAGCACGAAGTGCACGCCGCCCTGCAGATCCAGGCCGAGCACCATCGGCTTGGCGCCGAGGTCGCTCAGCCACTCCGGCACGGTGGAGGCCAGGTTCAGGGCGACCACGTAGTCCTCGCCCATCTCGTCGCGCAGGGCGTCGTTGGCGGCGGTCTGCGCCTGCAGCGTCGGCAGGCGCACGATCAGGCTGTCGCCTTCCTTGGCCACCGACAGCGGCTCCACGCCGGCCTGCTTGAGGTCACCCAGCACGCGGTCGCGCAGGGCGTCGTCGATCTGCCCGCCACGGTTGGCGGTGATCTGCACGGCAGGGTCCTTCTGGTAGATGTTGGGCAGTGCGTACAACGCACTGACCGCCAACACGATCAGGATGAGGAAATACTTCCAGCGTGGAAATTCGAGCATTGCTTGGGTCCCGCGCGGTGCCCGTCCCGGCACCGCGGTTGAACGGAAAGGGAGTGGATCAGTTGGCCGACTTCAGCGTGCCGGTCGGCAGCACATTGCCCACGGCGCCCTTCTGCACGCGGATGCGCACGTTCTCGGCCACTTCGATGGTGATGAAGTTGTCGCCGATGTCGGTGACCACGCCGGCGATGCCGCCGTTGGTCAGCACTTCGTCACCGCGCTTGACCTTCTCCAGCATGGCCTTGTGTTCCTTCTGGCGCTTCATCTGCGGGCGGATCATCAGGAAGTACATGATCGCGATCAGGATGATCGGGAACAGCAGGGTGGTCAGACCCATGCCCTGCGGCTGGCCACCGGCGGCCTGGGCGTTGGCGGTGGGAATCAGGAAGGCGAGCAGGTTCATAGTGTGTCCTTGGGTTGGGAGGCGCCCTGCCCTCTTTGAGGGTCGGGGAGTCGCCGCGAAACGGGGGTCAGCCTCGAAGTATGCCATGGCCCCGGGAGTTCGTCCTTGGGCCGTTTGGCAGGGTTCGCGCGCTGGATCGGCTGGCGGGGGTCACTTTACAGCGCGGGCGTGACCGCACCACGGGCCGCGTAGAAGGACTCGCGGAAGGCGGTAAAGGTTCCCGCCGCGATCGCCTCGCGCATGTCGGCCATCAACTTCTCGTAGTAATAGAGGTTGTGGATGGTGCCCAGCATCGGCGCCAGCATCTCGTTGCAGCGGTCCAGGTGGCGCAGATACGAGCGGGTATAGCCGCTGGTGCAGGCATGGCAGCCGCAGCCCGGCTCGATGGTGTCCATGTCGCGCTCGTAGCGGGCGTTGCGGATGCGGACCGTGCCGAACGAGGTGAAATAGTGGCCGTTGCGGGCATTCCGGGTCGGCATCACACAATCGAACATGTCCACGCCGCGGGCGACGCCTTCGACCAGATCCTCCGGGCGGCCGACGCCCATCAGGTAGCGCGGGCGATCGGCCGGCAGGATCGGGTGCATATGGTCGAGCATGGCGTTGCGTTCGTGCTCGGGCTCGCCCACGGCCAGGCCGCCGATGGCGTAGCCGTCGAAGCCGATCTGCTGCAGACCCTCGGCCGAGCGGCTGCGCAGGTCGTGATGGACGCCGCCCTGGACGATGCCGAACAGCGCCGCGTCGTTGCCCAGTTCATCGTGCGCGTTACGGCTGCGCTGCGCCCAGCGCAGGCTCAGCTCCATCGAGGTGCGCGCGACCGGCTCGGTGGCCGGGTACGGGGTGCACTCGTCGAAGATCATCACCACGTCCGAATCGAGCACTTTCTGGATGCGCATGCTCTCTTCCGGGCCCAGGAACACACGGGCGCCGTCGGTCGGCGAGGAGAACGTCACGCCCTGCTCGGTGATCTTGCGGCGGTGGGCCAGCGAGAACACCTGGAAGCCGCCGGAGTCGGTCAGGATCGGGCCGTTCCAGCGCGCGAAGCCATGCAGGCCGCCGTGGTCGGCGATCACGTCCAGGCCCGGGCGCAGGTACAGATGGAAGGTGTTGCCGAGGATGATTTCCGCACCCAGCGCGCGGATCTGCTCCGGCAGGATGCCCTTCACCGAGCCATAGGTCCCCACCGGCATGAAGGCCGGGGTTTCCACGGTCCCGCGCGGGAAGGTCAGGCGGCCGCGGCGGGCGCGACCGTCGGTGGTCTGGAGCTGGAACTGGAGTCGGGACATGGAGCGGTCATTCGGGCAAATAGTCTGCCATTGTCGCCGAAAACGGCCGCGCCTGCCCCGCTGCCGTCATTCCCCCTGCGGGAACAGCAGCATCGCATCGCCATAGCTGAAGAAGCGGTACTTCTCCGCGATCGCGGCCTGGTAGGCCTCGAACACCCGGGCCTGGCCGGCAAACGCCGAGATCATCATCAGCAGCGTGCTTTCCGGCAGATGGAAGTTGGTCACCATCGCGTCCACGCTGCGGATCCGGTAGCCCGGCGTGATGAAGATCTGGGTTTCCCCGGCGTAGGGCAGCAGTTCGCCCTCGCGCATGGCGCTTTCCAGCGCGCGCACCACGGTGGTCCCGACGCCGATCACCCGGCCGCCCGCAGCCCGGGTGCGGCGCACCTGCTGGACCAGTTCAGCCCCGACGTTCAGCCACTCACGGTGCATCACGTGTTCTTTCAGATCGTCCACGCGGACCGGCTGGAAGGTGCCCGCACCCACGTGCAGGGTCACGTGGCCGAACGCCACGCCCTTGTCCTTCAACGTGGCCAGCAGGGCCTCATCGAAGTGCAGGCCGGCGGTCGGGGCGGCCACCGCGCCGATCTCGCGCGCGAACACGGTCTGGTAGCGCTCGCGGTCGTCCACGCCCGGCTCGCGCTGGATGTAGGGCGGCAGCGGCAGCCGACCGGCGTGCAGCAGCCATTGCTCCAGCGCCTCGGGCACGTGGAACTGCAGCACGTAGAACTCGCCGTCGCGGCCCAGCACCTCGGCCTCGCCACCGGCGTCGAGCGCGATGCGGCTGCCTGGCTTGGGCGACTTGCTGGCGCCGACCTGCGCGCGGGCCTGCTGGCCACCGAGCAGGCGCTCGATCAGGATCTCGACACGGCCGCCGCTGGCCTTCTGGCCGAACAGACGGGCCGGGATCACCCGGGTGTCGTTGAAGACCAGCAGGTCGCCGGGCCGCAGCAGGTCGGGCAGATCGCGCACCTGGCGGTGATCAAACGCGGCCGGGGCCGGCGGCACCACCATCAGGCGGCTCGCCGAGCGCTCGGCGAGCGGCGCCTGGGCAATCAGTTCAGGCGGCAGGTCGTAGTTGAAATCGGACTTCTTCAAGGGAGCGCACGGCAACGTGTAGGCAATGTCGGCCATTGTACGACTGGCTCTCGGTGGCAACGAAGGATTCGCCAAACGTCGCGCAAAATGCTGCTTTGCAACAGTTTTTGACGGGGTTATCGCGCGAAAAACCGCGTGCTAGCATCGAGCCGGAAGTCTGATGCACGAGCAGGAATGCCCGAAGCGCGCGCGAATAGACGCGCGTTTTGCTTTTCCGCCGTGCCGCCATCGTTTCAGGAGATCTGCAATGAGCTTCATCGAACGTCTCGCCCCGCTCCGCGCCCAGCCCGGCACCCGCCTCACCACCGGCCTGGATGACGCCACCCTCGAACGCCTGGCCGCCGGCCACCCCGCCCTGGTCGCCGCCATCGACGCCGCCGCCGCTGAATTCGAGCGCGTGCGCGCCGATCTTGGCGGCCTGCTGGCACTGGACGAGCGCGCCCAGATCGATGCGATGCAGGAGGGGTTCGTCAATTTCTATGCCGATGATGCGGTCACCCCGTACGTCGCCCTCGCCGCCCGTGGCGCATGGGTGGTCACCCTGAAGGGCGCGGTGCTGTACGACGCCGGCGGCTACGGCATGCTCGGCTTCGGGCATACCCCCGAGGCGGTGATGCAGGCGATGGCCGCGCCGCAGGTCATGGCCAATGTGATGACCCCCAGCCTGTCCCAGCAGCGCTTCATCCAGGCGTTGCGCAAGGAGATCGGCCACCGTCGTGGCGGCTGCCCGTACAGTCACTTCATGTGCCTGAACTCGGGCTCCGAAGCGGTAGGGCTGGCCGCCCGCATCGCCGATGTCAACGCCAAGCTGCAGACCGATCCGGGCGCCCGCCACGCCGGTGCGAAGATCAAGCGCGTGGTGGTGAAGGGCAGCTTCCACGGCCGCACCGACCGCCCGGGCCTGTATTCCGATTCCAGTCGCAAGACTTACATGCAGCACCTGGCCAGCTACCGCGGCGAGGACACGGTGATCGCGATCGCGCCCTATGACGAGGAGGCGCTCAAGCGCGTGTTCGCCGAGGCCGAACAGAACCGCTGGTTCATCGAGGCGGTCTTCCTGGAGCCGGTGATGGGCGAAGGCGACCCCGGCCGCTCGGTGCCGCCCGCGTTCTATGCGCTGGCCCGCGAACTGACCCGCCAGCACGGCAGCCTGCTGCTGCTGGATTCGATCCAGGCCGGCCTGCGCGCGCACGGCGTGCTCTCGATCGTGGATTACCCGGGCTTCGAAGGCCTGGATGTGCCGGACATGGAAACCTACTCCAAGGCGCTCAACGCGGCCCAGTTCCCGCTTTCCGTGCTGGCCGTGACCGAGCATGCGGCGCAGCTGTATCGCAAGGGCATCTACGGCAACACCATGACCTCCAACCCGCGGGCGCTGGACGTGGCCTGCGCCACGTTGTCGCTGCTGACCCCGCAGGTGCGCGAGAACATCCGCGTGCGCGGCGAGGAAGCCGTGCGCAAGCTGGAACAGCTCAAGACCGAGCTGGGCGGGCTGATCACCAAGGTCCAGGGCACCGGCCTGCTGTTCTCCTGCGAGCTGGCCCCGCAGTTCAAGTGCTATGGCACCGGCTCCACCGAAGAGTGGCTGCGCAACCATGGCATCAATGTGATCCATGGCGGCGAGAACTCGCTGCGCTTCACCCCGCACTTCGGCATGGACGGCGAAGAGCTGGACCTGCTGGTCGGCCTGGTCGGCCGCGCGTTGAAGGAAGGTCCGCGCCGGGAGCAGTCGCAGGCGGCCTGAGGCCGGCGGTACGAACAACGGCAGCCGACCAACGGTCGGCTCCACCCCCATGAACCCCGGTAGAGCCGACCGTTGGTCGGCTGCCACAAACCCGGCAGAGCAACCACTACCCAGCCGCCACCCCCGGCGCCCGATTGGCCCCCGCGCCCGAAACGCGCGATAATCCGCCACCGCACCTGCGGAACGACACCCCGTCACGAGACCAGCGCACCGGTCATCGGCGGGGCTTTTTCGTTTCCGGTCGCTACAGATTCGGACAACAGGAAGATCCAATGAAGTCGATTTGCGTTTACTGTGGTTCCAACCCCGGCAGCAAGCCGGTCTACACCGAGCGCGCCATCGCGCTGGGCGACCGCATCGCCCGCGACGGCCTGCGCCTGGTCTACGGCGGCGGCAACGTCGGCCTGATGGGCACCGTGGCCAACGCCGTGCTCGCCGGCGGCGGTGAGGTCACCGGCGTGATCCCGCAGCAGCTGGCGGACTGGGAAGTGGCCCACCGTGGCCTGACCGAGCTGGAAATCGTCGGTTCGATGCACGAGCGCAAGTCGCGCATGTTCGATCTGTCCGATGCGTTCGTCGCCCTGCCCGGCGGCTTCGGCACCATGGAAGAAATCTTCGAGATGCTGACCTGGCGCCAGCTGGGCATCGGCAACAAGCCCTGCGCGTTCCTGGATGTGGACGGCTTCTATGCCCCGCTGATCGGCATGATCGATCGCATGGTCGAAGAGCGCTTCCTGCACCCGGCCCAGCGCGCGGACCTGTGGTATGGCTCGGACATCGATGAAATGCTGGCCTGGATGCGTGCCTACGAGCCGGCGCAGGCCTCCAAGTGGATCGACGAAAAGCGGGCCAACGCGCTGCGTTGATGCCTGCGGCCCCGCGACGGTTCAGGCCGTCGCGGGGGGCGCCATCGGGGCCGGCCGGCCGAGCAGATAGCCCTGGCCGTAATCGCAGCCGAGCTGCAGCAGCGTATCGTGCTGGGCCTGGGTTTCGATGCCCTCGCCCACCGTTTCGATGCCCAGCGTGCGCGCCAGTGACAGCACGCCCTGCACCAGCGCGTGCGTGCTCTGCATGTCCTGGCCGTGCAGGCCGGCGATGAAGGATTGGTCGATCTTCAGCGTCGAGATCGGGAACCGGTGCAGGTAGGACAGCGCCGAGAAGCCGGTGCCGAAATCATCCAGCTGCACCAGCACCCCGCGCTCACGCAGGGTCTGCAGGATGCGCAGCGTGCGCGGGCCATCATCCAGCAGCGCCACCTCGGTGATCTCCAGCCGCAACCGGTGCGGATCGGCGCCGGCCGCTTCGATCAGGCCGAACAGGCGCGTGCTGAAATCGGCCGAGCGGAAGTGCCGTGGCGACACATTGACGGACAGATACCCACGGCCACCGCGCGCGAGCTGGGTGATCACCTGTTCGTACAGCAACCAGTCCACCTGTTCGATCAGGCCGCTCTCTTCGCCCAGATCCAGGAACGCACTCGGCAGCAGCAGCCCGCGGCGCTCGTGCTGCCAGCGCAACAGTGCTTCGTGGCCGACCAGCTCACCATCGCTGAGCCGCACGATCGGCTGATAGAACGGCATGAAATCCCGGTTGATGATGGCCCGGCGCAGGTCCGCCTCCAGGTCCAGGCTGCGCAGTGCCTGCTCGCGCATCGCCTCATCGAAAACGGCGCAGCGATCATTGCCCTGCGCCTTGGCGCGGTACATCGCCGCATCCGCATCGCGCACCAGTTCCTCGCCGTTGCGGTAACGCGGGTTCCACATGGCGATACCCAGGCTGCCCGAGGGGAACAGTTCGCGCCCCTTCACCCACATCGATTCTTCCAGCGCCACCAGCATGCGCTGGGAAAACTCCAGCGCCGAGGCCAGGCCATCGCCGCACTGGAGCAGGATCGCGAACTCATCCCCGCCCAGCCGTGCGACCACATCCTGTGCGGAGATCATCGAGACGATGCGCTTGGCCACCTCCACCAGCATCTGGTCACCAGCGGCATGGCCGATGCTGTCATTGACCAGCTTGAACCGGTCCAGGTCCAGGAACAGCACGGCAAAGCCCTGGCTTTCGTTGGCGCGCGCACGCACGATCGCGTCTTCCAACCGGTCCAGCAGATGCAGGCGATTGGGCAGTCCGGTCAGCGCGTCGTGCATGGCCTGGTGGGTGAGGCGCTGTTCGGCACGCAGGCGCTCGCCGATCTGGCCCAGCAGCTTGTCGTTGACGTCGGCCAGCTCGCGGGTGCGCTCGTCCACGCGCTTTTCCAGATCGGCATGCGCGTTGCGCAACCGCTCCTGGTCACGCTGGCGCGCCAGTCCGTTGCCGATGTTCTGTGCCACGAAGGTCAGCAGCCGCTGGTCGTGCACGGTGAACACCACCTCCGGTGAATAACTCTGCACCACGATCACGCCGACCACATCGTCATCGCTCAACAACGGCACACCCAGCCAGCAGTTCGAGCGCGCACCGAACTCGCGCACCACGCCACTGTCGCGCAGCGCATCGATGCGCTCACGCGTGGCCAGCAGCGGTTGCCGGTTGCGCACGATGAACTCGGTCAGGCCTTCGCTGAAGGGCCGTGGTGCGCGCGAGGGGTTGTACTCATCCACCGAGTACACGAACTCCAGCCCATCCCCGCGTTCATTGACCAGCGCGATATAGAAGTTGCGCGCATCCAGCAGCGTGCCGACGACGCCATGCACCTGGCCGTAGTACTGCGACAGCGACTCGGCGCTCATCGCCAGCTCGGCGATGTTGAACAGCGCCATCTGCAGTTTCTCAGCACGGCGGCGCTCGACCACCTCCTCCTGCAGATTGCGGTTGGCACGCTGCAGCTCGACCGTGCGGCGCTCGACCTGCCGCTCCAACTGCACCTGCGCCTGGCGCCGGTCCATCGCGGTCAGGATGTGCTGGGCGACATAGCCCAGCAGGGTGCGGTCGGCCTCGCCATAGCGCGCGCGGTGTTCGTAGCTCTGCACCACGATCGCGCCGCACACGCGCCCATCGCGCAGCATCGGCACGCCCAGCCAGTCCAGGCTTTCCGGGCCGCGCTCGGGGTCATGTTCGTCATCAAGGACGGCCAGCAGTTCCCGCGAGGGACCGCTCAACGGCTCACCATGCCGCAGCAGCGCGAAGGTGAGGCTGCGTGGCATTTCATGCTCTTGGTAGCTGCGATCCGGGTCGGCAACGAAATCATCTTTCTGATCGGCGAAATACAGGAAGCGGACCCGGTGGCGGATGTCGTCGTATTCGACGATGAAACAGTTCTGCGCGTACATCAGCGAATTGAGCACGCGATGGAAGTGGCGCAGCATCTCGGCCATTTCCAGGTCCGCACCGGCCAGATCGGCGATTTCATAGAGCGCCTGCTGCAGGCGTTTGGAGTCTTCCAGGGAGGCGATCTCGCGGCGCTGCCGCGCCAGCAGCAGGGTGCTCTGGAACAGGGAGCGCGCCAACGCCCACCAGGTGTCCGGCGGTGTCGTCCCGGCGGCCGGGGTCACGTCCAGCGTCAGGACGGCCCCGCTGTGGTTCCAGCACTGCTGCAGCGCCATGCCGGCCGAGGCCGCCTGACGCCGCGCGGGACCAGGGCCCGCCGGCGGGCTGCGGCCCTCAGGATGGGCCAGGGCACCCTCGCCCAGCACCGGATCCGACCAGGCCAGCGTGATCGCCGCCCCTGCCGGCAACAGGGCGCACAACGCCGTGGCGACCGCGGCAGGGATCACCGCATCACCGTCCCGTTGCACTGAAGAGGTCACCATCTGGCTGGTCACGTTGCTCATCTCTCGCGTGCCGACTGCCCGGCACCGCCCCTGTCCTGCGAGCATAACGCGCGGACCGGGGGGCAATGGAAGCGCTTCAACCCCGTCCGGCGCTGCTGGACGTTGTTCGTGCTGTGCCCCAGGTCATCACCATGCCATCCCGCTCTGCCGCCCCGCGCGCCATCGACTATGCGAACACCCCCGCAGCGCTTACTCTGTGCGGCGTGGACGCCCTTGCCCTGCCGACCGATGAAGCGCTGATGCTGGCCTGGGCCGGCGGCGACCTGCGTGCATTCGAGGCGCTGTATGGCCGTCATCGCGGCCGTCTGTACAGCTTCCTGCTGCGCCAGCTGCGCGACGGCGCGCTGGCCGATGAGATGTTCCAGGACGTCTGGCAGCGCGTGATCGCCGCGCGCGCCGGCTGGCAGCCGGACGCCGCCTTCACCACCTGGCTGTTCCGGATCGCCCACAACCGCCTCAACGACCACTGGCGTGCGGCCAGGCACCGGCCTGCAGCCCCGATCGACGCCGATGAGCGGGTCGCGGCGATCGCCGATGCGCGCACGCCGGAAACCCAGCTGTCCGAGTTCGAACAACGCCGCCAGCTGCAGCTGGCCATGGAGCATCTGCCGCCCGAGCAGCGCGAGGTCCTGCAGTTGCGCCTGGAACAGGAACTGAGCCTGGAAGAGATTGCCGAGATCACCGGTGTCGGCCGTGAGACAGTCAAATCACGGCTGCGCTATGCCATGGACAAACTGCGGACGGGGTTGAGCGGATGAACCGCCCGGATCCACTGACCCCGGAAGAACGCGAACTGGCCCGGCTGCTGGGTCGCCCGAGTGCCACCGGCCCGGCGCCGGCGATCGACGAGGCGGTGCTTGCGGCCGCCCGTACGGCAGTGGAAGCACCGGCCGCAGACGCTGCCACCTGGACGCTGCCGCCGGACACCGCCGTGCCTGCGCGACGGCCGCGCTCACGCCTGCCGGCCGTGTTCGGGCTGGCCGCCTCGGTGATCTTCGCCGTGGGCATCGCCTGGCAGCTCAAGCCCGAAGACCCGCCCGCCCCGCCGTTGGCCGAACCGGTCGCCGCACCGGCATCCAGCACCGCGGTGACCGGGACTGCGCCGGCGATGGAGGCCGCGCCGCCACCGCCCCCCGCCGCGGCACCGCCGGCGGTCCAGCAGCCGCGCGCGGCAAAGACAACGGCGCTCGAACCTGCCCCAGCCGCCGCACCGCCTGCGACCGAGCGTGGGCGGGACATGTCCTCGCCCCGCCCCGAGGCCATCGCCGCGCCCGCACCGCCAGGACCGCCCGCCCCGGCACCGGTGCAGGCCCCGGCGCCAATGATGTCGGCCCCGGCACCGCAGGCAGCCTCGGGGTATGCCATGGACACAAGCGAACCGGCGCTGGACAGCGTCGTGGTGACCGGTTCGACGCTCGAGCGCGCTGCGCCGCGTGCCGCACTCAAAAACGCACCGCCGGCCAAACCCGCACCCAGCGCTCCCGGCGTGATGCGCCGCGCCGCCGCGCCGATGGCGGCCCCCGCCTCGCCAGACGATGCCGTGCAGGCTTTGCATCAGGCGGTCGCTGCCGATGCCAGCCTGCCGCGCAAGCAATGGCTCAAGCGCATCCGCGAGCGGCGTGATGCCGGCGATGTGGATACCGCACGCGCCAGCCTGGAGCGCTACCTGCAGCAATACCCGGAAGTGCGCATCCCGCGCGACCTTCGCCAGCTGCTCGAGAACTGAGACGGCGCGTACGGTGATCAGGCATCCCCACTAGAATGATGGGAATGCCCGATACGCTCGCCACCCCCGTCAGCCACAGCCTGGAGATCAAGCACAGCCGCTTCATCGCCCATGCCGCGCCAATCCAGCATGCAGCCGCTGCGTTGGCGTTCCTGCAGCAGGTCGCCGTCGCCGATGCCACCCACAACTGCTGGGCCTACCGCTACGGCAACGACTACCGCTCCAGCGACGACGGCGAGCCGTCCGGCACCGCCGGACGCCCGATCCTGGCCGCCATTGATGGCCAGGGCTTCGATCACGTGATGGTCGTGGTGACACGCTGGTACGGCGGCATCAAGCTCGGTGCCGGCGGCCTGGTCCGTGCCTATGGCGGCACTGCCGCCGAGTGCCTGCGGGTAGCCCCGCGGCTGCCCCTGATCGCCATGGCCGAGCTGGACGTGCAGGCCGGCTTCGAGGATCTGGGCCCGCTGCATGCCGCCCTGGGCGCCCATCTGGCCGAGAAAGTGGACGAAGCGTTCACCGCCGACGGCGTGAACCTGCACCTGCGCTTGCCGGCAGATCAGGTCCAACCGTTGAAAAACCGCCTCCGCGACGCCACTCGTGATCGTGTCCGTATTGAATCCCGCATCGAACCAGGCCCATCGAATGACTGACGCACCCGTTCCGACCGACACGCCGATGCGCCGATTGGGCAGCTTGAACACCTTGTGGCCGTTCGTCCGCCGGCACGTCGGGCTGTTCAGCGCCTGGCTGGTGGCCTTGGCGGTGTCCTCGGTGGCCACCCTGAGCCTGCCGGTCGCGGTGCGCCAGATGATCGACCACGGCTTCACCAGCGGCGGCCAGATCAACAAGGCCTTCGCGCTGCTGTTCCTGGTCGCGGTGGTGCTGGCCCTGGCCACCGCCGCGCGCTTCTTCTTCGTCTCGCTGCTGGGCGAAAAGGTGGTCGCCGATCTGCGCAGCCGCCTGTACGCCCATCTGATCACGCTGGGTGCCGGCTTCCACGACCGCAGCCGCAGCGGCGAGCTGGTCTCGCGCCTGACCGCCGACAGCGAACTGCTGCGCAGCGTGATCGGCTCGACCATGTCGGTGGCCCTGCGCAGCAGCGTGACCGTGGTCGGCAGCCTGGTGATGCTGTTCGTGACCAGCCCGCACCTGGCGGCGTGGTCGCTGGTCGGCATTCCGCTGGCGGTGTTGCCGATCATCATCGGCGCCCGCCGCCTGCGCAACATCGCGCGCGCCAGCCAGGACCGCATCGCCGATGCCAACAGCCTGGCCTCGGAAACCCTGGGGGCGGTACGCACCGTCCAGGCCCACGCCCGCGAACCGTATGAGCGCGGCCGCTTCAATGCCGCGCTGGGCGATGCGATCGGTGCCGCACGCCGCCGCATCCGCGCCCAGTCGATCGTCACCGCCAGCGCCATCGTGCTGGTGTTCGGCGCCATCGTCGGCGTGCTGTGGCTGGGCGCGCACGAGGTGATCGACGGCAACATGAGCGCCGGTACGCTGGGCCAGTTCGTGCTGTATGCGCTGATCGGCGGCGGTTCGGTCGGCGCGCTGGCCGAGGTCTGGAACGAGCTGCAGCGTGCGTCGGGTGGCATGGGTCGCATCGCCGAACTGCTGCAGGAAGACGTGGAGATCACTGCCCCGGCCCATCCCACCGCGTTGCCGCAGCCACTGCGCGGCGAGATCCGTTTCGAGGATGTGGTGTTCCACTACCCCCAGCGCCCGGATACCGCTGCGCTGGACCATGTGGATCTGCACGTGCGCCCGGGTGAAACGGTCGCGCTGGTCGGCCCCTCCGGCGCAGGCAAGAGCACCATCCTGTCGATGCTGCTGCGCTTCCACGATCCCGCGGCCGGTCGCATCCTGGTCGATGGCGTGGATCTGCGCGAGGTCGATCCGGCGCAGCTGCGCGAACAGCTGGCGCTGGTGCCGCAGCAGCCGACCCTGTTTGCCAGCAGTGCGTTCGAGAACATCCGCTATGGCCGCCTGGAGGCAACGGACGAGGAAGTGCAGCGCGCGGCCGAAGCCGCGGAGGCCGATGAATTCCTGCAGGCCCTGCCCGAAGGCTATGCCAGCGAGCTGGGCGAGCGCGGTGCGCGCCTGTCCGGCGGCCAGCAGCAACGCATCGCGATCGCGCGTGCCCTGCTCAAGGACGCGCCGATCCTGCTCCTCGATGAAGCCACCAGTGCACTGGATGCACAAAGCGAGCGCGCGGTGCAGCAGGCGCTGGAGCGGTTGATGGCCGGTCGCACCACGCTGGTGATCGCGCACCGCCTGGCCACCGTGCTGAAGGCTGACCGCATCGTGGTCATGGACCACGGCCGCATCGTCGCCCAGGGCACGCATGCCGAGCTGCTGGCCGAGGGCGGTCTCTACGCCGAACTGGCGCGCCTGCAATTCATCGATTGATGACGGGCCGGTAACACCGGCCATCGCATCCTGCAGCCCTCACTGGATGCGCTGCAGGAGGTGTTTCATGTCGTTCCGACAGTTCCCCGCCACCGACGCCAACGGCGACGATTACGTCATCATCGAGTTCAAGGATGAGCAGGCAGATGCCGTCCTAGGCACCGGCCAGAGCGCGCGTTACGAGCTGGCCGATGGCCGCCATCTGATCCGCGACGGCCGTGAGTTCCGGACGGCAGGCGGCGAGCTTACCCTCGTCACCTGAGGCGTTGAAAAAAAGTTACGCGGATGTTGGTCAATTTTTGACCAAGCATCTTGACAGCCTTTTACCGCAAGGCGCGTACGCACTTATCCACATGTTTGTGCGCAGATCATCCACACCCCCTGTGGATGAATGCTGCAGCGCACCGTGTCAGCGCACCAGCACGCGGCCGATACCCGAGGCATCGATCTCGATGGCCGCCGCCTGCAGCGCGAGGGCATCGCTGCCCACCACGAACCCCACCCGGAAGTGCACCTCGCCTGCTGGCGTCCGCGAGGAATGGATCGAGGCCAGGCTGACGCCGTGCCGCTCGAACACATGCAGCAACTCACGCAGTGAACCGGGCCGGTCTTCGGGCAGGTGCACGCTGATCGCGTTGCGTTCGGTCAGATCGGCCAGCAGGTAGCCGACCCGCTCGAAGGTGTAGTTGCCGTCGGCCAGCACCTCCGCACCCATGCTGTCACGGTTGTCCAGCAGCAACTGCTGGCGGAACGCCGCGCGCGCCGCGTCATCGCCCTGCTCCAGCTGTGCCCGCAACTGCTGCAACTGCGCCAACAGGCGGTCCAGCATCGGCGCCACGTGCGGGTTGCCGAACTGGATGTCTTCGTAGATCGCCGGATTGAGCGAGAGGATGCGCGCGATGATCGCGGTATCCAGCTCGAACGAGGCCGAGCGGTACGGCATCAAGGCCGGCAAGGCACCGAGTATCGGCGCGTACTCGCGCAGCACACCGGCCTGGGCCAGGTGGGTGGCATGCACCATCGCCTGCACCAGCGCCATGACCTGGTCGTGATGCTCAGGCGTAGCACGTACGCACTCCGCCTCCAGTGCCTCGCACAGCTGCTGCACGAACGGCTGCCACTGCGTCAGGCGCGCCTCGCAGACCACCATCACCCTGCCCTTCAGCGTCGGTGCCTTGGGCGGAGCCGTCATCGGATGCAGCCCCACCACCTCGGCCTGCGAAGCGAGCATCGCCTCGACCGGGGCCGATTTGACCGAGGTGACATCCAACCACAGACGACCGGCTTCGCGACCAGCCGAGCGCGCAACGTACTCGGCGATCAACGCGGGCGTGTGCCGGATCGGCGCCGAGAAGATCAACACGTCGGCGCGATCAAGCAGCGTTTCCGGACTGTCCGACGCGGGGTCGGCCGGGTCATGGCCGATCACTTCCAGGCCGAGGCGTTGCTCCAGGAAGCGGCGCAGCCAGCGCCCGTAGGCACCGTCGCTGCCGACAATGCCAACCACCGGTGTCAGACTCACGCCAGGCGCTCGGCGACGAAGCGATCCGGCAGTGCCAGTGCCGCCGGCGCCGCCGCCAGCACATCGAACTCTTCATGCCCGTTGGCCAGCGTGGTCTCCAGCGCGACATGCACGCCGGCGATGGCGCGTGAGATCGCCTGTTCGAAGGTTTCCCCACGCAGCAGGAACGCGACCAGCAACGACATCAGCACATCGCCGGTGCCGGCGACGTCCACCGGAAGATGCGGCGAGGACCAGCGCCAGATCGCGTCACGGCTCACCGCGAGCGTGACCAGCTGACCCGGATCGCCGCCGACGCTGTGCGCCAGCACCCACTCGGGACCGCGCGCCAACAGCGCCTGCGAGGCGGCGATCGCATCGTCCTGGGCCAGGCTGGGCATGCCGGTCAGGCGGCCGAGTTCAAAGGCATTCGGCGTGACCAGCCAGGCATGCGGCAGCAGACGTTCGGCAAAAACTTTTTCCAGGCCCGGCTCGACGTAAGGGCCGGTGTGGGTGTCGCCAATCACCGGGTCCAGGCAATAACGCAGCTGCGGCGAAGACGGCAGCACCGCATCGAGCCAGTCGGCGAAGGCCGCGCCGTTGCCGACGCTGCCGAAGTAGCCGGACACCAGCATCCGCGCCCGCTGTGGCAGGCCGCGCTCACCCGCGCCCAGCAGCAGATCGGCGAACCAGTCCGAGGGCAGCACGCGGCCGCGCGTGGTTTCGTAGAACGGCGCATTGCTGAGCAGCGTGGTGGGGATTTCGGCCACGCGCACGCCCAGCGCGCGCAGCGGCGGCACGGCCGCGCTGTTGCCGGCATAGCCGTAAACGAGCTGGGACTGCACCGAGATGACGTCGACCGGCGACGGACCGTCCGGGCGCTGGCGGCGGCCGTGGACCAGGTGGCTTTCGAGGGATTCGTTCATAACGACATTTTACGCCCGGTGCCGCCCGGTAGAGCCACCCCATGGGTGGCTGTCAATCCACGGTAGAGCCACCCCATGGGTGGCTGTCGATCCACCCGGCACCGCGTGCAGCCACCCATGGGGTGGCTCTACCCCCGGTCTGCGCGCACAAAAAAGGCCCCCTGTTTCCAGGGGGCCTTCGGTAATTCACTGAAACCCGTGATGCTTACGACGTCATCCGGTCCCAGAAGCCCTTCACGCCATCGATGAAGGTCGCCGACTTCGGCGAATGCTTGCGCGCTTCCTCACCGGTGAAGGTGGTTTCGAACTGTTCCAGCAGCTTGCGCTGCTCCGGGGTGAGGTTGACCGGGGTCTCCACCACCACGCGGCAGTACAGGTCGCCTTCGCTGCGGCTGCGTACCGAACGCACGCCCTTGCCACGCATGCGGAACAGCTTGCCGGTCTGGGTCTCGGCCGGAATGCGGATCTCGGCATAGCCGCCGAGGGTCGCTACACGGACGGTATCGCCCAAGGCCGCCTGCGAGATGCGGATCGGCACTTCGCAGTGAAGGTCGTCGCCGTCGCGCTGGAAGATCGCGTGCTCACGCACCCGCACTTCCACATACAGATCGCCCGCCGGGGTGCCGGCCGGACCGGCCTCGCCTTCACCGGACAGACGGATGCGGTCGCCGGTGTCGACGCCCGCGGGCACCTTGACCGACAACACTTTGTCTTCCTCGACACGGCCATTGCCGTGACAGGTCTTGCAGGGGTTCTGGATGATCTGGCCACGGCCGTTGCAGTGGTGGCAGGCCTGCTGCATCGCGAAGATGCCGCGCTGGATGCGCACCTGGCCCTGGCCACGGCAGACCGAACAGGTCTCGACCTTGCCGTCTTCCGAACCGCTGGCGTTGCAGTCATCACACTCGACCAGACTCGGAATCTCGATGCGGCGCTCCACGCCCATCACCGCTTCTTCCAGGTCCAGTTCCATCACGTAGCCGATATCGGCGCCACGACGGGCCTGGCGCGGACCACCACCACCGGCGCCACCGCCGAAGATGTTGCCGAAGATGTCACCGAAGATATCGCCCATGTCCGGGCCACCCGGACCACCGCCACCGCCGCCCATGCCGTGCTCGAATGCCGCATGGCCGTGGGCATCGTACATCCGGCGCTTGTTGCCGTCGGACAGGGTTTCGTAGGCTTCCTTGCATTCCTTGAAGGCGGCCTCTGCCTCGTTGTCACCCGGATTGCGGTCCGGATGGAACTTCATCGCGCAACGGCGATAGGCCTTCTTCAGTTCTTCATCGCTGGCGGTGCGGGACACGCTCAGCACTTCGTAGTAATCGCGCTTGCTCATAACTTGAATCGGGTTCCGGAAGTCGGGATTCGTCAAAGCGGAAGAGCGGCACCAGGTCCGCTCTTTCGCCGGGCGCCCCGACAGGCCGGGAGACGGCTGTCAGGACCAGAAGGGGGATAGGACAACGGGACGCTGCCTGCGCAACGTCCCGTGTCGTGTCCGGATCAGGACTTCTTGTCGTCCTTGACTTCGGTGAACTCGGCGTCGACCACATCGTCGTGCGCGCCGCTGTTGCCACCGGCATCCGGGCCCGGTGCCGCGCCGCCCTGCTCGGCCGCCGCGGAGGCCGCGAACAGGGCCTGGCCGGCTTCTTCCAGCACCTTCGACTTGGCTTCGATCTGTGCCTTGTCGTCGCTCTTCATCGCGGTTTCCAGATCGGCCAGGGCCGACTCCACCTTGCCGATCACATCGCCACCGACCTTGCTGCCGTGCTCGGTGATCGCGGTACGGGTACCGTGGATCAGCGCGTCAGCCTGGTTGCGGGCCTGGACCAGCTCATGGAACTTCTTGTCTTCTTCGCGGTTGGCTTCCGCGTCGGCGACCATGCGCGCGATCTCGTCCTCGGACAGACCCGAACCGGCCTTGATCTCGACCTTCTGTTCCTTGTTGGTCTTCTTGTCCTTGGCCGACACGTGCAGGATGCCGTTGGCGTCGATGTCGAAGGACACTTCCACCTGCGGCAGACCGCGCGGCGACGGCTCGATGCCGGACAGGTCGAACTTGGCCAGCGACTTGTTGAAGCGGGCCTGCTCGCGCTCACCCTGCAGCACGTGCACGGTCACGGCCGACTGGTTGTCCTCGGCGGTGGAGAACACCTGCGAGGCCTTGGTCGGGATGGTGGTGTTCTTCTCGATGATCTTGGTGAACACGCCACCCAGGGTCTCGATGCCCAGCGACAGCGGGGTCACATCCAGCAGCAGCACGTCCTTGACGTCGCCGCCCAGCACGCCGCCCTGGATCGCCGCACCCAGTGCCACGGCTTCGTCCGGGTTGACGTCCTTGCGCGGTTCCTTGCCGAAGAACTCGGTCACGGCCTGCTGCACCTTCGGCATGCGGGTCTGACCGCCGACCAGGATCACTTCACCGATGTCGCTCGAACGCAGGCCGGCATCATTCAGCGCGATGCGGCACGGCTCGATCGACTTCTTGATCAGGTCTTCCACCAGCGCTTCCAGCTTGGCGCGGGTCAGCTTGATGTTCAGGTGCTTCGGGCCCGACGCGTCAGCGGTGACGTACGGCAGGTTCACTTCGGTCTGCTGGCTGGTGGACAGCTCGATCTTGGCACGCTCGGCGGCGTCCTTCAGGCGCTGCAGGGCAAGCGGATCCTTGCGCAGGTCGATGCCCTGGTCCTTGTTGAACTCGTCGACGAGGTACTCGATGACGCGGTTGTCGAAATCTTCGCCGCCCAGGAAGGTGTCACCGTTGGTGGCCAGCACTTCGAACTGCTTCTCACCGTCGACGTTGGCGATCTCGATGATCGACACGTCGAAGGTGCCGCCGCCCAGATCGTACACAACGATCTTGCGGTCACGGCCGTCACCCTTGTCCAGGCCATAGGCCAAGGCAGCAGCGGTCGGCTCGTTGATGATGCGCTTGACTTCCAGACCGGCGATGCGGCCGGCGTCCTTGGTGGCCTGGCGCTGGCTGTCATTGAAGTAAGCCGGCACGGTGATCACGGCCTCGGTGACGGTCTCACCCAGGAACGCTTCGGCGGTCTTCTTCATCTTCTCCAGCACGCGGGCGGAGATTTCCTGCGGGGCCATCTTCTTGCCGTCGCTGGTCTGGACCCAGGCGTCGCCGTTGTCATGGGCCAGGATGCCGTAGGGCACGTGCGCGATGTCCTTCTGGACTTCAGCGTCGGTGAACTTGCGGCCGATCAGGCGCTTGACAGCGTAGAAGGTGTTCTTCGGGTTGGTCACCGCCTGGCGCTTGGCCGAGGCGCCGACCAGGACTTCGCCGTCCTTGGTGTAGGCGACGATGGAGGGCGTGGTGCGATCGCCTTCCGAATTTTCGATGACGCGGGCCTTGCCGCCGTCCATGATCGCCACACACGAGTTGGTGGTGCCGAGGTCGATACCAATGATCTTGCCCATGAGGGAGACTCCTGAAAGTTCTGGGTACATCCGGCAGCTGCCGGGTTATGAATGGGATGTGTGGGACGCTGCGGACACTTTCAAGCCGTCCATCAAACACAGTGTTCGATGGCGACCCAACGCGTTCAGCGTCCGGTCGGACCGCCGGGCCCGGCCCGGCGGACCGACCCGTGGGTCAGTCGCGGGCCACCACGACCAGCGCCGGCCGCAGCAGGCGGTCGTTGAGCAGGTAGCCCTTCTGGAACACCTGCACCACGCTGCCGGGCGCCGCGCCGGGCGCGTCGACCTGGCTGATGGCCTGGTGGTGGTCCGGGTTGAAGGTCTGGCCGGTCGGGTCGAGCAGGGTCAGGCCATTGTCGGCGGCGACCTTGAGCAGCTGCTTGTAGGTCAGTTCGAGACCTTCGCGCAGCGGGCTCGGCTCGCTGCCGGCGGCATTGAGGCCGGCATCGAGGCTGTCGAACACCGGCAGCAGCTCGCCGAGCAGCTTTTCATTGGCGAAGCGGCGCGCCTGTTCCACGTCGCGGGCAACGCGCTTGCGCTGGTTGTCCAGGTCGGCGCGTTCGCGCAGCGACTCCGAACGCAGCAGGGCCAGCTCGTTGTGCAGGCTGTCCAGCTGCTGCTGCAGGGACGGCTCAGCGCCCGGCTCGCCGGCGGGATTCTGGGATGCGATATCTGACTGATCTTGGTTCATTTCCGGATCCTTGGCGGTGACTCTCCGCCTCCACCCACCCCTATGTGGGCGCGGCTACGGGATTCAAGAGTCCAGGGCCGCTTTATGCGCGATCGCGGGACAATCCGCCGCCCGCGGGCGAGCCCAGCGCGGCCCCCAGCACCTGGGCGGTGGCTTCCACCAGCGGGATCATGCGGTCGTAGGCCATCCGCTTCGGGCCGATCACCCCCAGCACCCCCAGCACCTGGCCATCGGCCGAGTACGGGGCGGTGACCAGGGAGACGCTCTCCAGCGGCATCACCCCGGTCTCCTCGCCGATGAAGATGCGCACGCCCGGGGCCTGGATGGTGCGCTCGAGCAACTGCAGGATCTCGCGCTTGCTGGCGAACACATCGAACAGCTCGCGCAGGCGCTCCAGATCGGACAGGTCCTGCACGCCCATCAGGCGGGTCTGCCCGGCCAGCACCATGTCATCGGCCGGCGGCACCATCGCCTGCTCGGCCAGCTCGATGCTGTGCGCCAGCAACTGCTCCATTTCCGACTGCGCATCGCGCAGCTCCAGCAGCAGCCGGGCCCGGATCTCGGCCAGCGGCCGACCGGCGCAGTTCGCATTGAGGTAGTTGGCGACCTGCTCCAGCTCGCCGGGGTTGAAGCCGCGGCGAGGCTCGATCACCCGGTTCTGCACCTCGTTGTCGGCGAACACCAGGATCGCCAGCACCCGGCGCGCGTCCAGCGCCACGAAATCGATATGCCGGAACGCGAACTGCTCCCGGCGCGGGGCGCTGACCACCCCGACGAAATGGCTCATCGCCGAAAGCAGCTCCGAGGCACTGCCGAGCAGGGCCTGGGTGCCGGTGCCGGTGGCCAGCTCGGTGCGCAGGCGGCTGAGCTCGCCCTCGCCCGGCGGCTGCATCTTGACCAGGCTGTCCACGAACACCCGGTAGCCGTGCGCGGTCGGCACCCGACCGGCCGAGGTATGCGGCGAGCTGAGCAGGCCCAGGTCTTCCAGGTCGCCCAGAATGTTGCGGATCGTGGCCGGACTGACGTCAAGGCCGGCATGCCGGGCAAGGGTCTGCGAGCCGACCGGTTCGCCATCCTGGATGTGGCGCGCGATCAGCGTCCGCAGCAGATGGCGGGCACGCGGGGCGAGATGGGACGCGGAAGGATGCATGGAATCAGCCTGTGAGACGCCCACTTAGATAATGGCTGCACGGGGCGTTGGCAAGTCATTGGAGACGCCCCCCGCCCATGCTAGCGTGCGCGGCTTGGAGACGCCCCTCGTGTACAACGTAGACCATGCTTAGACATCTATCGATCAAGGATTTCGCGGTCGTCCGCGCCACCGAGCTGGAATTCGGCGCCGGCATGACCGTGGTCTCAGGTGAAACCGGCGCGGGCAAGTCGCTGATGGTGGACGCGCTGGGCTTTTTGTCCGGGCTGCGCGCCGACAGCGGCGTGGTCCGCCACGGCGCCGCGCGCGCCGAGCTCTCGGCCGAATTCGCGCCATTGGCCGACGCCCCGGCGCGCCAGTGGCTGCGCGACAACGAGCTGGACGACGAAGAACAGTGCCAGTTGCGACGGGTGATCCGTGCCGACGGTGGCTCGCGCGCCTTCATCAACGGCCGCCCGGTGACGCTGACCCAGCTGACCGAGCTGGCCAGCATGCTGGTCGAGATCCACGGCCAACACGAACAGCAGGCCCTGCTCTCGCGCCCCTCGCAGCTCTCGCTGCTGGATGCATTTGCCCGCAACGATGCCGAGCGCGCCCAGGTCCGCCAGACCGCCGCACGCTGGCAGACGCTGGTGGACGAAGCCGAGGCGCTCTCGCGCCAGGGCGACGTGAGCGACCGGATCGGCTATCTGGAACACCAGCTCAGCGAGCTCAAGCGCGAAGACCTGGACCCGGCCTCGATCGCCACCCTGGGCAGCAGCCACCGCCGCCAGGCCCATGCCAGTGCGCTGATCGGCGCCTGCGACGTGGCCGTCAGCCGCCTCAATGGCGATGACGAGGTCTCGGTGCTGCAGCTGCTGCAGCAGACCCGCCACGATCTGGCCCGCGTGGCCGAACACGACAGCCGGCTCGGCGAGGTCGATGCCCTGCTCGACAGCGCCGCCATCCAGCTGGACGAAGCGCTGTCATTGCTCGACCGCGTCCATGACGACCTGGATGCCGACCCGGAGCAGTTCGAGGATATCGAGCGCCGTCTCGGCCGCCTGCACGACCTCGCCCGCAAGCACCGCGTGCCGATGGAAGGGCTGGGCGAGCATCGCGACGCCATGGAGGCCGAAGTCGAGCAGCTGCGGGGTGCCGACGAGCGCCTGCAGGCCCTGGCCGGCGAGATCGACCGTGCCGTTGGCCAGTGGAAAGCCGTGGCCGAGGTGCTCAGCGCCAGCCGCCGGAAGGCCGCCAAGGCGCTGTCGGACACCACCACCACCCTGATCGGTGAGCTGGGCATGGGCGGCGGTCAGTTCCTGATCGAGATCGAGCCGCAGACCGTGGTCAAGCCGGACCCGAACGGCGCCGAGCGGGTCGAGTTCCTGGTTGCCGCCAACGCCGGCCAGCCGCCGCGTGCCCTGCGCAAGGTCGCCTCGGGCGGTGAGCTGTCCCGTATCTCGCTGGCGATCGAAGTGGCCGCGCTGGGCCTGGATGCGGTGCCGACCATGGTCTTCGACGAAGTCGATTCGGGCATCGGCGGCGCCGTGGCCGATATCGTCGGGCAGAAGCTGCGCGCCTTGGGCGAGAAGCGTCAGGTGCTGTGCGTCACCCACCTGCCGCAGGTCGCCTCCAAGGGCCACGCCCACTACCGGGTCAGCAAGGCGCCGGTGGACGGCATGACCCAGAGCGCGGTCGAGAAGCTGGATACCAAGGCCCGCGAGGAAGAGCTGGCCAGGATGCTGGGCGGCGTGGAAGTCAGCAAGGAAGCCCGGGCTGCGGCGCGCAAGCTGCTGCAGGTCTGAGGCCCCCGTGATGGGTAGTGCCGGCCGCTGGCCGGCTCCCCGCCAGAACCGGTGCCTGGCGCTGAAAGCAAAAACCCCGGGCATGCCCGGGGTTTTTTGATCGCATCCGGGCCGCCAGCGGCCCGTTACCGGCGCTTCTTGCGCACGTAGAGCACCAGCGAGTGCTCTTCCAGCTCGTAGCCATGGTCGGCCGCGATCTTGCGCTGCAGCTCTTCGATCTCGTGGCTTTCAAATTCGATGATCTTGCCGCTGTCCACATCGACCATGTGGTCGTGGTGACCACCGCGATCCAGCTCGTAGACGGCTTGGCCGCCTTCGAAATTGTGCTTCAGCACCAGGCCGGCGGCCTCGAACTGGGTCAGCACCCGGTACACCGTGGCCAGGCCGATCTCATCACCGTGCTCCAGCAGCTGGCGGTAGATGTCTTCGGCGGTCATGTGGTGGCTGGCATTGCGCTGCTCGAGCAGCGCCAGGATCCGCATACGCGGGTGGGTCACCTTGAGGCCGACTTTGCGCAGGTCGTGGGTTTCCATAGTTCTCCGTTCATTGGCGATTTAGCGCCAGCTGCCTCGGATTGGGTCGCGGCGACACGTCGGGAGTGTATCATCGACTCGATTTCCCCAAACGCCATTCCCCGATGCGCAATCTCCTGCTGGTCGCCGCCGTTGCCCTGTCCACCACGGGCTGCGGCATCATTTACAAGCAACCCATCTATCAGGGCAACCTGATCCGGGAGCAGGCCGTCGGTCAGCTGCAGGTGGGCCAGAGCAAGCAGCAGGTCAACGCCCTGCTTGGCACGCCCTCCATCCCGGACCCGTTCCACGCCCAGCGCTGGGACTACACCGCCAGCCAGCGCGTGAACCGCGTGGGCAAGACGGAAGTGAAGAACTTCACCGTCTACTTCGAGAACGATGCGGTCACCCGCTGGGACGGCGAGTACTTCGCCAGCGACGACGCCCAGCTGGCCCGCAGCACGCTGCGCCAGTTCGGCCGCAACCTGCCCAAGGACAAGAAGAAGCGCGGCCGCTGAGGCCTGCCTTCTTCACTCAGCTGCCGGCGCGTGCGCGCCGGCGGCGGTTGTCTTTCGGGTCGGCCAGCAGCGGACGCAGCAGCTCGACCCGGTCGCCCTCGCGCAGCACCTGATCCGGCTTGGCCAGCAGGCCGTGCACGGCTACGGCCGGGCATTGCGCGCTGCCGTCAATGGCGGCCACCGCGATGGCCTCGGCGATCGTGGCGCCTTCGGGCAGCGACAGCACCCGCGACGCGGCCCGATCGGGCCAGGCCAGCACCACCTCGACGGTGATCACCGCTCAGTCCTGGGCGTCGGCGACGCGGACGAAATCGTTCACCATGCGGTCGGCCAGGCCCTGGAAGCCCAGCGCCAGGGCCGGACCAAGCAGACGTGAGGTCGGCTCGAACTCCAGCGTCAGCGTGACCTTGCAGGCGTCCTCGGCCAGCGCATGGAACTCCCAGCGCCCGTGCAGACGCTTGAACGGCCCGTCCTTGAGCTGCATATCGATGCTGTGCGGGCGCTGCAGCGTGTTCTCGGTCATGAACCAGGTCGAGAACGACCCAAAGCCCAGATCCAGGCGCGCGACCAGGCGGTCCGGGCCGGACTCCAGGATCTGCGAGGCCGAACACCAGCGGAAGCGGCGCGGATAAGCGTCAATATCATTGACCAGGTCGAACATGCGGGCAGCCGAATGTTCGACCAGGGCACTACGTCGGATAGTTGGCATGCGATACAGATGTCTGATGAATCGACCGGGCGTGCCCGAATCGGAGACAATAGGGAAATGAGCAAGAACAGCGGCAAGGATAAAGCAAAGGACGCGACGGCCAACAAAACCATCGCGCTCAACAAGCGTGCCCGTCACGAGTACCACATCGAAGATCGCTTCGAAGCCGGCCTGGCCCTGCAGGGCTGGGAGGTCAAGTCGATCCGCGCCGGGCGCGGCAACATCATCGATGCCTACGCCTACGTGCGTGATGGCGAGATCTACCTGATCGGCGCGCAGATCACCCCGTTGATCCAGGCCTCCTCCCACATGGTGGCCAACGACCGTCGCGAGCGGAAGCTGCTTCTGCATCGCAGTGAGATCGACAAGCTGATCGGCAAGGTGCAGCGCGATGGCTACACGATCGTGCCCACCGCGATGTACTGGAGCAAGAACAAGATCAAGCTCGAGATCGCGCTGGCCAAGGGCAAGCAGACCCACGACAAGCGCGATGCCGAGAAGGACCGGGACTGGGCGCGGGAGAAGTCGCGCACGATGCGCCGGCACAACCGCGACGCCTGATGACGCGCACGGTGCCCGCAGCGGGCATCCAGCCGGCCAGCGCCGAGGACACCCGCGCGGTGTTCGCTGGTCTGCTGGCCTTCAACCAGGCCGCCAGTGGCGACGCCCTGGACGACCAGCCGGTCAACCGGGTCATACGTGATGCTGCCGGCCGCGTTGTGGCCGGGATCGCCGCTGATGTCTGTGGCGGCTGGCTGATGGTGCATGCGCTCTGGGTGGATGACACCCGCCGCGGCGAAGGATTAGGCCAGGCCCTGCTGGCCGATGCCGAGCAGCAGGCCCGCGCGCTCGGCGCGCACGCCGTGACGCTGGATACCTTCTCCTGGCAGGCGGAGGGCTTCTACCTCAAGCAGGGCTATGAAGTGTTCGGCCGGCTGCAGGATTTTCCGCCGGGTCATCAGCGCCTGTATCTGCGCAAGCGGCTGTAGGCCCTGCGCGGCGCGCGGTCAGCGCGCGGTATCTTCCGGATCGGCTTGGTAGGGTCGCATCTCCACCGGTGGCGGGTCCACGCCGTGCTTCTGGCGGTACAACGCATTGAGATGCAGATTCAGATGCAGCGCCTCGGCCTCGGCCAGCAGGCGCTGGTCGCCGCTCAGCCGCGCCCCCAGCATCATCTCCCGGTGCAACGTTGCGGTGAGATCGCCGCGCATCTCGGCCACCCGGGATATCGCGTAGGCCTCGGGAATCCCTGCCGCATGGGCGCCCGCCTTCCAGGACGACAGCAGACTCAGCGCGAACAGATCGCCGTCCGCGCCCGCGGCCAGCAAACGGCTTTCGGCCTTCGGATCGGCGCCCAGCCGCCGCGCATCGAACATCGTGGCCGCCACCGTGTCGCCTGCCCGCGCCGCCTGGTCGAGCTCGGCGTCGGAGGCCTGCTGATAGCGGGTCCATTGCGCGCCATTGGGGAAGCCGTGCTGGTCGAGCCAGCGCCGCTCCTCCGGATGACCACTGCTGAAGGGGTCCTGGGCGATTTCCAGGCTCTCCCGTGTGCGGGCGAGATCGGGAACGGGGTGCGGCGGTCTGGTCGAGGCGGTCGGCGCCGCTTCAACCGAAGGCGTGGCCGCCTGTCCGGCCGGTGTCGACGCCTGCCCTGCCCCGCCCGGCGCCTGCGCACCCGAGGTCGACCGCCAAACGCTGGCGGCTCCGATCGCCGCCACCACCAGCACCGCCACTGCAATCCACACCTGCTTCTTCAACGCCTCGTCCCTGTCTGCAACCACTCTTCCGGGGCCGGATTGTAGTCCGCGCGATCACCCGGGTGCCCGCCCCACCTGACCCGCGGACGCCAGCGGGATAACGATCTTTCCCCGCCAACCCCGCACAACTGTCAGAATCCCCGCATTGATACGGAAAGGATCCGCGCGTGACTCTCGAAACTACCCCGGCACCCGCACTGGCGGCGGACGAACTGACCACCCTGCGCGCCGACGTGGCGGCGCTGGAGTTCATCTTTGACGAACTCGCCCGCGCCATGGACCCGGCCGCGCTGCTCAAGGTGCTGACCTACCTGATCCGCAACGCCAAGCGCGTCGCCTCGGAGACCCAGAGCTACGACAGCCTGGAGCACCGCCGCCTGGTGGCCCAGGTGGAATCGCTGATGGCCCGGGTTGAACCGCAGGCCAAGAAGCAGGCGATGACCGTGCGCAACGAGCACAACCGCCTGAAGAAGGAAAAGGCCCGACACAAGGCCGACAGCCGCCGCCAGCTGCAGAAGTAAGCCGCAGACGGCCAAGGTGACTGTTCAGCTGGATTGGAGTAGCATCCATTCCGTCAAGTAGAGTTCCGGTGCTGTTTTTCCGGATGAAGTGCGGTTCTTGAAGAAACCGGGGGTGCATTGGTTTCGACGGGGGTTGTGAAGTTACTTGGTGCATGCCGAGGGGGCAGCTTTCCTCGTTAATCCAGCAGCAAACTTTTAGTTGCCAACGACGACAACTACGGTTCGAACGACTTCGCAATCGCTGCCTAAAAACAGCTTTAGCGTTTAGTTCTACAGCCGCCTTAGGCGAACCCCCGAACCTACTTGTGCCCGTGCTCGTAGATGTAGGGTCATTATCACGGAACCGGTTGTGATGGCTGCCTGTCAGTCACGACTTAACTAAAGCAGGCTGGTCCTGGGGTGCGCTTTGCACACCGTGCTGCCACAGGATGAGATTCAACGGTGAGCTAAGCATGTAGTACCGGGGATGGAGTGCCTTCGGACGGCGGTTCAATTCCGCCCACCTCCACCAATTAGCCGTTTCGACGGTGCATCAAAGGCTGGAACCCTAGAGAAATCGAAGGTCCCGGCCTTTTTTGTGCCCGTCTTCCGCCAGCCAGACAGCCGCTCAGCCCCTCACGGCAACGTGAACTTCCGCGCCATCCGCAGCGGCCACACCGAAGTGAACTGCGCACCGCCCACCAGCCGGTACGCTGCGGACACGCTGTGCAGCACGCCCATCGCCTCCAGCACATCCTTGGTCTTCCGGAAGGTCGGGCGCGGATCCGCGGTGAACATGAAAAGGTTGATCTCTTTCGCGCTGACGTCGTAACCGTCCAGCGTCGCGGCCTTGCCGAGCGCGGTGGTCAGCTCGGCCTCCAGCGTGGCCAGGAAGGCCTCATCATCCAGCGACTTGCGCCAGAACTTGATCACAAGTTGGTAATCCATCAGGCGGACCCGTTGTTCAAGAAGTGAACCGCCAAGGGTACCCGCATGGTAGGCATCACGCTGTCTTGGAGGCGGCCGCGATCATCTGTGCCAGCCGGTCAGCGATGGCCTGCCGCACCTCCGGCGCCAGCCGCGAGCGCGATAGCGCTTCGAACACCCACATGCCGTCGGCGGCGAGCTTGGCGATGAACAGGTCCAGCGCAGCCGGATCGCTCAGGTCCTGCGGCGTGGGCGGCGACCAGCGCTCGACCACTGCGGTCCACGGCTGCATGTTCTCGTCGGTGGCGGCTGCATCGAACATCAGCTGCAGTTCGGCCCGGGTGGCCGTCTGTGCGCAGGTGAGCGCGTAGGCCTGGTAGCGCTCGGGGGGCTCTGCCGCGTCGGCAGGTTTGCCCGCGGCCTCGATCATGCTCGCCTCCCACACGCCGGCCAGGTGCTGGTGGATGCCCTGCAGCAGCGCATCGCGCGAGGGGAAGTGGTACAGCAGCCCGCCCCGGGCGATGCCGGATTCGCTGGCGACCGCTTCGAAGGTCAGTGCGGTGATGCCGTCGCGTTCGATCACGCGGACGGCGGCATCCAGGATGTTGGTTCGGTTGCTCGGGCGCATGGGTCAGTGGGCGTGGGAGACGGTGGTGGCCGTGCCGGGGCCATGGCGGCGCAGCAGCACGCCGGTGGTGACGGTGCCGACCAGCAGCACCCCGGCAATCACATACAGTACCCAAACGTAGCTGGCGTCGTAGGCGGTGCTGGCCGCTGCCAGCCACCCGGCGTCGCCGCCCGGTTGTGCGGCCAGTGCAAGCGCCTGCTGGATGCTCTGGCCCGCACCGGCGTCCACGCCGTCCGGCAGCGTCACGGTGGCCGAGTACAGCGCGGCGATCAGGCTGCCCAGCAGGGAGACCGCGAACAGGCTGCCGAACTCATAGGACACTTCCTCCACCGAGGAGGCCAAGCCAGCGCGATGCGGGGGCACGTTGCCGATGATCGCGGTGGAGGCGACGGAGATGGTGGCGCCCATGCCCAGCCCGGTCAGCAGCAATCCGGCGAGGGTCCAGCCGAGGTGGCCGCCGAAGGTGGCCGCGACCAGCACCACACCGGCGGTGCCCACGCCCAGCCCGCCGGTGATCAGCGGCAACAGCCCGACGCGGTGCAGGAACATGCCGCCGAAAATGGCGCTGGGCAGGCACCCGATCGCCACGACAGACACCAGCAGGCCCGCCTGCAACGGGGTGTAGTCGGCCACCAGCTGGAAACGCTGGGTGGTCAGCAGCTGCAGGCCGGCGATGGCGAACATCGCGAACGCGGCCGAGAGCACGCCGGCCAGGAACGGCGCGTTGCGGAAGATGGCCACGTCGAGCATCGGGTACGGCAGGCGGCGCTGGCGGCCCAGAAACAGCACCAAGCCGACAACAAAGATCAACGCGGCCCCACCGGCCAGCCCCCCGTTCGGCGGCGCATGCGCAACCTCCTTGATCGCCACCACCAGCCCGGACAAGGCGACCAGGCTGAGCAGCGAGGAGATCAGGTCCCACGGCTTGCTTGCATCGGGCGTGCCATGGGGCGCGAACAGCACCGCCCCGACCATGGCCAGCAGCACGATCGGCACATTGATGAGGAACACCGCGCCCCACCAGAAGTGCGCCAGCAGCACGCCACCGACGATCGGGCCGAGGGCCGCGCCGACGATGGAAATGCAGCCCCATACGGCGATGGCCAGATTGCGCTCGCGTTCGTCCTCGAAGGTCAGGCTGATCAGCGCCAGCGTGGCCGGCATCATCGCCGCCGCGCCCACGGCCAACAGCGCGCGGGCGGCGATCAGCAGATTGGCCTCCGGCGCGAACGCGGCCAGCAGCGAGGCGATCCCAAAAATCACCAAGCCGATCAGGAACATGCGCCGGTGCCCCAGGCGGTCGCCGAGGGTACCGGCACCCAGCAGCAGGCCAGCCATCACCAGGGGATAGGCGTTGATGATCCACAGGCCCTGCAGCGGGGTCGCGCCCAGTTCCTTGGTCAGCGTGGGCAAGGCGGTGTAGAGCACCGAGTTGTCGAGGGTGATCAGCAACAGGCCGGCGGCAACGGTGAGCAGCAGGCTCCAGCGCTGGGTCTTGGTCGGGGTCATGGTGCGCAAAGGGGGGGCGACGGGATCGTAACTATACAGGACGTCCTGTTATGTTTTACCAACCTGGCGCCCACGCGTTCAGCCTGCGGCGACGCACCGTGTGCGCACTGCGCGCTGGCCGGTGCGTCGGCCCAACCGCGTTTACCTCATTGCAGGGGGCTCACCCGGGCAGGCAGGCGCCTGTCCGATATGGACTGTGTCGGGGGAACGCTATGGACGGACAGAAAGAGGCTTTTCGGCTGGCGCAGGCCGAGTTGGCGCAGTGCTGGGCAGGCGGGGTGTCGGCCGCCGAGCGCTGGGCGGTGTATGACGCGATCCATGATCGGCTGGTCGCACAGTGGCCCAACGAGGCCCATCGCATCGTCGGCATGATGGTGCTGTGGGTGACCGAGATCCGCGGCACCTGCCCTGCTCCGTACCGCACGGCAGATGCGGGCCTGGATGACAGCGTGCTGCTGCGCACGTGCCGTATCGACTCGTGAGGAGCTATGGCGCCGTCGGCTGGAACGGATCGGTGTGGCCGGCCACTTCCATGTTGATGGCATTGATCAGGGCCGACACGGCGGTCGCCAGGCGACGGCTGTCCGCGATGGAGCCGAAGAACAGAATCGAAGTGCCGTCCAGTTCGACCCCGGCCAGGCCGAGTTCGCCCCTGAGCGCGGCCACCCGTTCGTCGAACAGCTTCAACCAGTGGGCATCGGGAACAACATCGAGCATGGCGACAATGGCCTCGTCCGCGCCGTGATCGACACTGGTCTGCAATGTCGGGACGTCAAAACCCAGCAGGCGCGGCACGCTGCTATCTGGTACGGGGATGCTCATGCGGGCATGGTAGCCGGTCAGCCGGGCGAGCGCTGGAAGACGTTCAGTAACACGCGATGCTCTCTCGCTGGCGGCAACACAAACGGCCCGGCCAATCCGACCGGGCCACGGTGCGTGCGGACCCGTTTTATTCTTCCTGGTCGCTCTGCTGGCCCGAGCGCTGGCCCTGCTGATCCTGGTCCTGCTGTTGCTGCTGCTTCTGGGCATCGCGATCGCGCTGATCCTGCTGCTCCTGCTGGCCCTGCTGCGGGGCATTGCGCTGCGGATCATTCTGACCCTGCTGCGGGTTCGGGGTGTTGGCCATTGCCGTATCTCCGGTGTTCGGCATCGAAGTGGTGCCGGTGAATCCACGCTAGGCCTGCCGGCGTTACCCATGTGTGCGTGGAAGAGGCTGGTGCATGCACGCGCCGGGCACCTGCGTAAACAATTCAGAACGCACTGGAAACCGAGACCGGTAGAGCACGCTGCGTTCATCGCAGTGCGGCGAGGGTCGCAGCGCATCGACAATCCCTTGATGGGGTCACGCCCATGCTCGGGACGAAACGCCCTTGCCGGGCCCCACCAAGGACATGCCATGACGCCGCTCCGCTCACTGCTGTTGACCACCCTGCTCGCCCTGACGCCGATGCTGGCCACCGCAGCGGACAAGGTCACTACCACCCCCGTGCACTTCACCAAGGGCGCCAGCAGTGCCACCGTGCGTGGCACGTTGTCCGGCTATGACACCGTCCGCTACACGATTGCCGCGCGCGCCGGCCAGACCATGGCGGTGACGATCGATGGCAGCCCGAATGCCAACTTCAATGTGTTCGTGCCCGGCGTGACGCCCGGCCAGGGGGAGGCGCTGGGCAGCAACGACGAAAAGCGGCGCTGGAGCGGCACGTTGCCGACCACCGGCACCTATGTCGTGCAGGTCTACCAGATGCGTGCCCAGGCGCGTCGCAATGAAAAGGCACCGCACAGCCTGACAGTCGCAATCCGCTGAGCCCTGTCCCGGGTATCCTCGGCGGTGCTGGCTTCCCCCTTGCAAGGACCCCGGGATGGACTTCCTCAAACTGCTGCGGTCGCTGGAAGAGTTCCTCTACGAGCTGTGCACCTGGTTCCTGTTTTTCCCACGCACGCTGTACCGCGTGATCGTGTATCCGCGGCGGATGGCCCAGTACGTGGATATCGAGCTGAAGGAAAAGCTGGAGCGCCAGTTCGACGATGCGATCAGCCCGCCCATGTTCCTGATGCTGGCGGTGCTGGTCGCGCACGGTGTGGAGCTGATGCTGCACCAGCAGGTGGTCGGCACCGGGGCGCTGTCGCGCTCGATCTTCGGCAATGAAGAGAGCCTGCTGCTGTACCGCTCGATCACGTTCGCGATCTGGCCCCTGGTGACTACCACGCACCTGTTGCGTCGCAAGCACGTGCCGATGACCCGCGAGTCGCTGCGCCGTCCGTTTTTCATGCAGTGCTACCTGACCGCACCGTTCGCGGTGGCGCTGTCCACCAGCATGGTGTTCGTGCGGCTGCCGGGCCAGCTGTCGACCACGCTGGGCGTCGCGGTCGGCGTGCTCGCCGCGCTCTGGTATGCGGTGGTGCAGGCCGGGTGGCTGAAGATCGCGCTGCAGCGCTCCTGGTTGAACACGATCCTGTCCACGGTGTGGGTGCTGGTGTTGGGGGCAGCGATCAATATGACGATCGGCGTGATCCTGCTGTCGAGCTGAGGGGGCACTGCCGATCAACCGCCATGTCCTGCATATCCTTTTCCTGCCCTTCCATGCGACCCTTTGGGAACGTTTTCATGGAATGGAGGGATTCCACATGCTGTCTCGTTTCCATCGGCCCGCGCTGCTGGCCCTGATGATGTTCGCCGCCCCGCTGGCCAGCGCCTGGGCGCAGGCACCCGATGCGTTGAAGGTGATGTCGTTCAACGTACGCACGCCGGCCGATACCGACCCGGGCAAGCGCTGGGAGGACCGCCGCGATGCGATGGTCACGCTGATCCGTGAGCAGAAGCCCGAGGTGATCGGCACCCAGGAGCTGGTGCAGAAACAGGGCGAGTACCTGGTCGCGCACCTGCCCGGCTACACCCTGTTCGGCAGGGACCGCCGCGGCGGCAACGGCGACGAACACATGGGCGTGCTGTACGACAGTGCGCGGCTGAAGGTGCTCGAATCGGGTGACTTCTGGCTCTCCGACACACCGGACGTGCCGGGCAGCATCACCTGGGGCAACCTGTTCCCGCGCATGGTGACCTGGGCACTGTTCCAGCGTCAGGCCGATGGGCAGCGCTTCTATCTGTTCAACACCCACCTGCCCTACCGTGACGAAGATGAGCCGCGCCGCGTCCTCGGCGCAAAGCTGATCGTCTCGCGGCTGGCCACACTGCCCAAGGACATCCCGGTGGTGGTCACCGGCGATTTCAACAGTGAGCCCGGCAGTGACACCTACAAGGCATTTACCGCTGCGTTGGGCGATGCTCGAAAACTCGCCGGCAAGGTCGATGGCCCGCGCCTGACCTTCCATGATTTCACCGGCAAGCCGACGGTGGAACTGGACTGGATCCTGGTGCGCGGTTTCAGCGTGGACAGCTTCAGCACGCTGGACCAGAAACCCGGTGGCGTGCTGCCCTCGGATCATTATCCGGTGCAGGCGGAACTGCGGTTCCCCGTGCGAGCACCGGCGGGCAAGTAAGCAGACGCACGATGGACGGTCAGCGCACCGTCCATCGGCTTCAGGTTGGCCGTACGGCGGCCTGCGTTTTCACAACGTCGATCATGGCTGCCGCTCATCCATCTTCTGCAGCAGTCGATACAGCGCTTGGTGCTGCTCACGTGCCTGGCAGATCCGCGCGCCGATGGCGATGAACACACCCGTGGCGATCAGGCCGATCTCGAACAGGCCTTCGGTCAGGCAACAGAATCCCGTGACCACCGCAAGGATCGCCACCACCAACAGCGCGATCACGCCACGGGAAAGTCCCGCACCGGAGGCAGGTCCCGGGTCGTGCAGATGCAGGCGGACAGGACGCCACGGATTGGGTTGCATGCGGGCCACTCCAGAAAACGACCCACGCTTTTAGCACCGTGCACAGACACCGTGCAGAGGCAAAGCCGTCAATCGCGACGCACTGCGCAGCGGATGTGACGGCTGTTGCCTTTCTTGCTGTCGGGACGGCGCCCTCGCCGCCCCGTGCCCAACGGTGGGGTCAGCGTTGCGTGACCGCCACCGGGGTGTTGGCCGCATCCTGCTGCTGGCCCCAACCCCCCAGGGCCTTGTACACACCGACCACGCTGACGTTGACCGTGGATTCGGCCTCGGCCAGTGCATCGTCCGCGGCCAGCTGGGTGCGTTGCGCATCGAGCAGGGTCAGGAAGTCTTCCGACCCCTCGCGGAAGCGGATCTGCGCCAGTTCCTCGGCGCGCCCCGCCGCCTGGGCCTGCTCGGCGACGATCGCCAGGCGAGCCTGCTGCTTGGCGTACCGCGTCAACGCGTTCTCGGTGTCTTCCAGCGCCAGCAGCACGGCCTTTTCGTACTCGGCGGCAGCACCATCGGCCTGTGCCTTGCTGGCGCGCAGACGGGCTTTGACCGTACCGAAATCGAACGCGGCCCAGCTGATCGACGGCGTCACCGACCATGCCTTGTTGCTGCCGTTGACCAGGCCACTGGCATCACCAGACAGGAACCCGACAAACCCGCTCAGGCTGATCCGCGGGAACAGGTCTGCCGTGGCCACGCCAACCCGTGCGGTCGCCGCGGCCAGCCGACGCTCGGCCACGCGCACATCGGCGCGCTGACGCAGCAGATCGGTGGTGTCACCCAGCGGCAACGCCTTGGCGTACGGCCGCATCTCGCGCGGCTGCAGCAGGCTGTCCAGTGCGTCCGGGCGCTGGCCCAGCAGCACCGCCAGACGATGACGTGACTGCACCTCGGCCACTTCCAGCAGCGGGATGTCGGCCTCGATCGCCTTCAGGCGCGCACGGCTGCTCTGCACGTCCAGCTCGCTGCCGGCGCCCAGTTCCCACCGGGTTTCGGTGAGCTTCTGGGTGTCGCGCAGATTGACCAGGGTGCGCTTGGCCACCGCGATGCGCTTCTGGGTACCGCGCAGTTCGAAGTAGTTGCGGGCCACTTCGGCGGCGACGGTGACCTGTGCATCGGCGAGGTTGTCCTGCTCGGCGCCCAGGTCGGCGCGCGCCGCTTCGGCGGCACGGCGCTGGCGGCCGAACAGATCCAGCTCCCAGCCGGCATCGAAGCCGAGCTGGTAGCTTTCGCTGAAGACACGCTCGCCACCGAGGGTGGCATCCGGCTGCTTGCGACGGTCGTAACTGCCACCACTGGTGACGTGCGGCAACTGGTCCAGGCGCTGCTCGACGAACACCGCGCGGGCCTCACGCACGCGCGACATCGCGATGCGCAGGTCCAGGTTGGTGCCCAGTGCTTCATGCACCAGCTGCTCCAGCACCGGGTCATCGAACTGGGCCCACCAGCTCGCCACCGGCGAGGTGGTGGTGAACACCGGCGCGGCGGCGCCCTGCAGGCTCACCGGCTCGGCCGGCGGCGCCTGGTAGTTGGGGCCGACGCTGACGCAGCCGGCCAGCAGCGCGCTGGTCACGGCCACGGTCAACAGACGGATCACCATGGCAGCACCTCGCCGAGGTAGGTGAAGCTGCCGTTCGGGCCGTCGGCATCGATCAGTGCCATGCCGACGCTGGAACGCGCACCTTCGCTGATTTCGATCTCACCTTCGCCACCGTTCATGTCGGTTTTGACGTAGCCCGGATGCACGGTGTTGACCTTGGTGGTGCTCTCGCGCAGCTCATAGGCCAGCTGCACGGTCCACGCATTTACCGCGCTCTTGGAGGCGTTGTAGGCCGGCACCGCGAAGCCATAGATCGGCGAGCCCGGCTGGCTGTGCAGGGTCAGCGAGCCCAGGATGCTGGACACGTTGACGATGCGGCCAGCCGGCGAGGCGTTGAGCAGCGGCAGGAACGCCTGGGTGACGGCGATCACCGCGAACACGTTGGTGTCGAAGGTATCGCGCCAGGTCTGCAGGGTCTGCGCCGAGGGGGCCAGCTTGATGTCGTCGAGCAGGATGCCGGCGTTGTTGACCAGGATGTCCAGGCGGCCGTGACGCTCGGTCACGGCCTGCACGGCGGCGGCGATGCTGGCGGCATCACCGACGTCCAGCTGGATCGCTTCCACCGGCAGGCCCTCGGCCTGCAGCTTCAGTGCCTCGGCCACGGCGACGTCGCGCTTGCGCCCGGCCAGCAGCGTATGCACGCCGGCCTGGGCCAGCTGACGGACGGTTTCCAGGCCGATGCCGCGGGTGGCACCGGTGACCAGGGCGATCTTTTGGGTAGCGGTATTCATAGGAAAAACCTCGCGGGGGAAGGAATCAGTGGTGGATGGTCGGTTCGCCGTGGGTCACCAGCTGCCCGCCACCATTACGGCTGACGAACTTGCGCAGGGCCACGTAGAACACCGGGGTCAGGAACAGGCCGAACAGGGTGACGCCCAGCATGCCGGCGAACACCGTGATACCGGTCACCGAGCGGACTTCCGCACCGGCGCCATGCGAGATCACCAGCGGGATGGTGCCGGCGATGAACGCGATGGAGGTCATCACGATCGGGCGCAGACGCAGGCGGCATGCTTCCAGTGCAGCCTCCACGATGCCCTTGCCGCCCATTTCAAGTTCGCGGGCAAACTCGACGATCAGGATGGCGTTCTTGCATGCCAGGCCCATCAGCACCACCAGGCCGACCTGCACGAACACGTTGTTGTCACCGCCCGTCATCCATACGCCGAACAACGCAGACAGCAGGGTCATGGGGACAATCAGGATCACCGCCAGCGGCAGCGACCAGCTTTCATACAGCGCGGCCAGCACCAGGAACGCCAGCAGGATCGCCACCGGGAACACGATGAAGGCGGCCTTGCCCTGGGTGGCCTGCTGGTAGCTCAGGTCGGTCCACTCGGTCTGCATGCCCACCGGCAACACCTGCCCGGCAATCTCGGTCAGCTTGGCCATGGCCTCGGCCGAGGACAGCATGCGCGGATCGGCTTCGCCGGCCAGATCGGCCGCCGGGTAGCCGTTGAAGCGCAGCACCGGGTCCGGACCGTAGGTTTCCTTCACGGTGACCATCGAGCCGATCGGCACCATCTCGCCACGGTTGTTGCGGGTGCGCAGGCGACCGATGTCTTCCACGCTGTCACGGAACTGGCCGTCGGCCTGGGCGATCACCTGCCAGGTACGCCCGAACTGGTTGAAGTCGTTCACGTACGACGAGCCCAGGTAGGTCTGCAGGGTGTCGAACAACTCGGTCAGTTCCACGCCCTGGGCCTTGGCCTTGACGCGGTCCACTTCGGCATCCAGCTGCGGCACGTTGGCCTGGTAGCTGGTGATCGGGAACGCCATGCCCGGGGTCTGGGCGACGGCGCCCTGCATCGTGCTCACCGCGGTCTGCAGTGCGCCGTAACCGAGGTTGCCACGGTCCTGGATGAACATCTGGTAGCCGTTGCCGTTACCCAGGCCGAGGATCGGCGGCGGCATCATGGAGAACGCGAAGCCCTCCTGCAGCCCGGCGATCTTGGCGTTGATCTCGGCATTGATCTGCGCGGCGGTGCGGCCCTTGCGCTCACTGAACGGCTTGAGCGGAACGAAGGCCACACCGGTGTTGGGCGTGTTGGTGAACTGCAGCGCGTTCAGACCCGGGAACTGGATCGTGTGCGCCACGCCATCGGTGTTGCGCGCGATCTCGGCGACCTTGGCCAGCATGGCGTCGGTACGTGCGATCGAGGAGCCTTCCGGCAGCTTCACACCGGCGATCAGGTACAGCTTGTCCTGGGTCGGGATGAAGCCGGCCGGCACCGCCTTGAACATCAGGCCGGTGGCCAGCAGCAGGCCGGCATAGACCACGAACACCAGGCCGCGGCGGCCCAGCAGGCGGCCGACCGAACCGTGGTATTTCTCCGAACTGGTCTTGAAGAAGCGGTTGAACGGACGGAAGATCCAGCCGAACAGACGATCGATCAGACGGGTCAGGCCATCCTTGGTTGCACCGTGCGGCTTGAGCAGACGTGCGGCCAGGGCCGGCGACAGGGTCAGCGAGTTGATCGCCGAGATCACAGTCGAGATCGCGATGGTGACGGCGAACTGCTTGTAGAACGCACCGGTCACGCCCGACAGGAACGCCATCGGCACGAACACGGCACACAGCACCAGCGCGATCGCCACGATCGGCCCGGACACTTCACGCATCGCCTGGTGTGCCGCGGCAAGCGGGGTCAGGCCTTCTTCAATGTTGCGCTCGACGTTCTCCACCACCACGATCGCGTCATCGACCACGATGCCGATCGCCAGCACCAGCCCGAACAGGGTCAAGGTGTTGATCGAGAAACCCAGCACGTACAGCGCCGCGAACGTACCCACGATGGACACCGGCACGGCGATCAACGGAATGATCGAGGCGCGCCAGGTCTGCAGGAACAGGATCACCACCAGCACCACCAGCGCGATGGCTTCCAGCAGCGTGGAGACCACGGCCTTGACCGAGTCACGCACGAAGATGGTGGTGTCGTACACCGCTTCGTACTTCACGCCGGCCGGGAACTGCTTGGTCAGCTCATCCATGGTGTGGATGACCGAGTCACGGATCTCCAGCGCATTCGCACCCGGGGCCTGGAAGATACCGATACCGACCGCGTTCTTGCCGTCCAGCTGCGAGCGCAGCGTGTAGTCACCGGCACCCAGTTCCAGGCGGGCGACATCGGACAGGCGGACCACTTCACCGTCGTCACCGGCCTTGAGCACGATGTCGCGGAATTCCTGCTCGCTGCGCAGGCGACCCTGGGCGTTGATCAGGGTCAGGAAGTCGCTGCTCGGCATCGGCTCGGCGCCGAGCTGGCCGGCCGAGACCTGCACGTTCTGCTCGCGCATCGCACGCACCACGTCGCTGGCGGTCAGGCCGCGCGCGGCGATCTTGTCCGGGTCCAGCCACGCACGCATGGCGTAGTCACCGCCGCCGAACATCTGCGCATCACCGACGCCCTGCAGGCGTGCCAAGGCATCCTTGACGTGCAGGCGGGCGTAGTTGCGCAGGTACAGCGAGTCGTACTTGCCGTCCGGCGAGGTCAGGTGGACCACCATCAGGAAGGTCGGCGACTGCTTCTGGGTGGAGACACCCTGGCGGCGCACGTCCTCGGGCAGGCGCGCCTGCGCCTGGGCGACGCGGTTCTGCACCTTGACCGCGGCTTCGTCCGGATCGGTACCCGGGCGGAAGGTCACCGTCATCTGCAGCACGCCGTCCGAGCCGGCGACGGACTTGATGTACATCATGTCCTCGACGCCGTTGATCGCTTCTTCCAGTGGCGTGGCCACCGTTTCAGCGATCACTTTGGGGTTGGCGCCCGGGTACACCGTGCGCACCACCACCGAGGGCGGCACCACTTCGGGGTACTCGCTGATCGGCAGCATCGGGATCGCGATCAGGCCAGCGGCGAAGATCACGATCGACAGCACCGCCGCGAAGATCGGCCTGTCAATGAAAAAACGGGAAAAGTCCATGGGTGGATTCCTGGGGTTTCACCAGCGCCGGCGTGCACGACCCCGGCCGCTGTCGCAGGCGACAGCGGTGGCGGGTTCCCCTGCACGGGGCGATGGCAGTCACGGTAGAGCCGACCGTTGGTCGGCTGCTATGTAGAACCGACGGTCAGTCGGCTGCCCTTCAATTCTTTGCAACAGCCGGCGCGGCTACCGGTGCGGCAGCCGGCTGCATCGCGACGGCCTTGGCCTGGACCGGCATGCCGGGCATGAAGACTTTCTGCACGCCATCGATGATCACGCGGTCTCCGGCCTTCAGGCCCTGCTCAACGATGCGCAGGCCGTCGGCGGTGCGGCCGAGTTCAATATCGCGGCGCTGTGCCTTGTTGTCCTTGTCGACCACGTAGACGAACTTGCGGTCCTGGTCGGTCAGCACGGCCTTGTCATCGATCAGCATGGCCTGGAACTGGCCGCTGCCCAGCAGCTGCACGCGGGCGAACAGCCCCGGGGTGAAGGCGCGGTCGGCGTTGTCCAGCAGCGCGCGGACCCGGATGGTGCCGGTGCTGCGGGTCACCTGGTTGTCCAGGAAGTCGACCTTGCCTTCATGCGGGTAACCGGTCTCGCCGGACAGGCCGACCTTCACCGGCAGTTCGCTGTCGCGTTCGCTCGGGCGTTCACCCTTGCGCGCCATCTGGGCGTAACGCAGGAAGGTGCCTTCATCGGCATCGAAGTACACATGGACCTTGTCCAGCGAGACCAGCGTGGTCAGCACGCTGGCGCTGTCGCCGGCGGTGACGAGGTTGCCTGCGGTCACCATCGCGCGACCGGCGCGGCCGTTGATCGGCGCGCGCACCTGGGTGAACTCCATGTTCAAGCGCGCCGCATCGACGGCAGCCTGAGCGGCCTGCACCTGCGCCAGGGCCTGCTCGGACACCGCACGGCGCTGTTCCCAGGTCTCGGTGGAGATGGCCTGCTGGTCGGACAGGCGCCGGGCACGGTCGGCTTCGCTGCGGCTCACCTGGGCCTGGGTGCGCGCGCGGTTGAGCTCGGCGGTGGCGCGATCCAGCTCGGCGCGGTAGCTGCGCGCGTCGATGGTGAACAGCACATCGCCCTTCTTGACCTCCTGGCCTTCGACATAGTTGACCTTGTCGATGTAGCCGGAGACGCGCGGGCGCAGTTCAACGCTTTCGACCGCTTCGACGCGGCCACTGAAGTCGTCCCACTGGCTGACCTGCTTGACCAGTACCGGGGCGGCACTGACCGAGGGCGGCGGCGGCATGCCGGCTTCTTCAGCGTGGCTGCCACTGCAGGCGGTGAGCACCGCGGCGGCGAGGATGGAAACGCCGGCCATGGTCAGCCGTCGGGTGAAACGATGCGGGGAGGAGTTGGAAGTCATGTCATGCATCCGTACGTAGGGGTGGTGATACAGAATCGAAAACGTGGGGCGACGTGGGGGGCGTAGCCTGGGACCTGAACCTTGGTAGAGGTCAAGCCGTGCCGACCGTGTCGCGCGACATCGGCGGGGGGCGGTCCAGATGCAGCAGCCCGCGCGGCAGTTCGGCATCGCGTGCATCGCAGCGCACGATGGCGCGGTTGTCGGTGCAGTTGTCGAGCAGCGAGACCACACGACGGCCGACGAGCAGCGCGCTCGGCCATTCGATGCAGGCTTTGGCCGCATTGGCCGGGGTGCACACCGGATCGCACACTTCCAGCATCTGCGCGCGCACGCCCAGTGCCTGGGCTTCCTGGTGCAGCACCTGCGCGTACATGCGCGTGGCGGACATGGTGATGGAGGACTCACCGTGCCCGGCCCACGGCTTGAAGCCGGCCGGCCCGCCGACCAGCACGTAGCGCCGCACCTGGGCGCCACCGCGCACCAGCGGCAGCAGATGGCGGCCGGCATGCACGTGCGGCATCACGTCGGCCAGCAGCGCCTGCAACAGCGCATCGCCGCTGCGGTCGGTCACCCGCCCACGGTTGTACGGCCCGCCCATCGCATCCACCACGGCCGCCAGCGCGCGCGGGCGCCCGCCGACGCGCTCGGCCACGGTGCGCGCCGAGGCGTCGTCGCCCAGCGAACCGAGCAGGACTTCCAGCCCCGGCTCATCGGCGAACTGCTCCTGCAGCGCGGCCAGCCGGCCGGGGTCGCGGCCGACCACCAACACGGGGCTGCCGGCCTCCAGCAAGGCCGCCACGATCCCCTGGCCCACGCTGCCGGTGCCACCGAGCACCAGCACCTCGGGGGCCAATGTCCCATTCATGGGACTTTCACTCCCGTCGCCGGGATAATCCCAATTCGACCCAGTCGGTCGCCATTGCGCGAGCCCAGCCGGAAGCTGCCGCCGCGCTGCATGTTGGCAGGCGGGGTAAACTCCCGAAACGCCTTGCGGGACAAGGAGCCCGGACGGACTTCCACGGTCATCGCGAGGTCCAGCGGGGCGTTGGGGCCGCTACGCAGGCGGCCAAGAATGTTCCGCAACCACATGGTTGTCGTCCTTCATATCTGGAATGGCGCCAGATTAGTCCTCAAACTCCCCCTTGATTAGTCCGGATTTAGGGGAATAATCATCCCGTGCCCGGCACAATCATTTGCGGCACTCTTCCCCTCCCCCGACTTTGGATCCCGTCATGGCCCACGATCTCAACGACACGCTGATCTTCGTCAAAGTGGTCGAGCAAGGCAGTTTCATCGCCGCCGCCACGGCACTGGGGCTCCCCAAGACGACGGTGAGCCGCAAAGTGCAGGAACTGGAAACGCGTCTCGGCGCACGCCTGCTGCACCGGACCACCCGCCGCCTCGGCCTCACCGAGGCCGGCTCGGTCTATCACGAGCATTGCCAGCGCATCGCACGCGAGCTGGAAGAAGCCGAAGGTGCGGTCAACCAGCTGCAGTCCGGCCCGCGCGGCTGGCTGCGCTTCACCGTGCCCTACTCGATCGGCATCACATGGATCGCGCCGCTGCTCGGCCAGTTCCATGCGCAGTACCCGGAAATCCAGCTGGACATGCATCTGGGCAACGAGAAGCTCGACCTGATCGCCGGTGAAGCGGATCTGGCACTGCGCGTGGGCACCCTGCCCGACTCCAACCTGGTCGCGCGCAAGCTTGGCAGCCTGCGCACGCAGGTATTCGCCAGCCCGGCCTATATCGAACGCTACGGCGAGCCGCTGCATCCGGATGAGCTGCAGTTCCACCGCATCCTGGCCATGCGCAAAGCGCGCAACCTCAACAACAACCGCTTCTTCTGGCAACTGGGCGAGAACGGCGGCGAGCTGCTCGATTTCCCGGTGAATCCGCTGCTGGTGGCCAATGATCCGTCGGCGTTGAACGGTGCACTGGTGTGCGGCGAAGGGTTGCTGTTGACCGGTGACGTGATGGCCAAGCCATTCGTTGAATCCGGGATGGTGCGCCGCGTGCTGGCCGGCTGGACCGGGCCGGAAGTGGACTTCAACGCGGTGTTCGCCGGCGGCCGGCTGGTCTCGCCGAAGGTGCGCGCGTTCGTCGATTTCCTGGTCGAGAAGATGAACTTCGATGCCAACTACATGCTTGCGCAATGCCCGGCGGCGAAGCTGGCCAAGCAGCAGCAGACCCAGGTGGAAACGGAGCTGCAGGCGGCCGGGAAGCGGATTCTGGAGACGGTGACCGCGGGGTAATGCGGCTTCATCAGCGCAGTGCCGTATGAACGACAACGCCGCCCTTGGGCGGCGTTGTCGTTTGGGCGGTGCGGTCGTGTGGGCGGTGCGGTCGTGTGGGTGTGCGAGCGGACGGAGTTGTTCCGGGCGTACCGGCCAACGGCCGGTACCTACAAAAAATGCCGCCTGTAAGGGCGGCATTTTTGTGTTGCGAGCCTGCGGGTCGCAACACGCAATAACAGCGCGCTGGCGCGCTGTTATTGCTGCAACGGAATCACACGGATCTCGACGCGGCGGTTCTGCGCGCGGCCGGCATCGGTGTTGTTGTCGGCAATCGGGTAGGCCTTGCCGGCACCCAGGGTTTCGATGCGGGCACGCTGCACACCCTGGCCGGCCAGATAGGCGGCGACCGAGTCGGCGCGTTCCTTGGACAGGCGATTGTTGACCGCATCGCTGCCGATGCTGTCGGTGTGGCCGACGACTTCGATCATGGTCTGGTTGTACTCGGCCAGCGTGCTGGCCACGCCGTTGAGCGAGCTGTAGAACTGCGGCTTCAGCGTGGACTTGCCGAAATCGAAGGTGATGCCGTCCGGCAGGTTCAGGACCAGGTTGTCGCCATTACGGGAGACGTCGATACCGGTGTTGGCGGTACGCTCGCGCAGCGCGCGTTCCTGGCGGTCCTGGTACTGGCCGACGGCCGCGCCGCTCAGTGCGCCGATACCGGCACCGATCATGGCGTGCTGGCGGCGCTCGGTGGCGCTGTTGCCGCTGAGCAGACCCGCGGCCACGCCGACGGCGGTACCGATCAGGGCGTTGCGGCCGGTACGGTTCTGCTGCTCGACGGGATTGCCGTACTGGTCACTCTGCACGTAGGAGCCACCGGTGGCGCAGGCCGTCAGGGCGGCAGCAGTCATCAGGGCCAGGGCCACGTTGCGGGTTGCGGGTCGAATCATGAGGTTTCTCCTTGGTTACCGGACGGCGCCGGCGTGCGGGCCGTGAAGAGCATAAACAGCCCAACGCGATGCCGGCATGATGAATGGCACGCTCGGCAGCTCCCTGTTCAGGTAAACGGTTACGGCGAAAGCGACTTTTACGGGACGCCGGTCACGCCCCGCCGGTATGCCGATACGCTGCCAACGCGGCATCCCGACCCTCGCTCAGATCCACCAGCGGCAGGGTCGGATACCCGGGCGCGAGCTCGGCCAGCAGCTGCGGCGATTGCCACGGGGCGAAGCGCGCCTTCACCGGTAGTGCCCCCAGTTCGGGTACCCAGCGCGTGATGTAGCGCGCCTGCGGATCGAACTTCTGCGACTGCGTCACCGGATTGAAGATCCGGAAGTAAGGCGCCGCGTCCGCCCCCGTGCCGGCAACCCATTGCCACCCCATGGTGTTGTTGGCCAGATCCGCGTCGACCAGGGTGTCCCAGAACCAGCGCGCGCCTTCGCGCCAATGCTGGCGCATGTGCTTGCACAGATAGCTGGCGACGATCATGCGCACGCGGTTGTGCATGTAGCCGGTGGCCCACAGCTCGCGCATCCCCGCATCCACGATCGGGATGCCGGTACGGCCCTGCTGCCACGCACGCAGCGCGTCGGCATCGGGCTTGGCCCAGTCGAACTGATCGAAGCGCGGGTTGAGGTTGTGATCCGGGGTCTGCGGGAAGTGATGCAGCAGGTGATACGAAAACTCGCGCCAGCCCAACTCGCGGATGTAGCCGTCGATGTCGGCATCGCGACTGGCGCTGCGCTCGCCCTGCAGACGACGCGCGATCTGCCACGGTGCGATCTCGCCGAAATGCAGATGCGGCGACAGCATCGAGGTGCCCACACGGTCCGGCAGATCACGCTGCTCGCGATACCCGTTGAGTGCACCGTCGATGAAGACGCCCAGCGCCTCGTGCGCGCCCGCCTCGCCCGGTTGCCAGTGGTCCCAGAACTGCCGATCCCACGGAATCGACGGTGCCAGGCCGAGCGTGTCGAGGCTCTCGCCGCTGGCGCTGTGCGCGGGCAGCCGATCCGGCAATCGGGTCGGGGCCGGCAACTGCAGACGGGTCAGCGCATTGCGCCAGAACGGGGTGAACACCTTGTACGGGCCACCCTGCTGGGTCGCCACATCCCACGGTTCGAACATCAGGCTGCCGTTGTGGCTTTCGGCATCGATACCCTGCTCGCGCAGTTCCCGCTTGATCTTCGCATCGCGTGGCTGCGTGGCCGGCTCGTACTTGCGGTTCCAGTACACCGCGACTGCACCGGTCTGCTCGATCAGCTGCTGCAGCTGTGCCTGGCTGTCGCCCTGGCGGAGCACCAGCGAGGAGCCGCGCGCGCGGAGCTCGGCGTCCAGCGCGGTGAGTGAGCGATGCAGCCACGTATCCGATGCAGCGCCCGGGGTCCAGTCGCCCTCCTCCTGCGGCGCATGGATGTAGACCGGCACCGGCACGTGGCCTGCGTCCAAGGCGGCCTGCAGGGCCGGGTTGTCCTGCAACCGCAGATCACGACGAAACCACACCAGCGCTACCGACACGAGACTACCCCGGAAGATTCTTGAGGCAATGATAGCCAGTACAGGTGAAGGGGAGGCAGCGATCGCGCGTGAATGGCCCGCACTGTTCCACATCGCCGCGCTTGACCTCAATCGTGCTTGAGGTTCTATCGTGGCATCACCGTGCTGCGTGCCGGCACCGCCCTCATCTGCTCTTCCGGAGATATCCATGGCCTACACCCTCCCCGCCCTGCCCTACGCCTACGACGCACTCGAACCGCACTTCGATGCACGCACGATGGAAATCCATCATGCCAAACACCACCAGGCCTACATCACCAACCTCAATGCCGCGCTCGCCGATGCCGGGATCCAGAGCACGGATATCGATGCACTGATCGCCGATATCGGCTCTCTGCCCGAGGGGGTGCGCAACGCCGTCCGCAACAACGGCGGCGGACATGCCAATCACAGCCTGTTCTGGACGGTGCTGACCGCCAACGGGAGCACGCCGGAAGGCACGGTGGCTCAGGCGATCGAGCGCGATCTCGGCGGCTACGCCGCGTTCAAGGAGGCCTTCACCAAGGCCGCGCAGAGCCGCTTCGGCAGCGGCTGGGCGTGGTTGACGCTGACCCGCGACGGCACGCTTCTGGTGGAGAGCAGCCCGAACCAGGACAACCCGCTGATGGGCGAGTTCGCCGGCCTTTCCGGTGGCACGCCGATCCTGGGGCTGGATGTGTGGGAACACGCCTACTACCTCAACTACCAGAACCGCCGCCCGGACTACATCGCCGCCTTCTTCGAGCTGATCGACTGGGCCGAAGTGGCGCGCCGTTACCAGGCCGCCGGCGGGCGATGATGGGCGCCGGTACTGCACGGTAGAGACATCGATGGATATCCCCGCACTGCAACGTCTGCTCGAGCGTGGTCGCGACAGTGCCCTGCTCCGCTTCGGCCTGGGCAAGGCCCTGCTCGACGCGGGTGACACCGCGGAGGCGGTCATCCATCTGCAGGGCTGTGTCGCACAGGACCCGCGCTACTCGGCAGGCTGGAAATGGCTGGGTAAAGCACATCTGGCGGCCGGCGATACGGACGCGGCAGCACAGGCGTGGCGCGACGGCAGTACCGTCGCCGAGACCAACGGCGACAAGCAGGCGGCCAAGGAGATGGCCGTGTTCCTGCGGCGACTGCAGAAGGCGAATGCGAGCCGGGTGTGATCGCCCGGCATCGCTACCAGAGCAGACCGTTGTTGTAGAGCGCGATCAGGGTCCACATCAAGGCGATCACCGCGAAGCCGGTGAAATAGGTCCAGTTCTGGTGCGCGGCCGTCCAATCGTCTTTTCCAAAGCGGCCGCCGCTGAAAGCGAACAACGTGGCGCGGCCAATACCGAACACCAGAATCTGCACGATGAACACGACCACGATCCAGTGGATCACGGTCAGTACGCCGCGCTTGATCTCCTCTTCCATGTGCCGCCGCCCCAATCCGTTGGAAAGCCTGACATCGACGATGCGCAGGCGAACAACATTGAGGATAGCGGACGGAACAGTCAATCGCCTTTCGCGCGCCGCTGCTGTGCATCGAAGCGTTGCATGGACGCACGGATCAGCGCCTTGGCCTCGGCGGCATTGCCCCAGCCGTTGAGCTGGACCGGATTACGGCCGGCAGGCAGGTCTTTGTAGACCCGGAAGAAGGCTTCGATGCGCTGCCGTTCGATCAGCGGCAGGTCATCCAGATCGCGGATGTTGGCGTAGGTCGGGTCGATCTTGTCGGTCGGCACGCCGATCACCTTTTCATCCTGCTCCCCGTCATCGACCATGTTCAGGAAGCCGATCGGGCGGAACCGCACGATGACGCCGGGATGCAGCGGCTCGCGGGTCAGCACGAGCGCATCCAGCGGATCGTTGTCGCCAGCCAGGGTGCGTGGCATCGAGCCGTAGTTGGCCGGGTATGCCACAGGCATGGACTGGAAGCGGTCCACATGGACCAGACCGTCTTCCTTGATCTCGTACTTGGTGAAGCTGCCGGCCGGGATCTCCACGGCCAGATGCACTTCGTCCGGCGCGTTCTTCGGCTGCGCGGCGAGGAAGGGGTGCAGGACCGCATTGGCGGCCACGCTGGTACCGGCGAGCAGCAGCAGCGAGGTGGCCAATACGACCAGCCCGAGGGAACGGCGATGGATCATCTCAGTCTCCACGAATGGCCGGGCGCGCCGCAGCGGCCCGGCCGGTCGGTCATTCCCAGCAACGGTCGGCGCGGCCCTTCAGGGTCTGGGCGCGCGTGCAGTCACGGGGGGCGATGCGTCCCTGCGTCAGTTCGGCTTTCTGTTTGCGGCCATCGGTGCCGCGTGTCAACTCGAAGCCGTCGTACAGGCGGCCGGTGACGGTGCGCGCCTCGTAACGCAGGTGGCTGGGATCGATCTTCAGCACCTGGAACAGCTGCGTGTCCTCGCCGACCGGCGCCATGGTGGCGCGGGCCTCATCGGACAGCCGGTACTGCTTCGGCCCGGCCACGGTGACCACGAACTGTGGCGTCGCGCCCTGGCCTTCGCCACGGCGGCCGTAGGTGTGGTCGTGGCCCTGCAGGACCAGATCGACCTGGTGGCGGCGCACCACCGGCAGCAGCACATCGCGCAGTTCGGTGTTCTCGCGGCCCTCGCGCGGGGAATAGAACGGCTGGTGCAGCAGCACGATGCTCCACGGGTGCGGATTCTCCGCCAGCACGGTGTCCAGCCAGGCGGCCTGCGCCTTGGCGGTGCCCAGATCGAGCGCGGACGTGCCGTCGAGCACGGCGATGCGCACGCCCTGGTAGTCGAACCAGTAGGTGCTGGTATCCGCGGCGTCCACACCATTACGCGGCAGTGCGAACGTCACCGGCCAATGGCGGCCGAGCACGCGACGCTCCTGCGGGGTGTTTTCAAACTCCTCGAAGTACTCGTGGTTGCCGATCGCGGGGGCCACGGCGGTCTCCTGCGGCAGCCAGCCGGCAGCGGCGAACCACTCGCCCCACTCGCTGTCGTCCTGCCCGTCGCCCCCGCTGACCAGGTCACCGGCGAACAGGCTCAGGCGCGCGTCCGGGGCGGCCTTGATGCCGGCCCGCATCACCCGCGAGACGTGGCTGAGGTTCTTGTTCTGGGTATCACCGAAGTACAACAACGTGAGCGGCTGCTCGGCACGGCCGGCGGTGCGCAGTTGGTTCCATGCACTCCAGGTGTTCTGACCCTGCACGCGCCACAGGTACAGGGTGTCCGGCTGCAGGCCAGTCACGTCCGCACGGTGATGGTGGGACGTACCGAGTTCGGTGCTCAGCGCCCGGGTGCTGGCGGTGATGCGGGTCGGGGTGCCGACATCCGGCGAGTCGCCGGCCAGCACCCATTCCAGCACCGGCGTCTTGACCGAGGTATCGGTCCGCCACGCAACCGAGAAACCGCGGGCAGCGTCCTGCGCCGGCGAGGCGACCAGGCGGTCCGGGAAGCCGGTGGCCGCGTAGTGACGGCTACCGGCCGGCACCTGGGTGTTGGGCTCGGCACCCGTCTCGGGGCCCTTCTTTGCCGAGGCGCTGCCACTGCACAGCAGCAGCGCCATCGTCAGCGCGCTCAGGGCGGCAGGAACGCGGCTCACGCGCCGCACTCCAGCGGCAGCGACAACTGCTTGGCGATGCTCGCCCAGTCGAAGGCGACCACGCCCTGGTCATCGTGCACGGCATACAGCGCGCCATGCGGGAAACGCGCGGACGGTGCCTGCATCGACCAGATGCCGTCGGTGTTGGCCACCGTGTTGCCCTGGAACGCACCGACATGCTTCAGGCTGTGCCGGTCGAACAGATGGAACACGCTGCGCTGCTTGCCCTGCTCTGTGGTGATCCACCAACCGTCCTTGCCGCAGGTCCGCAGCATCACGCCTTCGGCCTGGGCCTGGAAGGCATCGCGGCCAAACGTGGTGCCACTGAAGCGGCCTTCCAGCGTATAGACCTTGAACTCGCTGGCGTAGGTTTCGTCTTCTTCAGCGATCAGCAGGCGGTCGTTGGCCGGGTCGCCCCAGATCGATTCGACCACCCGCAGCGCGCCCGCTTCGGTGGTGTCACCGATGCTGGCGGTGAGCGCAGCCTGCGCCTTGCCGCCCTGCACGGTGAGCGCGTAACGCCGCACGCGCTTGTCCAGTTCGGCCAGCGGCGGCAGCACGTCGTTGCCCTGCGCGTCTTCGCCGGCGTCGTAGGAATCGGTGACGTACACGTCGTAGCCGTTGCCGAGCTTGTTCACCCACAGCCCGTACGGCTTGCGCAGATCATCGGCGCCGAACACGCCCAGCGGGCTGAAATCCGGCAGCTGCAGCACCTGCACACGGTGGCTGTCACGCTCCACGATCAGCACCAGGTCATCGACCACGGCAATGCCGTTGGGGCGATCGAACTGACCCGGCGCGGTGCCGAGGCTGCCGACGTCACGCAGCTTCGCCCCGGTCTGCCCGTCGTAGACCACCAGCTTGTCGGTGGCCTTGGCGGTGGCGATCAACCAGACCTGGCCCTCGGGCGTGGTCCAGCTGGCCGGCGAGTCGATGTTGTCGTCCGGGGTCATCGGGGTGAGGAACGCCTCGGCGACCGTGGCCACATCACGTGCCGTGGAGGCGTCGGTGCCGGTCGGTGCGACCCCCGGGGCCGGCGCCGCTGGCTCGGGCGCGGCTGCCGGCTGGCAGGCGGTCAACAGCGCCAGTGCGAGCAGGCTCAGACCATGGGACGCGCGCATCACAGGGCCACCTTCAGGCCGAGGGCGTAGGTGCGGCCGTATTCTTCGTTCTGCAGGGTGCGCGAGCGCACGCCCTGGTACAGCTCCAGCGGCTTGTCGAGCAGGTTCTGGGCTTCGAAGTAGACGCTCACGTTCGAGGTGATCTTGTAGTCCATGCTGAAGTCGAGCTGGGTGTTGGGCGCCACATAGATGTCATAGGCGCGGCTGTCGCCCAGTGAATCCAGGTACTCGCTGCGGTAGACCGCGGCCACGCGGGTGCTGAAGCCGGCCTTTTCATAGCCGATGTGCGCGCTGTACACGTGCTTTGAGGCACGCGGCAGCATGAAGTCGTCGCGCTCGCGGCCGGCCACGCCCGGATCGAAATCCGTATCCAGCCAGGTACCGCTGGCGCCGACCAGCAGACCATCCCAACCGGCCGGCAGGAAGGCGAGCTGCTGCTGCCAGTTGAACTCGGCACCCTTCACCGTGGCCTTGTTGCCGTTGATCACCCGGGTGACCTCGAAGTCCGGATACGCCGGATCGTTGTTGCTCACCGTGTTGACGATGTAGCCGTCGATCGACTTGTGGAACACGCCCAGCGAGACGATGCCGGTGCTGCCGATGTACTTCTCGAGCGAGAGGTCGATGTTCTTTGATTCATACGGATCCAGCTGCGGATTGCCGATCCGGACTTCCTCGTCACCGCGGCTCAGGCCGACCCGCGGCGCCACATCGCCAAACGACGGGCGCGACACGGTCTTGTTGGCGGCCGCACGCAGCACCCAGTCATCACCGGCGTCATAACGCAGGTGCAGGCCGGGCAGCACGTTGGTGTAGCTGCGGCTCACGCTCAACGGGGTGACCGTGAAGCTGCGGCCGTTACCGGCCACCTCGACGCTGTTGCCGGTGGCGCTGAACTGGGTGTTCTCCACACGCACGCCACCGATGATGCGCAGCGCGCCGACATCCCAGGTGCCCATCACGTAACTGGCGAAGATGTCCTCACTGGCGGTGTAATCCTCTTCCAGCGAGGTCAGCGCATTGCCGCCGGCATCCTGCGGACGGGCACTGTACTGGCCACCGGACTGCGCCCAGTAGCGGCGCATGGCATCCGAGCTCATGCCCTGGCCGAGGCTGCCGCCGCGGTGATCGGGGGGGGAGGTGGTCCAGTCCGACAGCGCCACGTCCGGACCGACGCGCAGTTCGCGCTCATCGACATTGACGTCGCGGTCGCGCCAGCGCCCGAGCAGGCCGAACTTGATGCTGGAGGCATCGCCATCGAAGCGCACGTTGATCTGCGCACTGCGCTCGCTGTCGTTGACCTGCTTGGGCGACACCACAAAACGATCGAAATCGTAGTTGCCGTTGTCCATCCACTGCGCGCTGGTCAGGCTGTAGCGCGGGATGCCACTGTTCTGATCGACGCTGGCGCCGAGGTCATCGCCGCTGTACTCGAAACGCGCCTCCATCTCATCGTTGACGCGCTCTTCGGTACGCGTGTAACCGACCTTGTAATCGACCACCGCATTGGTCAGGCGGTTCTCGCCGCCGGCGCTGGTGGTGAAGGTGTTTTCTTTCTTGGTGCGGTAGCGCATGCGCTTCTGGATCGCATCGGCCGGCAGGTCATCGACGCGGTACTGGTTGCTGCCCAGCGCGGTGACGTCACCATCGCCGAAGTTGAAGATGGTGCGCTGGCGGGTTTCGGCATCGTCGAACTGGCTGTACAGCGTGCGCAGGTAATACCGATTGTCGTCATCCGGGTGCCAATCCAGATTGAGGTTCGCACCGATGCGCTTGCGCTCGATCTCGTACTTGCGCTGCTGCAGGCTGGTGGCGAACAGGTCGTCCTCGGCACCGCCGTCGAACTCGCCGTACTCCACTTCGGTGTTGTCCGATTCGAACTTGCGGTTCTGGTAGTTCACCCCCAACGCCACGCCGAAGGTATCGGCGAACACTTCGCTGTAGTTGATCGCGGCCTTGGGGCTGGTGTTGCCGGAGAGCTGCTGATGGCTGGCTTCGATCTTGCCGCGCAGGTTGCGGCCTTCGCGGTCGAACGCCGAGGCGGACTCGACCAGGATCGCACCGCCGATCGCGTCGCCGGGCATGTCCGGGGTGGGCGATTTGACCACGCGCAGGCGCTCGGTCGAGTCGGAGGGAATCACGTCCAGCGGTGCAGCGCGGCTGGAATCCTCCGGCGTACCAATCGCGATGCCATCGACGCTGACGCTGTTGAGGTTGGCATCCAGGCCACGGATGACCACGAAGCGCCCCTCGCCCTGGTCACGGGTGACGCTGACGCCCGGCAGGCGCTGCAGCGATTCGGCCACGTTCTGGTCCGGATAGACGCCCATGGCATCGGAAGACACCGCATCTTCGATCGCATCGCTGCTGCGCTTGAGGTCGACCGCGCGGGTCTGCGACTCCAGCTGCGGGCGGACTTCGACCCGGTCCAGATCGATGGCGGCGGCACCGGCGGCGGCGCTGCCGGCCACGGTGCTGCCATCGGGCGTATCGGCGGCATGGGCCGACGGGGTGATCACCGCCAGCAACGAAAGGCTGATCGCCAGGCCCAACGGACGCTTCTTCTGCACTGCATTCCCCAATCTGTGTAAAGAATGGGTCAGCACGGTATGTCCGGGAGGTTGCATGAGGATGACACCGGGGACATCGAGGGCGGAGATCGGGGTCTGGGTAGAGCCGAGCCATGCTCGGCTGCCTCGGGTTGACGGGTGCGCCGGTGATCGGCTTCTTCATTGGCGGGCCTGCCGAGCGTCGGCTTCGTCACTGGCGGGCCTGCCGAGCGTCGGCTTCGGCATTGGCGGGCCTGCCGAGCATCGGCTTCGGCATTGGCGGGCCTGCCGAGCATGGCTCGGCACTACCGGGCGTGGCGGCTTCGGCTTTTGGCTTCGGTTGGGCGTTGCGGCACACTAGTGACCTCTCCTCTCCCCTGATTCCCCCATGAAAATCGTCGAAGTGCGCCATCCGCTGGTGCAGCACAAGATCGGCCTGATGCGCGATGCGTCCCTGAGCACCAAGGACTTCCGCGAGCTGGCCAATGAACTCGGGGGGCTGCTGGCCTATGAGGCCACCGCCGACCTGGAGACCGAAGCCCACACCATGGCCGGCTGGGCGGGCCCGGTGACGGTGCAGCGCATTGCCGGGGCCAAGATCACCGTGGTGCCGATCCTGCGCGCCGGCCTGGGCATGCTCAGTGGCGTGCTCTCGCTGATCCCCGCCGCGCGGGTGAGCGTGGTCGGCCTGCAGCGCGATGAGGAAACCCTGCAGCCGGTGCCCTACTTCGAGCGCCTGACCGGCCGCCTGGAAGAGCGCGACGCGCTGATCCTGGACCCGATGCTGGCCACCGGCGGCACCCTGATCGCCACCATCGACATGCTCAAACGCGCTGGCGCCCGCCGCATCAAGGGCATCTTCCTGGTCGCCGCGCCGGAAGGCATCGCCGCCGTGCAGGCCGTGCACCCGGACGTGGAGATCTTCACCGCCGCCATCGATGCCCAGCTCAACGAGAAGGGCTACATCCTGCCGGGCCTGGGCGATGCGGGCGACCGCATCTTCGGGACCCGCGTGGTCGGTTGATCCGCTCGTTCTGACCGGCGGCCCTCAACGGCCGTCGGTGCTTCACATGGCCTGGCCATGCCCTGGCCTCGCACCGGGTTGATGCCCGGTGCCGGGGGGTGCCGTGCCGACCGACGGTCGGCACTACCGGTGTGGTTGCACAGGCGGTTGCGCCGGGCGGTGCGCGGCCGGGCCAACCGTAGCGTTACGCCAGCGCGCGGGCCTTGAGTTCGCCCTGTTCGTGCACGGTGCCGAAGCGGCCCTTTTCATCGCGTGACACCTGGGCCAGCGCGCACTGCGGGTCGTGGGTGAAGAACAGATGGACGTTGCGGGCCAGCTTGTCTTCCAGGAAGCTGCGCTTCTCGTCGATCAGCAGTTCGGCGTTGCGGTCGTAGCCCATGGTGATCGGCACATGCACCCACGAGCGGCCCGGGATCAGGTCCGCACAGAACACCACGCCGCCCCGCGCCTGGCCATCCACCGTCTCCGGCCCGATGATCTCAGCCAGCATCAGGCCGGGCGTGTGCCCGTCGCTGAAGCTGAAACGCACGCTGTCGCCCAGGGTGGTGGAATACGGACCGTCGACGATCTCCAGACGGCCACTGGCCTGCAGCAGGCCGGGCAGTTCCGGGATGAAACTGGCCCGGTCGCGCGGATGCGGATGCAGCGCACGTGCCCAGTGCTCGGCCCCGACCAGAAAGGTCGCATTCGGGAACAACAGTTCCGGCGAGCGCCCTTCGCTCCACGGTGCCAGCAGGCCGCCGGCATGATCGAAATGCAGATGGCTCAGCACCACCACGTCGATGTCTTCGTGCTCGAACCCGGCCTCGCGCAGGGATTCGATCAGCACATGGCTGGGCTCCTGCACGCCGTATCGGTCCCGCAGTTTCGGCTCGAAGAACGCCCCGATCCCGGTTTCGAACAGCACCGTCTTGCCGGCCAGTGGGCTGGCGAGCAGTGCACGGCAGGCCAGTTCGATCCGGTTGAGATCGTCCGGCACTGCCCATTTTTCCCAGACCGCGCGCGGCGCATTACCGAACATCGCGCCGCCGTCGAGTTTCTGCGAGTTACCGCGGATGGACCATAGTTTCATTGGCAAATTATCGTCGCGCCCCTGTTAAATATTCGCTAGCCATCGCCCATGAAAAAACCCCGCCACTGGGACGGGGTTTCTCGTTTCTGCGGTCAATCAGTGCGCCTGGCTGACCGCGGCGCTGCCGACCGGGTTGCGCGGGTCGCTGCCACCGCTGAGGACATTGCTGCGGCGGTCCCATTCCACGGTCTGCAGGTTGCCCCAGACATGGCTGGAACCGCGGCCACCCGCGGCGGTGTCGCCGGGCAGATCGATCCTGTGGCCCATCGCCTGCAGCTGTTTGATGGTGCCCGCATCGAAGGTGCCGCTCTCGGCCTCGATCAGGTCCGGCAGCCACTGGTGGTGGTAGCGCGGCAACGCAGCGACCTGCTGGGCGGTCAGGCCATCGTCGTAGCCGAGGATGCCCAGCAGCACCATGGTGATGATGCGGCTGCCACCGGGCGTGCCGAGCACCACGACCTTGTCGGCAGACTCCATGAAGGTCGGGGTCATCGAGCTGAGCATGCGCTTGCCCGGCTTGGGCGCATTGGCCGCATAGCCCATCACGCCGAAGGCATTGGGCGTGCCCGGCTTCAGCGCGAAATCGTCCATTTCGTTGTTCAGCAGCACGCCGGTACCCGACGGAATCAGGCCCGAGCCGTACAGCAGGTTCACGGTCTGGGTCGCGCCGACGCGGTTGCCCTCGCGGTCGATGATCGAGAAATGCGTGGTCTCGTCATCTTCCAGCGGGGTCGGGTTGCCCGAGAGCAGATCGCTCGGGGTCGCCTTCTCCGGATGGATGGTGGCACGCAGGCCCTGCGCGTAATCCTTGCTGGTCAGCACCTTCTGCGGGATATCCACGAAGTCCGGATCGCCCAGGAAGAAGGTGCGGTCGCGGTAGGCGCGGCGCATGGCTTCCACCACCAGGTGGGTGCGATGGGCCTGGTCGAGCGATTTCAGGTCCCAGCCTTCCAGGATCTGCAGCATGGCCGCCAGCGCGATGCCGCCGGAAGACGGCGGCGAGGCGGTGGTGATGGTCCAGTCGCGGTATTTGAAGGCGATCGGCTCGCGCAGCTTGACCCGATAGCCGGCCAGTTCCTCGGCGGTCCAATGGCCACCGGCCTGCTTCACGCCCTTGAGCAGCAGCTTCCCGGTCTCGCCCCGGTAGAAACCATCGAAGCCCTGGTCGGCCAGACGCTCCATGGTCCTGGCCAGTTCCGGCTGGCGGAACAGGTCGCCCTCGGCGATCGGCTTGCCGTTGCGCTCATACACCTCGCGCGTGCCGGGATAGCGCTGCATCACCTCACGCCGGGACTGATAGCCCTTGGACATGCGCGCATACACCGGGAAGCCATCGCGCGCGATGCGCATCGCCGGCGCCAGCGAGGTCTTCAGCGGCAGCTTGCCGTGCTTGGAGGACAGTTCCACCAGCGCTGCCGGCAGGCCCGGGATACCGGCCGACCAGGCGCCATTGACCGAACGGTCGCGGTCCAGCTCGCCTTTCTTGTCCAGGAACGCTTCGGGCGTGGCGGACTGCGGCGCGGTTTCGCGCGCGTCCAGCATCACGTCCTTGCCGGTGGCTGCATCGTGCAGCAGGAAGAACCCGCCGCCACCAAGGCCGGAACTGATCGGCTCGACCACCGCCAGCGTGGCGGACACGGCCACGGCCGCATCGAATGCGTTGCCGCCCTTGGCCAGGATTTCCATGCCGGCTTCGGTGGCCAGGTGATGGCCACTGGCGACGGCTGCGCCGTCAGGATGCTTGGCCAGCGCCACCTGCGGGGATTCCGCAGCCCAGACGCTCGGGCTGACCAGCAGGACGAGCAGCAACCAACGACGCGACAGCGTTCTCATTTGGGCAGAAACTCCGTGACATACAATTCGGGATGATCGCGCTGCAGCCCGTGCAGCTTGGCCAGCAGGGCGTCCTGGGTTTCCGGAATGTCCGGATCGGGATCGATGCATTCGACCGGGCAGACGACCACGCACTGGGGTTCGTCGAAATGCCCCACGCACTCGGTGCAGCGGGCCGGATCGATCACGTAGATGGTTTCACCCATCGAAATGGCCTGATTGGGACAGGCCGGCTCACAGACGTCGCAATTGACGCAGAGCTCATTGATTTTCAGCGACATGGCGTTACTCCACGCCCGCGCCGGCGGATGAGAACCGGCCCACGCGGGCGCGCGGGCCGATCATCGGTGACGCCCCTGCGGGCGCCACCCGGGCCGCGCACAAGGCGCAGCCGCCACTGCACGGGTTACTTGGCTTCGACGAAGATGTACTCGGCGCCGGTCGGCTGGATGATCGACTGGACGCGGGCGTTGTCGGCGGCCTTGCCGATGAACACCACGCGCACACCCTTCATCGAGTCCGGCGAGACGTCCTTGAACACGGCCTGGATCATGTCGGCCATCTTGGCCGAGGCCGAAGAACCGAAGGCCAGCATGTTGCCCGGCTGCACGCCACGGCCCACGGCCTGGGTGGCGCTTTCGACCTGACGCTCATACTTGGCCGCGAATTCCGGATCCGATTCCGGGGCAAGGTAGTACAGGTACGGGCTGTTGCTGATGTTGCCCATGTTCTGCACGGCCACGGCCTGCAGGTACTTCTTCCAGCCGGCATCGTCATCGGCAGCCGGGGCGACCAGCGCCTGCTGGGCTTCGACGACCGGTGCGGCCTCTTCCTTCTTGCAGGCGGTGAAGGCCAGCGCGAACGACGCGATCAACATGGCACGCATGGTGTTGTTCATGGAATTCCTCCCTTGGTGATTCTTGGTATGTATGGGTCTGACAGGTACTACGCTTGGCCCGACTTCGCTTCACGGACCTTGCGCAGCGCCTCAAGCACAGCGGACGGCACGAAGCCGGACACGTCGCCGCCCAGACGGGCGATCTCGCGGACCAGCGAAGACGAAATGAAGCTGTGTTGCTCGGCCGGGGTCAGGAACAGCGTCTCGACCTCCGGGATCAGATGGCGGTTCATGCTCGCCATCTGGAATTCGTATTCGAAATCGGACACCGCGCGCAGGCCGCGCAGCAGGATGCCGCCCTGCACCGAGCGCACGAAATGCGCCAGCAGGGTATCGAAACCACGCACTTCCACGTTGCGGTTGTGGCCCAGCGCATCGCGGGCCAGCTGCACGCGCTGCTCCAGCGGCAGGGTCGGCCCCTTGGACGGACTCTGCGCCACGCCCACCACCACCTTCTCGAACAGGGGCGCAGCGCGGTTCACCAGATCGATGTGACCGTTGGTGATCGGATCGAAGGTGCCCGGGTACACGGCAATGCGGCGGTTGGCCACGGTCATACGTCAGCTACGCGTGTTGGTCTGGTGAAAGTGTAGCAGTGGCGCGGCGATACAGGGCAAAACGCACCTCCCGGGTCCCCCCCTCGCGGTGCAGCAGCCACGGCGCGGGCATCCTCGGCGCCTGATCGGCCGGGGACTCCACGTACAGCCAGGCATCGGCGGCCAGATGTGACGGCAGCCCGGTGATCACCGCCTCCCACAGCCCATCGGCGAACGGCGGATCGATGAACACGATATCCGCCAGCGCTCCGGCCGGCTGACGCAGCCACTGCAGCGCATCGGCCTGTACCACCGCGATCTGCTCCTGCGCGCCCAACTTGGCGACCGACTCGCGCAACTGGCGGGACAATGCGACATCGCGCTCCACCAGCGTCGCCTGCGCCGCCCCTCGCGACACCGCCTCCAGACCCAGCGCCCCGCTGCCGGCGAACAGATCCAGCACCCGCGCCCCACCCAGCCGCGGCATCAGCCAATTGAACAGCGTCTCCCGCACCCGGTCACTGCTGGGCCGCAGCCCCGGTGACAGCGGCACCGGCAGCTTCGTATTGCGCCACTTGCCCCCGATGATCCGCACCTGGCCCACGGCACCCGCCGGCTGACGCGGCTTCATGCGTGGCTCCGGAGACAGATGGAAGCGGGATGGGCGAACGGTCGGAAGAGAGTCATGGGCACGGATGGCAGGCGGTTCAGGACGACATTCTAGGCGGTCCGGTCGCTGTCTCTGCCAGGCATCCCGATGCTGGAATGAAATGCAGCCACGCATGGCGTGGCTCTACCTGTCGCACGTCCGACCCACCTTGTAGAGGGTGGCGGGTACGGGGGGCCGGGACCGTTGGGCAGCATGGATGCTGCCCACGAGGCCCCATGGATGGGTTCACGCCGCGCCCCGGCCCCCCGTACCCGCCGCCCTCCTACACGGATATGCAGGCGCCGCGCTCCTGCTTGCGATTCAGCCCCCGAAGCTGCCGACACTCTTGAATTCGGGACAATCCACCCCTACCCCTTGAGCCAGCCGCCGCGCCGGGCGCGGCAATGTCCCAAGGAGCAACACGACCCATGACCGTGCAGACCCAAAAAGAAACCCTGGGCTTCCAGACCGAAGTCAAACAGCTGCTGCAGCTGATGATCCACTCGCTGTACTCCAACAAGGAAATCTTCCTTCGCGAGCTCATCTCCAACGCCGCCGACGCCTCGGACAAGCTGCGCTTCGAAGCGCTGACCCAGCCGGCCCTGCTCGAAAACGACGGCGACCTGCGCATCCGCGTCAGTTTCGATGCCACGGCCAACACCCTGACCATCGACGACAACGGCATCGGCATGAGCCGGGATGAAGCGATCGCCCACCTGGGCACCATCGCCAAATCCGGCACCGGCGACTTCCTGCGCCAGCTCTCCGGCGACCAGAAGAAGGACTCCCAGCTGATCGGCCAGTTCGGCGTCGGCTTCTACAGCGCCTTCATCGTCGCCGACCAGGTCGACGTCTATTCCCGTCGCGCCGGCCTGCCCGCCAGCGAGGGCGTGCACTGGTCCTCGCGCGGCGAAGGCGAGTTCGACGTGGAACCCATCGACAAGCCCGAGCGCGGCACCCGCATCGTGCTGCACCTGAAGGACGACCAGCGCGACTTCGCCGACGGCTGGCGCCTGCGCGGCATCATCAAGAAGTACTCCGACCACATCGGCCTGCCGATCCAGATGGTCAAGGAACACCACGGCGACGACGCCCCGGCCGAGGTTGAATGGGAGACCGTCAACCGTGCCAGCGCCCTGTGGACGCGCCCGCGGACCGAGATCAGCGACGCCGAGTACCAGGAGTTCTACAAGCACGCCGCGCACGACCATCAGGATCCGCTGGCGTGGAGCCACAACAAGGTCGAAGGCAAGCTGGAGTACACCTCGCTGCTGTACGTGCCCGGCCATGCGCCGTTCGATCTGTACCACCGTGACGCGCCCAAGGGCCTGAAGCTGTACGTGCAGCGCGTCTTCGTGATGGACCAGGCCGAGCAGTTCCTGCCGCTGTACCTGCGTTTCATCAAGGGCGTGGTGGATTCCAACGACCTGTCGCTGAACGTCTCGCGCGAAATCCTGCAGTCCGGCCCGGTCATCGATTCGATGAAGTCGGCGCTGACCAAGCGCTCGCTGGACATGCTGGAGAAGCTGGCCAAGGACAAGCCGGAGGTCTATGCCGGCTTCTGGAAGCAGTTCGGCCAGGTGCTCAAGGAGGGCCCGGCCGAAGACTATGGCAACCGCGAAAAGATCGCCGGCCTGCTGCGCTTCGCCTCCACCCATGATGCCAGTGGCGAGCCCAGCGTCTCGCTGGCCGACTACGTGGGCCGCATGATCGAGGGCCAGGACAAGATCTACTTCCTGACCGGCGACAGCCACACCCAGGTCAAGGACAGCCCGCACCTGGAAGTGTTCCGCAAGAAGGGCGTGGAAGTGCTGCTGCTCACCGACCGCATCGACGAATGGCTGATGGGGTACCTGACCGAGTTCGATGGCAAGTCGTTCGTCGATGTCGCCCGTGGCGACCTGGACCTGGGCGCGCTGGAAAGCGCCGAAGACAAGCAGGCCCAGGAAGCCGTCGCCAAGGACAAGCAGGCGCTGGTGGACCGCATCAAGACCGCGCTGGGTGATGACGTCGCCGACGTGCGCGTCTCGCACCGCCTGACCGACTCCCCGGCGATCCTGGCGATCGGCGAGCAGGATATGGGCCTGCAGATGCGCCAGATCCTGGAAGCCAGTGGGCAGAAGGTGCCGGACAGCAAGCCGGTGTTCGAGTTCAACCCTGCCCATCCGCTGATCGGCAAGCTGGATCAGGAAGGCGATGCCGCGCGCTTCGACGACCTGAGCCGCGTGCTGTTCGATCAGGCCGCGCTGGCCGCGGGCGACACGCTGAAGGACCCGGCAGCGTATGTGCGCCGGCTCAACAAGCTGTTGTTGGAGCTGTCGGCGTAAGTCGTGCTGCAGGTGGGTGCCGGCCACGGGTCGGCGCCCGCCGCGGTTGATGGTGCATGGCGCCGCGCGGCGGTCAGCGCGTGCGCTCGGGTCAGGCCCAGCGGTCGAGCAAGGTGCCCAGCATCTCGTCCTGACGCCGGATCACGGTGGCGTTGGCGGCAAACGCCAGCGCAGCCTGCTTGGCGGTGAGCAGATCCGCGATGGGCGCGTTGGCATCGTCAGGTGCGGCGACCACGGTGGCGGTGACACCGCCCCCTGCCGTTGCGGCCTGCGCGATCCCCAGCCGCGTGGAATCAGCCACCGGCAATCGCGCCACGTTGGAGACGGCCGCCTGTACGCCCAGCGAAGCGGCACGCATGCCGGCGCTGGCAATGGACATCACGCTCATCGTTCACCGTTTCGCGGTCCCGGCCGCGCCCGCATGGCGCAGCCCTTCACAACCGGTAACGGCCGCATCGGCCATTACTTGAGTCCCGCCCCACCGCACCTGCACGCCCATGGGCATTCGGGGCGCAGTGGTAGCATAGCCCTCTGATTTCAGCGTCTTTTGCCAATGCTCAGCTTCTTCCGTCGCAAAAAGCCCCAGGACGCCCCGCAAGAGGCGGCCAAGACCCAGCATTACTCCGCCGAGGAGTTGGCTGCCGCGTTCCCGCAGGCCAGGACCGAGCCTGCTGCACCGCCGGCGCCTGCGCCGCTGCCGCCCGTGGTGGAAACCCCTGTTCCCGCTGCCGAGCCAGCCGCGCCGGTGGAGCGCGTGATCGCGCCGACCCCAGTGGTTCCCGCGCCGGTCATTCCCGCGCCCGTGGTGGCTGCACCTGTGGTGCCTGCCCCGGTGACCCCGGCGCCGGCAGCCCCTGCACCCGCGGTGGCCTCGCCAGTTGTTCAGGAGCCTATCGCCCCCGTTCCGACGGTAGCTGCACCGGTTCAAGAGCCGCCGCTGGAGGCCCGTGTCGCGCCCGCCGCGCCCACCCCGATTCCGGCCGCTCCCGTGAGCAACCCGGCGCCGGCCGTCGTTGCGCCGTCGGCTGTTCCAGCTCCGATCACTACGGTTGCCCCGGTTGCCCCGACCATCGTGACCGAGCGCCCGTCCTCCCAGGACATGGCCCCCGCCGCTGCCGGCAAGAGCGGCTGGCGCGAGCGCCTGCGCAACAGCGTGATCGCACGCAGTTTCGGCGGCCTGTTCTCGCGCAATCCCAAGCTCGATGACGACCTGCTCGACGAACTGGAAACCGCGCTGATCACCGCCGATGTCGGCGTCGGCGCGACCACGGCGCTGGTCGAAGGCCTGCGCAAGCGGATGAAGGCGCGCGAGTTCACCGATGCCAATGCGCTGCTCACCGCGCTGCGCGGCGAGCTGATCGCGATCCTGCAGCCGGTCGCCAGGCCGCTGGTCATCGACCGCACCGCCAAGCCGTTCGTGGTGCTCACCGTCGGCGTCAACGGCGTCGGCAAGACCACCACCATCGGCAAGCTGGCCAAGCGCTTCAAGGACGACGGCCACAGCCTGATGCTGGCCGCCGGCGATACCTTCCGTGCCGCTGCCGTCGCGCAGTTGCAGGCCTGGGGCGAACGCAACGGCGTGGCCGTGGTCGCGCAGGGTCAGAACGCCGATGCGGCCTCGGTCGCCTTCGATGCACTGCAGGCCGGCAAGGCACGCGGCACCGAGGTGCTGATCGCCGATACCGCCGGCCGCCTGCATACCCAGGCCGGCCTGATGAACGAGCTCGGCAAGATCCGCCGCGTGCTCGGCAAGATCGATGCCAATGCGCCGCATGAAGTGCTGATGGTCATCGATGGCACCACCGGCCAGAACGCGCTCTCGCAGCTGCGTCAGTTCCACGCGGCGGTCAACGTGACCGGCCTGGTGGTGACCAAGCTGGACGGCACCGCCAAGGGCGGCGTGGTGTTCGCGCTCGCCCGCGAGTTCGGCATTCCGATCCGCTTCTGCGGCATCGGCGAGCGCCCGGAAGACCTGCGCGTGTTCGACCCGGAAGCCTTCGTAGACGCCCTGCTGCCCGAAGCACTCGGCGCCTGATCACCGCCGGGCCAGGCAGCGGCTTCACTTGTAGAGCCACCCCATGGGTGGCTGCTTCACCTCCGTGACCGGTCTCCCCGGCTGCCGATGCAGCCACGCATGGCGTGGCTCTCCCCCTCTCTCGGGAACCTGCATGACCCGCCAGCCTACCGCCAGCGCCCCGTTGCCGACCGACGATGTCTTCGTCTCGCAGCTGCTGCACTGGTTCGACGATCACGGCCGGCATGACCTGCCGTGGCAGCACCCGCGCTCGCCGTACCGGGTGTGGCTCTCGGAGATCATGCTGCAGCAGACCCAGGTCAGCACGGTCATCCCGTACTTCCTGAAGTTCCTCGCGGCGTTCCCGACCCTGCCCGACCTGGCCGCCGCCAGCAATGACGCGGTGATGGCGCAGTGGGCGGGATTGGGGTACTACGCCCGTGCACGCAACCTGCATGCCGCCGCGCAGCGCTGCGTGGACCTGCATGGCGGCGAGCTGCCGCGTGATTTCGATGCACTGCATGCGCTGCCGGGCATCGGCCGCAGCACTGCGGGCGCGATCCTCAGCCAGGCCTGGAATGACCGGTTCGCGATTCTCGATGGCAACGTCAAGCGCGTACTGACCCGCTATCACGGCATCGAGGGCTTTCCCGGCCTGCCGGCGATCGAAAAGCAGCTGTGGGCGGTCGCCGAGGCGCACGCAGCGCAGGTGCCTGGCACGCGCATGGTCGATTACACCCAGGCGCAGATGGACCTGGGCGCCAGCGTCTGCAGCCGCAGCAGGCCCGCCTGCGTGATCTGTCCGCTGCAGGCGACCTGCGTTGCCCGTCGTGAAGGCCGCACCGATCAGCTGCCGACGCCCAAACCGGGCAAGACCCTGCCTGAGCGCGAGGCGGTAGCGTTGCTGCTGCGCGATGCACGCGGCCGCGTACTACTGCAGAAACGGCCGGACACCGGCATCTGGGCGCAGCTATGGACCCTGCCCCAGGCCGACAGCGGGATCGCCCTGCAGGACTGGTTCGACGCGCACATCGACGGCTCGCTGGACGACGCCGAGCCGCTGCCGCTGCTGGAACACACCTTCAGCCACTACCGGTTGCATCTGCAGGTGCTGGTGGCAACCGTACAGGGCGCGCGCGGCAACGATGCAGGGCGGCGCTGGGTCGCCGCCGAGGAATTGGCCACGCTCGGCCTGCCCGCGCCGATCCGCAAGCTGCTGGAAACGGGTGCACCGCCCGCTCAGCCCAAGCGCCGTACAATGCGGCGCGCAGCAACATCCCAAGACAACGAGTAACGCTATGCCCCGCACCGTTTTCTGCCAGTACGAACAACGCGACGCCGAAGGCCTGGACTTCGTGCCCTACCCCGGCGAACTGGGCCAGCGCATCTTCAACCACATCGGCAAGCCGGCGTGGGCCGCGTGGCTGGCGCACCAGACCATGCTGATCAATGAAAACCGGCTGTCGCCGCGCGATCCCAAGCACCGCGCGTTCCTGGAAGAAGAGCTGGTTAAATACCTGTTCAGCGGTGGCGCGGAGAAGCCGGCCGGGTTCGTACCGGAGGCGTGATCGCCGGTGATACCGACCAGCGGTCGGTATGGTCGGGATCCGGTTGCCGGCCAGCGGCCGGCACTACGGGGTCGGCGCCTGCTGGCCTTCTTCGCGCTCCTGCACCTGCGCCTGGCGCAGCTCCTGCTCGGACGCCCGCAACGCCTTGGTATCCAGCTTGCGGATGCTGCTGATGAAGCACGGCAGATTCACCGGGCCGGCCGTCGGGTCGCGCACCAGCACCTTGTCAAAGCGTGACGAAACGCGCCCGATCCGGCTGGTCAGGCCGATCGCCGAGGCGTAGTCCAACCCCTGGCACGGTCCGGCCAGATCCAGCAGATAGCCCTCGCTCGGGCGCGTCCAGACCGCCAGCGCACTGTCGCCGAGAGCCGTCCAGCCCGACAGCGAGCCGTACAGCGGCATGTCCTGCTGCGGCGGCCCGGCATGGGCGCGGTAGAGATCGAGCTTCTGCGCGGTGGATAGGCGGCCGGTACTGGCGCACGCGGCCAGCCCAAGGCACAGGGCCGCGATGGCAAGGGTCTGCTTCATGACGCCTCCTGCTGGGGACTGTGCGCCGATCATGCGCCGCCCGGCGTGGTCCCGGCGAGAGGAACCCGCCGGGTGTTCAGCGCCCAGGCAGGCGCTGCTGCCTGCTCAGACCTCGCTGTGCGCCAGGCTGTGCAGCCGCCCTTCGCGCAACTCCAGCACGCGGTCCAGCTTGCGCGCCAGGGAGCGGTCGTGGGTCACCAGCACCAGGCTGGTGTGGTGCGCGCGGTTGAGCTCGAGCATCAGCTCGAACACGGTCGCAGCGGTCTTGTCATCCAGGTTGCCGGTCGGCTCATCACCGAGCACGCAGGCCGGGCGGTTGACCAAGGCGCGGGCGACGGCCGCACGCTGGCGTTCACCGCCGGACAGCTCGCCCGGCTTGTGGTCCAGGCGATGGCCCAGGCCGACCGATTCCAGCAGCGCCTGCGCACGGGTGCGCGCGTCGACCACTTCTTCGCCACCCAGCAGCACCGGCATCATCACGTTTTCCAGCGCGGTGAATTCGGGCAGCAGGTGATGGAACTGGTAGACGAAGCCGAGCGCGCGGTTGCGCAGTTGGCCGCGCTGGCTGTCGGACAGGCCGGACATGCGCTGGCCGGCCACGTAGACCTCGCCCGCCGTCGGCGTATCCAGGCCACCGAGCAGATGCAGCAGGGTGCTTTTGCCGGCGCCGGAAGCGCCGATGATGGCCACGGTCTCGCCGGCCGCCACGCGCAGGTCCAGCCCGTTGAACACGGGGGTCTGCATGCGGCCTTCGGCATAGGTCTTGGCCAGCGCTTCGGCGCGGATGACTTCCTGGCCCAGGGTGAGTGCTTCATTCATAACGCAGGGCCTCCGCCGGCTGGGTACGTGCCGCGCGCCAGGCGGGATACAGGGTGGCAAGGAAGCTCATGACCAGCGCCACGGCGGTGATCACGATGATGTCCGGGGTCTGCATGTCGGTCGGCAGGCCGGTGATGTAGTAAACGTCCTCCGGCAGCAGCTTGACGTTGAACAGCGTCTCGATCGCGCCGAGGATGCGCTCCAGGTTCAAGGTCAGGGTGATGCCACCGATCACGCCGAGCACGGTACCGAAGATGCCGATCAGCGAGCCCTGCACCATGAACACCTGCATGACGCCGCCCGGGGTCAGGCCCAGGGTGCGCAGGATCGCGATGTCGGCCTGCTTGTCGGTGACCAGCATCACCTGCGAGGAGACCAGGTTGAACGCGCCCATGGCGATGATCAGCGAGAGCAGGATGCCCATCACCACCTTCTCCATGCGCAGCGAGTGGTAGAGGTTGGCGTTCTGCTGGGTCCAGTCGCTGACCCGGTAGGCACCGGTCAGGTTGTGGGCCAGATCGACGCCGACATCCAGCGCCTTGTCCATGTCATGCAGTTTCAGGCGCACACCGGTGACGCCATCGATGCGCAGTACTTTTTCCAGATCGGCCATGTTGGCGTAGGCCACGCCGCGGTCGACCTCGTTGTAACCGGCTTCGAAGATGCCGCTCACGGTGAAGCGTTTCATGCGCGGGATCGCGCCGATCGGCGTGCCCTGCACTTCGGCCAACGTGACCAGCACGGTATCGCCGACGCCGACACCGAGGTAGATCGCCAGTTCCTGGCCGACCAGCAGGTTGTAGCTGCCCGCGGTCAGGCTGTCGAAGCTGCCTTTCTTGACCTTCTGGTTGATCACCGAGACGTTCGGCTCCAGCGCCGGGTCGATGCCCTGCACGATGGCGCCCTGCACGCGGGGACCGCTGAGCATGGCCTGGATTTCGATGTACGGCGCCGCGCCGGCAACCCGCGGATCTTTCTTGGCCACCTCCACCGCATGCGCCCAATCGGCCATCGGGGCGCCGTCGGTGGTGATGGTGGTATGCGCGGTCATCTGCAGCAGGCGATCGCGGATTTCCTTCTGGAAACCGCTCATGACCGCCAGCGTGGTGATCAGCACGGTCACGCCCAGGGCAATGCCGAGGATCGAGGCCATGGAGATGAAGGAGATGAAGCCGTTGCGGCGTTTGGCGCGCAGGTAGCGCAGGCCAATCGAGACAGGTATGGGTTTGAACATGCAGGTACGCCGGACAATTCAGGCTATGGTGCCACTGCAGGGGGTGAACGGGAAATGCAGTGTGCCCGGACGGCTAGTCGCAGTTCACGTGCCTGCCCCGGGGGAAGGGTATCGGGCCAGAACAGGCGCCAATGGCGGCGGCCGTCCTGGCGCCACCCCAGCTGCACCAGCGGGCCGCGGCACCGCATCTGCAGCGCCTCGACCGGCTCGCCATCCACCTGCACCGGGTCTTCGTCCGCCGGAATCACGAAGACGCAGCCCGGGCGGCGCGCATATCGCCACGCCTCCCACCAGGTGCCGGCCATCGCCACCATGCCCAGCGGCACGCCCCACGGCGCGGGCAGATCGGTCGCCCACACTGCCCAGGGCATCACAGCGCCCATGGCGATCAGCGCGCGGCACTGCCAGCGCGAGGGATACCACTCACGCTGGAAGGGCGCGGATCCGGGCGATGAGGGCGGCGGGCGCTGCATGCGGGCACTCCTCGTAACCCATGAACCAGCGCCACAACTTATCGTCCTCGCTCTCGAGCAGGAACAGGAAAACCTCGCGCTCGTCTGTCGGTGCCTGCAGCCAGCAACGGTCCAGATAACGGCCGAACAGCTGGTCCAGCTCGCGCATGCCGCGGCGGCAACGCCAGCGCAGCTTTTTCAGTTCGGTTGCTTCGTCCATTTTCTGCGTTTCCAGATAAGGCAAAGCCACGCATGGCGTGGCTCTACCGTTTCGATCTTTTTCTGCAAAGCCACGCATGGCGTGGCTCTACTGTTTCGATCTTTTTCTGCGAAGCCACGCATGGCGTGGCTCTACTGTTTCGATCTTTTTCTGCGAAGCCACGCATGGCGTGGCTCTACAGGACATACGTGGATCAGGCGCGGCGCGCCATCATCAGCTTCTTGATCTCGGCAATGGCCAGCGCCGGGTTCAGGCCCTTCGGGCAGGTCCGCGAGCAGTTCATGATGGTGTGGCAGCGGTACAGCTTGAACGGGTCTTCCAGCTCGTCCAGGCGCGCACCGGTGTCTTCATCGCGCGAGTCGATGATCCAGCGGTAGGCCTGCAGCAGGATGGCCGGGCCCAGGTAACGCTCGCCGTTCCACCAGTAGCTCGGGCAGCTCGTCGAGCAGCAGGCGCACAGGATGCACTCGTACAGGCCATCGAGCTTCTTGCGGTCTTCCGGCGACTGCAGGCGCTCACGATCCGGCGGCGGCGGGGTCTGGGTACGGATCCACGGCTTGATCGAGGCGTACTGCGCGTAGAAGTGGGTCAGGTCCGGCACCAGATCCTTGACCACGCTCATGTGCGGCAGCGGGTAGATCGGCACTTCAGCCTTGCCGCAATCGGCGATCGCGCGGGTGCAGGCCAGCGTGTTGGTGCCGTCGATGTTCATCGCGCACGAACCGCAGATGCCCTCGCGGCACGAACGGCGGAAGGTCAGGGTCGGATCGATCTCGTTCTTGATCTTGATCAGCGCGTCCAGGACCATCGGGCCGCAGGCGTCCAGATCGATCTCATACGTATCGGTGCGCGGATTGCTGTCGTCGTCGGGACTCCAGCGGTAGATCTTGAAGGTGCGGGTGTTCTTCGCACCGGTCTGGGCGGGGAAGTGCTTGCCCTTTCCGATCTTGGAATTCTTGGGGAGGGAAAACTCGGCCATGGCTGTTCTCGTTGGCTCAGGCGGCTCGCGCTGCAGAGCAGGCGCGGGTAGCACGGAAGATGAGGAAGTCGACACCACCGGCCCGCGGCGCACGCACCACCCCACCCGTGCGGGAGGTGGCGGTGGCGAGCGCTGCGTGGACGGAGGTCATGCCGCAGGTCTCTTAGTAAACGCGCGGCTTGGGCGGGACGACGTCCACGTCCTTGCTCAGCGTGTACATGTGGACCGGACGGTAGTCGAACTCGCACTTGCCGTTCTCGTCGACGTTGACCAGCGTGTGCTTCTGCCAGTTGACGTCGTCGCGGTCCGGGAAGTCCTCATGCGCATGCGCGCCGCGGCTTTCCTTGCGCTGTTCGGCCGAGTTGATCGTCGCCACCGCGTTGAGCAGCAGGTTGTTCAGCTCGTAGGTTTCGATCAGGTCCGAGTTCCACACCAGCGAACGGTCGGAGACCTTGACGTCCTGGAAGGAGTCGAAGATCTCGGCCATCTTGGTGCAGCCCTCTTCCAGCGTCTTGCTGGTACGGAACACCGCCGCGTCGTTCTGCATGGTGCGCTGCATGCGATCGCGGATGACCGAGGTCGGGGTGTCGCCGTTGGCGTAACGCAGCTTGTCGAGCAGGCCCAGGGCCTTGTCGCAGGCATCGGACGGCAGGGTCTTGTGCGGTGCGCCGGACTTGATGGTGTCGGCGCAGCGGTTGGCCACCGCACGGCCGAACACGACCAGATCCAGCAGCGAGTTCGAGCCCAGGCGGTTGGCGCCGTGCACGGACACGCAGGCCGCTTCGCCGATGGCGTACAGGCCCGGCACGACCGCATCGGGGTTGTCGCCGACCTTGCGCACGACTTCGCCGTGGTAGTTGGTCGGGATGCCGCCCATGTTGTAGTGCACGGTCGGGATGACCGGGATCGGCTGCTTGTGCACGTCCACGCCGGCGAAGATGCGGGCGCTTTCGGCAATGCCCGGCAGCTTGTCGTCGATCACGCCCGGGCCGAGGTGGGTCAGGTCGAGCAGGATGTGATCCTTGTGCTCGCCGACGCCGCGGCCTTCGCGGATCTCGATGGTCATCGAGCGCGACACCACGTCGCGCGAGGCCAGATCCTTGTAGTGCGGTGCATAGCGCTCCATGAAGCGCTCGCCGTTGCTGTTGCGCAGGATGCCGCCTTCGCCACGCACGCCTTCGGTGATCAGGCAGCCCGCGCCGTAGATACCGGTCGGGTGGAACTGCACGAACTCCATGTCCTGCATCGGCAGGCCGGCACGCATGACCAGACCGCCGCCGTCGCCGGTGCAGGTGTGGGCCGAGGTGGCGCTGAAGTAGGCGCGGCCGTAGCCGCCGGTGGCCAGCACCACGCCATGGGCGCGGAACAGGTGCAGCGAGCCGTCGGCCATGTCCAGCGCGAGCACGCCGCGGCAGACGCCTTCGTCATCGAAGATCAGGTCGAGCGCGAAATACTCGATCATGAAGCGCGCGTTGTGCGCCAGCGACTGCTGGTACAGCGTGTGCAGCATGGCGTGGCCGGTACGGTCGGCCGCGGCGCAGGTGCGCTGCGCGGACGGGCCTTCGCCGTACTTGGTGGTCATGCCGCCGAACGGGCGCTGGTAGATCTTGCCTTCTTCGGTACGGCTGAACGGCACACCATAGTGTTCCAGTTCGATGATGGCCGGGATCGCTTCGCGGCACATGTACTCGATGGCGTCCTGGTCACCCAGCCAATCCGAGCCCTTGATGGTGTCGAAGAAGTGGTAGCGCCAGTCGTCTTCACCCATGTTGCCCAGCGCGGCGGAAATACCGCCCTGCGCGGCCACGGTGTGCGAACGGGTCGGGAAGACCTTGGTCAGGCAGACCGTCTGCAGGCCCTTGGCGGCAAGACCGAACGTGGCGCGCAGGCCAGCACCGCCGGCGCCGACCACGACCATGTCGTACTTGTGTTCCGTAATCTTGTAAGCGGACATCTAATCTGGATTCCTGTCTTGGTGCCTGGACTCAGGCGACGCCGAGCGCGATGCGGGCGACCGCAAAAACACTGACGATCCCGCCGAGCACGGCGATGAACTTCACCGTGGTCTGCAGCGCCAGGGCCAGCAGCGAATTGTGGATGTAGTCTTCCAGCACGACCTGCAGGCCGAGCTGGGCATGCCAGAACATCGCGACCAGGAAGCCGACCAGCAGCACCGCGTTCCACGGCTTGGACACCGCGTCGGTGGCGGTCACGTAATCGGCGCCGATCAGGCTCAGCACGAACACCAGGAACCAGATGCTCAGGCCGACCAGCGCGGTGGCGGTCAGGCGCTGCATCACGAAGTGCTCGGTGCCGGTCTTGGCGGCGCCCAGGCCACGCACGTTCTTCAGCGGGGTACGGTACTTGTTCATGCGGCCGCTCCCATGAAGACATAGGCCCAGATCAGGGCGGTGATCACCAGGCTGGCGAACACCGAGACCCAGCTGCTGCGCACGAAGGCGGGGATGGAGAAGCCGATCGCGAAGTCCTGCACGATATGGCGGATGCCATTGCACAGGTGGTAGGCGAAGGACCAGGTCCAGGCGAACAGGAAGAGCTTGCCGTACCAGCTACCGGCCTGGCCGGTGAAGCAGTTCCAGGATTCAGGACCCATCATCAGGGCGAGCAGGCCGCCGGCAATGATCAGGGCTCCAACAGACAGAAAGATGCCGGTCGCTCGATGCAGGATCGAGGTGGCCATCTGAATCTGCCAGCGATACACCTGAAGGTGCGGGGAAAGGGGACGTTCTCTGGCGGCCATTCGCTGGGCTCGTTATCTCGGCTGGGCGGCGCAATGCCGCGTTGGCTCAATGCTGATCAAAAATCGATGCAGCGTCCGTTTTTTTCCCAATCTCCGTACCGCACCGGATCAAGTCCGCCGCGGCCGCCGATTTCCAAAGGCACTGCCGGCGTCGCGGGGAGCGGTTGCTCCTCCGGTACCAGCGTGCCTTCAGCTTCAGAATCTGGAGTGGGGGTTGTTTGGCCTATCATGGGTGTTCTCGCAACGCACAAATTTTAGACCCCGTTCACGTGCCTGACAACCTGCCCTCCGATTTCGCCGGCTTTTCGCGCCTCCCCGGTCACCAGCTGCTCAGTCTCAGCGGTGCCGATGCCGCCGCCTTTGCCCATGCCCAATTCTCCAGCGATGTCACCGCCCTGCCCCTGCGGCATTGGCAGTGGAGTGCCTGGCTGACGGCCAAGGGCCGCACCATTGCTGTGTTCCAGCTGTTGCGGCTGGAGGAGGAGCGCATCGTGCTGCTGCTCGCCGACGGCGACGCCGATGCGATTGCGTCGCAGTTGCAGCGTTTTGTATTCCGCCGCAAGGTCCGGATCGAGGTGCGCAACGACCTGGCCGTGGTGGCGAGCTTCACCGCGCCGGAAGCGGCCTCCGGGGCCGCGATTGCGCAACTTGCCGGCGAAAACCTCGAACTGGACCTCGGCAGCGATGTGCTTCCGCGCAGCCTGCGGATCGGCGCGGCCGATGCCGTGGCCGCTGCGGCCGACAGTGCGGATATCGCGCTGGCCTGGCGCCAGTCCGACCTGCGCTACGGGCTGCCGCGACTGGACGCCGATCAGCGCGAGCAGTGGACGCCACAGCAGTTGGGGCTGGACCGCCTGAACGGGTACAGCGTCAAGAAGGGCTGCTACCCGGGCCAGGAAATCGTGGCCCGCACCCATTTCCTGGGCAAGGCCAAGCGCGCCCTGCAGCTGCTGCGGGTCGTGGAGGGCACGACCAGCGGCACGCAGGTACATCAGAACGAGGCGGCGATCGGCACGGTCGCGTCGGTGGCCGGTGACCTGGCCCTGGCGGTACTGCCGCTGGAGATCGCGCCGGAGCCGTTGAGCGTCGGCGGGGTCCAGGCCGCTCACCTGCCCTTGCTGGACGGTCTGGCGCGGTAGACCCGGTAGGCATCGACCATTGATCGATGCGGCACGCCATGAACGTTGATGGGTGTACGGGGAGCCGGCCAGCGGCCGGCACTACCGGATCTGGTGGCACTGCCGGATCTGGTGGCACTACCGGATCTGGTGGCACTGCCGGATCTGGTGGCACTGCCGGATCTGGTGGCACTGCCGGATTCGGGCACGGGTAGTGCCGGCCGCTGGCCGGCAACCCCGTAACCCGGCCGCGTGTTACGCGTCGTTCAACCGCTCGCCGGTCTCTGCATCGAAGAAATGCAGGCCCTGCGGGTGGATCGCCACACGGATCGGCTCGCCCACCGAGGGCAACGCCTGCGGCGCCACGCGCATCACCAACGGCTGGCCGCCACTGGTCATGTTGACGAAGATCTCGTTGCCGACCGGCTCGATGCCATCGATCATCGCCTCGAACGCGGTCGCATCCCCGGCGGCGGCCGGCTGCAGATGCTCCGGGCGCACGCCCACGGCGATCGCCTTGCCGACCCACGCCTGATCGATCCGGGCCTGGCCCAGCGGCGCGGTCAGCCCGGTGTCCTGCACGGCATAGCCACTGTCGGTGCGCTGCAGGGTGCCGCGCAGCACGTTCATCGCCGGGCTGCCGAGGAAGCCGGCCACGAACAGGTTGGCCGGACGGTCATACAGCGCCATCGGGGTATCGATCTGCTGGATCACGCCGTCCTTGAGCACCACGATGCGCTGGCCCAGGGTCATCGCTTCCACCTGATCGTGGGTCACGTAGATCATCGTGGTGCCGAGCTTGCGGTGCAGCTGCGCGATTTCCGTACGCACGCTGTGGCGCAGCTTCGCATCCAGGTTGGAGAGCGGCTCATCCAGCAGGAACACCGCCGGCTCACGCACCAGGGCGCGGCCCAGCGCGACGCGCTGGCGCTGGCCGCCGGACATCGCCTTGGGGAGCTTGTCGAGCATGTCGGTCAGACCCAGCGTTTCGGCCGCCTCGCTGACCCGCTTGCTGATCGTCGCCTTGTCGTGGCCGCGCAGCTTCAGGCCGAAGGCCAGGTTCTCGGCCACGGTCATGTGCGGGTAGAGCGCGTAGCTCTGGAACACCATGGCGATGTCACGATCCTTCGGCGCCACGTCGTTGACCACGCGCTCGCCGATGGTCAGCGTGCCGCCACTGATCTCCTCCAGGCCGGCGACCATGCGCAGCAGTGTGGACTTGCCACACCCCGACGGCCCCACCAGCACCATCAATTCACCATCGGCCACTTCGAAGGTCGCGCCCTGCACGGCCACCTGACCGTTGTCGTAGACCTTGCGAACGCCCTGCAACTGCACTTTTGCCATATCACCATTCCAGTCCGCCCGGTCTCCGGGCTGTTATGCGGAACTGCCTTCGGCCCTCCCGATGGCAGGTCGATGGCGTGGTGCCGCATGACGGCGACCACTGCAATCGAATACAGTCTGCGCATTCTGCCATGTAAACGTTTTCACGTGGCACTATCCGATGGTCGGCCGTGATCGGGATGCCGGGGAGGATGCGATATCTCCCACGACACCCGGTCGGCAGGCCATCATGCCGGGCGGAATCCATGGGGCGTGCTGCACCTGCAACAAGCAGACAACGGACCCCGCCCGACCCCCGAGAACATAGACGAGAAGCGATTGACAACGATGTCACCCGGATCTGAAACTCGAGCGATGCACGACACCCTCTTCCTGTTTGGCGCCACAGGTGACCTGGCCCAGCGCTATCTGTTCCCCTCGCTGCTGCGATTGCTGGGCGACGGCCTGCTCCCCGAAGACTTCAAGGTCCGTGCGCTGGCGCTGTCGCCGCACGATACCGAGGCCTTCCGCGAGATCCTGCGCCCGCGCCTGCAGCAGGCCATGCCCATGGCCAGCCAGGACGACATCCACTCGCTGCTGCAGCGCATCGACTACCGTTCGGTGGATCTGCGCAATCCCGAGTCCGTGGCCGAATCGGTCCATGACCTGGTCGACCGCAAGTGCGTGAGCTACCTGGCGATCCCGCCGGGCCTGTACATCTCCACCTGCGAAGGCCTGGCCAAGGGCGGCGCCCTGGCCGCACCGCACCGGCTGATGCTGGAAAAGCCGATCGGCAGCGACAGCGCCAGCGCCGAGGAGATCATCTCCACCATCGGCCAGTGGATCGACGAAGACCGCGTGTTCCGCCTGGATCACTACCTGGGCAAGGCCGCGGTGCAGAACCTGATCGCGCTGCGCTTCGGCAACACGCTGCTCGAGGCGGTCTGGAACCGCAACTACATCGAATCGGTGCATATCCTGGTCGCCGAGAGCGAGGGCGTGGACGGCCGCGATGCGTATTACGCCCGCTCCGGTGCGCTGCGCGACATGGTCCAGAGCCACATCCTGCAGCTGCTGTGCCTGGTCGCGATGGAGCCGCCGGCCTCGCTGGAAGCCGATCGCATCCGCGATGAGAAGGTCAAGGTGCTGCGCGCCCTGCGCCCGCTCGATGCCAAGCACGCCGCGCGTGACAGCGTGCGTGGCCGCTACACCGCCGGCACCATCAATGGCCAGCCCGCGCAGGCCTACCAGCCGCCGGAAGGCAGCGATGTGGAAACCTTCGCCGGCGTCACCGCGCATATCGACAACTGGCGCTGGTCCGGCGTGCCGTTCCATCTGGTCACCGGCAAGCGCCTGGCCGAGCGCACCACCCGCGTGGTGGTCACGCTCAAGCCGGTCACCCATTGGCTGTTCGAACGACCGCACCGCGGCAACGCCACCCCGAACCGGATCACCTTCCAGCTGCAGCCGCAGGAAAACATCGAGCTGGGCCTGATGAGTTCGCTGGCCGGCCCGGAATGGGGCGCGCTGGAACTGCACCCGCTGGAACTGGAACTGTCCGTACCCACCGGCCTGCACCGCCGCATCGCCTACGAGCGCCTGTTCCTGGATGCCTTCAACGGCAACCACGCGCTGTTCGTGCGTGATGACGAAGTGCGCGCGGCCTGGGCCTGGATCGACAGCGTCAGCGACGCATGGAAGGAAGCCAAGCTGCCGCTGCAGCCCTACCCGGCCGGTGAATGGGGTCCGGAAGAAGCTGCCGGCTTCCTGCCCGCCGATGCCGACGCCGACGCTGCCCGTGGTGGCCAGGCATGACGGTGTTGTCCCAGCCGGTCCTCGTCGCGGATATCGGCGGTACCAACGCTCGCTTCGCGCTCGCCGACACCTCGCTGGCCGCGCCACTGCAGCAGGACAGCATCCGCGAATTCGCCGTCGCTGAGTTCCCTTCACTGGGCGAGGCCGCACGGCACTATCTCGAACAGATCGGCGCGGAAGCCAAGCGCGGCGTGTTCGCCGTGGCCGGCCGCGTGGACGGTGACGAAGCGCGCATCACCAATCACCCGTGGGTGATCTCGCGCATGCGCACCGCGCACATGCTCGGCTTCGATGAGTTGCACCTGATCAACGACTTCGCCGCCCAGGCGATGGCGATCTCGCTGCTGCAGCCGCACGATGTGATCCAGGTCGGCGGCGCGGCGTGGGTGCCGGGCAAGCCGGGCCAGCCGCGCAACTATGCGGTGATCGGCCCCGGCACCGGGCTGGGCGTGGGCGGCTTGATCCTGCGCCACGGCCGCTGCTATCCGCTGGAAACCGAGGGTGGCCACGTCAGCTTCCCGCCCGGGACGCCGGAAGAGATCCGCATCCTGGAAATCCTGTCCGAACAGTTCGGCCGTGTCTCCAACGAGCGCCTGATCTGCGGACCCGGCCTGGTCAACATCCATCGCGCCGTGTGCGAGATGGCCGACATCGATCCGGGCCAGCTGCAGCCGGTGGACGTCACCGCGCGTGCGCTGCATGGCGACCCGCAGGCGATGCGGACCGTGGATGTGTTCTGTGCGGTGTTCGGCGCGATCGCCGGTGACCTGGTGCTGATGCAGGGCGCCTGGGATGGCGTGTTCCTGACCGGCGGCCTGGTGCCGAAGATGCTCGATTCGCTGCAGCACTCCGGCTTCCGCCAGCGCTTTGAACACAAGGGCCGCTTCTCTTCGATCATGTCCAAGGTGCCGTCACTGGCGGTGATGCACCCCAGCCCCGGCCTGCTCGGCGCGGCCGCGTATGCGGCGGATGTGGAACGCGATCTGCCGGGAGGCACCGCATGAATACCCTGGATACGTCCGATCGTTTCACCCTGATCCGCCATGGCGATGCCGATGGCTGGATCGAGGCCGTGGCCGCCGAAATGGCCGCCGAGCTCAACCGCGACATCGCCGAGTTCGGCCGGGCGCGCATGCTGCTCTCCGGCGGCACCACGCCGGCGCCGATTTACCAGGCACTGGCCGAGCTGGACGTTCAATGGGACCGGGTGGAAGTGAGCCTGGTCGATGAGCGCTGGCTCTCGCCGCAGGATCGCGACAGCAATGCATGGCTGGTGAAGGAGAGCTTTCTCACCCGTGCTGAAGGCGCGCATTTCGATCCGCTGGTGCGGGTCGGCAAGCCGCTGCCCGAGTGCGTCTACAGCGCCAACCTGCAGGCCCGGCACAGCCAGCGGCCCTGCGTGAGCGTGCTGGGCATGGGCAATGACGGCCACACCGCCTCGCTGTTCCCGGGTTCGAAGGATTTGACCCGCGCACTGGAAAGCACCCTGCCCTACGCGGCTCTGGATGCCACCGGCTGCCCCGGTGCGAACCAGTGGCCGCTGCGCATCACCCTCACGCCGCACGGCTTGAAGCAGAGCCGCCAGCGCCTGTTGCTGCTGCGTGGCAAGCAGAAGCTGGAAGTGCTCAAGCACGCGCTGGAAAGCAACAATCCGCAGCTGTATCCCATCCTCAACGCGATCGATCTCGACGGCGCGAAACTGCGCGTCCACTGGTGTGACTGAGTTGCCCCGGTGTTGTTCCGTTCGCCTTCTCATAGCCGGTAGCCAATGAGCCTGCATCCCAAACTCCATGCCATCACCGAGCGCATCGTCCAGCGCAGCGTCGCCTCGCGCGCCGCCTACCTGGCCGGTGTCGACGCGGCGCTGCGCGACGGTCCGTTCCGTTCGCGCCTGAGCTGCGGCAACCTTGCCCACGGGTTCGCCGCGTGCGGCCCGACCGACAAGTCGCGCCTGCGCGGCGGCGTGACGCCCAACCTGGGCATCATCACCGCGTACAACGACATGCTCTCGGCGCATCAGCCGTTCGAGCACTACCCGGAGATCCTGCGCGAGACCGCGCGCGAACTCGGTGCGACCGCACAGGTTGCCGGCGGCGTGCCGGCGATGTGCGACGGCGTCACCCAGGGCCGCGGCGGCATGGAGCTGTCGCTGTTCTCGCGCGATGTGATCGCCCAGTCGACCGCGATCGGCCTGAGCCATGACATGTTCGATGCCAGCGTCTACCTCGGCGTCTGCGACAAGATCGTGCCGGGCCTGCTGATCGGTGCGCTCGCTTTCGGCCACCTGCCGGCGATCTTCCTGCCGGCCGGCCCGATGACCCCGGGCATTCCGAACAAGCAGAAGGCCGAAGTGCGCGAGCGCTATGCGGCCGGCCAGGCGACCCGCGAAGAACTGCTGGAAGCCGAAGCCGCCTCGTACCACGGCGCCGGCACCTGCACCTTCTATGGCACCGCCAACTCCAACCAGACCCTGCTCGAGGCGATGGGCGTGCAGATGCCGGGCGCCTCGTTCGTCAATCCGGATACGCCGCTGCGCGATGCACTGACCCGCCAGGCAGCTGTGCGTGCGCTGGAGATCAGCGCGCTGGGCGACGACTTCCGACCGCTCGGCCGCTTGATCGACGAACGCGCGATCGTCAACGCCGTGGTCACCCTGATGGCCACCGGCGGCTCGACCAACCACACCATCCACTGGATCGCAGTGGCGCGTGCGGCCGGCATCGTGCTGACCTGGGACGACATGGACCAGCTCTCGCAGCTGATCCCGCTGCTGGCCCGCGTCTATCCGAACGGCGAAGCCGACGTGAACCGCTTCGCTGCCGCGGGCGGCACCGCGTTCGTGTTCCGTGAGCTGATGGAGGCCGGCCTGATGCACGCCGACCTGCAGACCGTGGCCGAAGGCGGCATGCCGCAGTACGGCCAGGAGCCGGCGTTGCGCGACGGCAAGCTGACCTACATCGACGGTGTGCGCGAGAGCGCCGATCCGGATGTGGTGCGTGGCGTGGCCAATCCGTTCGAATCCCAGGGCGGCCTGCGCCTGCTGCGCGGCAACCTCGGCCGTTCGCTGATCAAGCTGTCGGCGGTGAAGCCGCAGTTCCGCACGATCGAAGCACCGGCCGTGGTGGTCGATGCGCCGCAGGTGCTCAACAAACTGCACGCCGCGGGCGTGCTGCCGCACGATTTCGTGGCGGTGGTGCGTTACCAGGGGCCGCGTTCCAACGGTATGCCGGAGCTGCATTCGCTGGCGCCGTTGCTGGGCCTGCTGCAGAACCAGGGCCGTCGTGTGGCGCTGGTCACCGATGGCCGTCTGTCGGGTGCGTCGGGCAAGTTCCCGGCGGCGATCCACATGACGCCCGAGGCGTCGCGTGGCGGTCCGCTGGCACGGGTGCGCGAGGGCGACATCATCCGCCTGGATGGTGAGGCCGGCACGCTGGAATTGCTGGTGGATGCGGCCGAGTTCGCGGCACGCGAGCCGGCGCCGAACACTGCACCGGCGGGGCACGATCTGGGTCGCAATCTGTTCGCGATGAGCCGCCGTCTGGTGGGTCCGGCCGATCAAGGGGCGATGTCGATCTCGTGTGGGCCGGCGGCCGATGATGGCAGCATCTGGAATTACGATGCGGAATACGAGCTTGGGCATGATGCGGCGGCTGCGGATGCGCCGCATGAGGGTAAGGACGCGTGAGCTGACGCAAACGCGGCGGCCGGATGTTCTGGTTGAGGCAGCGGGATGGCCCCAACCAGGACGCGCCGTGAACCCATCCATGGGGGCTCGTCAGCGCCATCCATGGCGCTGTAACGGTCCTGGTTGGGGCCATCCCGCTGCCTCCCGACACTTATCGGCGCGTTGTTGGCGTCGTACTTTTTGGAATAAGGATTGAAAACGCATGAGCATCGCCGAGTATCAGAAACGCGCTGAAACCTTGTTGAAGGCCGCCGGCATTCTGCCGGTGGTGACGGTGCATACGCTGGATCAGGCCCGTGCGGTCAGCGCGGCGTTGTTGGAGGGTGGGCTGCCGGCGATCGAGCTGACGCTGCGTACGCCGGTGGCGATGGAAGCGCTTGCCATGCTCAAGCGCGAGCTGCCGGACGTGGTGGTGGGTGCGGGCACGGTGTTGACCGTGGAGCAGATGCAGCAGTCGATCGATGCGGGTGCCGATTTCCTGGTCACGCCGGGTACGCCGGCGCATATGGCCGATGCGTTGGCGCAGGCGCCGTTGCCGGTGGTGCCGGGTGCTGCGTCGCCGACGGAAATGCTGGCGCTGTATGCGCGTGGCTTCCGGGTGTGCAAGTTGTTCCCGGCGTCTGCCGTGGGTGGGCTGGCGATGATCAAGGGTCTGGCCGGTCCGATTCCGGATCTGAAGCTGTGCCCGACCGGTGGCATCACCGAAGACACGGCAGCCGAGTACCTGGAGCAGAAGAACGTGGTCTGCATCGGCGGTTCGTGGATGGTGCCGGGCGGTTGGATCGAGCGCGGTGAGTGGGACAAGGTGCGCGAGAGTGCGGCCCAGGCCGCGAAGATCGTGGCGCGGGTGCGCGCGCACTGAACGAAAACGCCCGGGCATGCCCGGGCGTTTTTTTGTCGGCATTCCAAGCGCCGATTACATCGGGCGTGCCGGATCCACCAGGCCGTACTGGCTGGCCATGCGCGCAAGCGCGATGTTGTCGTTGATGCCCATCTTCTCGAACAGGCGTGCCTTGTGCGTGTTGACGGTCTTGGCACTCAGGCTCAGGCGCTTGGCGATGTCCTCCTGGCGCAGGCCCTGGGTAAGCAGCAAGGCCACTTCGAGTTCACGCGGCGAGAGGGTGTCGAACGGCGAGTGGTTGCCTTCCACGTTGGACAGCGCGAGGTTCTGCGCGATGCTGTTGCCCAGGTAACGGCGGCCCAGCGCGGCATCACGCACGGCACGCAGCAGCTCCTGTGCATCGCAGGCCTTGCCGATATAACCGGAGGCGCCGGCTTCGAGCAGGCGTTTGGGCATCGGGCCATCTTCGAGGACGGAGACGATCACCACGCGGGTGCCGTGATCGCCACGGACCACGCGCTCGGTGACTTCCATGCCGCTCACGCCCGGCAGGTGCAGATCGCACAGCACGACGTCGGGGCGCAGGCGGCGGATATCCGGCAATGCATCTTCACCGCTCTCCGCCTCGCCGATCACCTCGATGTCGGTCTCGTTGGAGAGGATCATCTTCATGCCCGTACGCACCAGGGCATGATCGTCCACCAGATACACTCGAATCGTCATCCGCCAACCTCGTCAAACACTGTGAACGGGGGCAAGCCTAGCCGCGGGATGTGGCGATCACAAGGAACCGGGTTCCCCATCATCGCGTTCTGGTCCGCGCATCACAGACGTGCTGTCCTGCCCCTCCCCCTGCGCCTCTCATCCTAGCCTGTTCCAGAGGAACAGCCTATCGATGCGGCCCGTCTTCATGCCGCTTTCGGCCAGTTTACCGCCGTATTTGTTTCAGTGGCGATGCCGCCACGGATGGCGGCGGCGGAACATGACCAGGAAGCACCCTACCACCCAGACCAGGGCGGCACACCAGCCGGCCAGGATATCGGAGGGGTAATGCACCCCCAGGTACATGCGCGAGACGCTCACCAGGACCGCGAAAGCAAGCGCGGCAAGGGCCACCGGCCAGCGCCAGCGGGTGTTCCAGGCCAGCAGCACCAGCGTGACGGCCAGGGTCATCGAGCCCATGGCATGGCCGCTGGGGAAGCTGAAGGTGCTCTCCGGGGCGATGGACTCCCACAGGCTGGGCCGGTCGCGCTGGAAGAAGCGCTTGCTGCCCAGGTTCAACAGGGCCGAGCCGGCAAAGCAGATCGCGACGAAACTGGCCTCGCGCCAGCGTTTGCGCCAGGCAAGCAGGCCCACGATCAGCACGTCGGCCGGAATCAGGAACCACTCGTAGCCCAGCTTGGACAGCAGCACGAAGAACCGGTCCAGGCCCGGCGAATGCAGGGCGTGCAGCTTCCACAACAGCAGGTCGTCGAAGTAGATCGCCTCCAGCTCGTGCACTTCATCGGCCAGGGCGACGAAGCCCGCCAACGGCAGCAACACGCCCACGAACAGCAGCACGAAGCGCCAGGCGTTGCGGCCCATCCAGTGGCGGACGCCGGCGGCCGGCTCCGGCGTGGCCAGCACCGTCGGCTTACCCGGCGCTTCGGACATAGGTGCGTTCAACGTACTCATCGATCAGCGTGACGAAGTCCTGGGCGATGTTCTCGCCACGCAGGGTGACCGTCTTTTCGCCATCCACGAACACCGGCGCGGCCGGCGTTTCACCCGTGCCCGGCAGCGAGATGCCGATATTGGCGTGGCGCGATTCGCCCGGGCCGTTGACGATGCAGCCCATGACCGCCAGGGTCATGTTCTCCGCACCCGGGTGGCTGACCTTCCATTCCGGCATTTTCCCGCGCACGTGGTTCTGCACGACCTTGGCCAGCTCCTGGAAGAACTCCGAGGTGGTCCGGCCGCAGCCGGGGCAGGCCGTGACCAGCGGGGTGAAGGCACGCTGCCCGGTGGTCTGCAGCAGCTCCTGGGCCACGATCACTTCGGCCGTGCGCGACTGGCCCGGTTCGGGGGTCAGCGAGATACGGATGGTGTCGCCGATGCCTTCCTGCAGCAGCACGGCCAGGGCCGCCGAGGAGGCCACGATGCCCTTGCTGCCGATGCCCGCTTCGGTCAGGCCCAGGTGCAGCGCGAAATCCGAGCGCTGGGCCAGGTCGCGGTACACCGCGATCAGCTCCTGCACGCCGCTGACCTTGGCCGACAGCACGATGCGATCGCGCGGCAGACCCAGCTCCACGGCGGTTTCCGCCGAATCCAGCGCCGAGCGGATCAGTGCTTCACGCAGCACCCGGCCGGCATCCCACGGCTGCTCACGCTTGCTGTTCTCGTCCATCAGGCGCGCGGCCAGGGACTGATCCAGCGAGCCCCAGTTGGCGCCGATGCGGACCGGCTTGTTGTAACGGATCGCAAACTCGATCAACTGCGCGAACTGGGTGTCTTTCTTCTTGCCGAAGCCGACATTGCCCGGATTGATGCGGTACTTGGCCAGGGCTTCGGCGCAGGCCGGCTCCTGGGTCAGCAGCTGATGGCCGTTGTAATGGAAGTCGCCGATCAGGGGAACATCGATCCCCATCATCTGCAGCTTCTCCACGATCCGCGGAATGGCCGCGGCCGACTCGGGATTGTTGACGGTCAACCGCACCATCTCCGAGCCCGCACGCCACAGTTCGGCCACCTGCTTCACGCTGGAGGCGACATCGGCGGTGTCGGTGTTGGTCATTGACTGCACCACCACGGGGTGGCCCCCGCCCACGACCACGCCGCCGATACGGACGGGCTGGGTCTGGCGGCGGGCCCACACGGCGGAGTCGGCGGGTTGGGTCGGTCGGGTCACGGCGTCATGCATCCGCCTATTTTAGCGCGCCCAGCGCACGGGTAGGTGCCCAGCGTTGGTTGGCACTCATGTTCCGTATCACCTGCGCGCCGCCCCCGCCTGATGCGGCCGATTGTCGCAGGCAGGTCCCGGCCGGAGCGCATACGATGTGCGGACATGACCGGTACCGACGCCCCCTTTCTCCGCACCCTGTGCAGCCTGCGCTGGCTGGCTGTCGCTGGTCAGGCCGCCACGATCCTGGTCGCCACCTGGGTACTGGGCCTGGAGCTGCCGCAGCTGCCGCTCTGGGCCGGCGTCGCCGCGCTGACCCTGTTCAACCTGTATGCGCAACTGCGCGTTCACGATGCCGACACCGCACCGCTGACCGCGTTCTGCCACATCCTGGTGGATGTCACCGTGCTCACCTGGATGGTGGGCTGGAGCGGCGGCGTCGCCAATCCTTTCGGCTCTCTGTTCCTGATCCTGATCGCACTGGCCGCGCTGGCCCTGCCCCTACGCTGGACCCTCGCCGTGGCGGCGGCCTGCCTGATCGGCTATGCGGTGAGCGGGGTGTTCGGCATGCCGCTGCCGAGCGGCTATTTCACCGGCGCGCAGATGCAGCAGTGGGGGGTGGTCTGCAACTTCCTGCTGTCGGCGACGGTGGTGCTGGTGTTCGCAACCCGGCTGGCGATCGCGCTGCGCCAGCGCGAACACGAGCTGGCAATGCTGCGCGAACGCTTCGTGCGCAACGAGGGCATCGTGGCGCTGGCCACCCACGCCGCCTCGGTGGCGCATGAACTCAATACGCCGCTGGCGACCATGACCCTGCTCGCCGATGACATCGCCGACCAGACCGAGAGCAGCGAGGTCCGCGATGACGTGGAAACCCTGCGCGAGCTGCTGGTGCAGTGTCGGGAGCGGGTGCTCGCCCTCGCCCGCCCGGCCGCCGGCGATGCACCCGGCCGCGATGCGGTGACGTTGCCGCAGGTGCTGGAACAGTGGCGGCTGGTGCGTCCGACCATCGCGCTGAAGCGCAATGAGGATGCCCCGCTCACCCTGCCACTGGACCCGGGCATCGGGCACCTGCTGATGGTGCTGCTCAACAATGCCGCCGACGCGGGTGAGAAGGCCGACCGGCCGCAGGTGGATCTGTCGCTGCGCATCGAGGGCGATGACCTGATCGGCGAAGTGCGCGACTACGGCCACGGCTTCGATGCCCGCCAGGCCGTGCTGCCCGGCACCTTGTTCAACAGCGGCAAGACCGATGGCATGGGCGTGGGCCTGGCCCTGTCCCACGCCACCATCGAACGCCTGGACGGCGAGCTGTGGATGCGCCCGGCCAATGGCGCCGGCACCCGCGTCGGCTTCCGCCTGCCCTTGTCCCCACGGGAGACTTCCGCATGACTGCTTTCACCCCCGCGCCCGGCCAGGCCAGCCATGGCCTGCTGGTCGACGACGACGAACTGTACCTGCGCACGCTGCAGCGCAGCCTGGCCCGCAAAGGGTTGGAAACCGTCACCGCCAGCGACACCGCCTCGGCCCTGCTGCTGGCCCGGCAGCAGCCGCCGGCCTACGCGCTGATCGACCTCAAGCTCGGCACCGAATCCGGCTTGGCGCTGATCCAGCCGCTGCGCGCCCTGCGCGAAGACATGCGGATCCTGCTGGTGACCGGCTATGCCAGCATCGCCACCGCGGTGGAAGCGATCAAGCTCGGCGCGGACGACTATCTGCCCAAGCCGGCCACGGTGCCGATGATCCTGCGTGCGCTCGGCGAAGAAGACGATGGCCCGGCCGACGATGGCGACATGGAGCCGCCGGATGCGATGACCCCGATCAGCCGGCTGCAGTGGGAGCACATCCAGCAGGCGATGCATGAAACCGGCGGCAACGTGTCCGCCGCTGCGCGTCTGCTCGGCATGCACCGGCGCTCGCTGCAGCGCAAACTGGCCAAGCGCCCCAGCCCGGAACGCGACCCGAGTCGGTAATGCCGGGCGCGGGCTGGCCGCGCAAACACCGGCCGCAACAACCGGTAGAGCCGACCGTTGGTCGGCTGCTCAAACACGGGCGCATCAACCGGTAGAGCCGACCGTTGGTCGGCTGCTCTTCACCACACCGATCAACACCGCGCGCTGCGCGCGATAGCCGACCAACGGTCGGCTCTACCTGCCCTTTTAGCCGGCCAACGGTCGGATCTACGCGGTGGTCAGGCGGTCAGCCGGCCCAGCAACTCCAGCGTCACCGGGTCGGTGATCGCATGCGCTTCACCCTGCAACGCCGGCAGCAACTGGCTGGCCAGCTGCTTGCCCAGCTCCACGCCGAACTGGTCGAAGGCGTTGATGTTCCAGATCAGCGACTGCACGTACACGGCGTGTTCGTACATCGCGATGAGCGCACCCAGCGAGTGCGGGGTCAGCGCGTCGAGCAGGATCAGCGTGCTCGGGCGGCCGCCGGGATACTCGCGGTGCGGATCATCGCTGCCCTGCCCGTTGGCCAGCGCTTCGGTCTGCGCCAGCAGGTTGGCCATCAGCGCCTGGTGGTTGACCACATAGGGATCATCGTTGTGCACGCAGCCGATGAAATCGGCCGGGATCACGCTGGTGCCCTGGTGCAGCGCCTGGAAGAAGCTGTGCTGCACATCGGTGCCCGCCCCGCCCCACCACACCGGCACGGTGTCGCTGGCGACCGGGCTGCCATCGAGCTGCACGCGCTTGCCCAGGCTTTCCATCACCAGCTGCTGCAGGTAGGCCGGCAGCAGCGCCAGGCGCTGGTCGTAGGTCATCACGGCGTGCGTGGCATGGCCGAGCAGGTTGCGGTTCCAGATGTCGGTCAGCGCATGCAGCACCGGCAGGTTCTGTTCGAGCGGCGCGGTGAGCGCGTGTTCGTCCATCTGCGCGGCACCGGCCAGCAGCTGTTCGAAACGCTCGAAACCGATCGCCAGTGCGATCGGGAAACCGACCGCCGACCACAGCGAATAGCGCCCGCCCACCCAATCCCACATCGGCAGTACGCGGCCGGCGGCGATCGAGAAGGCCTTGGCCGCACGCTCCGGATTCGCGCTGACCGCATACAGGCGCTCGCTGCCGCCCAGCCAGTCATGCAGGATCTGCCCGTTGAGCAGTGTTTCCTGGGTGCCGAAGGTCTTGGAGATCAGGATGCCGGCCGTGGTCGCCGGGTCCAGCGTGGCCAGCGTGCGCTGCATCGCCGCGCCGTCCACATTCGACACGAAATGCACGCGGAAGCGTGCGCCGGTGACCGGACGCAGCGCATCGGCGACCAGCCGCGGACCGAGGTCCGAGCCGCCGATGCCGACGCTGACGATATCGGTGATATTGGTTGCTTCCAGCGCGGCGATCAGCTCGCCCATCTGCTGGCGCACCTGCGCGGCGGTAGCGAAGGCCTCACCGGCCACCGGTGCGCCGCTGGCGTCCCCACGCAGCGCAGTGTGCAGCGCCGCGCGGCCTTCGGTCACGTTGACCGTTTCACCGCGGAACAGACGCTGGAAGCCGCCGGCGACATCGCGCTCGGCGGCCAGCTGCAGCAGTGCGTCCAACGCCGCGCGGTCGTATTTCTGCCGCGCGAAATTGACGTACAACGGACCGACCCGCAGCCCCAGCGATTGTGCGCGGCCCGGTTCGGCGGCGATCAACGAAGGGATGCTCGCGCCACGCAGGCGCTGGGCATGGGAATGAAGCGGGTCGAATCCGTTGTGCTGTGTCATGCGGCCTGTGTCGGGATCGTGTCGTTGGTGTGGGAGATCTGGTTCTTGCCGTCCACATATACCAACTTCGGCTTGAAGCTGTCAGCTTCTTCTTCGCTCATGCTGGCGAAGGCCGCGATGATGATGATGTCGCCCACCTGCACGTGGCGCGCGGCGCCACCGTTGAGCGACACCACACCGCTGCCGGCTTCGGCGCGGATGGCATAGGTGGAGAAACGCGCACCGTTGGTGACGTCCCAGATGTGCACCTGCTCGAACTCACGGATGCCGGTGGCAGCCAGCAGGTTGTCATCGATGGCGATGGAACCTTCGTAGTTCAGCTCGGAGTGAGTGACGGTGGCGCGGTGGATCTTGGTCTTCAGCAGGGACAGGTGCATGGCGACGGGACAACGGTAAAGGAAAGGGAAATTCTAGCACCCGCTGGATCGGCGGCAGGGCGCGCGGCGCCGGTCCCGGGAGGGGGCTGCCCACCGTTCAGCATCGTCAGGCCGCCCCGCCGCCCCGGTAGAGCCACCCCATGGGTGGCTGCGCGGGATCGCGGGTCACATCAGCGTGACGATAGGTGACCCGTAGAACAGCCACGCGTGGCGTGGCTCTACCCCCGCCCCGCCCGGGGTTCGCCCCCTCAGAACTCCAGGTTGTCGATCAACCGGGTATTGCCGATCCGCGCGGCGATCAGGGCCACGCGGGTGCCATCGTTGGCATCGGCCGGCTCGGACAGGTCCGGCAGGCGGACCACGGCGTAGTCGACCTGGAACCCGGCGGCCTGCAGCGCCGCGGCGGCTTCGGCCTCGATCAGGCTGCGGCTCTTGCCCGCAATGAAGCCTTCGCGCATGCCCAGCAGCACCTGGTGGATGGTGGTCGAGACCGGGCGCTGCTCGGCGTTGAGATACTGGTTGCGCGAGCTCATCGCCAGACCGTCGTCTTCGCGCACGATGTCGCCCCCGACGATCTGGATCGGGAAGGCCAGGTCTTCCACCATCTGGCGGATCACCGCCAGCTGCTGGTAGTCCTTCTTGCCGAAGGCCGCCACATCCGGCTGCACCTGGTTGAACAGGCGCGAGACCACGGTGCAGACGCCATCGAAATGGCCCGGGCGGTGCGCGCCTTCGAGCAGGCCGCTGATGCCGGGCACATTGACGCTGGCCGCCAGTTCGACACCGAACGGGTACATCGACTCAACCGTGGGCAGCCACAGCACATCGCACCCGGCCTGCTCCAGGCCGGTGGTGTCGGCTTCGGGCGTGCGCGGGTAGCGGGTGAAGTCCTCGTTCGGGCCGAACTGGGTCGGGTTGACGAAGACGCTGGAGACCACGCGATCGGCGTACTGCCGGGCCAGCGTGACCAGTGAATAATGCCCTGCATGCAGGTTGCCCATGGTCGGGACCAGCGCGACGCGCAGGCCCTCGCGCTTCCAGCCGTTGACGACGGCGCGCAGACGGGACAGTTCGGTGACGGTTTCGATCATGAGGCGTAGGCGTGTTCTGCGTCGGGGAAGGAGCCGTCGCGCACGGCGTCGGCGTAGGCACGGACCGCACCGGCAACCGACCCGCCTTCGGCAAGGAAATCCTTGACGAACTTGGGACGGCGATGGCCGCTGTCCAGACCGAGGAAATCATGCAGCACCAGCACCTGGCCATCGCACTGCGGGCCGGCGCCGATGCCGATGGTGGGCACGCTGATGTCCGCGGTGACCTGGGCAGCCACCGGCGTGGGCACGCATTCGAGCACAACCAGGCTGGCGCCGGCGGCGACCGCGGCCTTGGCGTCATCGCGCAGCTGCTGGGCGGCGTCGCCACGGCCCTGCACGCGATAACCGCCCAGGCGCAGCACCGACTGCGGGGTCAGGCCCAGGTGCGAACAGACCGGAATCTCGCGCTCGACCAGGTAACGGATGATGTCCAGCTTGAAGCCGGCACCTTCGATCTTGACCATCTCCGCACCGGCCTGCAGCAGGCGCAGCGAGGCATCCAGCGCGCGCTCCGGGGTAGCGTCGGCGCCGAACGGCAGATCCGCCACCAGCAGCGCGCGTTGCAGTACACGGGCCACGGCGCGGGTGTGATAGACCATGTCGTCGGTGGTCACCGGCAGGGTAGAGTCATGCCCCTGCACCACCATGCCCAGCGAGTCGCCGATCAGGATCAGGTCCACGCCGTTGGCGTCGAAGCTGCGGGCGAACCCGGCATCGTAGGCGGTCAACATCACCAGCTTCTGTCCGTTGCGCTTGGCCTCGGCCAACGCGGGCACGGTCCAGGGCTTGCTGTCTGCGTGGGTACTCATGAGCTGATAACCGGTGGCGATAAGCCCCGCATTATCCTCCTATTGAAGCGATCCCGCAGGCCTCGACCCGCATCACAGCATCCCGCACGCGGCCGTGCCCGGGAATGATGGCGTCGGGCGCGATCTCGGCCAGCGGCAGCAGCGCGAACGCGCGCTCATGCAGATAGGGATGCGGTACCTGCAACTGCGGCAGATCGATGCTCTGTTCGCCGTACAGCAGCACGTCCAGATCCAGTGCACGCGGCCCCCAGTGCACGGCAGGATCCCGTACGCGGCCGAAGCGGCGCTCGATCTCCAGCAAAGCAGCCAGCAGATCCGGTGCGGGCAACCGGGTCTCCAGCACGGCGGCGGCGTTGACGAACGCCGGCTGGTCCTGGTTGCCCCACGCCGGCGTGCTGTACAGCTGCGAGCGCGCCCGCAGTGTGGTCTGCGGCAGGGCCGCCAGCGCCTGGAACGCATCGCGCAGGGTCTGCGCGGCGTCCCCGAGATTGGCGCCCAATCCGATACAGGCCAGGGTCACGGCTTACTCGCCTGCCACTCCACCGGGACGACGACGGCGGCGGCGACGCTTGCGCGGTGCACCGTCTTCGCCCTCACCGTCGGCCTGGGCGGCATCCAGCGCCGAATCCAGCTCGGTACCGGACTGCAGCTGGGCCTCGCGCCAGAACGCCACGTCGGCTTCATGCTCGCTGGAGGCGACCTGGCGCAGGACCAGGAAATCGTAGGCGGCGCGGAAGCGCGGATGGGTCAACGTGCGGATCACCCGCTTGCGCTGGCGCGAGCCGAAGCGGCCCTGCAGCAGCCAGATCTCCTGCATCGGCAGCGAGAAACGGCGCGGCAGGGCGATCGTGGTGAGCTGGTGCAGGGTTACGCGGTCCGCCGCACGGCGCTGCGCCTCTTCCAGTGCGACGCCCTGCTTCTGCAGGCTGGCCAGCGCGCGGCAGAACGCCGGCCACAGCAGCAGCGCGAACAGGAACGACGGCGACACCGGCTCGTCATTGGCCACACGCAGATCGGTGTTGTGCAGACCTTCGATGACCATGCGGCGCAACGCACCGCTGCGATTGCTGCGCAGGGCCGCGGCGCTTTCCGGGAACATGACATCGAGCAGGCCGTACCGCTCCAGGCCCTCGAAGCTGGCCACACCGTGCCCGGACAGGAACAGCTTGAGCACTTCCTCGAACAGACGCGCCGGGGCGGCCTCGGCCAGCAGGTTGGCCAGGCGCGGCAGCGGTTCGGCGGTCGCCTCTTCGATCTGGAAGCCCAGCTTGGCCGCCAGGCGCACCGCGCGCAGCATGCGCACCGGGTCTTCGCGGTAGCGCTGCTCGGGATCGCCGATCAGCTTCATCAGGCGGGCCTGCACGTCTTCAAAGCCACCGGTGTAATCGCGCACCGAGAAATCCTCGATCGCGTAGTACAGGGCGTTGCAGGTGAAGTCGCGGCGGATCGCGTCGTCTTCGATGCTGCCGTACACGTTGTCGCGCACGAGCATGCCGTTTTCCATCTCACGGTCGCCGCTGCCATCGTCGATGTTGGCGCGGAAGGTGGCGACCTCGATGATCTCGCGGCCGAACACCACGTGCGCCAGGCGGAAACGGCGGCCGATCAGCCGGCAGTTGCGGAACAACTGCTTGACCTGCTCGGGCGTCGCGTCGGTGGCGACGTCGAAATCCTTGGGGTGGCCGTTCACCAGCAGATCGCGGACGGCGCCGCCGACCAGGTAACCGGCAAACCCGGAATCACGCAGCCGGTACAGAACGCGCAGGGCGTTGGGGCTGATGTCCTTGCGGGAGATGTTGTGCTGATCGCGCGGGATCACGCGCAGGCTGAACGGTGATGTAGCAGAGGAATTGATGTTGGCGCTTCCGGTTGAGTTTTCGGGATTGCCCAATGGCATCTAGGTCCATATACTAGCGCGCTGCGCAGTTCGCGACAAAGCCTGCTCCCTTCGTCTAATGGTTAGGACGTGGCCCTCTCAAGGCTAAAACAGGGGTTCGAGTCCCCTAGGGAGCACCAGTCGCGGTGCAGAAAGCCAAAAACCCCGCCACGGCGGGGTTTTTTGCGTTCAGGGTCAGGGCATGCGGCGCCTGCCCTGCCAGGCCCGGCTCGGGGAGTGCACCCCCCGACCCGGCAAAGCGCCCCGCGACGAGGATGTCGGAAGCGGCGCTCACCCCTCCATCTGCTCCAGTTCCTTGCCCTTGGTCTCCTTGACGAAGCGCAGCACGAAGAACACCGACAGCACCGCGGCCACCGTATAGATGCCGTAGGCCCCGGCCAGGCCGATGCTGCCCAGCAGGACCGGGAAGGACACGGTGATGGCGAAGTTGGCCGTCCACTGCGCCGCGCCGGCCACCGCCAGCCCCGAGCCGCGGATCTGGTTGGGGAACATCTCGCCCAGCATCACCCACATCACCGGGCCCCAGGACATGTTGAAGAAGATCACGTAGACATTCGCCGCCACCAGCGCCAGCACGCCCATGCTGTCGGACAGCTGCAGCTTGCCGCCGGCATCCAGCGAGCCGCTGGCGAAGGCAAGGGTGACCAGCGCAAGCGAGATCGCCATGCCGACCGAGCCGACCCACAGCAGCGGCTTGCGTCCGATGCGGTCGATCAGCACCACGGTGACCAGGCAGGCACCGATGCTCAGCGCACCGGACAGCACGTTGATCAGCAGCGCGTCGCTCTCCGAGAAGCCCACCGCCTGCCACAGCACCGCGCCGTAATAGAAGACGACGTTGATGCCGACCAGTTGCTGGAACACCGCCAGACCGATGCCGATCCAGACGATCGGGCGCAGCTTGCCGGTGGCCTTGCTGATCAGGTCCGAGAAGGTCGGGCGGTGCTGGTCCCGGGACAGCGAACCCTCGATCTCGGTGATCTTGGCCTGGGCCTCAGCCGGCCCGTACAGACGGGTCAGCACCGCCAGGGCCTGGTCGCGGCGCCCTTTGACCACCAGGAAGCGCGGGCTTTCCGGGATCACCAGCAACAGGCACAGGAACAGCAGCGAGGGAATGGCCTGCATCCAGAACATCCAGCGCCATGCCGCCTGGCCCAGCCACAGGGACTCGGTGGAGGCGCCGGCCGCCTTGGCCAATAGATAGTTGCTGAGGAAGGCACAGAACAACCCGCTGATGATCGCGATCTGCTGCACCGTGGCCAACCGGCCGCGGTACCGGGCCGAGGCCACCTCGGCAATGTAGGCCGGCGACATCACGCTGGCCGCGCCGACCGCGAACCCGCCGATCACCCGGGCGATGATGAACACCGTGGAGCTGTGCGCCGCACCGGCCCCCAGGGCCGAGAACAGGAACATCACCGCCGCGATGATCAGCACGCCGCGGCGGCCGAGCCGGTCGCCCAGGCGGCCGGCGAAGAACGCACCGATCGCGCAGCCGAGCAGCATCGAGGCGACCTCGAAGCCGATCCCGGCCGAGCTGGACTGGAAGGTGTCCTTGAGGCCATCGACGGTGCCGTTGATCACGCCGCTGTCGAACCCGAACAGGAAGCCACCGATGGTGGCCACGCAGCTGATCAGGATGATGAAGCCGGTGTTCTCGCCGCTGCCGGCACGTGTACTGCTGAGCGAAGCACTGGTCATGGGAAACCCTGGGTTGAAGGGACGCTGCGCACGACCGCAGCAGGGACGGATGGCGCAGGTTCTCATACCTTTCGCGCCGGCTGGGCGGCGGCGGGTGGGCCCGGACCTGGCGGCGGCCCGCAGCGGCGTGCGCGCATCGCCGCGCTCGACCACCGGTTGATCACCGACGCCCTCCACTGCGACCATGCCCGCCTGGCCGCCCTGCCCACTCCCGGGCGTGGCGCGGCATTGTCGAGGAGCGCCTGCCCATGCCCATGTTCGTTCGCCCGATCGCCCCATCCCGCTGTGGCGCCACGCCGATGGTGCGGATGCCCACCGGTGCGTCGCAATGAGCCTCGAACGCGCGCCGGCCACGCTGGCGGTGGACAGCCGCTGCACCCACGGCGAGGGCGTGCTCTGGTGCGACCGGCGGCAGAGCCTGCTCTGGATCGACATCGCCGAACGTCGGCTGTGGCAGCACACGCCGGCCAGCGGCAGCACGCGCCACTGGGTGTTGCCGGACCGCCCCGGCTGCATCGGGTTGTTCGACGATGGCACGCTGCTGGTCGCATTGGTCAGTTCGCTGCACCGCGCCGACCTGGCTGCCGCCACCGACGATGCGCTGCCGCTGCAGTGGCTGGCCGATGTGGACCCACACAACGCATACACGCGCAGCAACGATGGCCGCGCCGACCGCCACGGGAACTTCGTGTTCGGCACGATGAACGAACACCCGGCGCGCGCCGCCGATGGCCGCTTCTATCAGTACTCCAGCCGCCACGGCCTGCGCGAACTGCCGCTGCCGGGCATCGTGATTCCCAACGCGATCAGCTTCAGCCTGGATGGCCGCACGCTGTACTGGTGCGATTCGGTGACGCCGCAGATCATGGCCTGCGATTACGACCCAGAGCGCGCCAGCACCGCCAACGTGCGTGTGTTCGCCACGTTGGCCAACCGCGCTGCCGAGCCCGACGGGTCGGCGGTGGACGCCGACGGGCGGGTCTGGAACGCGCAATGGCGCGCCAGCCAGGTGAGCTGCTATGGCGCCGACGGCACACTGCTGCAGGTGCAGCCGGTGCCGGTCAAGAACCCCACCTGCGTTGCCTTCGGCGGCCCCGACCTGCGCACCTTGTACGTGATCAGTTCGCAGCTGGACCACACGCCCGAGGCGCTGGCCGCAAGCCCGCATGCGGGCAGCCTGTTCAGCGCGCGCCAGGACCACCCCGGTCTGCCGGAGAGCCGGGTCCACGTGGCCTGACCGGCTGCGGGCCGGGCATGCACCGGGCGGTTGGCCAGCGGCGGCGCACGTTGACAGGGAAGCGCCGCGCATCACCCGCAACGCCTTGTTGCACAAGGGCCGCCCGCACTTGATCAGGTATCGAGGCGCGCTGTCTGAGCACGCCACGCCAGCATTCAGCCACAACCTGTTCTAGAATTGGTCGGCTTAACGCCGGATTTCCCCATGCCTTTCGTCGTCACCGAAAACTGCATCAAGTGCAAACACACCGATTGCGTGGAAGTGTGCCCCGTGGATTGCTTCCACGAAGGCCCCAACTTCCTGGTGATCGACCCGGATGAGTGCATCGATTGCACCCTGTGCGAACCGGAGTGCCCGGTCAACGCGATCTTCCCCGAAGACGACGTGCCCGCCGGGCAGGAAGCGTTCGTCGCCCTGAACGCCGAGCTGGCCAAGGCCTGGCCGGTGCTGACCGTGCGCAAGGACCCGCCCGCCGATGCCGGCGAATGGGACGGCAAGCCGGACAAGCTGCCCCTTCTGGAACGCTGAGCCGCGGCATGCCGCAAACGAAAAAGGGCGCCGAGGGCGCCCTTTTTCGTTTCCCCAACCGGATCCCCGGTAGTGCCGGCCGCTGGCCGGCTGCCCTTCGCCCCTACGCCATCAGCGTCAGACCCGGGCAAGCACGCGATGCATGCCTGCCCGGCCAGCGAGCGGACCTACCGCAGGCCTCCTTACGGCGCCAGCTTCGCCTTCAGCTCACCCAGCAGCTTGGTCGGAGCCGCCGCGGTGGCCGGCAGGCCACGCGGGTCGACGGCCGACACATAAGCACCGGCATCGACGGCGACCACGCGGACCAGGAAGTCGCTGCCTTCGAAGGCCACATCGTAGGAACCCAGCAGCTGGGCCTTGCTGGCGATCTTCACGCCTTCAACGGCCTCCAGGGCGGTACCGACCTTGGCGAACACCTCTTCCTTGGTGCCCGGCACGGTGAAGCCGGCATTGTTGGCGGCCGCCGGGTTCGCGGCCGGCGCCGGGCGCGCCGCCTGCGAGGCCAGCGAGGAGCTGGTGGCAGCGGTAGCGGCAGCCTGGCCGGCCGGGACGTTCAGATCCGGCGGCACTTCCAGCGGGCGCACTTCCGGGGCCAGGGCGTAGTCGCCCTTGGCGCCGCGCTTGAAGCAACCGGTGGTGCCGACGAGGGTGGCGGTAGCCAGGATCGCGAAGGACAGCACGCGGAAGGCGGAAACGGATTGACGCATGGGAATCTCCTGGGTGACCACTGACATCAGTGGTTGGATAGTGCTTCCAGCGCACCGATATCGGTGGCCAGGTGTTCGGCAGCGGCGTGATGGGCCGCGGACAAGGGCAGCAGCGGCAGGCGCAGGCCATCACCAATGCCGATCCGGCGCAGCAGGTCCTTCACCGGGATCGGGTTGGACTCCACGCCGCAGAATTCATGGAACGGCTCGAGACGGGCATCCCACGACTCGGTCGCCTCGCGTTCCCCGGCTGCCGCCAGGTCGCACATCCGGCGGTAGGCGCCCGGCAGGGCGTTGGAGCCCACCGAGATCAGGCCGTCCACGCCGGACAGGATCGAACGCGCGGCCGTACCGTCGTCACCGCTGAGGATGGCGAAGTCCGGCGAACGCAGCGCCAGCAGGGCATTGACGCGGCCCACATCGCCGACCGCCTCCTTGATGCCCACGATGTTCGGGTGCCGCGCCAGTTCGGCCACGGTCTCGGGCAGCATGTCGCAGCCGGTACGGCCGGGCACGTTGTACAGGATGACCGGCAGGCCGCCCTGGTCGGCCACCGCGCGGTAATGCGCGATCAGGCCGGCCTGGGTCGGGCGCACGTACGGCGGGGTCACCACCAGCGCATGGGTCGCGCCGTTGGCGGCCGCACGACGGGTCTGCTCGATCGTTTTGGCCGTCCCCGACAGGCCGGTACCGGCCAGTACCGGGATGCGTCCGGCGACGGTTTTGACCGCACTGCGCAGCAGCTGGTCGTATTCGTCGTCGGACAGGGCAGCGGCTTCACCGGTCGAACCGGCCACCACCACCCCGTGAACACCACCCTCCAGTTGCAGGTGCAGCAGGCGCTGCCAACCGTCGGGATCCAATGCGCCGTTCGCCTGGAAGGGCGTCGCCAGCGCGGTGATGAGACCGGAAAGGGACAAGGACATCGTGCTCGGAAGAAAGGGGGCACCGGGCCTGCGTAAACGCCGGCCAGATGTACGTTGCATGTTACTTGCGGGTCGAAAGCGCGGGCAAGTATGCTGGACTCCGGCGAACGTGCCGTCGCCGGCCGTTCAGACTCACCTTGCATCACCCGGAACCCTCTTGACCGACACCACGCCGCGGCCTGCGCCGACCGAAAACCACCTCCTGATCAACGCCTATACGACGCATCCGGAGTCCCCCCTGCTGCCTGTGACCCGGCGTATCGCCGACAGTGGCTGCAATCTGGTCGATGCCCGCCTGGCCACGGTCGGGCGCGACGTGTCCGTCACCGCCCTGGCCACCGGCTCGTGGGACTCGGTGGCCAAGCTGGAGGCGATGCTGACCCGGCTGGAGCGCGAGGAAGGCCTGAAGCTGGTCTGGTACCGCACCGGTGCCAAGCAGGCGCAGTCCAACCTGCTGCCCTACATCGTGGAAGTGATCGCCGCCGACAAGCCGGGGATCCTGTTCCAGCTGGCCGATTTCTTCGACCGCCAGGGCATCACCATCGAAAACCTGCAGAGCACGCGTTACCGCGCGATGCAGACCGGTGCGGAAATGTTCTCCGCGCAGGTCACGATCGGGGTGCCGGCCAACATGCACATTGCCGCGCTGCGCGATGATTTCCTCGAGTTCTGCGATCACCTCAACCTCGATGCGATCATGGACCCGATGAAGTTCTGATGCTTCGCGCGTTCGTCACGGGCGCGCGGGGTTTCATGCAGTTGTAGTAGATCTACCCCAGGATCCGGAAAGGAACCCATGAGCGACGGCGACACCCTGGACAGCACCACCCTCGCACTGCCGCTGGCGTTGTCCGGCGGCGAGACCACCACCCTCGGCGATCTGGCCGGCCAGTGGCTGGTGCTGTACTTCTACCCCAAGGACAGCACCCCGGGCTGCACCACCGAGGGCATCGATTTCAACGCGCTGCTCCCGCAGTTCACCAAGGCCGGCGCCCGCGTCTTCGGCGTCTCCCGCGATTCGGTCAAATCCCACGACAATTTCTGCGCCAAGCAGGGCTTCGCCTTTCCGCTGATCAGCGATGGCGATGAAGCGCTGTGCACCGCGTTCGACGTGATCAAGCTGAAGAACATGTACGGCAAGCAGGTGCGTGGCATCGAGCGCAGCACCTTCCTCATTTCGCCGGACAGTCGTATCGTGCAGGTGTGGCGCAAGGTCAAAGTGGCCGGCCACGCAGACACCGTCCTTGAAGCCCTGAAGGCCGCGAAAACCCAGTGATCAATCCGGCACCCCCAATGGTCATCACCCTGCCCCGCAGGTCGTGATGGCTTGTCCCTGTTCTGCCACCAGGAATTGACGATGACCCGAGGCAAGCGCATCTACGTACTGGATACCAACGTGCTCATGCACGATCCGACCGCGCTGTTCAAGTTCGAGGAGCATGATGTCTACCTGCCGATGCAGGTGATCGAAGAGCTGGACAACGGCAAGAAGGGCACCACCGAGGCCAGCCGCAACGCGCGCCAGGTCAGCCGCTTCCTCAATGAGCTGGTGCAGGCCTCGGGCCTGGACAACCTGGCCGACGGCATCCCGCTGCAACGGCCGAACGGGCTGCAGCTGCGCGGCAAGCAGAGCGTGGGCCTGCTGCGTTTCCAGACCAGTCATTTCGATGCGGGCAAGAGCTTCGGCGCGGTGATTCCGGACAACGCCATCCTCGGCGCGATCCTGGCGCTGAAGGAACAGGTGCCCGAGATTCCGGTGGTGTTCGTCTCCAAGGACATCAACCTGCGGATCAAGGCCGCGATTGCCGGCATCGTCTCGGAGGATTACGAGAACGACCGCGCGCTGGACGATTTCAGCCTGCTCTACACCGGTGCCACCGAACTGCCGGAAGACTTCTGGAAAAAGCACACCGACAGCCTGCGCAGCTGGAGCGACAAGGGCCGCACCAGTTACGAAATCATCGCCAGCGAAGACGAGAACTGGCACCCCAACCAGTACGCCTACCTGCCCGGCGACGATGAAGTCGAACTGCGCGTGGCCAAGGTGGACGGCGACAGGATCACCCTGTCGCTGGTCAATGATTTCCGCCACGGCAGCCATGCGGTGTGGGGCATCAGCGCGCGCAACCGCGAGCAGAACTTCGCGCTCAATGCGTTGATGGACCCGGAGATCGATTTCGTCACCCTGCTCGGGACCGCCGGCACCGGCAAGACGCTGCTCGCGCTGGCCGCCGGCCTGGCCCAGACCATGGACCAGCAGCGCTACCGCGAGATCATCATGACCCGCGCCACGGTCAGCGTCGGCGAGGACATCGGCTTCCTGCCCGGTACCGAGGAAGAGAAGATGACCCCATGGATGGGCGCGCTGACCGACAACCTGGAAGTGCTCACGCATACCCAGGAAGGCGGCGCATGGGGCCGGGCGGCGACCAACGACCTGATCGCCAGCCGGATCAAGATCCGCTCGCTGAACTTCATGCGCGGGCGCACGTTCCTGTCGCGCTATCTGATCCTGGATGAAGCGCAGAATCTCACCCCCAAGCAGATGAAGACCCTGATCACCCGTGCCGGCCCGGGCACCAAGATCGTCTGCCTGGGCAACGTCGAACAGATCGATACCCCCTACCTGACCGAGACCACCTCGGGCCTGACCTACGCGGTGGACCGTTTCAAGAACTGGCCGCACAGCGCGCACGTCACGCTGCGCCGTGGCGAGCGTTCGCGCCTGGCCGATTACGCCTCGGAGGTGTTGTGAGCCGTTCCCTGTCCCGTGCCGTCCTGCCGCTGGCGCTTGCTGCGCTGGCGGCCGCCTGCACGCCTGCCAATACGCGGCCGGGCGCCAGCGTCCCGACCGCGATCAAGACCGGCCAGTCCTGGGTGGTGACCCGCCCCGTCGTCGCCGCCCAGGTATTGGATACCTGCTCGCGTTCCAGCCCCGGCCGCGAGCCGGGGCGCGTCACCGGCTACTGGGCGCCCAGCCGCCAACAGGTGGAGCAGCTGGAAGCCCGGTTGCCGTCGCTGGAGACGCAGGTGCCCAAGGCTGCCGATTTCGACCGCCAATATGTCGGCATCGAGATGGACGGCCGGCAGCTGATCTATCTCAACGCCTTCCATCTGCCTGACGATGCCGACATCGATCCAGCGCGCGATGCAATCCGGGTCTGCGATGGCGGCGCGCAGTTCTGGGGCGCGCTGTTCGATCCGGCCAGCGGCAGCTTCTCGGATGTGCAGTTCAACGGCCCGCCCGCGGGCCGTTGATCGTGCCGTGACCACCACCGCGCACGCCGGATGAGCATCCGGCTGCCCACCTGGGTCTGGATCGGGGCGATCGCCCTGTCCTGCGTGGCCGGGATGGTCAACGTGGTCGGCTTCCTGGGGTTCGAACACCAGGCCGTCAGCCACATGACCGGCACCACCAGCCAGCTCGGCATGGCGCTGGCCCAACGCGACTGGCGCGTGGTCGGGCACCTGTGGGGGCTGTTGATCGCGTTCTGCGTGGGCGCCACGCTCAGCGGCGTGATCATCCAGGACAGCGGCCTGCAACTGGGCCGCCGCTATGGCGCAGTGCTGGCACTGGAATCGCTGTTGCTGCTGATCGCGATCCCGCTGTTCAAACAGCAGCAGATCTGGGGGGCACTGGCCGCGGCGATGGCGTGCGGCCTGCAGAACGCGATGGCCACCACCTTCAGTGGCGCGGTGGTGCGCACCACCCATCTCAGCGGCATGTTCACCGATCTCGGGATCGGGCTGGGCCACCTGATGCGCGGCCTGCCGCTGCCGATCCGTCGACTGACCCTGAGCGGGTTGATCGTCAGCGGCTTCCTGGCCGGCGGCGTGATGGGCGCCATGCTGTTCCTGCGCTTCGGCTACGACGCCCTGCTCGCCCCGGCACTGCTCACCGGCGGCACCGGGGTGGGCTACGTGCTGTACCGGCAGTGGGCACTGCTGCGGGCGCGCTGAGGGCGCGGCAGCACTGCCGCGACAAACATTGCACAATTGGGGCATGACGCCTTCCAGCCCCGTTTCCGCCCTGACCATCGCCGGCTCCGATTCCGGCGGTGGTGCCGGCATCCAGGCCGACCTGAAGGCCTTCGCCGCCCATCGCGTGCATGGCCTGTCGGCGATCGCCGCACTGACCGCACAGAACACGCGCGGCGTTACCGCCGTACACGTGCCGCCGCTGGACTTCCTGCAGGCGCAGATCGATGCCTGCTTCGCCGATTTCGATATCCATGCGGTGAAACTGGGCATGCTGGCCAACGCCGAGGTGATCGCACTGGTGGCAGACGCACTGGAAAAGCACCGCCCACCGCACGTGGTGCTGGATCCGGTGATGGTCGCCACCAGCGGCGCCAAACTGCTCGAAGACAGCGCACTGGTGGCGATGCGCACGCGCCTGATCCCACTGGCGACGCTGCTGACGCCCAACACCCCCGAAGCGGAGCTGCTGCTCGGCCGCCGCATCGTCACCGCCGAGGAGGCCGAAGATGCCGCCGACGCGCTGTTGGAGCTGGGCGCCGGCGCGGTGCTGCTCAAGGGCGGGCATCTGGACGAAGGCAGTCGCGTGATCGATCGCTACTTCGACGGTGTGACCCGCGAAGAATTCATCCATACCCGCCTGCGGGTGGATGCGCACGGCACCGGCTGTACGCTAGCCTCGGCCATCGCCGCGCAGCTGTGCCAGGGGCTGTCATTGCCCAATGCCTGCGAAGCGGCCATCGATTACGTCGCGCGTGGCCTGCAGAGCGGTTATTACCCGGGCCGCAGCGAGGTGCTGGTGATCGACCACTTCGGTGCGGCACGCCCGGCATGATCGACGCCTCGCCCCTGCCTGTGCAGGCCGAAGACGGGCATCGCTTCGAACTGCTGGCGCGCGTGCCGACGCAGCCACGCGCACGCCTGCTGTGGCTGCCGGCGCTGGGCGTGGCCGCGCGCCATTACCTGCCGTTCGCCGAGGCGCTCGCTGCGCGTGGCATTGCGGTGTACCTGCACGAGTGGCGCGGCAACGGCAGCAGCAGCCTGCGCCCGTCGCGCACGCAGGACTGGGGCTATCGCGACCTCCTCGAGCAGGACCTGCCGGCGAGCCTGGCAAACGTGGCCGGAGACGCTGCAACACCCTTGATCATCGGCGGCCACAGTCTCGGCGGTCAGCTGGCCTGCTGCTTCGCCGGTCTGCATCCGCAGCGCTTCGCCCGCGTGTGGCTGGTCGCCAGCGGCACGCCGTACTGGCGCACCTTCCCGGCCCCGCGTGGCTGGACCCTGCCGCTGGTGTATCGCTTCCTGCCCTGGCTGGCCCAGCGCCAAGGGGTCCTGCACGGCAAGAAGCTCGGCTTTGGTGGCACCGAGGCGCGCGGGTTGATCCGCGACTGGTCGCGCGTGGGCCTCAACAATCACTACGCGGCCGCTGGCATGGCGACCGATCTGGAGGCCGCGATGCGCGATCTGCGCGGCCAGGCGGCCGCCGTGGTGATGGACCACGACTGGTTGGCACCGACGGGCTCGATGCAGGGCCTGCTGGCCAAGATGCCGGGCATGCGTGCGCAGCTCAGCGTGGTCAGTGCGCAGATGCTGGGTGCGCGTGCCGATCACTTCGCCTGGATGAAAACGCCGGAAGCCGTGGTGGAGCAGCTTCTTCGTTCATTTGAATGAAGACCTTCACAAAAACCGTTGACGAATGCGACGCCGATCCGCATAATTCCGCTCCTGTTGACGCGCCCGTAGCTCAGTTGGATAGAGTACCTGGCTACGAACCAGGCGGTCGGGAGTTCGAATCTCTCCGGGCGCACCATCAACAGGGTATCGATTTCGCCGTCGGTATCAGTAGTAAAAATTCGATGTAAATGCGCCCGTAGCTCAGTTGGATAGAGTACCTGGCTACGAACCAGGCGGTCGGGAGTTCGAATCTCTCCGGGCGCACCATTACATCGAACGGCAAGCTTGCTTGCCTTCCCGTCGAACGTGGCAACACGCGCGGCAGGACACACAAACAGACAATGCAAATGCGCCCGTAGCTCAGTTGGATAGAGTACCTGGCTACGAACCAGGCGGTCGGGAGTTCGAATCTCTCCGGGCGCACCATTGCATCGACGAAAACAGCAGCCATCGGTTGCTGTTTTTTTTTGCGTGGGTGCCGGCTGTCACCCGGTAGTGCCGGCCGCTGGCCGGCTCTCATGAATGCTGGACGATCGCGTGGAGCCGGCCAGCGGCCGGCACTACCAGGAGGTCATCCCTGCGGTGCGTGGGCCTGGGCTGCCTGCATCGCCATCAGATCCGCTTCGCCCGGCAGTTCCGGCGCCGGGCAGCCACCACCGGCATGGGCGTCGTGCGCCAGCCAGTCATCCACCACACCGCCCAGCAGATCCACGCGCAGCGGCAGGGTGATGTGGTCTTCGCCCCGCATCTCGATGTAGTGCACGCGCGGGCTGGCGGCGGCCAGGCGACGGCCCTGCCCGACCGGCACATGCTGATCGTCCTGGCCGTGCAGCAGCAGCACGCAGGTACGGCTGTCGGCCAGCGCGCGGGTGACATCGACGCGGTCCAGGTCCAGATCCAGGCGCTGGCTGGCCGCGGCGATCACCTGGTCGATATCCTGCCCACCGTAGCGCCAGCGCCCATAGGCGGCCATGGCCTGCGCCTTCCACGCGGTCGGCTGCAGCGACATCAGGTGCGGGATCATGCTGCGGATCGCATCGCCGGCATTGGCGAAGGATTCCATCGCCACCACGCCGGTGACCTGGTCGCCGAGCTTGTCGGCGGTGAACAGCGCGGTGGCGGCGCCGTAGGAAACGCCGAACAGATACAGCGGCCCGACCACCTCCCCGCGTGCCTTCAGCGCAGCGATGACATCGACCACATCATCCGATTCGAACGTCCCGTAACCGGACGGGCCGGCGCCGGAATGCCCATGATTGCGCAGGTCGATGGTGACCACGCGATAGCCTGACTGCGCCAACTGCAGCGACCACGGCAGCATCGCATCACCGTTCATCATCCAGCCGTGCAGCAGCACCACCGTGCCGCGCGGTGCCTGCGGCTGGAACGGGTGCGGCAGGTCCAGCGCCATGCCGGTACGCAGCGGCTCGCCGTTGTCATGGTGCTGGGGCAGGTACTGGTAATGCAGCCCGTACTGACCCGGGTCGAACGCACGCCAGAAGATCGGCACGCCGGCGCGGCCGGTCACGAGACCGTGCCGGTTGGGCACACTCTCCACCGCTTCGGCGATGCGCGGCATGTCCAGCAGCGTGGATACGCCGCCGGGCGCGATCAGCCGATCACTCAACGAGGTCGAGGCGGCGGTGGAGGTCAAGGAGGAGCAGGCAGCCAGCCACAGGCCAGCCCCGGCCAGCAGCAACAGCAGCAAGCGCTTCATGGGCAGAATCGGAAAAACCAGACGAGTCGCGCAGGGTACCGATCACGTCAGCGCCGCTCTATCGCATCCAGATGACCATCCGATGACAGCCAAGCCAGCATTCAGCTTGAACGGACGGGCAGCGGCATCGCCGCAGGCCCCTGCCCGGCCTGCGATCAGCCCAGCCAGCCTTCCATGGTGGGCCACCAGCCATCCAGCACCTCCGGGCGCTGCATGCGCTCGCGCCACCATTTCAGCGCGGCCCCCTCCTCGCCAGTCCGCCAGGCCAGCCAGAACGTCTCGTCCGGCTTGGGCTCCTCAACCTGCCTGATCACCAGCCGGCCCTGCGCCACCGCCCGCTGTACGTACGGCTCGGGCAGGAAACCGAAACCAAGCCCGGCACATTGCAGGCGGAACTTGCTGACCATGTCCGGCACGGTGACGGTCTCCTGCCCCATCAGCAGCCCGACCGTGCGCGGCAGCAGCCGCCGCGCCGAATCGGCCACGGCGATCGCACAGTGGGCGGCCAACGACTCACGGCCCAGCGGCTCGGACGCGGCCGCCAGCGGATGCGAGGGCGCCACCGCGAACACGAAACGCACCACGCCCATCGGCTCGACCACATAGCCCCCGCCGCTGGGGCCCTCGCCCGCCGCGCCGACCAGCAGGTCCGCACGCCGGTCCAGCAGCGCCTCCCAGGTGCCCGACAGCGATTCACTGATCAGCCGCATCCGGGTCTGTTCGGCCACCGCATTGAACGCGCGCACGTCCTCGGCCAGCAGTGCCGGCACGAACATCGAGTCGACCGCCACGGTCAGTTCGGCCTCCCAGCCGGAGGCCACCCGCCGCACCCGCATCTCCAGCTCCCGCGCCGCCCGCAGCAGATGGCGCCCCTCCTCCAGCAACGCTTCCCCAGCCGGGGTCAGGTGTGCGCGCGGGCCCACCCGATCGAACAGCTGCACGCCCAGGTCCTCTTCCAGCTTGGAGACCGTGTAGGAAATGGTCGAGGGCACCTTGTGCAGGGCCTTGCCGGCCGCGGCGAACGAGCCGCGGCGATCGATGGCATCCAGGATCTGCAGGGCGTCGAGGCTGAGCTTGAGCATTCGAATTTTTCGATGATGGCTTGCAAAACTATCCGTTTTTCAAGCCGACGGCGCAAGCGGATACTGGCCGCAACAGGAAAGGGGACGACAGTGAACGCCCCGGACCGCCATCGAAACCATCGAACACCCAGGAGATTCCCATGCTGCAGATCCGCAAGAGCAACACCCGTGGCAAGGCCGACCATGGCTGGCTGAACTCCATGCACACCTTCTCCTTCGCCAATTACTACGACCCGCGCTATACCAGCTTCGGACCGCTGCGCGTGATCAACGAAGACCGCGTGCAGGGCGGCCAGGGCTTCGGCACGCACAGCCACAGCAACATGGAGATCATCTCCTACGTGCTCGGCGGTGCGCTGGAGCACAAGGATTCGATGGGCACCGGTTCGGTGCTGCGCTACGGCGATGTGCAGCGCATGAGCGCCGGCAGCGGCGTCAGCCACAGCGAGTTCAACCACTCGGCCGACGAGGCGGTGCACTTCCTGCAGATCTGGCTGTTCCCCGATCAGGAGAACATCACCCCGAGCTACCAGGAAACGCATTTCGCGCCGGAAACCAAGCGTGGCCAGCTGCGCCTGATCGCCTCGCGCGATGGCCGTGACGGCTCATTGCTGATCCACCAGGACGCGAACATCTACGCCACGATCCTGGACGGTGACGACCGCGTCCACCTGCCGCTGGCCCCGCGCCGCGGCGCGTACGTGCAGGTGGCCCGCGGGCAGCTGCAGGTCAACGGCATCACGCTGGAGACCGGCGATGCGCTGCAGGTCAGTGACGAGGCGCAGCTGACGCTGGAAAACGCCAACGACGCGGAAGTCATCGTGTTCGAGCTGGCGCTTTAACCGGCCGGCTTCAAACGCAGACACCCCGGTTGCCCGGGGTGTCGTTCGTTTTGGATCAGAACCTGTAGTTGAGGGTCAGGCGCACGTTGCGCGGCTCGCCCCAGGTGTAGGTGCTGTACCAGCTGAAGATCGTGTAGTAGTGCTTGTCCAGCAGGTTGTTGACGTTGAGCGTCGCCGAGAGCTGGTCGTTGAACTGGTAACGCGCCATGGCATCGAGCAGCCAGTAGGGCTCGGTGCGGTGGAGCTGGCTACCGCCGGTGGCCGGGTTGGTGATGGTGCCGAACGTGCTCCCCTGCCAGCGCGCGCCCCCGCCAACGCTCCAGCCGTCAGCCACACCGTTGAGGCGGTAACTGGTGTGCACGCTGAACTGATCTTCCGGCTCCAGCGTGGAGACCTTGGTGGACTGCTGGCGCGCGATCTTGTGCGCGTAGCCGCCCTGGACCTGCCAGCCCGGCGCCAGCTGACCCGATACCTCCAGCTCGTAACCCTTGGTGCGCACCCCCATCAGGCCTTCATAGGCGATCCCGCCACTCGGCGTCCTGCCGCCGGTCGGCTGTGCGTAGTTGTCCTGCTCCAGCTGGAACACCGCCGCACTGGCGTTGAGGCGACCGTCGTAGAACTCCGCCTTCAGGCCCGCTTCGTAGCTGCGCCCTTCCAGCGGATCCAGCACCCGGCCCTGTTCGTCCTGGTTGCCCTGCGGCTTGAAGATGGTGCTGTAGCTGGCGAAGACGGAGAAGTTGCGGTTGAGGTCGTACACCAGGCCGGCGTAAGGCACGACCACACCACTCTCGTCGGTATCCGGCGATTTGTAGTTGGCGATGCGGCTGCCGACGATCAGCTTGAGCGGATCGGCCAGGTCGAAACGGCCCACCACATAGGCACCGCTTTCGCGGGTGACCTGATTGTCACCGTAGCCCCACTGCCAGTCCGGCTCGGGCACATCGCCGGTCCAGGCGTAGTAGTCGGCAACGCTGCTGACATAGCCCGGCTGCGGCGAGTAGCCATTGTTGACCCAGCGCTTGCGCGACACGCTGCCACCGACCACCAGCTCGTGCTGGCGGCCGAACCACTCGAACTTGCCGCTGACGTACAGATCGGCCGCGTTGCTGGTGGTCTTGCCGATGTACTGGCCCAGCCACATGCTCACGCCTTCACCGGTGACCGGATCCGGATTGCCACCGGCCGCCGCGCCCAGCGAGGCGTCATAGCCGTTGACCTGGTGATTGAGCTGCAGCTTGGCGACCCAGTCATTGCCGAAGGTGTGCTCCAGCGTCGCGAAGCCGGTACGGGCGTACTGGCCCCAGCGGCTCCAGCGCGCGCCGTTGTTGAACGAGCGCGGCATGTCGTTGAAGTTGCCTGCACTGTCCAGCAGGGGAATACCGCCCCAGCTGGAGCCTTCCGGATCGCTGTCCTGGTAATCGGCACCGACGGTCAGCAGCGTGCTCTCGCCGAGGTCGGCTTCCAGGATGCCGTAGAACACCTCATTGCTGCGCTGGTAGTGGTCGACATTGGAATGCTTGTCCTGGTAGGCGCCGACCACGCGGCCGCGCACGCGGCCACTCTCAGTCAGCGGCCCGCCGACATCGACTTCGGCGCGGTAGCTGTCCCATGAACCGACACCCAGCGTGGCACTGCCGGCCAGCTCCCGGGTGGGTTTCTTGCGCACCAGGTTGATGGTCGCGCCCGGGTCGCCCATGCCGGTCAGCAGGCCGGTGGCGCCCTTGAGCACTTCCACGCGATCGTAGATGGCCATGTCGCTGAGCGTGTTGCCGGCCGAGTACGCCGAATCGCGCGCCATCGGGATGCCGTCGTACTGGAAGTTCTGTACCGCGAAGCCGCGCGCGTAGTACTCGGTGCGCTCGCTGTCGTAGGTGACGATACTCACACCCGGCGTGACCTTCATGACGTCATCGATGCCGTTGAGGCCGAAGTCGTTCATTTCCTGCCGCGTGATCACGCTGATCGACTGCGGCGTCTGGCGCGGGCTGAGCACCAGGCGGGTGGCCGTGGCGATCGTGCCGGGCGTATAGGAATCACTGCCTTCGGTCACGGTGCCGAGCTGGTTGGCGGTAACCTGCACGGTCTGCAGGGTCTGTGCGCCGTCCTTGGCAGGGGCGTCCCCCGCCGGCGCCTCTTCGGCCTGCACGGCCGAGGCGGACAGGGCCAGGCCCAGCACGCAGGCCATCGCCTGCATCAGCGGGGAGCGCGAGGGAAAAGCGCGACGGCGACCCGAATGGATCGGGGCAACACGGAACGGAACGACGGACACGGCAATGCCTCCAGGCAGGAAGGGACTCCTCTGGCGGCGGCTGGAGGGAACGAATGGGCGGCATGATGCCGCATCCCGGCCGCCAGTGGAAGATGGCGCGACCGTTGAGGCAGAAGGCGTTCGGGGGTCGCCCCGGGTCAGGCGGGGCGTGGGGGTCAGCCGCGGGGCACCGGGGCATCCGAGGCGATCAGCTTCTCCTGCTTGAGCTCGGCCCAGAATGCGGCCGGAATCGCCACGGACATGGAGGCGACATTGGCCAGCACCTGTTCGGGCGTCCGCGCGCCGGGAATGACCGCCGAGACCACCTCCGGCGCATCGGCGAACTGCAGCGCCGCGGTGCGCAGATCCACACCATAGCGCTCGCAGAGGACCTGCACCTTCGCGCGCTTCTCCGGCGCCCACGACGGCACCTTGCCGTCATACAGATAGCGATCACGCCCGGCCAGGTAGCCGGCCAGCAGCGGCGAGCCGACCACGACCGATGCACCGTGTGCGGCGATCCTGGGGAAGGTGTCATGCAACGCCTGCTCGTGGTCCAGCAGCGAGTACTGGCAGGCGAGCAGGAAGATGTCCGGATCCGCCTCGGCCACCGCACGCAGGGCCGGCTCGGGACGGTTCACACCGAAGCCCCACGCCTTGATCAACCCCTCCTCGCGCATGCGGGTCAGCGCCGGCATCGCGCCCTTCGCTGCTTCCGCGAAACGCTGCTCCCAAGGCATGCCCAGGTCTTTTTCGTTGTCCGGCGAGAGGTCATGGATGAAGACCACGTCCAGCTGCGACACACCGAGCCGGTTGAGGCTGTCCTCCACCGAACGCCGCGTGCCGTCGGCGGAGTAGTCGTAACGGTAATGGAATGGCGACGGGTCCTTCCACATCACGTCCTGCAACTCACCGGCGGTCGCCGTCAGCAGGCGCCCGACCTTGGTCGACAGCGTGTACTCGCGGGCCGGGTGGTTGTGCAGATGATGGCCATAACGACGCTCGCTCAGGCCGAGCCCGTACCAGGGTGACGTATCGAAATAGCGCACGCCCGCCGCATAGGCTGCGGCGAGGCTGGCTTCGCTCTGCGCATCGGTCGCGGCCGCAAACCCATTGCCGATCGCGACGCCGCCGAGGCCCAGGCGGGTCTGCGGCCGGTAACGCCCGCCCTGCCGCGCGGGATTGTCGGGCAAGGGCTTCGCTGAAGCCTGGCCGCGGGTGGGCAGGACGCTGCCCGGGCCGGCCGACTGCGCCATCAATGGGGCGGCGGCGAACGCGGCCGTGCCGGCGGCGGCAACGGAAAGGAAGTGGCGACGTGCGTTCACGGCGACTCCTGTTTCTGCGGGGGGAAGCACACACCTTGGCAGGGCAGCGGTGCAGAGCATGCCTGTGCGGCGTCAACGCAGTGGCAACATCCATCCGCCCTGTCCGGTTGCGCGTCGCTCAGCCCGGACGCGCACCCGCTGCCAGAAGCAGCGCCTCCATCTCGCGGTAACCGCGCTGGCGTGCATGCTGCAGCGGGGTCACGCCTTCACCGTCGGGCAGGTTCACATCCGCGCCTGCCGCGATGAGCTGACGGACGATCTCCACATGTCGCGGGCCGCCATCGGCGAGGATGATCGCCTCCAGCAGCGCGGTCCACTGCAGCTTGTTGACGTGATCCACATCGACACCGGCCGCGATCAGCGTCGCCACGGTCTCCACGTGCCCGCGTTCGGCCGCTGGGATGAGTGCGGTGCCGCCGTAGCGGTTGGTGCTCTTGAGGTCGGCGCCAGCACTCAGTGTCGCGCGCAGGATCTCAAGATGCCCTCGCGCACCGGCGTACAGGTAAGGGCTGTCCTGGATCGCATCCTTGGCATTGACGTCAGCACCGGCCTGGATCAGTGCACGTGCGGCCTCCACGTGGTTGTGGTGGGTCGCGACCAGCAACGGTGTCGCCTTCGCCACGCCGCGCGCATCCACGCGGGCGCCCTGCCCCAGCAGCGTACGCACCGCAGTGGCATCGCCCTTCTCCGCCGCCCGATGCAGCCGCTCTTCCAACGAGGCGGCACTGACCGGCATGACCATGCCCATCAGCATGCTCACGACCACCCAGCCACGCAGTGACCTCCGTCCCATCGACATGTTCCTGCTCCTTCCACGGGGGCGCCCGGTGGGACGCCGCAGGACAACGACCGTAGCCGAGCCGCCGCGTCGGCACCAATGATGATTGGGGATCGACTGCATGCGCCATCCGAATGCGTCGGGCGGCGCGCCTTCCGCCTGTTTCATGCGACGCTGCGCGCCACATTCCCCACGGAAGCGCACCACCATGCTGCATCACCTTTCCCTGGGCGTGCGCGATCTCGCGCGTGCCGCCGCCTTCCACGATGCCGCACTCGGTGCGCTGGGCATGCGCCGCGTCTTCGAAGACGACGAGGCGATCGGGTATGGATATGTCGAGGACGAGGATCTGCTGTGCCTGAAACTGCGGGCCGATGCCTCGCCACCCGGCGCCGGATTCCACCTGGCCTTTGGAGCGCCCTCGCGCCAGGCGGTGGACGCGTTCCACCGCGATGCACTGGCGGTTGGCGGCACCTGCAACGGGGCGCCGGGGCTGCGCGAGGATTATGGCGATCACTACTACGCCGCGTTCCTGATCGACCCGGACGGGCATCGGATCGAGGCGGTCTGCAAGTCGGCCATTTGAACCGGATCGCACAAAGAAAAAGGCCTCCGTACTTGCGTACGAAGGCCTTTTCTACAACTGGCGGAGCGGGAGGGATTCGAACCCTCGATAGAGTTTTAAGCCCTATACTCCCTTAGCAGGGGAGCCCCTTCAGCCACTCGGGCACCGCTCCAGTGTTCTTGGTCCGCCGCTGCGATGAATCATCTCAGCGGGGGCGCGAATAATAACGTTTTCCGCGCCCTCAGGTAAAGCCTTAATCCGAAGAATTTTCACTTCCGGATGCATTCGGCTCATCACCGCGCTGGATCCGCTGATAAATCTCTTCGCGGTGCACGGCCACGTCCTTCGGAGCGGTGATACCGATACGCACCTGGTTGCCCTTGACGCCGAGCACGGTCACGCTGACCGAGTCACCGATCATCAGGGTTTCGCCTACACGGCGAGTCAGGATCAACATTTGTTCAAGTCTCCAGGGGAACCGGTGGTGGCATTTCCCCACCGGCTTGGCGCCCCGGCAAGAGCGCCCCACGACAACGGGAAAAGATTCGCCATAGTACCGTCAGGCCTCCCGACCCATCAAGGAGCAGGAGGCTTCAGGCTGTTCAGATACGGGGGGTGACCCAGTCGACGACGGCGGCCAGTGCAGAAGCAAGGGCGGGCCCGTCCTCACCACCACCCTGGGCGAGGTCCGGGCGGCCGCCGCCCTTGCCCCCGATCTGACTGGCGATATGGGCCAACAGTTCCCCGGCCTTGACCTTGCCCATTGCGCTGCCGTTCACACCGGCGACCAGGGCCGCCTTGCCGTCCTGGGTGCCGGCCAGCACGATCACCGCATCGCCGAGCTGCTGCTTGAGCCGATCGATCGCATCGCGCAGCGCCTTGGCATCGAAGCCTTCCAGACGCGCGGCCAGGATCTTGATGCCGTTGACCTCGACCGCGGCGCCACCAAGATCGGCGGTCGCACCGGCCGCCTGCTTGGCCTTGAGCGCCTCGAGCTCGCGCTCGAGCTTCTTCTGGCGCTCGCCGAGCTGGCGGATCTTGTCGACCACGTCGCCGGCGTTGCCGCCGAGCAGTGCCGCCGCTTCGCTCAGCTGGGCTTCTTCATGGGCCACATAATCCAACGCGCCCTGCCCGGTCACCGCTTCGATACGGCGCACGCCCGAGGACACGCCACCTTCGGACGTGATCTTGAACAGACCAATGTCGCCGGTGCGCGAGACATGCGTACCGCCACACAGTTCGGTGGAGTAGTCGCCCATCTTCAGCACGCGCACGTGCTCGCCGTACTTCTCGCCGAACAGCGCCATCGCGCCGAAGTCGAGCGCTTCCTGCATGCCCATATTGTGGACTTCAGCGGCGTTGTTGGCGCGCACCTGCTCGTTGACCTTGCGCTCGATGATCGCCAGGTCCTCGGCGCTGATCGGCGCGAAGTGCGAGAAATCGAAGCGCAGGCGATCGGGGGCGACCAGCGAGCCCTTCTGCTGCACATGGGTGCCCAGTACTTCGCGCAGGGCGGCGTGCAGCAGATGGGTGGCCGAGTGGTTGAGGATGGTCGCGCCACGGCGCTGGCCATCGACCTGACCGGACAGCACGTCGCCGACCTTCAGGCTGCCCGCGGTGAGCTTGCCGACGTGCCCATGGAACTGGCCCGCGAACTTCTGGGTATCGCTGACGTCCACCTGCACGCCGGCGCCGGACAGGGTGCCGTTGTCGCCGACCTGGCCACCGGATTCGGCGTAGAACGGGGTCTGGTTGGTCAGCACGATGACGTCGTCGCCGGCCTTGGCGCTCTCCACCGGGCGGCCGTCCTTGAGGATGGCGACCACGGTGAGATCGTCGGCCTGCAGGCGGTCATACCCGAGGAACACGGTCGGCTTGAGCGTGGCGACCAGATCGGCCGACAGGGTCACGCCGCCGCCGAACTTGCCGGCCGCGCGCGCGGTCTCGCGCTGGGTGTCCATCGCGGCGTTGAAGCCCTCGATGTCCACGATCAGGTCACGCTCGCGCGCGATGTCCTGGGTGAGATCGAGCGGGAAGCCGTAGGTGTCGTAGAGGCGGAACGCATCCACGCCCGGGATCACGCCGTTGCTGACCTTTGCGGCCACGTCGTCGAAGATCTTCATGCCCGAATCCAGCGTTTCCGCGAAACGCTCTTCTTCGGCCTGCAGCGCGCGCACCACCGTGTCTGCCTGCGCCGGCAGTTCCGGATAGGCCACGCCCATCTGCTCGACCAGGGTCGGCACCAGCTTGCTGAAGAACGGCTGGCGCACGCCCAGCATCCAGCCATGGCGCAGGGCGCGGCGGATGATCCGGCGCAGCACGTAGCCGCGGCCTTCGTTGGACGGCAGCACGCCATCGACGATCAGGAACGAGCAGGCGCGGATGTGATCGGCGATCACGCGCAGCGACTTGTTCTCCAGATCGGCCATGCCGGTCAGCTCGCTGGCCTTGCGGATCAGCGCCTGGAACAGGTCGATTTCGTAATTGGTGTGGACGTGCTGCAGGATCGCGGCCAGACGCTCCAGACCCATGCCGGTATCCACGCACGGGGCCGGCAGCGGCACCAGGGTGCCATCGGGCTGGCGGTCGAACTGCATGAAGACCAGGTTCCAGATCTCGATGAAACGGTCACCGTCTTCATCCGGCGAGCCCGGCGGGCCACCGGCGATGTGGTCGCCATGGTCATAGAAGATTTCGGTACACGGGCCGCACGGACCGGTCTCGGCCATCTGCCAGAAATTGTCCGACGCGAACGGCGCACCCTTGTTGTCGCCGATGCGCACGATCCGCTCTTCCGGAATGCCGACCATGTCGCGCCACAGCGCGTAGGCCTCGTCATCGGTCTGGTACACGGTGACCAGCAGGCGCTCGGCCGGCAGCTTCCAGACCTGGGTCAGCAGCTCCCAGGCCCAGGCGATGGCGTCCTTCTTGAAGTAATCGCCGAACGACCAGTTGCCCAGCATTTCAAAGAAGGTGTGGTGGCGGGCGGTGTAACCGACCTGGTCCAGATCGTTGTGCTTGCCACCGGCGCGCAGGCAGCGCTGGACGTCGGCCGCGCGCACGTAGCTGCGCTTCTCGGCGCCAAGGAACACGTCCTTGAACTGCACCATGCCGGAGTTGGTGAACAGCAGGGTCGGATCATTGCCCGGCACCAGGGGCGCCGACGGCACGATCGTGTGGCCTTTGCCCTTGAAGAACTCAAGGAAATCGCTGCGGATCTGGGAGGTAGTGAATTTGACGGATGCGTTCATGGGGGGCTGGCTTTGTGCGGGCCGGTCAGTCCCTGGCACGCAGCCCCAATGGCCGGGTGTCAACTGCAGGACCGCCGAAACCACAAAGGGTATCAGGCCCGGGCCGCTCAGTCCTCAGGGTCGTACCGGGTGGCCTGGCGGATGCTGTCGCCGGGGAACCCCCGGCGGGCCAGAAGATCGGCGGCTTTACGCCGTGCAGGCAGTTCCTGCGGGCCGGCCTCGCCAAAACGGCGGCAGACCAGGTCGCGGGCATTCTCGGTCCAATCACCTTCGAAGGTGTCCATGGCGGCAGCGATCTGGTCGCTGTCCAGGCCATGCGTGCCCAGTTCGGCGCGGATGTGGATCGGGCCGTAGCCGGTGTTGGCCCGGATCCGGACCAGATTCTCGGCAAAGCGGGTGTCATCCTGCCAGCCGGCCTCGGCCAGCTTGCTGACCGCGGCTTCGGCGGCCTCGTTCTCGATGCCGCGGGCCTGCAGTTTGCGGGTCAGCTCTTTACGCGAGTGTTCGCGGCGCACCAGCAGCCCCAACGCCCGCTGGACCGGCGTCTGTTCCTGGACACGGCGCTTGCGCCGGGGAGAGGGGGCTTCGGAGTCTTGCATGGCAGCGGTCCATTACAGTGCGCCGTCCTTGGCGCCATCCCGTCGGGGATTCTTGAAACTGCAGGACAGGGCGAGCGTCACTGACGGCGCTGCCCTGCCCCGCAGGAAACTCACTCGGCGTCGTCTTCAGCCTCGTCGCCGCCTTCACGCACGGCTTCTTCCGGCTGGAACTTCTCGCGCAGCTCGGCTTCCAGGCGCTGGGCGATCTGCGGGTTGTCGCGCAGGTAGCCGCGGGCGTTGTCCTTGCCCTGGCCGATGCGCTCTTCGCCGTAGCTGTACCAGGCGCCGGCCTTCTCGACCAGCTTGGCTTCCACGCCCATGTCGATCAGTTCGCCTTCGCGGCTGATGCCTTCGCCGTACAGGATCTCGGTGATGACCTGCTTGAACGGGGGCGCCAGCTTGTTCTTGACCACCTTGATCTTGGTCTGGTTGCCGATGATCTCGTCGCCCTTCTTGATCGCGCCGATACGGCGGATGTCCAGGCGGACCGAGGCGTAGAACTTCAGCGCGTTGCCGCCGGTGGTCACTTCCGGGCTCTGGCCCGGCATCATCACGCCGATCTTGTGGCGCAGCTGGTTGATGAAGACCACCAGGGTGTTGGAGCGCTTGATGTTGCCGGTCAGCTTGCGCAGCGCCTGGCTCATCAGGCGAGCCTGCAGGCCCGGCAGCTGGTCGCCCATTTCGCCTTCGATTTCGGCCTTCGGGGTCAGCGCGGCGACCGAGTCGACCACCACGATGTCCACCGAGCTGGAGCGCACCAGCATGTCGGCGATTTCCAGCGCCTGCTCACCGGTATCCGGCTGCGAGAGCAGCAGGTCGTCCACGTTGACGCCCAGCTTGGCGGCGTAGATCGGATCCAGCGCGTGCTCGGCATCGATGAAGGCCGCGGTACCGCCCTTCTTCTGGCACTCGGCGATCGCCTGCAGGGTCAGGGTGGTCTTGCCCGAGGATTCCGGACCGTAGATCTCCACGACGCGACCCTTGGGCAGGCCACCGATACCGAGGGCGATATCCAGCATCAGCGAACCGGTGGGGATGACCTCGACCGCCTCGACGACGCGGTCGCCCATGCGCATCACGGCGCCCTTGCCGAACTGCTTTTCGATCTGGCTCAGCGCGGCGGTGAGGGCGCGCTTTTTGTTTTCGTCCATCGGAGTGGTCCTTGCAGAGGTCGTATCGGTGGAGGTGCTGTCTTTGGAAGTCTTCTTGGCCATGGGTTCACTTTAAGGCTGGCGTATCGCACGGGCTGAGATTCTGCCCGGCGTTCGGAAAAAAATTATCGGACATCCGTACCAACCTCAGCAAAACCAGAGATGTGCCACAAAAGACCGCGCGTGATTCAAGGGGGAACAGGGTCAGCGGTTGGGCCGCAGCAACCCGCAATAGAGGCCTTCGATGGCGAAGTCCTGGTCGGGCAGCACTTCGATCGGCTTGTAATCGGGGTTGCGCGGCAGCAGGCGGATCCGATCCTTCCCCATCTTCAGCAGCTTGACCGTGATCTCGTCATCGATGCGGGCCACCACGATCTGCCCGGAGCGGGCGTCGCGGGTGCGGTGCACACCGATCAGATCGCCGTCGAAGATGCCCTCGTCGATCATCGAGTCGCCCTGCACCTTCAGCAGGTAGTCCGGCGCGGGCGAGAAGAACACCCGGTCCAGCACCACGAAATCATCCGAGCCGATATCCGCGCCGATCGGCAGACCGGCCGCGACCCGGCCCAGCACCGGCAGGCGCAGAACGTGGTCCGGCAACGCCGACGCAGGCAGTGATTCGGGCAGGCCGTTCTGCAGCGCCGGCGCCTGGACCAGCCGGATGCCGCGGGCCTGGCCCGGGATGCGACGGATCGCCCCGGCCTGCTCCAGCGCTTCCAGATGGTACTGGGCTGCGCGGACGCCCTTGAAGCCGAACGCGCGGGCGATTTCCGTCTGCGACGGCGGTGCGCCATCGGTCTCTATACGCTCGGCGATCAACTGCAGGATCGCCTGCTGGGTATCGGTCAGGTCCATGGTTAGTAGTATTACTACTAACGATGCGGGCACGCAAGTGCCCGCAGAGGAAGAGCCGATAGAAGAAGGGCTGTCCCGCACCGGCCGAAGCCTCCAGCAATGCCTGTAGCCACCGACCGTTGGTCGGTGACCGCGCGAACGCGCGGCGATGTCTGACGGCGCGGGTGCGTATCGCTTGCGGCCAGCTCTCCGGCGTTTAGCCTCTGCAATCTGTTGGGTCAGGCATTCGTGGGGGCCGGATGAGGAGCAGCCACGCATGGCGTGGCTCTACCGGTGGGTGCGGTGACGGGCTGGAGCAGCCACGCATGGCGTGGCTCTACCGGTGGGTGCGGTGACGGGCTGGAGCAGCCACGCATGGCGTGGCTCTACCGGTGGGTGCGGTGACGGGCTGGAGCAGCCACGCATGGCGTGGCTCTACCGGTGGGTGCGGCGGCGGGCTGGAGCAGCCACGCGTGGCGTGGCTCTACCGGTGGGTGCGGCGGCGGGCTGGAGCAGCCACGCGTGGCGTGGCTCTACCGGTGGGCAAATAGTGACGGGTCGGTCAGGAGGGAGCGTCCGACCAACGGTCGGACCTACACGTAATCCCCCGCTTGCGCGGGAGATTCCGGGGATCCTGCGGATCCCAGCGGTAAGAACCCTACGGGTTCTTGCCGCTGCGCCAGATCGAAAACAGGATCCACACGCCACAGAAGCCGGCACCGATGAAGCCGGCCACGCCAAGCGCGAGCAGCCAGCGGCTGGAGATGCCGCCGACACTGTGCATGACGATCGAGGAGCCGATGATCAGCGCGGCGGTCACGATGCCCATCACCAGCCGGTTCGCCGCGCGGTTGACCTGGTCGCCGAAGCCCTGCAGCGCCGTGGTTTCAATCTTGAGCTGGAGCCGGCCGCGGCGCGCCATCTGCAGCAGGCGGCGGACATCGCGCGGCAGATCGCCGACCAGATCCATCACCCCGACCAGGCTGCGCTTGCCGCGCTTGAGCATCGCGCCGGGCGAGTAGCGTTGCCACATCACCTGCTCCAGATACGGGCGCGCGGCGCTGGCCATATCGAACTGCGGGTCCAGCTGGCGGCCCATGCCTTCCAGGGTGAGGAAGGTCTTGATCATCAGCGCCAGATCGGCCGGCAGGGTCAGCGCGTACTGGCGCAGCAGCTGGGTGATGTTGCCCAGCATCAGGCCCATGTGCAGGTCCTTCAGCGGGACCCCGCGGTACTGGTCCACGAAGGTGCTGATGTCCTGCTGCAGGCGCGACTCGTCCACTTCCACGCCACCGGCCCAGTCCAGCAGCACGTCGGCCACCTGCTCCGGCTCCTGGGTGACCAGGCCATGCAGGAGCTGGGCAACCTGGAAGCGGCGCTGCTCGGAGATCGCCCCGACCATGCCGAAATCAATCACGCCGATGCGGCCATCCCGCAGGTAGATGATGTTGCCCGGGTGCGGATCAGCGTGGAAACAGCCGTCCTCCAGCACCATCTTCAGCACGATGCGCGCGCCGGTGCGGGCCAGCTGCACGCGGTCCAGACCGGCCGCATCGACGCCGACCAGATCGCGGCCGGGAATGCCGTCCACGAAGTCCTGCACGTTGAGGCTCTCGCAGGTCCACTGCCAGTGCACGTTGGGGATCAGGATGTCGTCGCGGCCCTGGAAATTGCGCGCGATGCGCTCGGCATTGCGGCATTCGGCGGCAAAATCCAGCTCGCGGCGCAGCGACACCTGGAACTGCTGCACCACCTCGGCCGGGCGATACCGCTGCAGATCGGGCAGGCGCGCCTCCACGATCTCGGCCAGCCGCGCCAGCAGGCGCAGGTCGGCTTCGATGACGTCACGAATGCCCGGACGACGGATCTTCAGCACCACGGCGGTGCCGTCATGCAGCGTTGCGCGATGCGCCTGTGCCAGCGAGGCCGCGGCCATGGGCGTTTCATCGAGCCACGCGAACACCTCGGTGGCCGGTGCGCCGAGATCACGTTCGAGCTGCTCACGCACCTGTGCATACGGCAGCGCGGGCACGGCGTTCTGCAGTTCGGAGAACTCGGCGATCCAATCCGGCGGGAACAGGTCCACGCGGGTGGCCAGCACCTGGCCGAGTTTGACGAAGGTGGGGCCCAGGTCTTCCATCGCGCGGCGCACGCGCACAGGCGCGGTCATCCGCAGCATCTGCTGGGTATCGTTCCAGTGCAGCAGGCGGCCAGCGCGTTCGAGCACATCGGCCAGGCCGATGCGGCGCACGAGGTCGCCGAAGCCATAGCGGATCAGGACCGACGCGATTTCCTGCAATCGCCCCAGGTCACGCACGGTACCCAGCGTTTCCCACATCGGCCCACTCTCCTGTCAGCACACCCGGTCAGGATGTCACAACAGCGGGAAGATTCCCGTCAGCGCCTGCTGCACGGTCTGCCGCCGTATGGCTTCGCGGTCGCCATCGAACTGGAACAGCTGCGCACGCGCGTAGCCGCCACGGCCCTTCCAGCCGATCCAGACGCTGCCGACCGGCTTGTCCTCGCTGCCACCGCCCGGCCCGGCAATGCCGGTCACCGCCACGGCGATGCCGGCACCGGAATTGATCAGCGCACCGGAGACCATTTCCAGCACGGTCTCGCGGCTGACCGCGCCGAACTGTTCCAGCGTCTGCGCGCGCACGCCCAGCAGGCGTTGCTTGGCTTCGTAGCTGTAGACCACCATGCCGCAATCGAAGAACGCCGAGGAGCCGGCGATATCGGTCATCGCCTTGGCGATCCAGCCGCCACTGCAGCTTTCGGCAGTCACCAGCTGCAGCGAGGCCTGCTGGAGGCGCTGGCCCACGTCACTGGCGAGGGCGCCCAGCTCGGCGTCGGAAGGAACGGTCATGGGGAGTCCTGGATCAACGGGGGGACGAACGCCCCCTGTTTTAGCCGAAATCGTGAGTGATGTCGTGTGTTGCCGGGTGCGACGGAGGGCGAAGCCCCGCCGGGAGAATCATGGGCGCCAGCCAGCGGCCGGCACCCGCATCACCATTCCGGAAGCTTTTCCGGAAGCATCGCGCGGATCGGTTCGCCGCCCTCGCCAGCCGCCAGCTTCTCGGCCTCGGCGATCGGGATCTCGACCTGCAGCAGCCAACCGTCTTCGTCGGTGGCTTCGCTGCGCACGACCTCCAGCTGATGCAGGCGCGAACGCAGGCGACCGGCACTCGGCGGCAGCCGCAGCTCGCCACTGACGTGCTGCAGGCCCAGGCGCTTGCCCAGCACGGACTGCAGCAGCGGCAGGCCAACGTTGTCGCGGGCGGAAATCCAGACCCGCTCGCGGCGCGCGTTGTCGGGGATGCCGTCCTGGGCATCGTGACGCACGTCGGCCCCGTCGATGCGGTCGATCTTGTTGAACACCAGCAACTGCGGCAGATCGCCCGCGCCGATGGCGGTCAGCACTTCATCCACCTGTGCGATGCGCTCCTCACGGTGCGGATCGGCCGCATCGACGAGGTGCAGCAGGAAGTCCGCTTCGCGGGCTTCGGACAGGGTCGACCGGAACGCGGCCACCAGATCATGCGGCAGGTCGCGGACGAAGCCGACGGTATCGGCGAGCACCACGCTGCCGCCCGGCAACGCGATGCGGCGCACGGTCGGGTCCAACGTCGCGAACAACTGGTCCGCGGCGAAGGCCTCGGCGCCAGTCAATGCGTTGAACAGGGTCGACTTGCCGGCGTTGGTGTAGCCCACCAGCGCCACGCGCGGCAGCTCGCTGCGCAGGCGGGCACGACGCATCTGGGTGCGCTGCACTTCCACCTTTTCCAGCTTCTTCTGCAGCTGCTCCACCCGCTTCTGCAGCAAGCGGCGATCGGTTTCCAGCTGGGTTTCACCCGGGCCGCGCAGGCCGATGGAACCACCACGCTGGCGCTCCAGATGGGTCCAGCCGCGGATCAGCCGCGTGGACATGTGTCGCAGCTGCGCCAGCTCCACCTGCAGCTTGCCTTCGTGGCTGCGCGCACGCTGGGCGAAGATATCCAGGATCAGCCCGGTGCGGTCGATCACGCGCCGTTCCAGGAACCGCTCCAGGTTGCGCTCCTGCCCCGGCGACAGCGCATGGTTGACCAGGATCAGGTCGGCGCCGGTGGCATCGGCCGCGGCCTTGACCTCGTCCAGCTTGCCGCTGCCGATCAGGATCGACGGATTGGGCCGATCGATGCGCGCGGTCAGCGTGGCCGCGATGCTGGCCCCGGCGGAGCGGGCCAGATCGGTGAACTCTTCAAGCACGTCATCTTCGAGCCGGCCGGCATGCGGCTGGATCAGGAGTGCGTGTTCGCCTCGCTTGGAACGGTCAAACACGCAGTTCTCCAGAATTCTTCACGCAGTCACTCAACGTCGTCATCACCTTGGACGCCATCGGCGCCATCATTGGATTGCACATAACCACCTCCGGGCCCGACCTTCACGTTGCGCGCCGGCACCACGGTCGAGATGGCGTGCTTGTACACCATCTGGCTCACCGTATTGCGCAGCAGCACCACGAACTGGTCGAACGATTCAATCGTTCCCTGCAGCTTGATGCCATTGACCAGATACACCGACACCGGCACGCGTTCGCGCCGAAGTGCATTCAGAAACGGATCCTGCAGCGATTGCCCCTTGGACATTGCACACTCCTGATTATTGTTTTTATGGTCTTCCGGCAGTTACCACGGCCCCCGCCGCCCGCCGGAACCCTTGATGGTACACGGGGTGGGCGGGTGAAGGCGTGGACTCAGCGTGCGACGAAGGTCGACACCGCATCCGCCAGGGAAGCCCTGTCTAGATGGGGATCGAACCAGCGCGCATCAAGCTCCCCGCGCAGCCAGGTCAGCTGGCGCTTGGCGAGCTGGCGGGTGGCCTGGATGCCGCGCTCACGGAACGCCTCGGCCGTGCCCTGCCCGTCCAGATACTCCCAGGCCTGCCGGTAGCCCACCGCCCGCACGGCCGGCAGATCCAGCGGCGCGGCCACCTCGGCCATCGCCGGCAGGGCCCGCAGGGCGCAGACTTCGTCCAGGAAGCCGTGGGCCAGCATCGTGTCGAAACGGGTTTCGATGCGCTGGTGCAGCACCGTGCGCTCGCGCGGCGCGAGGATCAGTTTGAGCGCCCGTACCGGCAGCCGGTCGACGCCGGGCAGCTTCTGCCATTCGCTGATCGGGGTACCGGTCAGCCGATGGACTTCCAGTGCCCGCTGGATGCGCTGCGGGTCGGTGGCGTGAATGCGCTTTGCCGCGGCTGGATCGATACCGGCCAGTTGGGCATGCATTGCCGCCCAGCCCTGCTCGGCCGCCTCGGCGGCAATCTGTGCGCGCACCGCCGGATCGGCCTCGGGCATCGGCGACAGGCCCTGTAGCAACGCGCGGAAATACAGCCCGGTGCCACCGGCGAGGATCGGCATGCGACCGCGCGCGATGATGTCGCGGACGGCCCGCGCCGCGTCGCTGGCGAACTCCGCTGCCGAATAGGTCTGCCACGGGTCGCGCACATCGAGCAGATGGTGCGGCGCCTGTGCGCGCTCGGCCGCATCGGGCTTGGCCGAGCCGATATCCAGCCCGCGATAGACCAGCGCCGAATCGACGCTGACGATCTCACCGTCCAGCTGCTGGGCCAGTGCGATCGCGGTGGCGGTCTTGCCTGACGCGGTCGGGCCCATCACCGCGATCGCCAGCGGGCGCTGATCGACGGCCATCAGTCCTCGTCCGGCCAGCGCGGCATCGCCGGTGCGGCGGACACCCGCGGCATCGGCACGGCATCGACCGCGGCCCACACCTTCAGCGCATCGACCGTGGCGGCGACATCGTGCACACGCAGCAGCATCGCGCCACGCTGGGCCGCGATCAGGTGCGCGGCGACCGAACCGGCCACGCGGTCACGCGGCTGCTCACGACCGGTCAGTTCACCGATGCTGCGCTTGCGCGACAGGCCGGCCAGCATTGGCACGCCCAGCTCGAGGAAGCGCTCCGAACGCGCTAGCAGGATCATGTTGTGTTCGGTGGTCTTGCCGAAGCCGAAGCCCAGATCGATGATCAGATGCTTCTTGGCCACGCCGGCCATCTCGGCCTGGAACATGCGCTCGGTCAGGAAGCGATGCACCTCGGCGACCACGTCATCGTAGTGCGGGGTGTCCTGCATGCTGCCCGGCTCGCCCTGCATGTGCATCAGCACCACCGGCACGCCGAGTTCGGCGGCGGCGTCCAGCGCACCGGGCTGGCGCAACGCATGGATGTCATTGATCAGGCCGGCACCGGCCGCGACCGCTGCGCGCATCACCTCGGGCTTGAAGGTGTCGATGCTGATCGGCACGGTGGTTTCGCGTGCCAAGCGCTCGATCACCGGGATGACCCGGCGGAGTTCTTCATCCAACGGCACCGGCGCACTGCCTGGCCGGGTCGATTCGCCGCCGATGTCGAGCAGATCCGCGCCCTCGGCCACCAGTTGCAGGCCGTGCGCGACCGCAGCCTCCACGCTGTCGTGGTCACCGCCGTCGGAGAACGAATCCGGGGTGACGTTGACGATGCCCATGACCCGCGGGCGATCCAGCCGCAGCAGCCGGCCGCCGCAATCGAGCTGGGGGGAGATATCGAACATGGGCAGATCCACGAAGTACGCCAGCGCGTAGTTTACGCTGGCGCACCGGACCGGCTGTCAGAGGTCGCCGAGGCGGGCTCCATCGACCGGCTTGGCCAGCCAGATCGCCAGATCGTTGCCGATCGCATTGACGGTGCGTTCAAGCACGTCGCAGGAGCCCTTGAAGCCGGCAAACGCGCCACCGCGCGACACGCGGCGTGCGGTGACCGTGGCCACCTGCTGGCCGTTCTCGAACAGCACGCCGCGCACGGCCGCCGACTTGAAGTGGCCGGTGAACGCATTGCCTGCGCTCTGCGCTTCCACCAGCTCCAGCTTCAACGCGTGCCCGCTGCCGGTGTTCACCGGATCACTGCCGAAGACGATGGTGTTGCCATGCGCCGGGGCATTCTTGCCCAGCGCGGTCGCCAGCTGCGCGCCCATCCGGCACTCGGCCTTGATGTTCTCGGCAATGATCGCCGACTCGTTGAACGGCACCGGATCCTGCACGTGGATCTCGGCCGCCATGACCGGCGTGGCACAGCACAGCAGCGCAGCAACGGCTGCGCGCATCGAATGACGCATGAACATCCCCCTGGAAAGTGTGTGGGCCGATCCCCCGGCCATGCCCGACCGCGGCATGCGGCGCGGGCACGCGCATCGTGCCCACTGCCGGCCGCGCACGCAAGCACTCAGCGCTGGCGGCGCTTGCGCTCCACGTAGACGGTCTTGGCGATGCTCATCAACACGCCAACCGCGATGCCGATGCCGGCGCCGAGCAGGAAGTTGTCGCGGGTCAGGCCGATGGCCACGCCAATGATCGTGGCGATCACCATTTCAGTGGTGTGCGAGATCGGCTGCGGCGGGGGTGCGGACATGACGACTCCAGAACGAGGGGCGAAAACGGACCGTCATTATGACCTGCCCGAAACGACGAAGGCCGGGTTTCCCCGGCCTTCGTCACTTACGTGGGCAACACCCTCAGATCTGCTCGGCAGGACCGGCGATCGGCGACACGGGACGGGCATCGCCCCCCTTGTCGTTGTTGTTGCCGCCATCCTTGTTGCTGGCGGACTTGTCCCAGCCCATCGGCGGCGGCGGATCACGGCCTTCCATCACGGCATTGATCTGCGGCGCATCGATGGTCTCGTACTGCAGCAGCAGCTGCGACATCGTGTGCAGCTTGTCGAGATTGGCCGTCAGCAGTTCGGTGGTACGGGCGTACGCCTTGTCCAGGATGCTGCGGACCACTTCGTCGATGCGGCGCGCGGTGTCATCCGACACGCTCTTGTGCTGCGTCACCGAACGGCCGAGGAACACTTCATCGTCCTCTTCACCGTAGGCGATCGGTCCGAGCTCGTCGGACAGGCCCCACTTGGTGACCATGTTGCGGGCCATCTTGGTGGCGCGCTCGATGTCGTTGGAGGCACCGGTGGTGACCTTGTCGGTGCCGAAGATCAGCTCTTCGGCCACACGACCGCCGTACAGCGAGCACAACTGCGATTCGATCGCCACCCGGTTCATCGAGTACTTGTCGCCTTCCGGCAGGTACATCGTCACGCCCAGCGCACGACCGCGGGGAATGATGGTGACCTTGTAGACCGGATCGTGCTCGGGAACCAGGCGACCGACGATGGCGTGGCCAGCTTCGTGATAGGCGGTGAGCGTCTTTTCTTCTTCGCTCATCGCCATTGAACGACGTTCGGCACCCATCAGGATCTTGTCGCGGGCACGGTCGAAGTGGTCCATGCGGACTTCCTTCTCACCGCCGCGCGCGGCGAACAGTGCTGCTTCGTTGGCCAGGTTGGCCAGGTCCGCACCGGAGAAGCCCGGGGTACCGCGCGCGATCACCATCGGCTCGACATCGTCGGCCAGCGGCAGCTTGCGCATATGCACCTTGAGGATCTGCTCGCGGCCCTTGACGTCCGGCAGGCCGACCACGACCTGGCGGTCGAAACGGCCCGGGCGCAGCAGCGCCGGATCCAGCACGTCGGGACGGTTGGTGGCGGCGATGACGATCACGCCCTCGCCTCCCTCGAAGCCGTCCATCTCGACCAGCAGCTGGTTCAGGGTCTGCTCGCGCTCGTCATGACCGCCGCCGAGACCGGCGCCACGGTGGCGACCGACGGCGTCGATTTCATCGATGAAGATGATGCACGGCGCCTGCTTCTTGGCCTGCTCGAACATGTCGCGCACGCGGCTTGCGCCGACGCCGACGAACATTTCCACGAAGTCCGAACCGGAGATCGAGAAGAACGGGACCTTGGCTTCACCGGCGATCGCGCGGGCCAGCAGCGTCTTGCCGGTACCCGGCGGACCCACCATCAGCACGCCGCGCGGAATCTTGCCGCCCAGCTTGGTGAACTTGGTCGGGTCGCGCAGGAAATCGACCAGTTCGCCGACTTCTTCCTTGGCCTCGTCGCACCCGGCAACGTCGGCGAAGGTGACCTTGATCTGGTCCTCGCCCTGCAGCTTGGCCCGCGACTTGCCGAAGGACATTGCGCCCTTGGCCCCGCCGCCACCGCCCTGCATCTGGCGCATGATGAATATCCAGAAGCCGATGATCAGGATCACCGGGAGGAAGTTCATCAGGATCGCGCCCAGCGAGATGCCACTGGAGGGCTCCTCCTGGACGATTTCCACGTTCTTGCCGCGCAGCACGTTGATCAGGTCGCGATCGAACGGGGCGGTGATGGTGGCCGACTGGCCGCCACGGGTGGTGTAGGAAATCTGATTGGTGCCGCCACGCATGTCACCGCTGAAGGTCACCTTCTGGACGTTGCCGCTGTCCACCTGGTCCAGGAACTGCGAGTACGTCGCGCCCTGTGCGCCGGCTCCGCTGCTCTTCGGCGAGAAGCTCTGGAAGACCACCATCAGCACGACGGCGACGACCACCCATAGCAGGAGGTTCTTGGTCAAGTCGTTCATCCTCATTGGCTCCGGTGTTCCTCTAATTCCTGACGCGATTCGTATGGTTGAGCTTACTTGATCTGCGCGCGTTTTCCCTGCCCCAAGGCGTACACCTCGGGCGAGCGCTTCCGGGAGGCTTCAGGCTTGCGGATCACTACTTTGTCGTACCGGCGGCGCATTTCGCGCACGTAGTCGTCAAAGCCCACGCCCTGGAACAGCTTGATCAGGAACGCGCCACCCGGCTTGAGATGGTTGTCGGCAAAATCCAACGCCAACTCCGCCAGGTGCATCATCCGCGGTTGGTCCACCGCATCCATTCCACTCTTATTGGGGGCCATATCCGAGAGCACAAGGTCTACCGGCTGATCCCCCAGCATGGCTTCGAACTCCGATAGGACGGCTTGCTCCCTGAAGTCACCGTGAAGGAACTCCACGCCGGCCAGCGGCGGCATCTCCAGGATGTCCAGCGCCAGCACCCGGCCGGTATCGCCGATCTGGCGGCGGACCTGCTGGGACCAGCCACCCGGGGCGGCGCCCAGATCGACCACGACCATGTGCGGCTTCAGCAGCCGATCGCGCTGCAGCAACTCCTCCAGCTTGTAGGCCGCGCGCGAGCGCATGCCCTCGGCCTGGGCCTTCTTCACGAAGGGGTCGGCGAAGTGCTCTTTCAACCAGCGTTGACTGCTTTTGCTACGGGTTGCCATTGAGATGCGGGTCGGATGGGGAGGTCATGATACCCTGATCGCCCCAGTTAACCGCTTGTTCCTGAATGGCTATCGCCCTGACTTCTTCCCAAACCCGTTTCCTCCGCGGCCACGCGCATGATCTGAAAGCCCTGCTCCAGATCGGCGGCAAGGGGGTGACACCGGCCTTCCTGGCTGAACTGGAAGAGGTGCTGGAGCGCCACGAGCTGATCAAGGTCAAGGTTGCCGCCGAAGACCGCGAGGCCCGCGACGCCCTCATCGCCGAGCTGGTCAGTGCCAGCGAAAGCGCGCTGGTGCAGCGTATCGGCCACGTGGCCGTGCTGTACCGCCCGAGCAAGGAACAGCGCCAGATCGTCCTGCCGCGCGGCTGATCCCGGAACGCCCATGCAGCTGAGCCACGAAATCCCCGACTACGCCTACGCCCTGCGTGCCGCCGATGGCCGCAGTGCGAAAGTGAATGACCGGACCCTGGCCGCGAGTTTCATCCTCGCCCCGGACACGTTGATCGAAGCGTGGCCGGTGGCCGATATCGCCCAGTTGATCCCGGAAGACCTGCAGCCGGTGCTGGCACTGAACCCCGCGCTGGTGGTGCTGGGCACGGGCGATACCCAGGTGTTCCCGCCGGCCGCGGTCATGGCCGCGTGCCTGACCCGCGGGATCGGCCTGGAAGTGATGAACAACCCGGCGGCGGCACGGACCTTCAACATCCTTGCCAGCGAGGGCCGCAAGGTGGCCGCGGCGTTCATCCTGAAGGGGTGAGACCGGGATTTCCGTTCAGAAAAGGCCGCCCTTGAGGCGGCCTTTTTCGTGCTTACTTCGGCGGCAGGTACAGCAGCGGGTCGACCGGCTTGCCGTTGTAGCGGATCTCGAAGTGCAGCATGTCGCGTGCGGCGCCGGTGCGGCCCATCTCCGCGATCTGCTCGCCGGCCTTCACGCTCTGGCCTTCGTTGACCAGGCGCTTGCGGTTGTGACCATACGCTGACAGCCACTGATCGCTGTGCTTGATGATGATCAGCTCACCGAAACCGACCAGGCCGGCACCGGAGTACACCACCACGCCGGCGGCGGTCGCGCGGACCGGCTGGCCACTGGTGCCGGCAATGTCCACGCCCTGCTTGGTCGCTTCACCGGCGACGAAACGGCCGACGATCGCGCCATCGGCCGGCCAGCGCCAGCTGATGTTGCTCTTGATCGCGGTGGTCGGCGACGGGGTGGCGGCCGGCGCGGTGCTGCCCGGCCGCGGCGCGGTGACCACGGTGGTCGGCGCGCGGGCCGGACTGCCACCACTGCCGCCCGGGAACAGCCGCAGCGACTGCCCCGGATAGATCGTGTAGGGCTCGGCCAGCCCGTTCCAGGCGGCCAGATCGCGCGGGGTGATGTTGTGGATGCGCGCGAGTGCATACAACGTGTCGCCACGACGGACGACAGCGGTCTGGCCGGGCTTGGCCACCGAGGTCTGCGGGGTGCTGTGGGCCACACCGCCCGAGCCCGAAGGCCGCACCACGGTGGCGGTGCCACATGCGCTCAGCGCCGACACCACCAGCAGCAGCGCGCCGGTGCGCACTCCCTTGCTCAAACGATCAGCACTCATGCGAACTTCGCTCTCCATACAAGCCAGGCCACCAGCACGACCACCAGCGCGGTCGCGATCCAGCCCAGCGGTTCAATCCAACGGCGCAGCGCAGCTTCCGCGCGCGGCCCGCCAATACGAATGACCGCCGCCAGCACGTACACGCGCTTGCCACGGCCGATCAACATGCTCAGGAAATACTGCGGCAACGGCACGCCGACGATACCCGATGCCCATGTGAAGACCTTCATCGGGATCGGCATGAAGCCGCCCAGCACCAGGAAGGTGAACACCGCCCAGGGCGACTCGGCCATCTTGGCCTGCACGATGGCGATGCCGCCTTCGATGCTGGTCAACATGCCCAGCGCGGCGAACACCGGCTTGAGCGCTTCAAAGGCGAAGTGGCCCAGCGCATAGCCGACCAGCGCACCGGCCATCGAACCGGCCAGGCTGAGCGTGGCGAACCACCAGCCGCGCTTGGGCTGGGCCACGCACATCGGGGCGAGCATCACCTCGGGCATCACCGGGAAGATGATCGCCTCGATGAAGCTCAACACCGTCAGATAGGTCGGGGCGCGCTCGTGCGCGGCCCACTTCATTGCCCGCTCGTACAGCGGACCAAAAATCTTCATGACGCAACGCTCCTTGGAATCAGTCCAGCATGCCAGACAGCAGCGGTACGAACGTGACCGGCGCCAGTACCTGCTGTTCAACACTGCCGTCATCGCGACGGGTCAACTGGATCAGCGACTGCGCGCCCGGGCCGCCGACCGGCGCGACCAGGCGGCCACCCACGGCAAGCTGTTCGACCAGCGCATCGACCAGCGCCGGTGCGGCCGCGGTCACCACGATCGCATCGTAAGGACCGTGCTCGGCCCAGCCGATGCGGCCATCGTCATGTTTGCTGCGGATGTTCATGCCCAGCGCACGGAAGCGCTTGCGCGCCTGGCGCAGCAGATCACCGATACGCTCGACCGTGTAGACCTCCAGCCCGATCGCGCCCAGCACAGCGGCCTGGTAGCCCGAGCCGGTGCCGACTTCCAGCACCTTCTTCGGCGCCGACTGCAGCACCGCTTCGGTCATGCGCGCGACCACCCAGGGCTGGGAAATGGTCTGCCCGTGCCCGATCGGCAGCGCGGTGTCTTCGTAGGCACGCGACGCCAGCGCTTCATCGATGAACAGATGGCGCGGCACCACGCGGATGGCATTGAGGGTGGCTTCGTCGGCGATGCCGGCCTCGCGCAGGCGCTCCACCAGGCGATCACGGACCCGCTGCGAGGTCATGCCGATACCGACGGCTTCGGGCTGCAGGCGCAGGCGCGGGGTCATGCCGGCTGGTCCAGCGCGTCGGTCAGCCCCGCCACCCAGCTGGCCACTTTCTCCAAGGCCTGGTAACGGGTGAGATCGACCTGGATCGGGGTGATCGAGATGTAGCCGTTGCGGACCGCGTGGAAATCGGTACCGGGGCCGGAATCCTGCTCGCGCCCGGCCGGGCCGATCCAGAACACCTCATTGCCGCGCGGATCGCGCTGGGCAATGCAGCCTTCGGCGCGGTGGCGGTTGCCCAGGCGGGTCACTTCAAAGCCACGGACCTCGCTCCACGGTAGGTCCGGCACGTTGACGTTGAGGATGGTGTCGGCGGGCAGCGGGTCGGCCTTGAGCCGGGTGACGATCTCGACCGCGGCGCGGGCGGCGGTGTCGAAGTTACGCGGCTCGTGGTTGTGCGTGACCAGTGACATCGCCACGGCGGGCAGGCCGAGGAATCGCCCTTCCATCGCCGCCGAGACGGTGCCGGAGTAGATGACGTCGTCGCCGAGGTTGGCGGCGTTGTTGATACCCGATACCACCATGTCCGGTTCGTACTCGAGCATGCCGGTCAGGGCCAGATGCACGCAATCGGTCGGGGTGCCGGCCACCGAGCAGGTGTAGTGGTCGATGCGCTTCATGCGGATCGGCAGATCCAGGGTCAGCGAATTGCTGGCGCCTGAGCGATCACGATCGGGGGCGACCACGGTCACTTCATGACCGGCGTCACGTAAAACCGTGGCGAGCATCTTGATGCCCGGTGCATCGACACCGTCATCGTTGCTGACCAGAATCCGCATCTGCGATTTAACCGCTTGATTTTTCAAGACTTCGATTCCATCACTTCCCACTGTTGGCGGCGGTGGCCGTGCCCCCTTGGGAGCATGACGACCGCGCAAGTGCGTCCGCTATTGTGCCGCAAGCGGACAGATCGTCCTACCCCGATAACGGTAGGCATCGCCCTCCCCGCCCATTAGGCTGTACGCATGTCACATCCTGAAGACGAAGATCCTGCCGCGTTGTTCCGCGCCGCTATCGGCGAGGTCAAACCGCTGCGCAAGGTGGTCACCCCGCCGCCGGCCGCGCCGCGGCCGAAGCCGCGTGCACGGATGGCCGAGCAGGATGAACAGGACGCACGCGGGGAATTCGCCCGGCTGCTGCGCGACAGCAGCCCCCTGGAGGCTGGCGATACGGCCAGCTACCGGCGCGAGAACCTGCCGCCACGAATGTTCCAGCGACTCAAGCGCGGCCAGTACTCCGTGCAGGACGAACTGGACCTGCATGGTGCGACCGTGGCCCAGGCCGAGGCGCTGGTGCGGCAGTTCCTGGTGGAAGCGCATGCGCATGAGTACGGCTGCGTGCGCATCATCCACGGCAAGGGGCTGCAGTCCGATGGCGGCGCACCGGTGCTGAAGAATCTGGTCGATCGGCTGCTGCGCCTGCGCAACGATGTGCTGGCGTTTCATTCCGCGCCCGCCGGTCAAGGCGGGACGGGTGCGGTACTGGTGCTGCTGGCGAACCGGTAACGACGGCCCGGAATCACCGCCATGCACCGCGCGCGGTAGAGCCGACCGTTGGTCGGCTGAGGTAGAGCCGACCGTTGGTCGGCTGAGGTGGAGCCGACCGTTGGTCGGCTGAGCGGTGCAGGTTTTCCGGTGCAGGGACGGAAGGCAGCCGACCAACGGTCGGCTCTACACAATTTCCGGTGCCGGACGGGAGGCAGCCGACCAACGGTCGGCTCTACGCGGCTCAGGTATCGGACTGGCTGGCGTCTTCCACCGGTCCAAGCTCATGCAGCACCGCGGTGGCATAGCAGCCCGGCGGCAGCGCGAAGCTCAGTTCCAGCACATCTGCGGCCAGCCACTGATGCTGCAGCATGGCCGGACGCAGGCGCAGCGCACGGCGCTCCTGCTTCAGGCGGGCGCCTTCCAGGCCGGCGCGCAGCGCGAGCGATTGCTCGTCCGCGACCGCGCCCAGTTCCAGTTCGGCGGCGGCGCCGGTGCTGCGCAGCTCACCTTCGCCCCACAACGGGCCGCTGGGGTGGATGTCGAACCGGCCAAGGCGGTCGGCCAGCAGATCCGTCCACGGCTCCGGGCCGAAGACACTGCGGCTGCCATCGAGCATCCAGACCTCGCCGTCCAGCGGCGTGTCCCAGTTGCCCTGCTCCACGCGCGCCGCCAGCACCTGGTTGAACAGTGCCGAGCGCGCGGCCGAGAGCAGCAGGGAGCGCTGGTCCGGGCGCATGCGGCGTCCGCCGAACATGGCCAGCGCAGCCGGCACGTTGCCGCCGTCGCGGCCGAAGCGCTGCTCACCGAACCAGTTCGGCAGGCCGCGCGAGGCGATATGGGACAGGCGCTCTTCGATGGCCGCGGCATCGCCGCGCACATCGCGCAGTACCAGCTTGAAGCGGTTGCCAGCCAGAGCACCGCGCTGCAGCTTGCGGTTGTGCCAGGTCGACTCGACCACCTCGATCTCGTCCGAGGCCAGCAGCGCCGGATCCGGCGCCACGCGCTTGGGCAGGTGCACGCTGAAGCGCTGCGTAGTGACCGCGTGCCGATCTTTCATGCCCGCGTAGCTGACCGCCATGTCCGGCAGGCCAGCCCACCTGGCCAGCACCTTGGCCACGTGCACGGTGTTCGCCCCGCGCTTGCGGATCGTCAGCAGCAGGTGCTCGCCCTCACCGCTCGGCTCGAACGCCGGCAGTTCGTCGACCTGGAAATCCTCGGGCGTGGTGCGGATCTTCGCGCTGAGCAGCGGCGCACCGAACGCCAGCGGCAACGGGATCACAGGGCCACCAACAGCACGCTGGCCTGGGCGGCGATGCCCTCGCTGCGGCCGGTGAAGCCCAGCTTCTCCGACGTGGTGGCCTTCACGCTCACGCAGTCCAATGCAATGCCGAGCACGCCAGCGATGCGCTCACGCATGGCCAGCGCGTGCGGACCGACCTTGGGCCGCTCGCAGATCACGGTGATGTCGGTATTCCCGACCTGCCAGCCGCGCTCGCGCAGCAGCCCGTTGCAATGATCCAGCAGGTGCGCGCTGTCCGCGCCTTTCCAGCGCATGTCGGTCGGCGGGAAATGCACGCCGATATCGCCCAGCGCCAGCGCACCGAGCATGGCATCGCACAGGGCGTGCAGGATCACATCGCCATCGCTGTGCGCGAGCACGCCGCAGCTGTGCGCGACGCGGATGCCGCCGAGCATGATGTGATCGCCCTCGCCAAAGGCATGGACGTCGTAGCCCTGTCCGATGCGGAAGGGAGGAAACTGGGGGGTGGTCATTGCAAGAACCTGCGGTTGGGTGTGGCGCGTGCGGACGTCAGGGTTCGCGACGCGACAACACGAATTCGAAACGGGACAGATCAGCCGGGGTGGTGACCTTGAAGTTGTCTTCGCTGCCTTCCACCAGCAGCGGGCGCAGCCCCTGGCGCTCCATGGCCATGGCCTCGTCGGTGACCTCCACGCCGGCGTCAGCCGCCTCCTGCAGCGCGCGCGCCAACTGGTGGCGGCGGAACAGCTGCGGGGTCAGCGCACGCCACAGCCGTTCGCGCGGCTCGGTGGCATCGATACCGCCGTCATCGCCGGCACGCTTGAGCGTGTCGCGCACGGGCGCGGCCAGGATCGCGCCGACCGGGTCGGCACGGCCGACTTCCAGCAGGCGACCGAGATCGGCAGCGGCCAGGTTCGGGCGTGCGGCGTCGTGCACCAGCACGAAATCGTCCGCGCGCACGTCATCGGGCAACGCATGCAGGCCGGCCAGCACCGAGCCGGCGCGGGTGGCACCGCCGATGCAGGTCAGAATGGGTTTGTCCGCCAGTGACTGCCAGCCCGGCCAGTCGGCGTCGTTCTCGGCGACCACCACCATCACTCCGGCCACGACCGGGTGCGAGAGCAGCGCCTCAAGGGTATGGGCCAGCAACACGCGGTCGCCGGCCAGCAGATACTGCTTGGGTGTGGGCCCACCGAAGCGGGTGCCACGGCCAGCAGCGGGAACCACCGCCCAGATGCCCGCCATCAGGGCACATCCTGGTGCGGCGCATCCGGATCGGTGACGGCCGTCGGCGCGCGCGGTGGCGGCACCGGCGCGTCTTCGACCACGCGGTAGAACTTCTCGCCGGGCTTGATCATGCCCAGCTCGCTGCGCGCGCGTTCTTCGATGGCGGCCTCGCCTTCCTTGAGGTCCTTGACCTCGGCAGCAAGCGCATCATTGCGCTGCTGCAGGCCGGCGTTGTCCCGCTTCTGGTTCTCGACCTGGGCCTCAAGCATCATCACTTCGCCCGAGTTGCCCGGCCCAAACCAGAAGCGGTACTGCAGCCATCCGAGCAGCAGCGCGAGCACCAGCAGCAGCCAGCGCCAGTCGCGCATGGGATCAGCGCTTCAGCGACACGAACGCGTCACGACCGGCGTAACGCGCGCCGGCACCGAGGGCTTCCTCGATACGCAGCAGCTGGTTGTACTTGGCCACGCGATCACTGCGGCACAGCGAGCCGGTCTTGATCTGGGTGGCGGTGGTGGCCACGGCGATGTCGGCGATGGTGGTGTCTTCGGTTTCGCCCGAACGGTGCGAGACGATCGAGGCATAGTTGGCCGCGTGCGCCATGGCGATCGCTTCCAGGGTCTCGGTGAGGGTGCCGATCTGGTTGACCTTGATCAGGATCGCGTTGGCGGTGCCGGACTCGATGCCTTCCTTGAAGATCTTCGGGTTGGTGACGAACAGATCGTCGCCCACCAGCTGGACCTTGTTGCCGATGCGGTCGGTCAGCAGCTTCCAGCCGGCCCAGTCGTTCTCGGCCAGGCCGTCTTCGATGGTCACGATCGGGTACTGCGCGGCCCAGTCGGCCAGGAAATCGACGAACTGCTCGGAGGTCAGGCGCTTGTTCTCGCCGACCAGGTTGTACTTGCCGTTCTCGTAGAACTCGCTGGAGGCCACGTCCAGGCCCAGCAGCACGTCTTCACCGGCGGTGTAGCCGGCCTTGCCGATGGCTTCCAGGATGGTGTCCAGTGCTTCGACGTTGCTGCGGAAGTCCGGCGCGAAGCCGCCTTCGTCGCCCACCGCCGTGCTCAGGCCGTGGCCCTTGAGCACCGACTTGAGCGAATGGAAGATTTCGGTGCCGGCACGCAGCGACTCGGAGAACGAGGTGAAGCCGACCGGCAGCACCATGAATTCCTGGAAATCGACGTTGTTGTCGGCATGCGCGCCGCCGTTGATGATGTTCATCATCGGCACCGGCAGGGTGACGTCGCGGCCGTTGGCCAGGTGCTGCCACAGCGCCTGCTTCTTCGAGGCGGCCACGGCGTGGGCATTGGCCAGCGAAACCCCCAGCAGCGCGTTCGCGCCCAGGCGGCCCTTGTTCTCGGTGCCGTCCAGATCGATCAGGCGGCGGTCGAGGCCTTCCTGGTCGGCGGCGTCGAAGCCCTTCAGCGCCGTGGCAATCGTGGTGTTGACGTTGGACACGGCGTTGCGCACGCCCTTGCCCAGGTAACGGGTCTTGTCGCCGTCACGCAGTTCCACGGCTTCCTTGGTGCCGGTCGAGGCGCCGGACGGCACCGCGGCACGACCGAACGAGCCGTCCTCGAGGATGACTTCGGCTTCCAGCGTGGGGTTGCCACGACTGTCGAGGATTTCACGGGCGTGGATGCTGCGGATCGTGGTCATAGCGGGCCGGTTACCAGTCAGAGAGGGGGAGGCGCCGCCAACGCAGCGCCAAAAAAAACATGCCGCGTGATTATCCCTGCACACCCGTCACTTGCCAAATCGGCAGGGTGGCGGGCGGCACCCCGGCCACGCTGGCGTGGCGCGAGGTCAGCGACGGGATCAACAACACCAGCATCAACAACGCCAGCAGGGCCAGCGCCACGCCGCCGCCGGCGGGTTGCCGGCGCAGCCGGAACGCGAGCACGCTGGCGGTCACGCAGGCCAGTGCGGCGGTGCCGGTCAGCGACAGCGTCGCCAACAGCATGGGCATCACCGCGCGCAGTGCGTTGTCGCCATCACCGGGCGAGCCCATGCTGGTGAACATCAGCACCACCAGCACGAACACCCCGCACCAGGTGGCGATCGCCGCGCCCAGCGCGATCCAGCCCCAGGTCCAGCCGCGCCAGCCGCGGCGCACCGCGGGGGACGCCGGAACGTCGGCCATCATGCGAAGCGCGAGAACCCGTGCTTCTTGGTGACCGCGTCGAGTTCCATCAGGGTTTCGAGCAGTTCTTCCATGCGGTCCAGCGGCCACGCGTTGGGGCCGTCGGACAGCGCCTTGGACGGATCCGGGTGGGTCTCGGCGAACAGGCCCGACACACCGACAGCGACCGCCGCACGCGCCAGCACCGGCACGAACTCGCGCTGGCCGCCGGAGCTGTTGCCCTGCCCGCCCGGCAGCTGCACCGAATGGGTGGCGTCGAACACGACCGGGCACCCGGTATCGCGCATCACCGACAGCGAGCGCATGTCGCTGACCAGGTTGTTGTAGCCGAAGCTGGCACCGCGCTCGCAGACCATGATGTCCTGGTTGCCGGTGGCCTTGGCCTTCTCCACGACAGGTTTCATGTCCCACGGGGACAGGAACTGACCCTTCTTGATGTTGACCGGCTTGCCGGTCGCGCACACCTTGGTGATGAAATCGGTCTGGCGGACCAGGAACGCCGGGGTCTGCAGCACGTCCACCACCGAGGCCACTTCGTCCATCGGGGTGTATTCGTGCACGTCGGTCAGCACCGGCACGCCGATCTGCTTCTTCACTTCGGCCAGGACCTTCAGGCCCTCCTCCATGCCCGGGCCGCGGAAGGCGGTGCCCGAGGTGCGGTTGGCCTTGTCGAAGCTCGACTTGAAGATGAAGTTGATGCCGAGGCGATCGGTGATTTCCTTCAACTTGCCAGCCACGTCCAGCTGCAGCTGCATCGACTCGATCACACACGGGCCGGCGATCAGGAACAGGGGCTGGTCCAGCCCGACGTCGAATCCACACAGTTTCATGGCGTTTCCTTGTTGTCCGGCGAACACTGGCCAGGCCAGCCGCCGTGGGTGATTAGCGCTCTGCAATGGGGGCACGCGGCCCCCACTGCAAGTGCGGCATGCCGATCAGGCGGCTGCGTCCTGTGCCAGCTTGCCACCGGCCTTGCGCTCGCGCGCGGCACGGATGAAGCCGATGAACAGCGGGTGGCCTTCGCGCGGCGTGGACAGGAACTCCGGGTGCGCCTGGCAGGCCAGGAACCACGGGTGCTGGTCACGCGGCAGCTCGATGACTTCCACCAGTGTGTCATCCATCGACTTGCCGGCGATCACCAGGCCCGCATCTTCCAGCTGGGTGCGGTAGCGGTTGTTGAACTCGTAGCGGTGACGGTGACGCTCGGAGACCACGTCCTTGCCGTACAGCTCGCGGGCCAGCGTGCCCGGCTTCAGGCGCTGTTCCTGCAGGCCCAGGCGCATGGTGCCGCCCAGATCGCTCTTGTCGTCGCGCTTTTCCACATCGCCGGTGGCGGTGCGCCATTCGGTGATCAGGCCGATCACCGGGTTCGGCGACTGGCGGTCGTTCTCGGTGCTGTTGGCACCTTCCAGGCCGGCCACATGGCGGGCGAAATCGACCACTGCGGCCTGCATGCCGTAGCAGATGCCGAAGTACGGCACATTCTGCTCACGGGCGAACTGCGAGGTCAGCACCTTGCCTTCGAAGCCACGGTCGCCGAAGCCGCCCGGCACCAGGATGCCGTCGACATCCTTCAGCGCGGCCAGGTCACTGTCTTCCAGCTCCTGCGCTTCGAGCCACTTCAGGTTGACCTTGGTGCGCTGGCGCAGGCCACCGTGCTTGAGCGCCTCGCCGACCGACTTGTAGGCGTCCTGGTGATCGACGTACTTGCCGACCACCGCGATGGTGACCTCGTCCAGCGGGTGCAGCGTGGCATCCACCGCCGCTTCCCACTCGGCCAGATCGACCGGGCCGGCCTTGTCGCCGAGCTTGAGCTGGTTGACCACGATGTCGTCCAGACCCTGCGCGTGCAGGCCCATCGGGATGCGGTACAGCACGTCCACGTCCGGCACGCTGATCACGGCGCGCTCGGAGACGTTGGTGAACTGGGCGATCTTGCGGCGCTCCGAATCCGGCACCACCTGCTCGGAACGGCACAGCAGCACGTCCGGCTGGATGCCGATCGAGCGCAGTTCCTTGACCGAGTGCTGGGTCGGCTTGGTCTTCAGCTCGCCGGCCGCAGCAATGTACGGCACCAGGGTCAGGTGCATGAACAGCGCCTTCTCCGGGCCGCGCTCGGTGCGCACCTGGCGGATCGCCTCCAGGAACGGCAGCGATTCGATATCGCCCACGGTGCCACCGATCTCCACCAGCGCCACGTCGAAGCCTTCGGTGGCCTCGTCCATGCAGCGGCGGATTTCATCGGTGATGTGCGGAATGACCTGCACGGTGGCGCCCAGGTAGTCGCCGCGGCGCTCCTTGCGGATCACGTTCTCGTAGATGCGTCCGGTGGTGACCGAGTTCTTGCGGCTCAGGCGGGTGCGCACGAAGCGCTCGTAATGGCCCAGGTCCAGGTCGGTCTCGGCGCCGTCATCGGTGACGTAGACCTCACCGTGCTGGAACGGGCTCATGGTGCCCGGGTCGACGTTGATGTACGGATCAAGCTTCATCATCGTCACCCGCAGGCCGCGGGCCTCGAGGATGGCGGCAAGCGACGCGGCGGCAATGCCTTTGCCGAGCGAGGACACTACGCCGCCGGTTACGAAGATCAAGGGAGTCATGGCTGGGGGTGTCCTGTCAGGAAGGGGGAAACGGCGCCGGCGCGCAGGGCGACGGACGACGTAAAGGGGGAAATCGAGGCGATCCGGCTGGCGGCGGCGTCTTCACGCGCCAGGACCGGGATCAGGGGGGATGCGGTGCGGGAGTGGGTCAGCGACGTCGGGTCAGCCGTGCCGGCCGCTGTCTGGACCGTCACCTCCTGCCTACCCTGCTGGCGATCGCGCACGATCAGGCCAGTCCATTCGCTGATGGATGACACGCACTACTCCCGGAAAGCCATAGTTTACAGATTGACGGCCTCCAGCCCAAGGGGCGGATGACGGTCTTCACATAAAAAGAAGAGCCCCGGCGCGATACCGGGGCTCATGTTGCGTACTTTTTCAGATCCCCAGGTCTCTGTCGTGGAGAGCCCCCTTGGCGTTCAAGGGGGCGCGCCGACAGGCGCGGGGATGTGGAAGAGAGGGTGAGCGGGGCCCACGGTTTGCCGCGCAAACCGTGGGGAAGCCTCAGCGCGAAGCGCTTATCGCTTCTTCCGCGCTTCTTCTTCCTCTTCCTTCTGCGGGGCCTGCTCGCCCTTGGCCTTCATTTCGGCCGTGGCGGCGGCGCGGCGCTTGGCCTTGGCGTCCGCTTCCGCCTGGGCCCTGTCGGCCTGTTCGCCCTGCTGCGGCGTGGGCTGGCCCTGTCCGGCGTTCTGGGCCAGTGCCATGGGCACGGCCACGACGGCGGCGGCGATGGCAACGATGGTCAGCAACTTCTTCATGGGGTGCTCCTCGCGGTATGGCATGGAATGGGGCGCCGGAGGCTCCGGTTTCCCATCCAGCACAGTCTATCGCGCCCCGGTCGGCCGCCCCCTGAACGTGTGGCGTGCAAAAAACCCGTCCAGACCGCAAACTTCGCCGTCGCATTGCGCTTTATGAAGACAGATGAACGCCCGCTATAACGCCGCCGATATTGAAGTCCTGTCCGGCCTGGACCCGGTCAAGCGCCGCCCCGGCATGTACACCGACACCGCGCGCCCGAACCATCTGGCGCAGGAAGTCATCGACAATGCCGTCGACGAAGCCTTGGCCGGACATGCCCACACGGTCGAAGTCACGCTGTTCAAGGACGGCAGCTGCGAAGTCAGCGATGACGGCCGCGGCATGCCCGTGGACATCCACCCCGAGGAGAAGATCCCCGGCGTCGAACTGATCCTGACCCGCCTGCACGCGGGCGGCAAGTTCAACAACAAGAACTACACCTTCTCCGGCGGCCTGCATGGCGTTGGCGTCAGCGTGGTCAACGCGTTGTCCACCCTGGTCGAAGTGCACATCAAGCGCGAGGGGAGCGAACACCGCATCACCTTCCGCAACGGCGACCGCGCCACCCCGCTGGAAGTGGTCGGCAGCGTCGGCAAGAAGAACACCGGTACCCGCGTGCGCTTCTGGGCCGACCCGAAGTACTTCGATACGCCCAAGTACAACCTGCGTGCGCTGCGCCACCTGCTGCGCGCCAAGGCCGTGCTGTGCCCCGGCCTGACCGTGAAGCTGCACGATGAAGCCACCGGCGAGCAGGACACCTGGTATTACGAAGATGGCCTGAGCGATTACCTCAAGGCCGAGCTCGGCGAGCGCGAGATGCTGCCGGCCGACCTGTTCGTGGGCCACCTGAAGAAAGAAAACGAGATCGTGGACTGGGCCCTGGCCTGGATTCCCGAAGGCGAGCTGGTCCAGGAAAGCTACGTCAACCTGATCCCCACCGCCCAGCACGGCACCCACGCCAACGGCCTGCGCACCGGCCTGACCGAGGCGCTGCGCGAGTTCTGCGACTTCCGCAACCTGCTGCCACGTGGCGTCAAGCTGGCCCCGGAAGACGTCTGGGACCGCGTGTCGTTCGTGCTGTCGCTGAAGATGACCGATCCGCAGTTCAGCGGCCAGACCAAGGAACGCCTGTCCTCGCGCCAGGCCGCAGGCTTCGTCGAGGGCGCAGCGCATGATGCCTTCAGCCTGCTGCTGAACCAGAACGTCGCATTGGGCGAGCAGATCGCCCAGCTGGCCATCGAGCGCGCCAGTGCGCGTCTGAAGACCGAGAAGCTGGTGACCCGCAAGAAGGTCACCCAGGGCCCCGCCCTGCCCGGCAAGCTGGCCGACTGCATCAGCCAGGACCTGTCGCGCACCGAGCTGTTCCTGGTCGAAGGCGACTCCGCGGGCGGCAGTGCCAAGCAGGCCCGCGACAAGGACTTCCAGGCGATCCTGCCGCTGCGCGGCAAGATCCTCAACACCTGGGAAGTGTCCTCGGGCAGCGTGCTGGCCTCCGAAGAAGTGCACAACCTGGCGATCGCGATAGGCTGCGACCCGGGCAAGGACGACATCGCCGGCCTGCGCTACGGCAAGGTGGTCATCCTGGCCGACGCCGACTCGGACGGCCTGCACATCGCGACCCTGCTGACCGCGCTGTTCCTCAAGCACTTCCCGGCGCTGGTCGATGCCGGCCACGTGTTCGTGGCGATGCCGCCGCTGTTCCGTGTCGACGTGGGCAAGCAGGTGTTCTACGCCCTGGACGAGGAAGAGAAGCGCACGATGCTGGACAAGATCGAGCGCGAGAAGATCAAGGGCCAGATCAGCGTGACCCGCTTCAAGGGCCTGGGTGAAATGAACCCGCAGCAGCTGCGCGAGTCCACCATCCATCCCGATACCCGCCGCCTGGTACAGCTGACCATCGATGACGGCGAGCAGACCCATTCGCTGATGGACATGCTGCTGGCCAAGAAGCGCGCCAGCGACCGCAAGGGCTGGCTGGAGAAGAAGGGCGATCTGGCCTCGCTGGAAGTCTGATCGACCGGTTGTGACACTGGAAAAACCCGCCTTCCGGCGGGTTTTTTCCTGGGCGACGCCGCGCACTAGCGGTGATAATCGGGGCAACCTGCATCAGGACGTCCCGCATGTACGATATCCAGTCTGCGCTGACCACCGATCACGACCGCATCACCGTCGTCTGGGAAGCCTCGGTACGCGCTACGCACGGCTTCCTGCCGGAGGCGGCGATCCACGCACTGCGTCCGCTCATCCGCGAGCAGTACCTGCCGGCCGTGACGTTGCGCGTATGCAAGGATGCCGATGGCGTCATTCAGGGCTTCGTCGGCGTCGCCGATGATCGGATCGAAATGCTGTTCATCGAACCGCGCGCGAGGGGCACCGGAATCGGCAAGGCATTGCTGCGCCATGCCATCGAGGTACTCGGTGCCGATGCGCTGGACGTCAACGAACAAAATCACCAGGCGGTCGGCTTTTATCAACACCAAGGGTTCGTGGTGACCGGTCGCTCAGCGCTGGACGGACAGGGCCAGCCCTACCCACTGCTGCACATGCGCCTGGCCCCTCACTGACCCATCATCGCGGCAGCGCACTACATCCCCGGAGTTCAGTCATGCCGTTCGATCCCACCCTGCAACTGGAGAGCGCGCGCCTGGTGCTGACCCCGATCGGCGCGACGGACGCGCAGGCGATGTTCGCAATCCAGTCCGACCGTGCCGGCATGCGCTACTGGAACCATCCGGCGTGGACCGACCTCAAGCAGGCCTATGTGCAGATCCTCGACGATCTGGCCGCGCTCGATGCGGGCACGCAGTTGAAGCTGGCGATCCGGGAGCGTGTGGACGGGCCGCTGCTGGGGATCGTGGTGGTGTTCGCGATCGACGAGACGTCCCGGCGTGCGGAGATCGGGTATCACCTGGCGCCGTCGGCGCAGGGCAAGGGCTACATGCACGAGGCGCTGTCACGGTTCGTGGCCTATCTGTTCGATGTGCTGCGCCTGCGTCGCCTGGAAGCGGAGATTGATCCGCGCAACGTGCCCTCGGCGAAGGTCCTGGCGCGGCTCGGCTTCCAGCGCGAGGGACTGCTGCGGGAGCGCTGGCGGGTCGCCGGCGAAGTATCGGATTCGGCGGCGTATGGGTTGCTGGCACGGGAGTGGCAGAGGCCAGGCAGCGCAGTGTCGGGGTGACCGTCGCACGAAACACCCCCGGCCATTCCGGCCACTGCATCCGCGGTGCCCCACGAAAAAGCCCGCCTTCCGGCGGGCTTTTCGATGTTCAAGCGCGTGGACCGATCAGGCCCAGCCGAACAGTTCGAACAGACGCAGGATCAGGTACGCACAGCCGCCGGCGGCCGGGATCGTCAGGATCCACGCCCACACGATGCGCTCGATCACGCCGAAGCGCAGCGAACGCGGGTTCTTGGCGAAGCCCACGCCCATGATCGCGGTGGAGATGCTGTGGGTGGTCGAGACCGGCATGCCGAAGTGCGCCGCCACGGTCAGGATCGTGGCCGAGCTCGTTTCCGCGGCGAAGCCGTGGATCGGGTGCAGCTTGACCATCTTGTGGCCCAGGGTCTTGATGATCTTCCAGCCGCCCGAGGCAGTACCGGCGGCCATCACCACGGCGCAGGTCAGCACGATCCACATCGCGATGCCGTCACCGGCGGTTGCATCCGGGTGCATGAACGCCAGCCAGGACGGCAGGTCGTTCAGCGCACCGGTTGCCTCGGCGCCGATCAGGGTCATGGCGATGATGCCCATGGTCTTCTGCGCATCGTTGTGGCCGTGGGCGAAGCCCATGTAGGCCGCCGACACGATCTGCGCCTTGCCGAAGAACGCATTGACGATGCGCGGCCGGGCCAGACGGCCCAGGAAGCCACCGATCTTCGCCATGCCGGCGATCATGCCCCACAGCAGCAGCATCACCGCGATGCCGAGCAGGAAGCCGGCGATCGGCGAGGTGATCATCGGCAGGAACACCTTCCACAGCAGGCCCTTGTTCTGGGCCCAGGTGCCGATGCGCTCGGACCAGATCAGGGCATCCCAGTTGTTGTGGGCAGCGGCCAGGCCGGCGCCGCACAGGCCGCCGATCAGGGCGTGCGAGGACGAGGACGGCAGCCCCTTCCACCACGTGATCAGGTTCCAGATGATGCCGCCCAGCAGCGCGCACAGGATCACCTGCGGGGTCACATCGACCACGTTGGTGTTGAGCAGGCCCGAAGCGATGGTCAGCGCGACGGCGGTGCCGGTCAGCGCGCCGATCAAGTTCATGAACGCGGCGAGCATCACCGCCCAGCCGGGCGAGAGCACTTTGGTCGCCACCACGGTGGCGATGGAGTTGGCGGTGTCGTGGAAGCCGTTGATGAACTCGAAAACGAGCGCGGCCAGGATCACCACCAGGACAAGGGTCAGCATGCTGTGGCGTCCGTCAGCTGTTCTTCAAGACGATCTGGTACGCCACCACGCCGGCCTCGCGGCAACGATCGATGGCCTTTTCCAGGATCTCGAAGAATTCCTTGAGCAGGAACATCTGCAGGCTGTCCAGGCGGCCGGAGTAGATGTCGCGGTACAGCTCGAGCATCAGGCGGTCGGCTTCGTTTTCCAGCGAACGCAGCTTCTCGTTGAGCGCGGTCATCCGGTCAAGGTTCATATGGCGCAGGTCGTTGACCATCTCCACCACCACGCTGGCAGCCTGTTCCAGCATCGCCGCGCGCGGCGCGAAATCGATGTGTTCCAGATGCTGGGTGGCCAGCGAATAGCGATCGGCGAACTTCTCGATCTGCTTGGGAATCTTGTACAGCGCCGAGCCCAGCGCTTCGATGTCTTCGCGCTCGATCGGGGTCATGAAGCTGTCAACCAGCGCCTGGCTGATCTTGTCCGAAGCCGCGCGCTCGCGCAGGCGGGCCAGCTTGAAGGCGTCCAGCGCCGGCTGGCGGTCCGCTTCGCGCAGCATGGAGTGCAGCGCCTTGGAACTGTCCTGGGCGGCCTGGGCAGCCTCGTCCAGCAGGGTATAGAACTGTTTGCCGGAGCCAAAAATGGTCTGCAGAGAGAACATTGAGAAACCTATTCGCCGTCGAGGAAGGACGGCACCGGGCGGAATTATGACGGTTTGATGTCTGTTCCGGGTACTCCCCCCCTTCTTCACACTGGGACGGCCCCGTCTGAACGACTCTGTTTGCACCCCTGCCCCGGCCTTTTGTTAAGATGCGCGGGCACCTTCGGGTGCACTCTATGGACGACGACCCTTACCCCCCGCCGCACCGCCGCGCTTACGCGCCCTCCGGTAGCCGACATCGCTTGAACACGCCCTCCCTGCCACCAACCGGGGGAGCCGCCCGTGTTTGAACTGATTATTGTCCTCGCCCTGATCCTGCTGAACGGTTTCTTCGCCATGTCCGAGATGTCGGTCATGACCTCGCGCAAGAGCCGGCTGAAGCAGATGGCAGGTTCCAGCAAGCGCGCCGAGCGCGCCCTGGCGCTCTCCGAGAAGCCCGAGAACTTCCTGTCCACGGTCCAGATCGGGATCACCCTGATCGGCATCCTGACCGGCCTGTTCGGTGGCGAGGCGATCGGCCTGACCATCGCCGAGTGGCTGCAGGGCATGTTCCCGGCGTTCGCGTATTCCGGCGTGGTCGGCAAGACCCTGGCCGTGGCCCTGATCACCTTCCTGACGCTGATCTTCGGCGAACTGGTGCCCAAGCGGCTGGCCCTGACCCGTTCGGAGGACATCGCCGGCCTGGTGGCGCTGCCCATGAGCTGGCTGGCGAAGATCGCCGCGCCCGGCGTCTGGCTGCTGTCCCACTCGACCCGGCTGGTGTTGCGCGTGCTGGGCCTGGGCAAGGACGAATCGGCCTCGGTGACGGAAGAAGAAATCCGCATGCTGGTGGCCGAAAGCCACGAGGCCGGCGTGATCGACGCCCATGAGCGCGACATGATGAACCGCGTCATGCGCCTGGGCGACCGCACCGCCGACAGCCTGATGACCCCGCGCAACCGGATCGCCTGGCTGGATACGCTGGCCGAGCCGGAAAAGAACATCGCGACCATGCGCGAGAACGAATTCTCGCGTTATCCGGTGTTCCGCGGCAACGATCAGGACATCGTCGGTGTGCTGGAGGTCAAGAGCCTGGTGACGCGCCTGGTGCGCGATGACCATTCGCTGTTCCAGAACCTGCGCGAGCCGCTGTACGTCTCGGAGTCCACCCATGCGATGAAGCTGCTGGAGATCTTCCGCGAGGAACAGCAGTCGATGGCGCTGGTGGTGGACGAGTACGGCGAGATCCAGGGCCTGGTGACCATCAGCGACCTGATGGGCGCGGTGGTCGGCCGCCTGCAGTCGGTGGAGAACGTGGACGAGGACGCCCTGGTGGTGACCCGTGAGGACGGCTCCTACCTGGTCGATGGCTCGCTCTCGATCGAAGACCTGCGCGAACTGATGGGCAACGCCGAGCTGCCCGATGCCGATGATGGCGACTACTACACGCTGGCCGGCATGTGCATCCACTATTTCGGCCGCATCCCGCATGCGGGCGAGTACTTCGATTGGGCCGGCTGGCGCATCGAGATCGTCGATCTCGACGGTGCCCGTGTCGACAAGCTGCTGCTGCGCACCCTGAGCGAAGACGAAACCGATGACATCACCGGCTGAGCCGACGCCGCCGGATCCGACGCGGCCCCAGTACCGCAACGAGGGTATCCGTACCCTGCTGGCGATGTTCGACCACGGTGACCCGGAGCAACGGCTGCTGCTGGGCCAGATCCTGCAGGATCTGCAGCAGAGCGCGTTCGGTGTGTTCCTGTTCGTGGCGATCCTGCCGGCCTTCATCCCGATCCCCGGGCTGGGCGGTGCGGTCAGTGGACCGCTGGTGGTGCTGATCGGCGCGCAAATGCTGTGCGGCATGCGCCGCCCCTGGCTGCCCGGCTTCATCCGCAACCGCGGACCCAAGCGGGGCACCATGCATCGGTTCCTGGAGCGCATCGACCGTCCGCTGCGGCGGCTGGACCGCCTGCTCAAGCCGCGGATGCCCGGGCTGCTGGTACCGCTGCCCGCGCATGCCTTCAGTGGCCTGTTGCTGATCCTGATCGGGGTGCTGCTGTCGCTGCCGATCCCGCTCACCAATTATCTGTTCGGCTTCCAGCTGCTGCTGTTCGCGTTGGCACTGCTGGAACGCGATGGCGTGCTGATGCTGCTCAACTGGATCGGCGCGGTGGCCGCCGTGTTGTTCTTCGGCTTCAGTTCGGGGCAGCTGGTGGGCTATACGGTGGATCTGTTCCAGCGCTGGTTCTGAAGTACCGACCAACGGTCGGTACCTACCGAATTACCGACCAACGGTCGGTACCTACCGAAGTATCGACCAACGGTCGGTACCTACCGAAGTACCGACCAACGGTCGGTACCTACCGAAGTACCGACCAGCGGTCGGTACCTACCGAATTACCGAGTCGGCACCTACGCGCCGGGCTTGAGATCCACCGTGCCGGTGTCGGACATCGCGCCCGGATCATCGGTCACCGCCGACAGCACGAAGTACAGTGCCTTGCCGAGCAGGCCGCCGGGGCCATCCCAGTATTCGGCCGATTCGGCGCTGACGTGGATCAGACGCAGGTTCGGGTCGTCCTTGCCGCCGGGGAAGAAGATCTTCATCGCCGGCGACCAGAGTTCGTCGATCTTGGCGCGGTCATTGACCACCCGCGCGGTACCCGAGACCGAGACGTAGGTATTGCCCGACGGCGATGCGTAGGCCACGTTGACGCGCGGGTTGGCGGTGATTTCCGCGATCTTCGGGCTGTCGGCGCCGGTGGCGAACCACAGGTCGCCATCGAACTCGACTTCCTGCGTGCCCAGCGGACGACTGAACAAGCGTCCGTCCGCACCGACCGTGGTGAACATCGCGATGTCCACGCCGCGGATCAGTTCGGCCAGTTGTTTGATGTGCTGCTGACGATCGTGCTCGGCCATGGGGTGGCTCCTGTAAGGGGAGCCACCATCACAGCCGATCGGCGGCTACGGCGACGTGAACCGCACGGTCACGCCTTCTTCGCGCGCCACGCCGGTCTCAGACCTGCAGTCCGCGCCACGCCTGCATCGCCAGCCCGAACGAGCGCTTGCGCGCGGCGTGGTCGTAGATGTTGGCGGTGACCAGCACTTCATCCGGCTTGTGTCGCGCGACGAACGCGGCGAGGCCTTCCTGCACCTGCTGCACGTCACCGACCACCGCACAGGCCAGCGCGTTCTGCACGCCGGCCTTTTCGTGCGGCTGCCAGAACGCTTCGATGTCGTCGATCGGCGGCGGGATCAGACCCGGCAGGCCACGGCGAAGATTGACGAAGCTCTGCTGCTGGGTGGTGAACAAGCGCTTGGCCTCGGCTTCGGAATCGCTGGCGACCACGTTCAAGCCCAGCACCGCGTACGGCGCCTGCAGATACTGCGAGGCACGGAATTCGCGGCGGTAGACCGCCAGCGCTTCATCCATCGCGTCCGGGGCGAAGTGCGAGGCGAAGGCGAACGGCAGACCCATCGCCGCCGACAGCCGCGCACTGAACAGACTGGAGCCCAGCAGCCACACCGGCACCGGGATGCCCGCACCGGGCACGGCGCGCACGGCCTGGCCCTTCTGGGCCGGCTCGAAGTAATGCAGCAGCTCGCGTACGTCCTGCGGGAACTGGTCGGCGCTGTCGAAGTAGCGGCGCAGTGCGCGGGCGGTCGGCTGGTCGGTGCCGGGCGCGCGGCCCAGGCCGAGGTCGATGCGGTCCGGGTACAGCGAGGCCAGCGTGCCGAACTGCTCGGCCACCTGCAGCGGCGAGTGATTGGGCAGCATGATGCCGCCGGCACCGACGCGGATGCGCTTCGTGCCCCCGGCCACATGACCGATCAGCACCGCGGTGGCGGCGCTGGCGATGCCGGGCATGTTGTGGTGCTCGGCCAGCCAATAGCGGTGGAAGCCCCACCCTTCGGCGTGCTGGGCCAGGTCCAGCATGTTGGCGAAGGCCTGCGTGGTGTCGCTGCCTTCGCAGACCGGCGCCAGATCAAGAATCGACAGCTGCATCATGAATGCTCGTTCCAACCAGGAGATATCCCACTGAGATGGGGCTGGCCGGCCGGTTTGCCACCGCCCACAAGGCGCAGGTGGCAAGACGCTGATTTCCGTCTCGCGACGATTCAGGACAATCGAGGCCGTGAAGGCGGCTCAGGCGGTGCCGGCGTCCTGATCGACCAGTGGCTGCAGGGCCGCATCCAGCGCCACGCGCTCGTCGAAGACGAAGCAGCGGCCGTCATAGCCCTCACCGCCCACGGCCTCGAAATAGCCCAGGATGCCGCCGTCCAGCTGCAGGACGTTGTCCATGCCGTCGTTGCGCATCCACAGCGCCGCCTTCTCGCAGCGGATGCCGCCGGTGCAGAAGCTGACCACGGTGCTGTCCTTGAGCGCTTCGCGGTGTGGGGCCAGGGCCTCGGGCAGATCGGTGAACTTGGTGATCGGCAGCACCAGCGCGTCCTGGAAGGTGCCGTACTCGATCTCCTGGGTGTTGCGGGTGTCCAGCATCACCACCGGCTTGCCGGCGTCATCGTGCCCCTGGCGCAGCCAGCGCTGCACCGTGGCCGGATCGATCGAGGGCGCGCGCGGGTAGGCCAGCGGCTGGCCGTCGTCGATGCGGAAACTGATGATCTCCGGCTTGACCTTGGCCTTGAGCCGGGCGAACGGCTGCATCTGGCTGTAGCTGGTCTTCACGCGCAGCCCGGCAAACCGCGCATCGGCGCGCAGGGCGGCGTAGAAGCCGTCGATCTGCGGCTCGGCACCGGCAAGGAACAGATTGATGCCCTCGCCCGCCACCAGGATCGTGCCGCGCAGCTGCGCGGCGGTCGCCCGCTCCAGCAGGGTCGCGCACAGCGCGTCCGGGTCGGCGACGGGGGTGAAGTGGTAAGCGGCGGTATTGGCGATCATCCCACCATTTTAGCCGCTGGGCAGGCGCTACGCCTGAGCGGCCCTGGAATCAGCCGCGCAGCAGCACGAACGGCAGCAGCACCAGCGCGGTCGCGACGGCCATGCCGAGCAGCACCGCCACCACGAACACCGGGCGGCGGCGGATCAGGCTGCCGAAGGTCTCGGCCGTCCCCTCACGCAGCGCGGCCTCACGCTCGCCACGCACGCGCTCGCCGCGTGCCTGCTGGTACTCGCCCATCAGCGCCTTGGCCCGAGGGTGATCGGCGTCATCGCGGACCCAGATCCCGCCAAAGGAGATCCCCCAGGGGCTGGGCTCGGTGCGGTAGTGGGCGATGCCCGCCTTGTCCAGCAGGGCGGTGACATCCTGGATTTCATCGTCCGCGACATTGCGCAGGTTGAGCAGCAGTTTCGACATGTGCCCATGATAGCGCCCGGCGATGCGCTACCCTTGCGTCCCCGTTTTTTGGATCCGGAGCCCGCCCATGCGCCGTCTGCCGCGTTACCTGCTCGCCCCCCTGATGTTGTCGCTGCTGGCCGCCTGCACCCCGCCCGGCCCGCCGCCCGGCGGCAGCATCGCGCAGTTCGAGAAGATCGATACCCAGCCGGGCACCGGCGCCGAGGCCACACCCGGCAGCAAGGTGACCGTGCACTACACGGGCTGGATCTACGACGAGCGCACCGCCGACAAGCACGGCGCCAAGTTCGACAGCTCGGTCGACCGCGGCGAGCCCTTCACCTTCAATCTCGGCCAGGGCCAGGTCATCAAGGGCTGGGACGAAGGCTTTGCCGGCATGAAGGTGGGTGGCAAGCGCACGCTGATGATTCCGGCCGAGTACGGCTACGGCACGCGTGGCGCCGGCCCGATCGCACCGAATTCCTCGCTGGTGTTCGATGTCGAACTGCTCGACGTCAAGCCGCGTTGATCCTGCCTGCATGAGCATTGCCGTGAACACCCCACGCCGGGTCGCGATCATCGGCGGCGGCCCCGCCGGCCTGATGGCGGCGGAAACCGTGCGCGCTGCCGGCCACACCGTCGATCTGTACGAAGCCAAGGGCTCGCCCGGGCGCAAGTTCCTGATCGCCGGCAAAGGCGGCCTCAATCTGACCCACTCCGATGCGCGTGAGGTGTTCATCTCGCGCTACCGCGAGCGCGCGGACGCGGTGGGCGGCTGGCTGGCCGATTTCGATGGCGAGGCGCTGCGTGCCTGGGCGCTGGCATTCGGCGTGGAGACCTATGTGGGCAGTTCGGGACGTGTGTTCCCGGTCGACCGCAAGGCCGCCCCGCTGCTGCGCGGCTGGGTGCGCCGGCTGAAGGAACAGGGGGTGCGCTTCCACGTGCAGCACCGCTGGACTGGCTGGGATGACGCAGGCGCGCTGCGCCTGGAAACCCCAGAGGGCGCGACCACGATCACGGCCGATGCGGTGGTGTTCGCGCTCGGCGGTGGCAGCTGGCCGGAGCTCGGCTCGGACGGTGCGTGGGTGGCGCCGATGACCGCCAGCGGCATCGACATCGCCCCGCTGAAGCCGGCCAACTGTGGCTTCGACATCGGCTGGACGCCCTACTTCAGCGAGCGCCAGGCGGGTGCCCCGCTCAAGCCGGTGGTGGCGCACTGGACCGACCTGCAGGGTGAGCCGCGCTCGCTGCAGGGTGAATGCGTGATCACCGCGACCGGCATCGAAGGCAGCCTGATCTACGCGCTGTCGGCCGATCTGCGCGACAGCCTGGCCCGCGACGGCCAGGTGACCCTGCAGCTGGACCTGCTGCCGGGCCAGACCGAAGCGCAGGTCGCGGAAAAACTGCGCAAGCCGCGCCAGGGCCGCAGTTTCGGCGAGGTCCTGCGCCGCCAGCTGGGTCTGGGCGGGGTCAAATCCGCGCTGCTGTTCGAGGTACTGGGTCGCGAGGCCGGGCAACTGCCGCTGGACCAGATCGCGCATGCGCTGAAGCGGCTGCCATTGGCTCTGCAGCGAGCCCGTCCTATCGATGAAGTGATCAGCACCGCCGGCGGCGTGCGCCTGGAAGCACTGGATACGCAGCTGATGCTGCGCGGGCGCCCGGGCATCTTCTGTGCCGGCGAGATGCTGGACTGGGAAGCGCCGACCGGCGGCTATCTGCTGACGGCCTGCTATGCCAGCGGGCTGCGCGCCGGGCGTGGCGTGGTGGCGTGGTTGGCGCAGGCGTGAATCACGCGGTGCCGGCCAGCGGCCGGCACTACCGAGGTAGTGCGCACCGTGGCGTGCCGGACCGCCTGTCAGGACATGCAATCGGTAGTGCCGGCCGCTGGCCGGCATCACTGCGTGCGCTGCATCCGCACCGAAGCGAGCGCTACCCCGCTGGGGTGTGGGTAGCTTTCCTCGCGCAACGCTTCAAAGCCACAGCGACGATAGAACGCGACCGCATTGAGCGAGGCTGAGAGCACCAACGGCCGCGCCGGATCCGACCGTGCTTGCATCGCCTGCATCAAGGTCAGGCCGATGCCACGGCCGCCGCAGTCGGGATCGACGAACAACGCATCGATTTCGTTGCCGGCCAGATCGATCACGCCATAGCCCAACAGCGCGCCGTCGGCATCTTCGGCAATCACGCAGCCACCGGCGGCGAGCAGCGCGCGGTAGTGGTCCGGTGGCGGTGAGGCCGACCACGGGGCGATCACCTCCGGCGGATAGGCCGCACTGCACAGTTCACGTACGCACCGCGTGCGCAGCAGCCACAGTCTGTCCGCCTCCTCGGCACGGCCAACGCGCAAGCGCAGGTCACGCGCATCGGTCATCGCGATTTGCTTGTCCGCAGCGCCTGGATGCGCGCCGGCGGCTGGAACGAATCACTGCGCGCATCGGCCCAGTAGTCGTGGAAGACCGCATGGTCCGGCACTTTGCGCAGCAGCTCACCCGGGGCCAGATAGCGGTACAGCGAAGCCAGTGAGCGGATTTCCACCGGCGAGACGCGGCGCAGGATGTGCTCCGGGCCCAACTCGGAAGGATCGTTCAAGCCGGCCGCGCACAACAGGTCGCGCAGCGCGCGCAGGGTGTTCTCATGGTAGTTGTGAACGCGCGTGGCCTTGTCAGCGGCGTCCAGGTGACGCCAGCGATGCGGGTTCTGCGTGGCGATGCCGGTGGGGCATTTATCGCTGTGGCAGCTCAGCGACTGGATGCAGCCCAGCGCGAACATGAAGCCACGCCCGGCATTGCACCAGTCCGCGCCCAGCGCGATGGTGCGTGCGATCTCGAAGGCACTGGTGACCTTGCCCGCCGCACCGACGCGGATGCGATCGCGCAGGTCCAGGCCGACCAGCGTGTTGTGCACCAGCAACAGCGCCTCGTGCATCGGCACACCCACGTGATCGATGAACTCGGCCGGCGCCGCACCGGTACCTCCCTCGGCGCCATCGACCACGATGAAATCCGGCAGCAGCCCGGTTTCCTGCATCGCCTTGGCGATACCGAACCACTCCCAGGGGTGGCCGATGGCCAGCTTGAACCCGACCGGCTTGCCGCCGGACAACTCGCGCAGCCGCGCAACGAACTGCAGCAGTTCCACCGGCGTATTGAACGCGCTGTGCCTGGAGGGCGATACGCAATCCACGCCCATCGGCACGCCACGGGTGATCGAAATCTCCTCGCTCACCTTGGCCGCCGGCAGCACGCCGCCGTGGCCGGGCTTGGCGCCCTGCGACAGCTTGATCTCGATCATCTTGACCTGATCATGGGTGGCGTTGGCGACGAATTTCTCTTCGCTGAAACCACCGGCATCGTCACGGCATCCGAAGTAGCCCGAGCCGATTTCCCAGACCAGGTCGCCGCCCATTTCGCGGTGATAGGGCGAAATCGACCCTTCGCCGGTGTCGTGATAGAAGCTGCCACGGCGCGCGCCTTCGTTGAGGGCGCGGATCGCGTTCGCCGACAACGAACCGAAGCTCATCGCGGAGATGTTGAACACACTGGCCGAATACGGCTTGGCGCAGTTCGGGCCGATCTGGATGCGGAAATCGTGGTGGCCGATCTCGGTCGGCGCCAGCGAATGGTTGATCCACTCGTAGTCCACCGCATAGGTGCTGCGCAGCGTACCGAACGGCACCACGTCCATTTCATTCTTGGAGCGCTGGTAGATCAGCGCGCGCTGCTGGCGCGAGAACGGCACATCCTCCAGATCGCTCTGCACGAAGTACTGGCGGATCTCCGGCCCGATCGATTCCAGCCCGTAGCGGAAGTGGGCCATCACCGGATAGTTGCGCCGCAGCGTGCTGCGCTTCTGCAGCAGATCCCAGGTGCCCAGCACCACCAGCAACGCCGTCACGCCGACGCCCCAGTACCAGGCGGGCCAGATCGTGGCCAACCACAGGCAGACCGGGAACAACCCGATGGCGAGCAGGTACGCGAGATAGCGATGCATGGCTTTCCTCAATCAATAGCTGCCCCCGAGTCTACAGGCGGTCGTCCACCACTTCCCGGGGCCACACGGATTTGACGTCGTACACCACACCGCCCGGCGTGAGCAGCGCGCGCACCTGCGCGGCGTCGAAGGCACGGAAACGATCATGCGCCACCGCCAGTACGACGGCGTCATAGCCGGCCGCATCCGGGGCCTCGACCCAGCGCACGCCCGCATCGGCCAGTGCGGCCGGCCCCACCCACGGGTCCTGCACGTCCACCCGGGCGCCACTGACCTGCAGGCGCTGCGCCAGTTCCAACGCGCGGCTGTTGCGCAGGTCCGGGCAGTTCTCCTTGAAGGTCACGCCCAGTACCAGCACGCGTGCCTGCGCGACATCGATGCTGCGCGATGCCAGCAGTGCCAGCACGCGTTGTGCGACATGCTCGCCGACCCGGTTGTTGACCTGTCGCGCGGTGTGGATCAGGTCCGGGTGATACCCCACGCTCTCGGACTTGTGCAGCAGGTAGTACGGGTCCACGCCGATGCAGTGGCCGCCGACCAGGCCGGGGCGGAACGGGAGGAAGTTCCACTTGCTGCCGGCCGCATCCAGCACGTCCTGGGTATCGATGCCGAGCCGATCGAAGATCAACGCCAGCTCGTTGACCAACGCAATGTTGACGTCGCGCTGGATGTTCTCGATCACCTTGGCCGCTTCGGCCACGCGGATCGAGGGCGCCGGCCAGGTGCCGGCCGTAATGATGCGCTTGTACAAGGCATCGACCACGGCGGCGACTTCCGGCGTCGAGCCGGAGGTGATCTTGCGGATGTCCGGCAACCGTCGTTCGCGGTCACCCGGATTGATCCGCTCCGGGCTGTAACCGCAATAGAAATCGACGTTGAAGCGCAGCCCCGATCCGGCCTCCAGCAGCGGCACGCAGACTTCTTCTGTCGTGCCCGGGTAGACGGTGGATTCGTAGATCACGATGTCGCCCGGCGTGAGCAGGCCGGCGATCAGGGTGCTGGCACTGCGCAGCGGCCCGAGATCGGGCTGCTCATGCGCATCGATCGGGGTGGGCACGGTCACGATGTAGACGTTGCACCCGGCCAGCTCTGAAGGATCGGCGGTGTAGCGGGCATGCAACGCAGCAGCCAGTTCATCCGCGTCCAGTTCCAGGGTGTGATCCATGCCACGCTGCAGCTCGGCGACCCGCGCCTGATCGATGTCGTAGCCCACCGTGGCCTGGTGCCGGCCAAAGGTCACGGTCAACGGCAGCCCAACGTAGCCGAGCCCGATGACCCCGATGCGCGCGGACACCGCGGCGGAAATGGCGTGCGTCATCGAGCGGCTCCGCACCGCGGAACCGGGCCAGCCATCAGGCGGGGCATCATCAGGGAATACGTCATGCGATACGGAGCCGGGAGACAGGTGGTGCAAGACTAACGCGCCCGACCCTGCCCCACAAAGAACAAAGCCGCCGCCCGCGGAGAGTACGGACGACGGCCAAAGGAATAATGGTCCAGCTGCGGTTACTACCCTTTCAGACAGCCTCCAAGGGCAAACCCCGCAAGACTGGTCACAGCTGGTAGAAAGAGGATAGGCGTGCAACCGTGATCATTGTGTTACGGACAAGGTTGTTTTGCGTTACGACCCCAATGTCACTGCTGCCGGTTCCAACTCGCCGGACACACCGGTCCATGCCTCCAGCAGACGACCAAAACCTGCGGGCATATCGTCTGGCTCGGAACACCGCTGTTGGAACCCCTGCCAGGGCGCCTCGACGATACGCGCAAGCGCATCCGGTTCGACCGCTGCCGATGCCATCGTCCAGCAGGGGAAATAACGTTTCTCCACGAACCCTCGCGCGAGTTCGCGCAGATTCGTATGGATGCGCGCGTTGAACACGCGCTGGAACACCGAGTCGACACCGTCCTCCGGTCCCTCGAAGTACTGCAGGAAACACCGGCCGTCGAACATCAGCACGCCGGTCACGCCTGCCACTTTGTTGAACCCCATTGCTGCTCGCAGGATCTGATCGATATCAGACGTTTCGATTCCATCGATAGCGTCGCTGACATAAGCGACCGCATGCAGCGGCATGAAGGATTTCCGGAATGAACTGAAGCTGACTATGCCATGAAGTTTTCGCACTGGGTAGACACCGAATGTGCTCACGGTCTCGTTACGAATCGCCCGTTAGTCACGCCTTATTCCGGTGCCTGAACCTCATAGCCCCGGGCACGCAGTTGATCGGCATAGCCACCGGGCACCAGCAGCGAGGTGACCGGGACGGTCGCAAAGGTGACCGCATTGCGCGCCAACGCCTCGCCGGCCAGGGTCATCCATTTGCGCTGCGCCTGCGCATCGACATCGGTCAAGCCACGCCGCCGCCCGAAATCGCTGTTGGCCACGGCATCCACGCAGGCCAGGTACTGCCCCTTCACCGCCAGCCGCTCCAGCGCCTCGATATCACCGACCGACCAGGCGTTGGCGCGCTCGGCCAGCAGCGGCAGGCCGTGTTCGACCACATCCAGGGTACGGCGGAAGCACTCGACATCCTGCAAGGCGGTGCCACGCACTTCCTTCAACGCCTGCCGCGGGTCGGCGATCTTGATCGTGACCTGGGTCGGGACCGGCGTGAGACCGTGCGCCTTGCTGGCCTTCTGCACGATCCTGGACACCGGTGAGGAACGGCCGAGGCCGACATCCTTCAGTGCGGCGGCATACAGCTGGGTCGCGGCCACCAAGGGCCGGTCTTTCTCGATGCCTCCGTCGCGGCCGATGTGGCGCTGCTTGAGCACTTCCCAGCGCGCGTAGAGATCGGGCGGCAACACCTCGCGCAAGGTGCGTCCGTCGGGATCACGGGCAGCCTTCATCGCCGAGGGCACCAGGGTCAGCCCGCGGAAAAAGCCCACGTCGGCATCCAGTGTCCAGCCCGGCGAGCCGAGCACTTCCTGCGCGCTGGCGATCACCGCCTGCACCTCGTCGGCACGCCACGTCAGCTTGGCTGGCAGCGGCGAAACCGTCCCGAGAATCCACAGTGTGTGGCCCTGGGCATTTCGGACCTGCCACATGCCTGGCCCGGGCTGCTCACCCGAGACCACCACCGGGGCGAGATCGATCACCTCGCCTGCGGCCTGCGCCGGCACCTGCGTCTGGGCCTGCGCATGGGCCACGCCGCCGAACAGCAGCGCCACGCCCCACACCAGTGCTTTCCCTGCACGAACTGCGTTTGCCATGTGGCGTGTCCGAGGTGGGTTGCTGCGCAGCGTACGGTGGCACGCGGCCGGCTGCGTAAAGTTTGCGTTGCGCGGGCAACGCGTGAAACTGGCCGTTGGTGCCCGGGGCCGGAATCGAACCGGCATGGGGTTGCCCCCGGCGGATTTTAAGTCCGATGCGTCTACCAGTTTCGCCACCCGGGCAACGGCGCGCATAGGGTGCCTGATCGCGCCCGGTTTTGGAATGCACGCGTCACTGCGGCCCCGCTCAGATCGCGCGGGAATACCGCACGGGCTGGTCCGGCTGCGTCAGATAGCGGTCGAAGCACATCGCCAGCAGCCGCAGCAGTGGGCGCCCGCGCTCGCTCGCACGCACCACGCCCTGCGCGTAATCGGCCAGGCCGTCTGCCTGCAGTGCCGCCAGCGCGCGCAGTCCCTCGGCGAAATACGTCTCGAAGTCCACGCCGTGCCGTGCCGCCACGGCTGCCCCGTCCACTTCTCCCTGGCACATCAACTGGCCGATCACTTCCGCGCGCAGCACATCGTCCTGGTCCAGGGTCAGGCCGCGCCAGACCGGCAACCGCCCTGCATCGACCGCCGCTTCCCAGGCCGGCAGTTCACGCGGGTTCTGGCTGTAGGTCTCGCCGATGTGGCTGATCGCGCTGGCCCCCAGGCCCACCAGATCGGTGTCGGCGTGCGTGGTATAGCCCATGAAGTTGCGGTGCAGTTGCCCCGCCCGTTGTGCCCGTGACAGGTCTTCCTCCGGCAACGCGAAATGATCCATGCCGATGTACTGATAGCCCGCGTCTGAGAGGCGCTGCACCGCCAAGCCCAGCAAGGCCAGCTTCTGCTCGGGGCTGGGCAGATCCGCATCGGCGATCTGGCGCTGCGCGCGGAACAGGTGCGGCAGGTGCGCGTACCCATACACCGCCAGGCGATCCGGTCGCTCGCGCAGCACGGTTTCCAGCGTCTGCGCGAAACCGGGGAGTGTCTGCTTCGGCAGGCCGTAGATCAGATCGACATTGACCGAGCGCAAGCCATGCTCGCGGCAGGCACGCAGGATATCCAGTGTGTCCTCCACGCCCTGCTCGCGGTTGATGGCCTTCTGTACATCCGGATCGAAATCCTGCACGCCGAGGCTGGCGCGGTTGAAGCCCAGCTCGGCGAGGACCGCGATATCGGCGCGTGTGACGAAGCGCGGGTCGAGCTCGATGGAGAAATCGCGCGCGGCCGCCGTGCTGAAGTTGAAGCGCTGGCGCAGCCCATCGATCAACTCGCGCATCTGTGCCGGCGCCAGGAAGTTGGGCGTGCCACCGCCGAGGTGCAGCTGGATCACTTCGCGCGCCGGATCGAACTGCGGCGCCATCAGGTCCGCCTCGCTCAGTACGCGGGCGACGTAGCTGATGCCTTTGCTGTGATCGCGGGTAATGACCCGGTTGCAGCCGCAGTAGAAACACGGGCTGCTGCAGTACGGCACATGCACGTACAGCGACAGCGCGCGGCCCCGGCGGTTGCTGTCCACGATGGCCTCGCGCAGGGCCAGCTCACCGTAGCCGTCATGGAAATGCGGGGCGGTGGGATAGGAGGTGTAGCGCGGGCCCGGCCGGTCGTGGCGACGCAGCAGCTCGGGATCGAAGTGCCAGGCGAGCCCGGCGGCGGCAGGCGAGAAGGTATCCATGCCGCCAGCTTGCGCGTGCGCGGGTGCACACGCATTGCGTCAGATCAATTCACGCCCGGGCGGCCCGCCATCGGCAGGCTCGGCCAGCGCAGCATCTGGAAGCGACGCCAGAAGGTATCGGCGATCCGCTCGGCGACATCATCGGCCAGCCGCTGCATCGGTGGATTGCCGCATTCGGCGGTGGTCTGCCGGAACAGGGCCAGCCAGCGGTCGAACAGATCGCGATCCAGCTCATCCATGGCCATGTGCTTGGGCATGGGCGCGCCTTTGAAGCGCCGCGTGCCGCGCAGCATCGCCGACCAGAAATCCACCAGCTGCGCCAGATGCGCATCCCAGTCGTGGATCCGCGCCGTGAACACCGGGCCCAGGCGCGGCTCCTCGCGGACACGCGCGTAGAAATCGTGCACCAGGCGGGTGACGTCCTCTTCGCTGCACAGGTCCAGTGCCGGAAGAGGCAGCACGTTGTCGGTGGGATCGGACATGAACACCCTCGGGCAGCAACGCCCAGCATCGGCGGCAGGGGCTGCCGCTGCCTTGATCAGGATCAATGAAGCCGACGGCGAAGCCTTCTAGTCTGGGAGCTCGACAGGAAGCGCGCACTCGCGGTCCCGGCCCCCGGTCGGCGCGAAGTATAGCCGTGCCCTGCCCCCTCCTCCTGACCGTGGCCGCAATGAACGACCTGCACGACCCGCCCGACGGCAGCCGCCGACGGCTGATCCAGCAATGGGGCGCCATCCTGTGGCCCAGCTTCGTCGCGGCGGGCCTGGCCAGCGTGGTGTTCTTCGCCTTTGTGGACCCGCTGCGCCTGCGCGACATCAGTTTCCCGCAGCACGAGATCAGCCGCGAGCTGGGCTACACGCTGGGGTTCTTCATGTTCTGGGCGGTCACCGCCGCCGCCAGCGCGATCACCTGGTACCTGCTGCGGCCGATGCCCAGCGACGATGACGACCTGCCACTGGGGTGACCATGACAGACCGCCTCACCCTGCATCTGGTCGATCCCTCGCCTCCGTCCCCGGCCCCGGGCCGGCGCGCGCCGCTGCGCTGGCGGCCACTGCTCTCGGTCATCCTGCTGGCCGGCTTCTATCTCCTGCCGTGGCTGCGCTGGGAGGGTCGCCAGGCGCTGTTGTTCGACCTCACCGCGCGCCGCTTCGATCTGTTCGGCTGGACCCTCTGGCCGCACGACGTCGGCATCCTGCTGGGCCTGGCCGCCGTGCTGGCCACCGCGTTGGTACTGCTCACTCACCTGGCCGGCCGGGTGTGGTGCGGCTACGGCTGTCCGCAGACCTTGTGGAGCCGGTTGTTCCGGTGGATGGATCAAGGCACCGCACGCTGGCTGCCGGCCACCGGCGCAGCGCGTGCGGTCAAGCATCTGCTGTGGCTGCTGGTGGCCGCGTGGACGGGCATCACCTTCGTGGGCTTTTTCAGCCCGATCCACGGTCTGGTCGGTACGCCGTGGCCACCGGTCTGGAGTGGCTGGGAAACGTTCTGGATCGTCTTCTATGCGGCAGCCACCTGGGGCAATGCCGGCTTCCTGCGCGAACATGTTTGCCGCGAGCTGTGTCCGTATGCGCGCATCCACGGCATGTTCTGCGACAACGACACGCCGCGCATGCAGTACCACGCACGCCGCGGCGAACCGCGCGGCCCACGCGTGGCTGGGCTGGGCGGTGTCCAGGCGCGGGGACGCGGGCTGCTTGATCCCACCAGCGCCAGCGACTATGCCTTCCGCGCCGCACATGAAGACATCGCTGGCCCGATGCCGCACTTCAGCGCCGATCGCCTCGGCGATTGTCTGGATTGCGGCGCCTGCGCCAACGTGTGCCCGATGGCGCTGGACGTGCGTGCCGGACCGAACGCTGATTGCATCAGTTGTGGCGACTGCCAGGATGCCTGCGATGAACGCATGCGTGCCTGGCAGTTCCCGACCGGGTTGATCCGCTATGCACGTCCATCGGCCATGCAGCACCACCCGACCCGGTGGATTCGTCCGCGCACGCTCGCCGCCGCCGGCACGCTGCTGGCGCTGCTGGCCATCGGTCTTCATCACCTGTAACGGCGCCGCGTTGGCGGTTGTCCCCCGTACCGGTTCCCGGTCCCCCGACCCGGTCTCAGCGCGCGCGCGGGCGTGCGCTGCGCGGCGGCACCAACTGGGCGCGCCGCACGATCCCCAACTGTTCAATGATCAACGCCAGCTCATTGGTGACACGGGTTCGCGCGGTGCCCTGCGCGGGTGGGACCAGACGCTCGAGCACGCGCTGGTAGGTGGACCAGAATTCCGGGCCGCAGCCATGTTTCACGTAGCTGGCTTCCAGCTCGGTTCGCACTCCGTCAGCCAAGTCATGTTCGCCGTATTCCATACGACCTCCGTGGGACTTGCTTGCTTCAGGGACGACAAAACCCCCTCAGGGGCGGATTCACTTCGGGTTCACCTAAAATTTGCACGGTCATCGCATTAAGTCAATTACCCGAAGGGTAAAGGCCACGCCCCTGATGAACCGTTCATACAACGTCCAAACCCGTGCCTGCATCATGCAGGCCGGGTATTGACAGCAATATGTCAGGGCAGCGCTTCGGATACTCCGCGCCTGGCCGCCCCGCCCCGGGAAGCTGCACAGGGGCGCGCCACCTCACTCGGCCGCCGAGCGGCTCTCCTGCATACCCGCGCGCGCGGGCAGGTGCGGCGCAACGAACTGCATCAGACGTTCCATGGCACTGCCTGCCGGCGGTCCGCCCGCGGCGCGATCGGCAAACGCCTCCCATTCTCCGGCAGACAAGATCTCGACCAGGGTCGGCTCCACGCCCAGCCAGCGCATGCTCCAGTAAGGAAAATAGCGCGCAGGCACGCGGGCGTGACCGAGTTTGCGAATGTTCCGATGACTGCGGGCCTGCAGTACGCGCTCGTGTACTGCCGACGCCCCATCATCCGGGCCTTCGAAGTACTGCAGGAAACGACTGCCGTCGCAGAGAAGCACACCGGTGACCCCGGCCAGGCTGTTGAAGCGGATGGCATCTTCGACAAGGGCGTCGAGATGCTCCGCAGACAGCGGGCCTGCAACGTCGCTGACATACGCGATCGCGCAAAGGGGCATGGGTAAACTCCGACGATTTCAAAGCACTATGCTGTCACTTTCAGGTATCTAAATAAAGCCGTTGCCTGAAGCGTTCAGAACACTTTCAAAACGAATGCTCCTTGTCGCGCACGCTTTCGCCGGACAGGCACACGCCGGGTGCCGCGGGACTACCGATGTCCCGCCATCGAGCTTCTTACCGCCTCACTGAACGCATCGAGCAGAAACGGCTTGGCGATCATCGCCATGCCGTTGTCGAGGAATGCCGAGCGTTCCTGTGCTTTCTCTGCGTAGCCGGTCATGAACAGCACCGGCAACGACGGCCGCGATTGCCTCGCGATTTCGGCCAGCTGGCGTCCGTTGAGGCCGGGCAATCCAACGTCGGTGATCAGCAGATCGATCTTCTTCGATGAGCCGAGGATCGGAATGGCGCCATCGGCATCACCCACGACTTCGGCGGTATACCCGAGGTCTTCCAGCACCACGGTGACCAGCATGCGCACCTGCTCGTCATCCTCCACCACCAGGATCGACTGCCCGGCGCCGAGCGACACCGGCTGTGCGCTCGGTGCACCGTCGTCCTCGGCGGCGTCGTGCACCACCGGCATGAACAGCGCTACCGTGGTGCCCTGCCCTGGCGTGGAATCCACCGTGATGTGGCCGCCGGACTGCTGCATGAAGCCGTAGATCATCGACATGCCCAAGCCCGTGCCCTTGCCGATCGGCTTGGTGGTGAAGAACGGCTCGAAGATCCGCTCGACCACCTCCGGTGGCATGCCGGTGCCGGAATCGGAGACCGATACCACGGCGTACTCCCCTGCCGGAATGGTCGGCACTTCGCCCTCGGCCGCAAAGACGTGCGAGGTCCGCAGGATCAACTCACCCCCTTCAGGCATCGCGTCACGTGCATTGATCGCCAGATTCAGCAGCGCGCTTTCGAACTGGTTGCTGTCCAGGTTGGCGCGCAGCGGCGCGTCACTGGTCGCCATCTGGATGCGGATCTTCTCGCCCAGCGTGCTGCGCAGCAGGTGCTGGACCGAGCCCACCAGCGCATTGAGTTCCACGGTCTTCGAATCCAGCGACTGACGTCGCGAAAACGCCAGCAGACGCTGGGTCAAGGCCGCCGCGCGCTGGCTGGAGGCGGTGGCCGCATCCAGGAAGCGCTCCATCCCTTCCATGCGCCCCATGTCCAGGCGCATGCGCATGATGTCCAGCGAGGACAGGATGCCGGTCAGCATGTTGTTGAAGTCGTGCGCGATGCCGCCGGTCAACTGCCCGATCGCATCCATCTTCTGCGACTGGCGCAGGGCCGCTTCGCTGGCCTCGCGCGCGACCATCTGCCGCTCCAGCTCCGCCGTGCGCTCGGCCACCATCGCCTCCAGGTCCGAGGCATGTTGCTGACTCGTTTCCAGGGCCAGCTTGGAGGCAGTGATATCGGTGACGAAGACGTGGAACCCGTCCGGCGCGCCGTCGGCATCGAAGCGCGGCGAATAACGGATCTCACTGTCGCGCCGGCGGCCGTCACTGAACGGCCAGTTGGCCTCGAACACGATGTGCTCGCCCGCCAGCGCACGTTCGATCAACGGGCGGCGGCTGCTCCATACCTCCTGCCCGAATACCTCCGGCACGCGTTTGCCGATCACGGCCGATACCGGACGCTCGAACCAGGCCTCATACGCCTTGTTGGCGAAGCGGTAACACAGGTCGCGGTCGATGAAGGCGATCAGCACCGGCATCGCATCGGCCACCAGGCGCAGCTCTGCTTCGCTGCGCTCCAGTGCGGCACGGCCATCGGCCAGCGCCCGCATCTGATCGCGGACCAGGAACTGCTTGTCGCGCGCCCGCAGCGCACTGCGCACGGAGCTGAGCAGCGAGCTGCTGCCCAGCGGCCGGTCCAGCTCGATGATGTTGATCGACAACTGCAGGCCAGGATCGGCCAAGGGGCGCTTCTGCGAGCGCGGCGAACGCAGCAGAATGAAGGGAATATCCGACCAGGACGGTTGCCTGGCCAAGGGCTCCAGCAACGCGGCGGTGCCCTTGGCGACCGCCTCTTCGGTGACGACCACCGCGCCAACATCATCATCAAGCGCGTCGGCCAGCCGTGGCAGGCTCTCCTGGATCGCGGTCCGCAGCCCGGCGGCATTGAGTACGCCGGCAATGCTCTGCGCATCGCGCCCGAACGGCGCAACGATATGCACCACACCGGAAACGGAGTCACTCTGCACGGGTGTGGCCGAGCAGATGCGCCGTATTGCCCACGAATTCCGGCGTGCCGGTCAGAATGCCCTTGAACTCGTTGAGCGGGGCACTCAGCGAAATCCCCTTGCCGTCGATCTTCAGCTCGCGGATCGTATTCTCGTGCGCACCGCCCCGATTCTTGATCACCGAGATCGCCTTGCGGATGCGCCCCTGCGATTCGAAGAACCGGAACAACACGACCGAATCGGCGATGTAGGAAACGTTGAGGTTGCCGGTCGACATGGTGCCGACCAACCCGTGTTGCGGATTGATCAGGATGGTCGCCACGCCCTTCTGGTTGAGGTAGGACAGCATCTCGTGCAGCTGAAGCATCAACTGCTTTTCCTGGGGCATCGCGGTGACGTAGCCGTTGAGGCTATCGATCACCAGCAGGCGGCAGTGGCGCTCCTCGACCGCACGCTGCATGTTCCAGGCGAACTCGCCCGGTGAGATCTCGGCCGGATCGACCTGGAGGATTTCCAGCAGGCCCGACGCCAGGTGTTTGCTCAGATCGATATCCAGCGACTCGGCGCGGGCGAGCAAGGTGCCGATGCGCTCATCGAATTCGAAGATGCAGCAGTGTTCACCGCGCTCGCAGGCCGCCCAGACGTACTGCAGCGCCACATTCGTCTTGCCGCTGCCAGCCGGGCCGGTCAACAGCGTGCTGGTGCCCCGCAGCGGACCGCCGCCGAGCAGACTGTCGATCTCGCCGACCCCGCTGCTGATGGGCGTACCGTTGAACGCGGCGTGGTGGTCCGAGGCGATCAACCGCGGGAAGACCTCCAGGCCCCCTTCGCGGATGGTCATGTCATGGTAGCCAGCGGTGAAGTTCACTCCGCGCAGTTTCTGGACATGCATCCGGCGGCGCGCCGGGCCGAAATCCAGTGTCAGGCGCTCCAGCGACACCACACCATGGCAGAGGCTGTGCAGCTGACCATCGCGCTCCTCACCGGAGGCCGTCATGTCATCGACCAGCACCACGGTCGCGCTCTTGGGCGCGAAGAACTGCTTGAGCGAGAGGATCTGGCGGCGATAACGCAGCGGATCCTGCGACAGCAATCGCAGCTCGGACAGCGAATCGAACACCACCCGATGCGGCTTGATGCGCTCCACCTCGCCGAGGATCAGCTTGACCGTTTCGTCCAGCTCGACTTCCCAGGAGTGCAGTACCGACTGCATCCGTCCGTCGCCCAGCGCTTCCTCGGCCGAGGCCAGCTCGAACAACTCCAGCCCATCCAGGGACCAGCCGTGCGCATTGGCAACTTCGCGCAGCTCGTCAGCTGTCTCGGAGAGCGTGATGTAGAGGCAGCGCTCGCCCTTGCTCAGCCCATGCAGCAGAAACTGCAGGGACAGCGTGGTCTTGCCGGAGCCTGGGGGTCCTTCCAGCAGGTACAGCCGCCCCTGCGGGAAGCCCCCGCCGAGGATGCTGTCGAGGCCTTCGATACCCGTCGCTACGCGTGCTTTTTGTGTCTGCATAAGGCTGCCAAAGTGGACGGCCGCAGCATACGAAGCGCGTTGTGTAGGCCCTGTCGGCTCTGGCCTCCGAAACTGAATGGAGGCCCACAACGCACAAAGCCCGCTTTCGCGGGCTCTGGGCTACTTTCTATTTGGAGGCCTGGGTCGGAATTGAACCGGCGTACGCGGATTTGCAGTCCGCTGCATGACCACTCTGCCACCAGGCCGGTGACCCTACGATCATCGAAGGCGTGTTGCGTGCCCCGATAAAACAAGACCCCGAGAACGGGGCCTGGTCAGGATTTGGAGCGGGAAACGAGACTCGAACTCGCGACCTCAACCTTGGCAAGGTTGCGCTCTACCAACTGAGCTATTCCCGCAAAATCAAGCGTATATGTTACCGAAACCACTCGAAACACACCAGCTTTTTCACACTTTTTTTCACATCCCGGCCGATGCTTCCGGACCGGATGCCCGCGTGCCACCGCGGAGAAAAACAAGGCCCCGAGGGGGGCCCTGTCGAAATCTGGAGCGGGAAACGAGACTCGAACTCGCGACCTCAACCTTGGCAAGGTTGCGCTCTACCAACTGAGCTATTCCCGCAGACTTTCTGCTTGCCCCGACGGCACCGCACCCTGAGGCGCTGGAGGCTGTCGGCCCCTCGACCTGCGTCGAAGGAGCGCTATTCTGTCGGAATTCCTTCACGTCGTCAACATCCTTTTCGCACCACGTCAGTGCGCTGTTCCGATCTGCCCGGACGCCTCCACAGCGCTGGCGCAGCCCCTCGATCCCAGGAACCCTTCGGCCATGCCACGCCATCTCCGTATCGCCCGCCTCGCCAGGGGCACTGCGATCAGCCTCGTCGCCGTCACCCTCCTGCTGGGTGCAACGACGCACGTCTTCTCCAACGCCTGGCTGATGCTGACCGACAGAAGCAACGTGATCCCGGCCGAGTCCTCGATCCTCTGGTTCGAGCCCTACGTCATCAACCAGGGCGCATCGAACTACTGGCTGTACGGCAAAGACCGCACCAACTACTACCACTTCGCGCATATGGAGCAGGTGCTGTACCTGTACCTGCCGATCAATAACAGCTGCCCCGGGTTTGATCGGGAAAACATCCGCACCTGGTGCAACGTCCGGATCGGGAAGCACCACTGACCCTCGACACGCACAAACGAAAAAAGCGACCCGGAAGGTCGCTTTTTTTCGTTGCATCGCATTGGGACGAATCCCGATGAAATGCGCTATCTGGAGCGGGAAACGAGACTCGAACTCGCGACCTCAACCTTGGCAAGGTTGCGCTCTACCAACTGAGCTATTCCCGCTTGGGAGGCGAAATTCTACAGCCAAATGCCCCCCTGTCAACAGCCCTCACGCATTCTTTTTTGCTTTGGCGTTCTCACGCGCAAGGCGCTCGTCTTCGCGCAGGCTCGGCCACGCGGCGTGCAGGTATTGCAGGCCCGACCACAGTGTCAGGATCGAGGCGATCGCCAGGGTCCAATCGCCGATGTGGAAGACCTGGGTGCCCATCCAGATGTCCTGCATCGGGGTGTGCGGCGCGACCGAGTACAGCAGGCACAGCAGCGCGACCATCTGCGCGGTGGTTTTCACTTTGCCGATCACCGCCACACGCACTTTGGCCCGCTGGCCGATTTCCGCCATCCATTCGCGCAGTGCCGACACGGCGATTTCACGGCCGACGATCACGGCCGCCCAGACCGCCATCCACGCGGTGGGATGGCCCTGCACGATCAGGAACAGCGCCACGGCCACCATCAGCTTGTCCGCGACCGGGTCGAGGAAGGCGCCGAACGCGGACTGCAGGTCGTAGCGGCGGGCGATCCAGCCGTCGAGCCAGTCGGTGAGCGCAGCCAGGCCGAAGATCGCCGCCGAGGCGAAATTGGTCCACTTGTAGGGGAGATAGAACACCAGCACCAGGACGGGGATCATCACGATCCGCAGCAGGGTCAGCCAGGTGGGGAGGGTCAACTTCATTGCGTCTCTCTACTCGCCCGCCGCGTCGGGCGTGGGCAGTCCATGAAGGTTAGCGTAGATACGCGCAGCGAGGGCGTCATTGATGCCGTCCACTTTCGCGATTTCCGCTTCGCCGGCGGCTTTCAGGCCGACCAGGCCGCCGAAATGTTTGAGCAGGCTGGCGCGCCGGCGCGGGCCGATGCCAGGAATATCCTCGAGTTTGCTGGTCATCCGGGCCTTCTGGCGGCGCCCACGGTGGCCGGTGATGGCGAAGCGGTGGGCTTCGTCACGCACCTGCTGGATGAACTGCAGCGCCGGTGAGGCCGCGCCCGGGCGTAGTTCGCGGCCATCCGGCATGACCAGGGCTTCATGCCCTGCCCTGCGCTCCACACCCTTGGCCACGCCGACCAGCATCACCCCTTCCACGCCCAGATCGGCCAGCGCGGACTGCGCCTGGGCCAACTGGCCGGCACCGCCGTCGATCAGCAACAGATCGGGCAGCACCGCATCTTCCTCCACCGCCCGACGGAAGCGCCGCTCGATCGCCTGGCGCATGGCCGCGTAGTCATCGCCCGGCTCGATGCCGCTGATGTTGAAACGGCGGTACTGGCTGCGCACCGGGCCCGCCGCATCGAACACCACGCACGAGGCCACGGTGGCTTCGCCCATGGTGTGGCTGATGTCGAAACACTCCACGCGCTTGACGTGCTCGGTCAGGCCGAGCATCTGCCGCAGGTCTTCGCTGCGCGCGTGCTGCGCGGTGCGGCTGCCCAGTTCGGTCACCAGGGTGATCTGCGCGTTGCGCGCGGCCAGTTCCACATAGCCGGCGCGCTCACCGCGCACGTTCCAGCGCAGCTGCACCTTGTGCTCGGCGGAGGCACTCAACGCCGATTCGATCAGGCTGGCATCGGGAATCTCGCGATCGAGCAGGATCTCGCGCGGCGGCGCGTGCTCGGCGTAATACTGGGACACGAACGCGCCCAGCACTTCATCGGCACTCTCTTCGCCATTGGTGCGCGGGAAGAACGGGCGCGTGCCCATGTTGCGGCCATCGCGGAAGGCGAGCAGCAGCACGCAGGCACTGGCGCCCTGGGTGGCACAGGCGAGCACGTCCAGATCCGCCGCGCGGCCGTCCACGTACTGGCGGGTCTGCATGCTGCGCAGCGAGGCGATCAGATCGCGCAGGCGCGCGGCCTGCTCGAACTCCAGTGCTTCGCTGGCGGTCTGCATCTGGGTGCCGAGCTCGCGCGCCAGCTGATCGCTCTTGCCTTCCAGGAACATCGAGGCGCGGCGTACCGACTCGGCGTAATCGTCCGGCGCCACCAGCTCCACGCACGGCGCGCTGCAGCGGCCGATCTGGTACTGCAGGCAGGGCCGCGAGCGGTTGCGGAACACGCTGTCTTCGCAGCTGCGCAGCTTGAACAGCTTGTGCATCAGGTTGAGCGTTTCGCGCACGGCAGTGACGCCCGGGTACGGACCGAAGTAGCGCCCGGGTACCGCCCGCGGGCCACGGTGCAGCGCGATGCGCGGCCATTGCTCACGGGTCAGCAGCACGTGCGGATAGGTCTTGTCGTCGCGCAGGGAGACGTTGTAGCGCGGCGAGAGCGACTTGATCAGCTGGTTTTCCAGCAGCAGCGCCTCGGCCTCCGAGCGGGTCACGGTCACGTCCATGCGCGCGACCTGCGACAGCATCGACATGATCCGCGTGGTCTTGGGCGTGCCGTTGAAATAGCTGCCCACGCGGTTGCGCAGCGCACGCGCCTTGCCGACGTACAGCAGCGTGTCATCGGCGGCGTACATGCGGTACACGCCGGGGGCGGTGCTCAGGTGGGCCGCAAATGCCTTGCCATCGAAGGCGGGGGCGGAAGAAACAGTCATTCGTTGATCGGCACGTCGCTCAGGACACCACTGACGGGGTCGAATCGCAGCACGGCATGGGCATCGGTCTCGGCAATCCAGACCGCGCCACCGCCGAGCGCCAGGCCAGCCGGGCCATGCAGGCGGCGCGGCAACTCCAGCGTACTCAGCTCACCACCGCCCAGGCGCAGCGTGCGCAGGCGGCCGTTGCCGGCATCGGCGATCCACAGCAGCGGCGCATCCGGACTGAGCGCGATCGCCTGCGGGTACTGCAGCAGTGCCGAGGTGCGCGGGCCGTCCTGTTCGCCGAAGGTCCACAGCCCCTGCCCGACCAGCGTCTGCACCAGATCCCCACGCAACTGCATGGCGCGGATAGAGGAGCCCAGCGCATCGCAGACGTACAGCACCTGCTGGACCGCCGCGACCGAGCACGGCTGCGCGAACGCGGCCATGTGGCCACTGCCGTCGCGCTCGTCGATCGCCCCACTGCCGGCGCGCCAGTGCAGGCTGCGCTGGCCAAGGTGATAGCTCCAGATACGGTTGTCGCCGGCCATCGCAATGTGGATCTGGTTGTCGGCGACGGCCAGTCCCTGCGGATGGTTGAGCGCGGTGTAGCGCGGATCGGCCACCGGCCCTTCGATCGGTTCGCCGGGGCGGCCAGTGCCGCACAGCGTGTCGACCTGGCCGGAGAGCAGATGGATGCGGCGCAGGGCATGGTTGCCGGTGTCGGCCACGTACAGCCATTCGCGCTCCAGCGCGAGGCCCTGCGGATGGTGGAAGGCCGCCTGGGCCTGGTCGCCATCCATGAAATCGGCGGTGCCCATGCCGAACTGGCGCAGCACGCGGCCACCATGGCTGCATTCCAGCACGCGGTGATGGCCGGTGTCGGCGATGTACAGGCGCTCGGTGGTCACCGCCAACCCGGTCGGGAAGCGCAGCGGGAGGCGCGGCTCGGGACTGAGTTCACGGGCGCCGTGCAGATCCTCATCGGACGGCCGCGAGCTGCCTTCGCACAGCGCAGTGAGCGAGCGTTCCAGTTCCCCGCCGAGACCGACCAGTCGCTCGCGCTCGCGCCCTTGGGCATCGAGCAGGACCAGGGTCGGCCATGCGGTCACGCCGAAGCGGCGCCAGCCATCCCAGTCCGCATCCAGCAGGGCCGGCGCGTTCAGCCCCTGGCGGCGCAGCAGCTTGAGGGACTGATCGGGATCGCGCTCGCCGTCAAAACGTGGCACCTGCAGCACCAGCAGCTGAAGCTTGCCCGGGTTGCGTGATTGCCACTGGGCCAGCTCGGCCAGCCGCTGCGCGCACCACACCGAGGCGGCATTGACGAAGGCCAGCACGACCGGCCGCCCCTGCAGCTCGGCCAGGGTGGTCGGTTTGGCGTTGAGCCAGGTGGCGAACTCGGGCAGATCCTGGACGGGCTGGACGTTCATGCCCCGATTATGCCGGACTACGCGTCATGCAACCGTCGTGCCACGGTCACGGGTGTGCCGCCCACCAGGCTTCGGCGCGCGCCAGATCGTCCGGGGTATCAATGCCGGGCGGGAACTCGGCCGGGGTCAGCGCCACGCTGATGCGGTGCCCCGCTTCCAGCACGCGCAACTGCTCCAGCGACTCCAGCTGTTCCAGCGTGCCAGCCGGCAACGCGGCGAACTGGCGCAGGAAACCGGCGCGGTAGCCGTAGATGCCGATATGGCGCAGCCAGTGCGCGCCGGCGAGCGTGTCGCGCGAGCGGGCGAAGGCATCGCGGTGCCACGGAATGGGCGCGCGGCTGAAGTACAGCGCGTCCAGGTTCTGCTTGCGCACGACCTTGACCACGTTCGGGTCGAACAGGGTGTCCGCGTCTTCCACCGGCGTGGCCAGCGTGGACATCTCCGCACCGCTGTAGACCAGGGCTTCGGCCACCGCGCGGATGCCTTCTGCCGGGGCGAAGGGCTCGTCGCCCTGCAGGTTCACCACCAGGGTGTCATCGGACCAGCCCGCCTGCGCCGCGCACTCGGCCAGCCGATCGGTGCCGGAGGCGTGCCCGGTGGAGGTCATCGCCACACGTACCTCGGCCATGCCCTGCAGGGCATCGGCGATGCGCTGATCGTCGGTGGCGACCCATACCTCGCGCGCGCCGGCGAGCAGCGCGCGTTGCGCCACGCGCAGCACCAGCGGCTCGCCGCCGAGCAGGCGCAGCGGCTTGCCTGGCAGCCGCGAAGCGGCATAACGGGCGGGGATGGCAACGACGAACTCGACGGAAGCGCTCATGGGGGATGACCTGTACGAAAGGAATGCAGTCAGGGACGCAGTGTGCCGCAACCGGCACCGGGCCCGTCAACGCTTGCCGAGTTTCTCGACGCGGTCCAGCAGGCTGATCCAGAACGCCGCCGGCAACTCGGCCGACAGCGGCACGGCGAAGTGCCATTCGGTCGCGAACGCCTTGCACTTGACCGCGTCCTTCTCGGTCATCAGCACCGGCAGTTCGCTGCCGAAGCGCAGATCCGCTGGCTGGTAGGCATGGTGATCAGCGAAGGCATGCGGCACCACGCCGATGCGATGCGCGCGCAGCATGTCGAAGAAGCGCTGCGGATTGGCGATACCGGCCACCGCATGCACGCGCTGGCCCTGGAAATGCGAGAGGCGCCGCGCGCGGCCGCCCTGCAGCGGCTGTGCGCTGTCGATGCGCAGCTGCATCGGCCATTCGCCGAAGCCGCAGGCGGTCTGCGCTTCGGTGCCATCGCTGGCCTGGCCCATGTTGACCACGCGGAAATCGCAGTCGCGCGCACGGCTGGCTGGCTCGCGCAGCGGCCCGGCGGGAATCAGCCGGCCGTTGCCGTAACGACGCTGGGCATCGACGACTTCAATTTCGATGTCGCGCGCCAGCCGGTAGTGCTGCAGGCCGTCGTCGCAGACGATGATGTCGCAGCCCGCCTCGACCAGCGCCTTGCCGGCCGCGACACGGTCCGCATCCACCCGCACCGGCACGCCGGTTTTCCAGGCGATCAGCACCGGCTCGTCGCCGCCGACGGCGGTATCGGTGCTGGCCAGGACCCAGCGCGGGGTGCCTGCATCCTCGCGCCCATAGCCACGGCTGGCGACCCCCGGCTTCCAGCCGGCGTCGCGCAGACGGTTGACCAGGGCGATCGTCAGCGGGGTCTTGCCGGTGCCACCGGCGGTGACGTTGCCGACCACCACCACCGGCACCGGCAGTGAATGCCGTTTCAGCCAGCGACGGCGATACGCCATCCGGCGCAGCGCGATCGCCGCGCCGTACAGCGGTGACGCCAGGCGGGCCAGGAACGGAATCGCGCTGCCGTCGTACCAGTACGGCGGCGTGTGGGTGCCCTTGCCTGCCATCAAGGCTGCCTTTCGCGGAACTGCATCTTGTGCAGGTGCTCGTACAGGCCACCCAGCGCCAGCAGTTCGTTGTGCGTGCCGCGCTCGACGATGCGGCCATGGTCCATCACCAGCACCTGATCGGCATGTTCGATGGTGGACAGACGGTGCGCGATCACCAGCGTAGTGCGCTCGGGCATCAGGCGCTGCAACGCATCCTGCACCAGGCGCTCGGACTCGTTGTCGAGCGCGGCGGTCGCTTCATCCAGGATCAGGATCGGCGCATCGCGCAGGATCGCGCGGGCGATCGCCAGACGCTGACGCTGGCCGCCGGAGAGCAGCGCACCGTTCTCGCCGACCGGCGTCTGCAGTTGCTGCGGCATGCGCGCGATGAACTCCCACGCATTGGCCGCTTCGGCCGCGGCGCGGATCTGCTCTTCGGTCGCATCCATGCCGTAGGCGATGTTGGCGCCCACGGTGTCATCGAACAGCATGACCTTCTGCCCGACCATGGCCACCTGGCGACGCAGGTCAGCCAGCGGGTAATCGTCCAGCGCCACCCCATCCAGCGTGATGCGGCCGCCGCTGGGTTCGTAGAAGCGCGGCACCAGGCGGATCAGGCTGGTTTTGCCGCTACCGGAGCGGCCGACAATCGCCGTCACCGTGCCCGGCTTGGCCACGAAACTGATGTCGTCCAGCGCGATGCCGGTGTCTTCGCGATAACGCAGCATCACGTGCTCGAACGCAAGCTCGCCCCGTGCGCGGCCGATCCGCTGGATCCCTTCGTCGCGCTCGACCGGCATATCGAGAATCCCGAACAGGCGCTCGGCCGCGGCCACACCGCGCGAGATCGAGGTCTGCACACTGGTCAGGCGACGCAGTGACGGAATGATCGCCATCATCGAGGTCATCAGGCCCATGAACTGGCCTGCGTTGAGCTTGCCGGCCAGCGCCTCGCGGGTGGACACCCATACGATCACCGCCAGCGCCAGGGCCGCGAGGAACTGCACCGTGCTGGAGGCCAGCGCGCGCGTGGTTTCGACCTTCATGTTCAGGCCGAGCATGCGGTTGGCAAGCCTGGAATAGCGCGAAATCTCGTGCGCCTGGGTGCCATGCACCTTCACTTCCTGCTGCGCGGCCAGGGACTGTTCGGCGGTCTGCGCCATGCCGCCCATGCCGTCCTGGATGCCACGGCTGATCCGGCGGTAGCGCTTGCCCACGATCGAGACGATCACGCCGATCAGCGGCACCACCACCAGCATCGCCATCGTGACCTTGACGCTCATCTGCAGCATCACCACCAGCATGGCGATGATGGTGAGCGTATCGGCCACCAGGGTCTTGAGCGCATCGGCGCTGGCCTGGGTGACCTGCTCGGTATCGAAGTTCAGGCGGCTGACCATCACCGGCGTGGCCTCGGCATCGAAATGCGAGGACGGCAGATGCAGGTACTTTTCCAGCACCTGCTCACGCAGGTCGCGCACCACGCTGCGCCCGGTGCGGGCCAGCGCGTAATCGCTGACCAAGGTGGCCAGGCTGCGCATCATGAACAACCCGAGGATGGTCAACGGCAGGATCACCGCCATCCGCGGCTCCGGGTTGACGAAGCCCCGGTTGACCAGCGGCTCCATGAGCTTGGTGAAGCTGTAACCGGCCAGGGCCTCGACCACCATCGCGACCACGGCGGCAACCATGAACACCCAATAGGCACCGGTATACCCGAGCAGGCGCTTGTAGATCGGCCAGACGGGGGAATGTTTCTTGCTCATGGACGCACCTCCGGCGCGGTAGCGATGGCGATGCGGCGGAAGCCCAGCTGGCCCAGAGCATCCTGGGCCGTGACGACAGCCTGGTAAGGGGTGCGCGCGTCGGCGCGCAACAGCACGGTCTGTTCCCGATCGCTGCCGGCGACGGCGGCAATGGTCTGCTTGACCGACTCGACGTCGGTGCGCAGCACTTCCTGGTCGTTGATGAAGTAACGCCCTTCGGCATTGACCAGCACGCTCAGCGAGCGCGGCGGCTCGGTGGTGTCCTGCTGGCTGGCGGTCGGCAACTGCAGCTGCAGCGTCGAACGCGCGTCGAAGGTGGTGGTGACCACGAAGAAGATGATCAGAACGAGGATCACATCGATCAGGGGAACCAGATCGATCTGCGGCTCGTCCTGGATCCGGTCATTGCGGATGCGCATCCGTCAGCCCTTGACCGTGACCGGTGCGGCGCCGGCCGAACCAGCGGCGGCACGCGGCGCGTTGTTCATCACGCCCGGGCGACCGTCGAGTGCATCCAGCAGGGCCGACGCCTCCTGCTCCATCTCGATCACGTAACCGGCGATGCGGCCCTTGAAATAGCGATGGAACATCAGCGCAGGGATCGCCACGATCATGCCGGTGGCGGTGCAGACCAGCGCCTTGCCGATACCGCCGGCCAGCTGGTTCACATCGCCCACGCCGTGGTCGAGAATGCCCATGAACATCTGGATCATGCCGACCACCGTGCCGAGCAGGCCCAGCAGCGGGCCCGCCGAGGCGATCGTGCCCAGTGCGTTCAGGAACCGCTCCATGCGGTGAACCAGATGCCGGCCGGCATCTTCGATGCGCTCGCGGATCTGGTCGCGCGGGCGGTTGCGCGCTTCCAGCGCGGTCGCCAGCAGCGCGCCCAGCGGCGAGTTGCCGCGCAGCGACTGGATGTGGCTCGGGTCGAGCTTGCCGCGTGCGGCCCAGTTGCGCACTTCCTGGCCCAGCCCGGGGGGCAGGACTTCATTGCGCCGCAGGGTCCAGAAACGCTCCAGGACGATTGCCAAAGCCAGTACGCCCAACAGCAGCAGCGGCAGCATCGGCCAGCCACCGGCCTTGACCAGTTCCCACACGTTTCAATCCTCCGGCCCAGCGGCCGCCTGTTTGATCGCCGATAGGATAGCAGCCGGCCGGCTCCGCTCCGCGGCATCCCACCAACGCCGCTCGAAAACCCGTTGTTCACGCACCTGCAGGCCTCCACGCCCGAGCCAGATGCGCACCGCGCCGCTCTCGGACGTGTTGAGCACTTCGGCGCCCACCGCCTGCCAGCGCTCCACCACCTCGGCACGCGGATGCCCAAACCGGTTGCGGTGACCGGTCGAGACGATCGCCAGCCGCGGCGCGACGGCCGCCACCCAGGCCGGCGTGGACGAACTGGCACTGCCATGGTGCGGCACCACGACCGCCTGGGCCGCCAGCAGCGCGCCTGCGTGCCGGAGCAGCAGGGCCTCGCTGCGCTTCTCGATGTCCCCGGCCAGCAGGATGGCCCCCTGGTTGGTTTCCAGCCGCAGCACGCAGCTGCTGTCGTTGGTCGACTGCGGTTCGTCGCGCGGCGGATGCAGCACCCGGAACGTCACGCCGTCCCACTGCCAGGATTGCCCGGCATGGCAGGTCGATGCGCGGCCACGCAGGACGCCGGGCGGCGCCTGCAGCATCGCGCCGGGAAAGCTGCGACGCACCCCGCGCAGGCCACCGGTGTGGTCGCGATGGTCGTGGCTGATCATGATCCGGTCCAGCCGACCCTGCCCCAGCGCACGCAGGGTGGGCACGACGATCCGCTCGCCGGCATCGAATCCCTCCTCGGCCCCCGGCCCGGTGTCGTACAGCAGCGTGTGCCGACGCGTGCGTACTGCCACCGCCAGGCCCTGCCCCACGTCCATCACCAGCAGTTCCACCTCGCCCTCAGCCGGCACGTGCCGCGCCGGCCACAACAGCGGCAGGCACAGCACCAGTGCAGGGACCCGGCCACCACTGCCACGCGGCAGCAGCAGCCAGAACACGCCGAACACGGCCGAGATCAGCGCCCAGCGGTTGGACTGCGGCAGCCACCACAGCGACAGCTCGCTGCGCGCGGCATACCCGAACAGCCACCAGCTGGCCTCGAAGCACCACGCCGCCAGCTGCCACGGCCAGCGCCCCGCCCCGTCGATCAGCGCCTCCAGGGCGGTGCCGAGCAGCGCCAGCGGCACCACCACCATCGTCCACCAGGGAATCGCCACCAGGTTCACCAGCGGTCCCGCCCGCGAGGCCTGCCCGAACAACGCCACGGTCAACGGCAGCAGCGCCACGGTTGCCACACCCTGCGCACTCAGGAACCCCCGCAACCCGCCCTCCTCGCGCCCGGGCAGGCACCAGATCAGCCACAGCACGCCGGCAAAGCTCAGCCAGAAACCGGGCGCAAGGACGGCGAGCGGGTCGAACAGCAGCATCGCCAGCGCCGCCAGGGAGAGCGACTGCGCCACGGTTGCCCGCCGCCGGCTGCAGCGCGCAGTGGCCACCACCGCGATCATCAGCACGGTCCGCACCGTCGGCAGCGCGAAACCGGCGGCTGCGGCATACAGCGCCGCGCCTGCGACGGCCGCCGCCGCGGCCCCCATCGGACGCGGTACGTACAGGCCGAGCATCGGCAGGCACCGCCAGAGCCCGCCCGCCAAAAGAGCGGCGACGCCGGCCACCACGCCGACATGGAAGCCGGAGATCGCCACCAGGTGGGTCACCCCCAGCGCACGCAGGTCATCCCAATCGGCTTGGCTCAGGCCGCGGGTATCGCCCAGTGCCAGCGCCTGGACGAAGCGACGACCATCGCCCTCGACTGCCGTGGCGATCGCGTCAGCCATCTGCTCTCGCCACGCAGGCAGTCCGGTCGGCTCACCCAGCGGGTGCGCCTGGGCAGGCTCGCGCACGTACCCGCTGCCAGCCACCCGTTGCCGCAACGCATAGCCTTCGGCGTCAAACCCGCCGGGGTTCACCCGCCCGCGTGGCGGCCGGACCCGGACCGTGAGCGACCAGCGTTCGCCGGCCTGGAGCGTGCGCCGGCGCTCATCGGCTGGGCCACGGAATGCGTCATGCCAGCCCAGCGCCAGGTCACGGCCGCGCAGTTCGGTTGGCATCGTCGGGCCGTCGTCCACCCGGAAGCGGAAACGGGTACCGCCGGGACCCTGCTGAGGCAGGCTGATCACGCGCCCTTGCAGCACATGGTCCACCGGCGGGCCACCGGGGGGCAGCTGCTGCGCCAGCCCGGCGTGACCGTGCACGGCGGCCCAGCCGAGACCGAACAAGGCAGCGCCGAGGAGGCGGAGGCGGCAGGGCAGGACCCAGAGCAGGCTGCCGGCAGCTGCTGCGGCAACGCCCCACCCCAGCGGCAGCAGCCGGGGCGAGAAGACGATCGTGCAGATGCCTGCCAGCAAAGCGACGACACACGCCTTGCCGAAAATGGGAAGCGACGCGTGTGCAGCCATGCCGCCGCTGTGTAGCACTCGCCGCATGTGCAGCACCCAGCAAACCCTGAGTGTCGACGGCGGGCGCAGTGCGGGGTATCAGTGCGCCATGGAGGCCGTTGTCAGGAAACGCACATAGCAAAAAAGCCAACCCGAGGGCTGGCTTTTCTGTTGTGCCACGACAGTCTCCGGGACTGAAGTGGTGGGCGGTACAGGGTTCGAACCTGTGACCCCTACCATGTCAAGGTAGTGCTCTACCGCTGAGCTAACCGCCCGTTTTGCTTTCCTGCCCCGCTGCGAATGCGTCGGTGCAGGCCGCGTATATTACGGACGCCCCCCGGAAAGCGCAACACTTTTGTGAAGATATTTCACGATGTGTTGTTCAGCCCAGACTGGCCTCCTTCAACTGGCGGATCTGATCACGTACACGGGCCGCATCTTCGAACTCCAGGTCGCGGGCGTGCTGGTACATCTGCTGCTCCAGGGCCTGCAGGCGCTTGGCGATCTGGGCCGGCTCCATCGTGCGGTAATCGGTGGACTCTTCGGCCACACGCCCGCCCTTGCCTTTGCCCTTCCCTTTGCCGCGCGACTCTTTCTCGGCCGCTTCCGAACGCGCGCCTTCGAGCACATCGGTGATCGGACGCAGCACCGACTTGGGCACGATGCCGTGCAGCTCGTTGTATTCGACCTGCTTGGCGCGACGGCGGTCGGTCTCGTCGATCGCGGCCTGCATCGAGCGCGTCATCTTGTCCGCATACAGGATCGCCTTGCCGCGCAGGTTGCGCGCGGCGCGGCCGATGGTCTGGATCAGCGAACCGGTCGAACGGAGGAAGCCTTCCTTGTCGGCATCAAGGATCGCCACCAGCGACACTTCCGGCATGTCCAGGCCTTCGCGCAGCAGGTTGATGCCGACCAGCACATCGAACTTGCCCAGACGCAGATCGCGAATGATCTCCACGCGCTCGACGGTGTCGATATCCGAGTGCAGGTAACGCACGCGGATGCCGTGTTCGGTCAGGTACTCGGTGAGGTTCTCGGCCATGCGCTTGGTCAGCGTGGTGACCAGCACGCGGTCGCCCAGCTTGATGCGCTCGTTGACCTCGGACATCAGGTCATCGACCTGGGTGCCGACCGGGCGGATCTCGACGACCGGATCGATCAGGCCGGTCGGGCGTACCACCAGTTCCGTGATCTCGCCTTCGGTCTCGCGCAGCTCATACGGCCCCGGCGTGGCCGAGACATAGATGCTGCGCGGGCAACGCTCTTCCCATTCTTCAAATCGCAGCGGACGGTTGTCCAGGGCCGAGGGCAGGCGGAAACCGAACTCGACCAGCGTTTCCTTGCGCGACCGGTCGCCTTTGAACATCGCGCCGATCTGCGGAATGGTCACATGCGATTCGTCGATCACCAGCAGCGCATCCGGCGGCAGGTAATCGAACAACGTCGGCGGTGGATCGCCGGCGTTCTTGCCGGTGAGATGCCGCGAGTAGTTCTCGATGCCGTTGCAGTAGCCGACCTCAGCCATCATCTCCAGATCGAACTGAGTACGCTGCGCCAGGCGCTGCGCTTCCACCAGCTTGTTCTGCTCGTACAGCTGTTCCAGGCGGACCTTCAACTCCGCCTTGATCGTGTCCACCGCCGACAGCACGCGCTCGCGGGTGGTCGCGTAGTGGGTCTTGGGATAGATCGTGTAGCGCATCATCTTGCGCAGGCTTTCGCCGGTCAGCGGATCGAACATGCTGATCTGCTCGACCTCGCCTTCGAAGAGTTCGATGCGCACCGCTTCGCTGTCCGATTCGGCCGGGAACACATCGATCACTTCGCCGCGCACGCGGAAGGTGCCGCGGTGCAGCTCGAATTCGTTGCGGGTGTACTGCAGCTGGGTCAGGTGCTTGATCAGGTCGCGCTGGTCGATCCGCTCACCGGTGGAGAGGATCAGGCGCATCGACAGATAGTCCTCGGGCGCGCCGAGGCCGTAGATCGCCGATACCGTCGCCACCACGATCGCATCCGGGCGTGACAACAGGGTCTTGGTCGCCGCCAGCCGCATCTGCTCGATGTGCTCGTTGATCGAACTGTCCTTCTCGATGAAGGTGTCCGAAGAAGGCACATAGGCCTCCGGCTGGTAGTAGTCGTAGTAGCTGACGAAATACTCGACCGCGTTGTGCGGGAAGAACGACTTGAACTCGCCGTACAACTGCGCGGCCAGGGTCTTGTTCGGCGCCATCACCAGGGTCGGTTTCTGGACCCGCTGGATCACGTTGGCGACCGTGTAGGTCTTGCCGGAACCGGTGACGCCGAGCAGGGTCTGCTTGGCGATGCCCGCCTCGAAGTTGGCGGTCAGTTTCTCGATGGCCGCCGGTTGGTCGCCCGCCGGCGAATACGGGGATTCAAGTTGGAAACGATCGCTCATGGTGCCGCCACTGCCGGGAAGCCTTCAGTATAACGGCCGGGTTGGTGACGGCCTGTTGAGGGGAGGGCCGACAGCACAACGCGGCATGAACCGGCGGCGGTGGGGCCGTCGGGCCGCCAGAGTGAAGGTTGCACGCACCCCGGACCGTTGCCGTGGAACACGCCCGCCCCCTGCCCTGCCCGGCCAACTGCGCCGGCGTGACGCTGATCCAGTCGCTGATCGCGATGGCGGTCCTGGCCATCCTCACCGGCATGGCCCTGCCGGCCATGCAGCAGACCCGGGATCGCCTGCAGGCCGACAGCCTGCGCATGCAGCTGGCCTCCGCATTGGCGACCGCGCGCAACACGGCGATCACCGAACGGCGCCCGATCGCGGTCTGCCCCACTGACGATGGCGTGACGTGCGGCCGGGACTGGGCCCGGGGCTGGATGCTCTATGCCCCCGCAACGCCTTCCTCGGGCGAGGCGCGTTCCGCAGGCCCCCTGCTGGTGCAGCAGCACGCCCGCTCCAGGCTGAGCGCCTGGGGCAGCCAGGCCAAGCCGCGCCTCCAGTTCCGGCCGGATGGGCGGCTCAATGGCAGCAACCAGTCGGTCATCTTCTGCCTGGACGGCGCCTCCCAGGGCAAGGTGGTGGTCAGCCTTTCAGGCCGCATCCGCAGCGAGCGCCCGCGGCGCCCCGTGGCCTGCTGAGGCCGTCATCGCCCGCCGGACGGAAACACAAAAAGCAAAAGCCGCGATTGCTCGCGGCTTTTGCAGATCTGGCGCCCGAAGTTGGACTCGAACCAACGACCCCCTGATTAACAGTCAAGTGCTCTAACCGGCTGAGCTATTCGGGCGGGGTGCGCATTCTAGCCAGCATCGGCAGGGGGATGCAAGCACTCCGGTACAACCGGCGATAGGGCAACGTTACCAGCAGCCGGAGACGGTCTTCTCGGTGGGCTTCTTGCGCCCTGCCTGATCCAGCGCCAACGTGCCGCACGTGTCCTTGGCCTGGCTTCCGCCGGCCACCGGGACGGCCTGGATACCGAACGTACTCGCTGTCGGATCCTTGTCGAAAGACAGGGTGTAATGTGCGGTGCCATCGCGCGGTGACTGGGTGAACTGCAGCTTGGCGGTGGCGTACGTGTTCTGGACCGTGTGGTAACGCTCCAGGTTCTGGGCCAGCTCCACCAGATCGGCCTTGGCCTGGGCACGCCGGGATTTCCGCACGGAGTCCTGATAGGCCGGCATGGCGATGGTGGCAAGGATGGCCACCACGGCCACCGTGATCATCAGCTCGATCAGGGTGAAACCGGCGACACGGCGGCGGAAGGCGGTCTGCATGGGGGCTCTCGTCATGAAGGTCATCAGCGCACCTGCCGCCAGGACTGGCGTCCGCAGGGGCGCGGCATGTACAGCGGGTCGGCACCCGGTGCACGCAGCACGAAGGTGCACTGGTTGGCCTTGATCAGCTCATCGACCGTGCAGGTGGCCTTGGTCGGGTCGCACGGAGTCAACTTCGGCACGAAGATGTTGCTGTCCTTCACCGGTGGGCCGCTATTGGTGGCCCCGCCCTTGGTCAGCGCGATGCCGCCGCAGTTGCCTGTGCACAGCGAATCGCCCCCGATCTCCTGACTGAGGCCGGTCATCGATCCAGCGCCGGTAAGCAGATCCAGCGAGTACATCCAGTTGGTACCGCCGCCGCCGCCGCAGATCGCCTGACCCGGCTCGTAGGTGGTGAACACCACCTTCCGATCCTGGATGGTCGGATAGCCAACGAAGCGCTCACCGGCCACCACGTCGCCGACGATCAGGTCGGTATACCAGCCGCGCTGGCTCACATAATTGACGGCGTTGCTGCTGACATCCCGCAGCGAGTAACCCCCGCTTCCGGCACGCGAGGTGATCTGCTGCGAGATCAGATCACCGCGTCCGCCAATCGTCGAGGTCATGTTGTCCCAGACGCCGTACAGCGATTGCACCGGCGAAGACGAACTCACGGAATTGTCGTCATTGGTGAAGTACTGGCCGGTACCGAACACGATGTTGTAGCCACGCCCGGCCGCCTTGGAGACCTCCAGCCCCCCCATGATCGGCTGGGCGACGCTGTTGCGGCTGGCGGTGAACAGGGGTGCGCCACTGTAGGCCACGGCCCACTTGCTGGGGTCTGGATCGCGGAGGTCGAACTTCCACAGGTTGCCCTGCATGTCACCGCCATAGACGGTGTCGGCGATCCCGTTGCTGTTGTAGGCCGCCACCGGCGCGACGTTGATCAGGCCGTTGCGCAACGCATAGCCGCTGCCACTGGGCGACAGTCGCTTGAGCACCTGCCCGGTCTGGATATCCACCACGAACAGCACCGGCTTGCCACTGGATGCATTGACGCCGTTGCCGAAGATCGCCACGAACCGCGGCGCGCTCTCAGCCGCACTGCCAGCGACCGGCACGATCACCGGCTTGCCCAGCGCGAAGCCCATGTCCGAATCGGTCTTGCCCGAGACTTCCCACAGCACGTCATCCTTGGTGAAAGCGCCCGGATTGCTGATGTTCAAGCCAAACATCGCGCCGTTGCCGACAGCCTTCGCATTGGGCGCCAGGGTGGCGCCGCCGGCACCGGTGGAGCCGACCAGCACGGTATGCCAGGCATCGCCGTAATAGACGTCCGACGAGGTCAGCGCACCATCCACGTAATAACGATGCGAGTACTTCGGATTGGCCAGCTCGGCCATGTGCTGCAGCGAGGCGGACGGAATGAACGCGAAGAGCTCATTGCCGGCCGTTGTGCCGGTGGAGGCATCGAAGGCGTGCAGCATGCCGTCGTTCGCGCCGACATACACCATGGTGCGCCGGCTCTTCTTCGCGGTCAGGTAGTCCTTGTATCGGGTCGCCAGCGTCGCCTTCCAGGCGGGCGTGGAGCCCCACGTGCCATAGCCGTAGTTGTCGGCCGTGGACACGATCTCGGTGGTGGAGTTGACGATATCGCCAAGAATCGAACCACGCGAGCGGAAGCCGCTGATGGCCGAGCCTTTCAGGTAGTTCACCAGGTCGGCCACGCTGTGCGAGCCAAACCAATCGGGGATAGAGCTACTGAAACCCATACTGGCCAACTGCGCCTTGCGGTCCGCACCCGGGACATTGTTCGCCTCGAACGGTGCAGCCGCCACCGGCACCAACGCCCCGCTCCCATCGACCGTGGTCGGCGAAGTCGCCATGACGATGGTGCGACCACTGGAGCTCATCTTGGTCGAGGCGCGCCACAGCTCAATGTCATCGGTACCCGTGTCGGACACCTTGCTGGCAACGACATCACCCACCCAGTCGTTGGTGCCCGAGGTCACTTTGTAACTGGCTGATACCGTGAACGAGCCCGCATTGATACGCGCACCGGAGCCACCGCCCGCCACCGGCGCGTCGCCTTCCGCAGCACTTGCGAAGATCGCCTCGAGCGCGGCCTTGAGCTTGGCTGGATTGCGTGCGAGGAAGTAGTTATCCGGCGTACCTGGCACCTTGGTGTCCCACTTGCCACTGGGCACGCCGTATTTGGCGGCGTACCACAGCGGGCTTTCCAGCTGGCTGGCCTGCGCACCACTCAACTTGTAGCGAACCAGAGAAGGCTTGGTCCAGTTGTCCGGCGGATTCTCCGAGGTGCTGATCACCGAGCCATTGCTGTCGCCCGGACGCAGCAGCAGGCGCTGCACGTTGGTCGCGCTCGAGCCAACGATGGTGTAACCGGTCAACATCGCATTGCCTGCGTACGCCGAAAGATTCTCAAGGCGCACCAGTACCTCATCTTCGCCGATGGTCGCGCTCAACAAGCCATTGGCGCATTCCGTCTTGTTCTCCGATCGCCAACACATGTCAGCCACGCCCGCCTTGTCCCCGCAGGCAGCACCGACGCAGTAGCTCATCATCGTCACGACGTCGTTGTCATGATCGTTGCCCCACAACGAGTCCTCCCACACCAGCGAGAAGCTGCCGGACTTGCCGTCGGCACGATAGGGACGACCATAGACATGCTTGGCACCTACCGTCGATTGCTTGGTGCCGATTCCGACGGCGCCGAGGAAGCAGCTGCGCCAACCCGAATCACTGATCTTGGCACTGCCGGTGTTGTTTGCCTGACACAGCGGCGACAACGAAATCGTGCCGCCGGCAACGCTGATGTCGAACTTGGGCAGGTTCTCCGCCATGGCCACCGTATAGGTGGTCGCGGTCACTTTGTAGTCCGCCGGCTTGCCTGTCAGGCCCGGGCGCAGATCGGTCTCCGCGGCGGCCTTTGCCAACCCTGCCATCAGGTAGCTACCTTCGGTGGAAGGAATGTCCGGACAGATACCGCGGACCAGACTGAGGTTGTCGACGGTGCGGGCTTCGCAGATGTCTTCGTGGGTTCGAATCGACTCGTAGCGGCCAGTGAGTCCGACCCGCCCAGCCATATAACTTTTGCCGTTGATCCCTTCCGCAGCACCGAGCGCATCCGTTGCTGACACCGCCGAAGCCAGATGGGGCACCGAGCCGACGTTGTCACTGTCGAACGACGGGAGCCCCGAGGACATCACCAGGATGTTGCAGGTGGCGCAGTACGAGTTCCCCCCCGTTGCCGTGCTCCGGTAAGGATCCTTCCATTCGACCCCGGTTGGCAGGCCCGAAAGATCACCGGTATCTCCGTAAACCTTGGTTCCAGCGCCCACGTAACGCAGCGCCTCGGCATACATCTCGGCCAGCGGATTACCCCAGGCACTGCAGTTCTTGGCACCGTCGCCGGAACTGCCCGGATCGAGCAAATGGCCGCGCCCCTTGAACCCCTGGCGGTTCAGAATGCTGTAGTCGTTGCAGTCGTTCCAATTGTTGCTCCAGTTCCACTGGTCAATCCGGAAGTTGGACATCGTATTGATGATGCCCTCGGCGCCACTGTTCTTCGCCAGGCAGAGCTGCCCGGTGGCCAGGTTGATCTCATCGCCCGCGTCACAAAGCGTACTGCCATTGCCAGCAATCTTGCCGATGTTCCGGCGAAGCACACCGCCATCGCGAGGACTGGAGTAGGTGCCGGTCACCAGGCCAAAACGAAGACGGCCACTCTCACCATAGCTCTGCAGCAGACCACTAGGCTTGTAGTGATCGTTGGTACCGTCGTTGTACTTGCGGCAGAAACTCTCGCGGTGCGCATCCTTGCCTGGATTACAGACTTCCACCCGGACGTTGTAGTCGGTGGTTTTTTTAGGCGTATCCGAGCCGCCATCACCCGTGCGGCTCACGCCGCATTGATAAAGTGCCGTTGACGCCCATTCCGACCAGACCCCTCCCGCCACGCGCATGAGCGGCGCACCATCCGCACTGATGCTCGCGTTACAGAACGATGCGCTCGCCGTCAGGGGCGTGAAGCTGTTGATATCGTTGCCGGTATAAACCTTGACCCACGCGTGCAGGTCATTGGGGATCTGTGCGCGCTCCAGCACGGTCTTGTTGGCATCATCGGTGGAACGCTGCCCGCCATAGAGGACGTAGCGCATCACGTCCAGCCGGCTCATGGTCACCCAGTTGAGGAAGTTGCCCGACCAGCCCTTGCCACCACAGCTGTGCTTGTTGTCGCCGGTGGCTGCGTTGGCGGCCTTGAACACTCCGGCGTCATAGCTGTAGCAAAGATTCGAATCGAAATAGCCTTCGTACGGGAACTTGTCCTGGTACGTGGTATCGATGATCTTGTCGTCGTCCAGATCGCTGTAATCGCTGTAGGCCTTGTTGAACAGCTGCTCATCGCGCGACATCACCATCATCATCAGCGGCGGCTGGCTCTGTTTGGTATAGAGCGGCTCCTGCGCGATGTCGTAGTCGCCCAACGCGGCGCGCAGCGGCACGACGCGGCTGAGCAGGAAGCCCACCACGATGACAAGGACGCCAATGCGCAGCCAGTTGATCGTGCGCTTGCTGAAATGGAAGCGATCAGAGGTCATGGGATATAGATCGTGTCGACGACCGCACTGGCCGAGGGATTGGTCGGTTCGTCACTGGCCAGTGCAGTGATCTGATAGATGTTGCCGGTCTCTTCGTTCTGGCGCTCACCCACGCGCGCACTGGAGGCGGCGAAGCACTTGTCCAGGCGCCGCGTATAGCTTGCCTTGGCGTCGGAGGTGCCGTCGGCCCAGGTCAGGGGATCGAAGATCGGGCTGCACTCTTCCTGCTTTGCCGTGTAGGTTCCGCCGGCCGCCAGGTCGGTATCGATGGTGTTCTCCAGCGTGCGTGCATCCGCCTCGGCATTCTGGAAGGCCAGGTTGGTGCGCAGGTAGTTGGCCGCCATGCGCTCCTGCATGCCGGTCACCTGCATGCCTGCTACGCCGAGAAGCGCAAGCAGGATCAATATGATGAGGGCGACATACAGCACGGCACCGTTCTGGCGGCGCGGTGCGACAAAAGGTTTTGGACGCGATGCCATGGAAGCCTCAATTGCCATAAAGGCGATTACGTACGGCGATCGTGGTTTGGTAGACCGTCCGGAAACGACCGTCCGTCGGCGCGGTGAAGGTGACGCCCATGGCCGTCAACGCCGCATCCGCGTTGGCCTGCGCTGCGGCTGACGGATCCGGGCTTTCCAGCACCAGGCCCAGTTGCACCGCCCCGACCCGACGCCACGCATCGGCGGCCGGCGTGATCGAGGCCTCCACGTCGGCAGCGGTTCCCTGCCGATCGATGTAGCCGGTGGGCGGCGAGGCGGCGCTGAGCGAGCGATCCTGCCCATACAGCAGCTGCATGTTGCGGACCCCCTCGACCAGTGCTTCCGGCGTACCCGCGACCAGGGCTTCACCGGGTTTGGCCGAGAACCGCACGCGATAGAGCGAACTCTGCTTGGTGGTGGCGTCGTAGCCGATGTAATAGACCACGCTCTCCGCGCGATACAGCATGGCCTGGCCCGGCGTATAGAGGCTGGTGAAGCTGCCGGTGTTGTTCGGCGCGGACTCGAATGTCACGGTACCGGCAGACCCACTCACCTCGCTTGCCTGGAACATGGTGGCGGTCAGGCAGTCGGCGACACCAAACAGGCCCGGCGCTTCCACACCACTTTGGAGAACGGCCCAACGGCTGCTGTCGAAATTGAACACCGGTTTATCGTCCGTGCCCCCCACCAAGGTGACCGGGACACCATCGGGCACCAGAAACCGCAGTGCGACGATGTCGCTGCCGTCCACCCGATTGGTCAACGCTTCGGCGTATTCCGTCGGCAGCGCCGGGGTGTACTCGATGCCGCCGGTCGACGGTGTGGCACTCAGGGTCAACGGCTTGCCAGGCTCGGTGTCGGCGGCCTCGAAGCCCTGGATGGACTGCATGAAATCCAGCGCCGGGTGGCCGCCGGCATCGAACGTTGTATGCATCGAGCCAGGGCTCTGCACATTGTGACTCTGGTCGTTGACGCAACCGAAGTGGCCGGCCATGCGCAGATCACGCTGCAGGTAGTCCATCGCGAAGCGGCCATTCTCCTGCACGCGCGCCAGCCCCTCCGAGAGGCGCGAGGCCGTGCGCGAAGCGGCGAACACCTGCATCAGGCCCAACAGCAGGACCAGGCCGATGACCATGGCGATCATCAACTCGATCAGCGAAAGACCGCGTGCGCGTTCACGGGGTGACATGGCGCGCATCACAGCTGCGTCCTCGCCGCAAAGGTGGTGTCCGCCGCGTCCAGCCAGCGCTCGTCTCCCCAGCTCACGCTGACCGTCACTTCATCGCCGCTGCGGGTCACCTTGGCACTGGCTTCATCGCCCAGGGCCTTGCCCAGCCGGCAGCGCCAGTCCGTCATGTACTGATCCTTGGTGATCTTGGCGCCGATCGGCGATGTGCAATCGGCCGCCTTGGTGGTCGCCGCGTAGCTGCCTACGTAGGTCGTCGCGGCGACGCGGTTGATCCGGATCTGGTCCAGCAGCTCGTAGCTGAGGTTGGTCGCCTGGGTGCGGAAATTCGCGCTCTGCACGAACCGCACGTTCATCGTCTGCAACAGCGCGAAACCAAGCAGGCCGATGCTCATCACCACGATCGCGATCAGCACCTCGATCATGGTGAAGCCGCCCTGCCCTGCGCGCCGCGCGCCAAGATGTCTTGCCGTCACTTGCAGCTCTCCCGTTCCACACGTACCTGCCCAACGGCCGACAGCCGCAGCGTGCGCTGCAGCGGCAGGTCCCCGCACTCGTCGGGCTTGAGGGTGATGTCCAGCGCCGATGCGGCGCGATTGCGACCCCGGCCGTCGAAGGCCAGCGTCAGGTTGTCCTGGCTGCCCAGCATCTTGGTCGAGCCGGCCGAGTACCGCAGCACCGGCTCGCCGGAATCGAAGCTGCCACTGCCGTCGGCATCGGACCAGACCATCCAGCCGTCGCCCCAGGTATCGCCGTTGCAGCTGGTGCCATCGGATGAGGCGCATACCCCGGCCCCACGGGTGTTCTTCAGCGCTTCGCTGCGCGCCAGCGCCAATGAAGCGATCAGCTCGTTGGTGGTGGTGGCCGCCCGGTTCGAGCGCAGCACGCCCTGGAAGCTCGGAAACGCAATCACTGCCAGGATGGCAAGCACCGCGATGGTGACCATCAACTCGATCAGTGTGAAGCCGTTGGACCGGCGCAAAGACATGAAACGCTCCCCAGCGTTGATGACACAGAAGATGAACGTCCCGCCGCCGATCAGCAAGGGGCGGCAGGACGAACGGTCGCCCGGAGGCGACAGGCGTCAATCAGTTGACGCAGATCCAGGCCGACGGCAGGCCCCCTGCCCGCCGCTGGCCCGGCCAGGTCCTCAGGCCATGACCTTGTAGCAGGGCTGATACTCGCCCGAGATCTTCATGCGGCGCTGCTCGACGAAGGCGCGCAGCAGCTCATCCAGCGCCTGCATCATGTCCGCATCGCCATGGATCTCGAAGGGACCGAACTGCTCGATGCGGCGCATGCCGTCTTCCTTCACGTTGCCGGCCACGATGCCGGAGAACGCGCGACGCAGATCGGCGGCCAGGGCATGCGGCGGACGGCCGTGATGCAGGTCCAGCGCGGCCATCGCCTCGTGGGTCGGCACGAACGGCTGCTGGTATTCCCACGGAATCTCGATCGACCAGTTGAAGAAGAACGAGTCCTTCTGCGCCAGGCGATGTTCGCGCACGCGCTTGATGCCCTGGGCCATCTTGCGGGCGACGTTGACCGGATCGCCGATGATGATCTCGTAGCGGCTGGCGGCTTCCTCACCCAGGGTGAGGCGGATGAAGCGGTCGATCTGCTCGAAGTACGGCGCGGCCACGGTCGGGCCGGTCAGGATCAGCGGGAACGGCAGGTCCTTGTTCTCGTCGCGCAGCAGGATGCCCAGCAGATACAGGATCTCCTCCGCGGTGCCGACACCACCGGCGAACACGATGATGCCGTGGCCGATGCGCACGAACGCTTCGAGACGCTTCTCGATGTCCGGCATGATCACCAGGTGGTTCACGATCGGGTTCGGCGACTCGGCGGCAATGATGCCCGGCTCGGTCAGGCCGATGTAGCGCGTGGTGGTCTTGCGCTGCTTGGCGTGGGCGATGGTGGCGCCCTTCATCGGGCCCTTCATCGCGCCCGGGCCGCAGCCGGTGCAGATGTCCAGCCCGCGCAGGCCCAGCTCGTAGCCGACCTGCTTGGTGTACAGATACTCATCGCGACCGATCGAGTGGCCGCCCCAGCAGACGACCAGGTTCGGGTCGCCCGGGTTGAGGATGCGCGCGTTGCGCAGCAGCCCGAACACCGCGTTGGTGATGCCTTCCGAAGATTCCAGCTCCGCCGCGTAGGCCGGGCCCATCTCGATGGCCATGTAGGCCAGATCGCGGACCACCGCGAACAACAGCTCGGCCACACCGCGGATGATCTCGCCATCCACGAAGGCCATCGCCGGCGCGTTGACCAGATCGATGCGCACGCCGCGGTCCTGCTGTGCCACCTGGATATCAAAATCGGGATACAGATCGCGCGCCGCGCGCGGATCGTCCGAGGCGCTGCCGCTGGTCAGCACGGCCAGCGCGCAGCGGCGCAGCAGTTCGTGCATACCACCACCGGAGGCATCGCGCAGGCGCGCAACTTCCGCGCGCGACAACACATCCAGCCCACCGCGCGGGTAGATCCGCGCGTCCTGCACCGGCAGCGTCCGCGCCGGCTTTTCGTTGATCGTCATGTCCATCTTTTTCGCTTTCCTCAAGGTTACCGACTGTACCGCTGCCCCCTTAAAAAGCAAAACGGCCGGGAAACCCGACCGTTGGATGTGTCCTGACCGCGACAGGGGCACTGGGCCGTCGCAGTTGCGCTGATTTCTGCGCAACCAATTGAATATACAGGCATGCACTGCCCAGCACAACACTCATTGGAGCGGACGATGGAGACGGAGGCGTATCCAGCCGCCCCTCCCTCCTACAGAAAAAAAAAGCGACCGGGTTACCCCGGCCGCTTTTCAATCATCCACTATGTCCGACGCATCAGAACTTGTAGCGGAAACCAAGCTGCAGCGACCACTGCGACACACCGGTGTTGAAACCGTCCGCATCCGCGTTGGCGAAGGCGCTGTCGGTCACGGTGGCGCTCTGGCTGCCCTGACGCTCCGCACGGAACTCGTACAGGTACTTGCCAGTGGTCGGGTCGATGCCGCGGAAGTTGGCGATACCCTGGTCAGCATAGAAGCCGAAGTCGTCGATGCGACCCCACTTCTTGTTGAGCAGGTTGCCCACGTTCTGGATATCGAGCCAGATTTCGGACTTGTGACCCTTCATGAAGCCCGGCAACTGCTGGGTGATACGCACGTCAAAGGTGTTGACCCAACCGGCGCGAGCCGAGTTCTGCGGGGTCACCTGGCCGGCGTAACGGTTCAGCTGTGCGTTGTTCTCCATCCATGCGAAGAAGGCTTCTTCCATGGCGGCACCACCGGTGAACAGCACGTCGCCACGGCCCTTCGGCACATAGAACAGGTCGTTGTAGGTGCGGCCGTCGCCGTTCATGTCGTTGGAGTAGACGAAGCTGTACGGACGACCGGTACGGCCTTCGTAGAACATGCCCACCTGGGTTTCGTAGTCACCGAAGAACGCATGCTTCCAGTTCACCGAGCCGGAAACGCGGTTACGGATCTCGTAACGCGAGCGCGACAGCGCGTTCTCGTTGGCCTGGAAGATGTAGTTGTTGTTCCAGTTCGAGGTCGCCACCGAGGAGCTGTTGCTGGCAACTTCCTTCGCATCGGTGTAGGTGTAACCCAGGTTCCAAGCCCAGTCACTGTCCGGGCTGAACGGCTTGGCCAGCGACACGGTGAACTGCGCGGTGCGCCCCTTGTCGGTGTTGTCCAGCAGCACGGCATCGCTCACCCAGCTCGGAGTGGTCGACTTCGAGGTCGAGGCGTTGGCAACGTTGCCCCAGTAGAAGTTGCGACCGTCCGGACCGCCGGTGTAGCTCGGCTGCATCAGTTCCAGGCGCTTGAAGTACAGACCATCCTTGACCTTGGTCACCAGCAGCTCGGCCGATGCGACCAGACCGTTCCACGGCAGTTCGTGATCGAACGCCAGATTGGCCTTGTACACGGACGGGGTGCGGAAATCGTCGGAGACGAAGTTCACGACCTGCTGTGCCGGACGGTTGCGGTTGTTGTACGGGTAATCGGTGCCCTGGGTGAAGTTCACGCCGTTGTTGGCATAGATGTTGCCCAGCCACACCTGCGGCGCTTCACCACGGAAGAGGCCAACGCCACCACGCATCTGCGTCGGGCGATCGCTGTCGAAGGTGTAATTGAAGCCGACGCGCGGCTGTACCATGAAGCCGTTGTCGCCGATCGAACGGTTGTCGTAACCGAAGAACTCGCTGGCACGCTGGTTATAAGCCGTGTCCTTGTTGGTGTCGTACTTGTCCGCACGCACGCCCAGGGTCAGGGTCAGGTTGTTGTTGACGTACCACGTGTCCTGTACGAACAGGCCCAGAGTGGTGTAGTCGTAGTCGGCCGCAAGGCTCTCCACGCCACCATCCACCGGGTTACGCCAGGTGCTGACCACCGGCGTGTTGTTACGGAAGCCTTCGATACCGTTGTAGACCAGGTACCCATCGACGTTCGGCGCGTACAGGTTGTAGATTTCGTTCTTGCTGTAGTCCGCACCGAACTTCACGTCGTGGTCGCCCAGGGTGAGCGTGCCGGAGGCGAAGTAGTTCCAGGTCTTGGTGTACAGCTCGTTGTACTGGGTGTTGGCTTCGGTACCCAGGTACAGCGTCGGATTGGCGACCGACTCACGGTTCGAGTTCAGACCGCCGAAACCGATCAGGATCGCCGGAGTACCCGGAGCCGACGGAGTACGGATGGCCGAATAATCGCGGTAGCTGGCCTTGATTTCGGTCGAGAAGTTGTCGCTCCAGTCGCTGAACAGCTGGCCGACGTAGGACTCGATCTTCTTGTCGTGCTGGTACCAGTACGAGCTGATCGACGCGCCGGTGGTCTGGCCGTAGCCATTGATGCGCAGTTTGTCCTGCTCCAGCTTGCTGTAGCGGAAGCTCGCACGCTGATTGTCGGTGATGTTCCAGTCCAGCTTCAGCGCGTATTCTTCGAGGTTGGTGTCCGAAGCGGCGTCGTAGCTACCCGCCGACACGCCATAGCGTTCCTGGAAGATCTGCTGGGCCTGGGCGATCTGGGCATCGGTGATGGTACCGGCGCCGATGGCACTGCCGGCGATGTCGGCGCCCGGAGCGGACTGCTCGAACTTCTCATAGTTGGCGAAGAAGAACAGCTTGTCCTTCACCAGCGGGCCACCGAGAGTGAAGCCGTAGGTCTTCTCGTCTTCGAAACCGTTGAACTTGCCGCCACCCGGGTTGTCACCGAACCAGCTGCCGTCACGCATGTAGCCGTAGACCGAGCCGTGGAATTCGTTGGTACCCGACTTGGTCACGGCATCGACCACAGCGCCGGTGGCGCCGGTGATGGTGATGTCGTAGCTGGACAGGTCGACGTTGATGGCTTCGATGGCTTCCATCGAAACCGGCTGGCGACGGGTCGGGAAGCTGTTGCCTTCCAGACCAAAGGTGTCGCTGGCGTTCACGCCATCGATACGGACGGCGTTGTAGCGCGGGTTCTGGCCGCCGGCGCTGATGCTGCCCGAAGCACGGTCAACGAAAGCGACACGCGGATCCAGGCGCATCATGTCCTGGATGTTGCCGCCGACGGACGGCATGGCTTCGATCGTTTCCTGGCTGATCGACGTGCCCGAGCCCATCTTGGTGGCGCTGAACACTTCCGAGCCTGCGGCCACGGCAGTCACCTGCACGGCATCGAGGTTCGTCGCAGCGAGGTCGCCGGTCAGTGCCGCGTTGACGGTACCGATCTGGTTGACGCCGAGGTACACACCTTCTTCAGTGCGCGTGCCTTCACCCGGCTTGTTGATGGTGATGGTGTACGGACCACCCACGCGCAGGCCGCGCGCGTTGTAACGACCCGATGCATCGGTCGTGGCGCGGCTGACGGTGCCCGACTCGGTGTGCGTGATGGTGACTTCTGCACCGACGACAGGCGCGCCTGCAGCCGACGTGACCTGACCGCCGACACCGGAAGAGGTGCTCTGGGCGAAGGCGGGAGCGGCGGCAAGTGCAGCCACGAGACCAAGCGTCAGCTTGGACATCCGGAGACAACGGGAGTGGGTCATTGGGGAGTAGCCTCGATGCGAGATTGGCGATGGCGGAGAAAAAAACGCGCCCAAGCAGCCTTGCTGGCGGCTGACTGGACTTTTATCTGGGTTCCCTAGCCGCGAGCTGGTTTCAGCCGCAACGGTTAACACTAGATTAACACGATAGCCTCGGATTGTGACGGTTTGGCGACAAAACACACGCCATCACAACGGGATCGTGACGCTATCTTCACATCTGAGTGTGACCGGCTGAATGCGTGCCAGTGGGGCCCTCAGCTGTGTCGAGATGGGTGCCCGCAAGTTGGCCGGGGAGCCGGGGAGCCGGGGAGCCGGGGAGCCGGGGAGCCGGCCAGCGGCCGGCACTACCGTGAAAGAGGCGGTGACGCCTTTGCCGCTCTCAGGCCTCGAGGATCTGGCCGCGGTGGGCGGCGCCCGCAGCGGCCAGCAGCAGCACCGCCGCGGCGGCGCACTCGGCCGGGTCACGGGCGGCGCGGTCTTCATCCAGGGAGAACGCACGGGCGCGCAGCGCCGTACGCATCGGGCCGGGCTGCAGGCCGCTGACCCGCACCGGGCTGCGGCCGAGTTCGTCATGCAGGGAGGCGATCAGGCCGCGCAGACCGTGCTGGGCCGCGCCGTAGCCGCCCCAATAGGCCTGCCCTACCCGCGCCGGGTCATCCACGGTGAACACCAGCGCGGCATCGTCACTCTGGCGCAGCAGCGGCAGGCAGGCCTGGGCCAGCCAGGCCGGCGCGGTCAGGTTCACATGCACGGCGCGGGCAAAGGCGGCCGGGTCGGCCAGCTCGAACGGGGTCAGCCCGGCGAAATCAGCTGCGCAATAGAGAACACCATCCAGATGACCGAGCTCGGAGTGCAGGCGCTCGGCCAGGGTGGCGTAGTCGTCGGGGGTCGCCCCTTCCAGATCCAGCGGATACAGCAACGGCTCGGGGCCGACCGCCTCGACGGCGGCGTAGACCCGGTCCAGGCGGCGCGGTTTGCGCCCCAGCAGGACCACGGTTGCCCCGGCCTGCGCGCAGGCGACAGCGGCCGCGCTACCAAAGCCTCCCCCGGCCCCGGCGATAAGAATGACGCGATCGGCGAGCGATCCGGTCCCGACCACCACGGACGGGACCGCACTCACGGCTGGGAAGCCTCTTCGACGATGCGCTTGAGCTCGCCGGATTCGAACAGCTCCAGCACGATGTCGCAGCCACCGATCAGCTCGCCATGGATGAACAGCTGCGGGAATGTCGGCAGGTTGGAGAAGCGCGGCAGGTTGGCGCGGATCTCGGGTTCTTCCAGCACGTTGACCGTGCGCAGCGCGATCGCGCCGGCGGCCATCAACGCCTGGATGGCACGGCTGGAAAAGCCGCACATGGGATATTGCGGAGTGCCCTTCATGAACAACACGAGGGGGTAACGTTCGACTTCGGACTGGATCTGCTGCATCACCGCCACAACGACTCTCCCTCCAATGGGACAACCCGGCCTCACCGGTCGGATAGACTTCCCTGGCCGCCATTGTATGCCCTACCTTCGGGTGGTGGGCACCCTGCCATCCGCCACACTGATGACGATCCGCCATGGATCGGCGCTCTCCCTTCCCAATCTGTCGTGCCCATGCCCCTCGAACTGCCTCGCCTTCCCTACGACCGCGCCGCCCTTCAGCCTCACCTGTCGGCGGAGACGCTGGACCTGCACCACGGGCGCCACTTCCGTGGCTACCTGGATACGGTGAACGCACGTATTGAAGGCACGGAGCTGGCCGAGCTGCCGCTGGAGGAGATCGTCCGCCAGAGCCAGGGCAGCCTGTTCGATGCCGCGGCCCAGGCCTGGAACCACCAGTTCTATTTCCAGTGCCTGCACCCGCGCGCCGGTGGCGATCCGCAGGGCCGGCTGGGTGAACTGGTCACCCGTCATTTCGGGGATGCCAAGCGCCTGCGCGATACCTTCGACAGCGCCGCACTGCGTCTGTTCGGCTCGGGCTGGGTGTGGCTGGTACAGCACCCCAATGGCGCGCTGGCGATCCAGGTCACGCGCAACGCGGGCACGCCGCTGACCGGCGAGAGCACCGCGCTGCTGGCCTGCGATGTGTGGGAACACGCGTATTACACCGACTACCAGAATGAGCGCGCGCGCTATCTGGAGGCGTTCTGGAAACTGGTGAACTGGGACTTCGTCACCGCGCAACTGCGCGATTGAGGCCCGGTAGCGCACGACCGTTGGTCGTGCGTCCAGGTAGTGCCGGCCGCTGGCCGGCACCCCTCGCCTTCAACCGCGCAGGATCTCGATGACCGGCGCGACCTGCTCACCGCGATCAAGCTGCGCACCGACGCTTTCCAATGCACCGGCCAGCGCCGCCGCATCGTCATCGCGCAGCGTGGCATGGCCAACCTTGCGCCCGTCCCGCGCCTGCTTGCCGTAATCGTGCCAATGGCCGCCGGCCTGGCCGAGCACCGCGTTGGCATCGGGCATCTGGCCGATCCAGTTGAGCATGCAGGCATGGCCCAGCATCCGCGTATCGCCCAGCGGCAGGCCGAGCACGGCGCGCAGGTGGTTGTCGAACTGCGAGGTCTCGCTGCCTTCGATGGTCCAGTGGCCGGAGTTGTGCACGCGCGGTGCCATCTCGTTGGCCAGCAGTTCATCGCCGCGGCAGAACAGTTCGAGCGCGAACACGCCGACATAGTCCAGGCGCTCGGCCAGCGTACGTGCGTAGCCGATGGCCGCCTCGTGCTGGAGCGCCGGCAGCTGCGCCGGGGCCAGGCTGGCCGAGAGCACCCCGTTGACGTGCCAGTTGCCGGTGATCGGCCAGGCGCGGAACTCGCCATCCTGCCCGCGGACCGCCACCACGCTGACCTCGCGATCAAAGGCGACGAAGCCTTCCAGAATCAGGCCGGTCTTCTCGACCTGGCTGCCGAGGGTGTCCCAGGCAGCGTCGATGTCGGCCGCGCTGCGGATCCGGAACTGGCCCTTGCCGTCATAGCCCAGCCGGCGGGTCTTGACGATGCAGGGCATGCCGAACTCGGCGACCTTGGCCGCCAGTTCGTCGCGGCTGCGGATATCGGCGAAGGGCGGCAGCGGGATGCCCAGCGACTGGAACAGGGTCTTCTCGCTGAGCCGATCCTGGGCCACGGCCAGCGCATCCGGATTGGGATACACCGGCACGCGCTCGGCCAGGAACTTGGCGCTGCGCGCCGGCACGTTCTCGAAATCGAAGGTCACCACGTCCACGCGGGCGGCGAACGCGGCCAGGGCCGCCTCATCCTCGAACGCGGCCACCTGCAGCGGTGCCACCTGGGCACCACAGGCATCGGCGGCCGGGTCGAACAGCTCGAAGCGCAGCCCCATCGGCGCACCGGCCAGGACCATCATGCGGGCAAGCTGACCGCCGCCCAGAATGCCAACGGTCCTGGGGGTCATTGACGCGGGTCGTCGTGGGCCATGACGTCTTCGGTCTGGCGGGCGCGGAAGGCCTCGAGCGCTTCGCCGATCGCCGGCTGGTCCGAGGCCAGCATGGCGGCTGCGAACAACGCCGCGTTGGAGGCGCCGGCGTTGCCGATGGCGAAGGTGGCGACCGGAATACCGGCCGGCATCTGCACGATCGAGAGCAGCGAATCCATGCCGTTCAGGGCTTTGGACTGCACCGGCACGCCCAGCACCGGCACGGCGGTCTTGGCGGCGATCATGCCCGGCAGGTGCGCGGCCCCGCCGGCACCGGCGATGATCGCGCGCAGGCCACGCTGGCCCGCCTGCTCGGCGTAGGTGAACAGCACGTCCGGCGTGCGATGCGCCGAGACCACTTTCACTTCATAGGGAACGCCCAGCGAATCCAGCTTCTGGGCGGCGTGCTGCATGGTTTCCCAATCCGAGCGGGATCCCATGACGATGCCGACGAGCGGCGCGGTTTGGTTGAGGGTCATTGGCCGTCACCTGCCTTAAAGACGTATTCTAGCCGTCTTCCACGCAAGACGAAGAATCCATGGATCGCAAGCTGCTCGACCTCCTGTGCTCGCCCGATACGCGCCAGCCCCTGTCCCTGCTCGACGCCACCGGCCTGGACGCGCTCAACCGCGCGATCGGCAGCGGTGCCGTGCTCAAGGCCGATGGCAGCCCGCAGGCGCAGACGCTGCGCGAGGCCCTGCTGACCCGCGACCGCAAGCAGGTGTTCCGCGTGGAGGACGGCATCCCGGTGCTGCTGGCCGAAGAGGCCATCGCCACCGCCCAGATCGCCGATTTCCCGGAAAAATGAGCCACCTCCCCGTGCCGGCCCCCGAGGCCGCCCTGGTGGCCGCCGATGTGGCCCGTGCGCTGGCCGAGGACATCGGCAGCGGTGATGTCACCGCCGCCCTGCTTCCGGACCGCCCCGACAGCGCCTACCTGCTGTGCAAGCAGGACGCGGTGATCGCCGGCCGCCCGTGGTTCGATGCGACCCACCGGGCACTCGATCCGGAGGTCAGGATCGAGTGGCGCGTGGCCGAGGGCGACCGCGTCGCCGCCGGCACGGTGCTGGCGCTGCTGCAAGGCCGCAACCGCAGCCTGGTGAGCGCCGAGCGGACCTCGTTGAACTTCCTGCAGACGCTGTCCGGCACGGCGACCACCACCGCGCAGTACGTCGCGGCCGTGGCCGGTACCGGCGCGCGGATCCTGGACACCCGCAAGACCCTGCCCGGCCTGCGCGTGGCGCAGAAATACGCGGTGCGCTGCGGCGGCGGTGACAACCATCGCCTGGGCCTGTTCGACACGGTGATGCTCAAGGAAAACCACATCCGCGCGGCCGGCTCGCTGACCGCTGCGGTGCTGGCGGCGCGTGCGCAGTGGCCGGCGTTGCCGCTGGTGGTCGAGGTCGAAGACCTGGACCAGCTGCGCGAGGCGCTGGCGGTGGGCTGCACCCGCATCCTGATCGACGATTTCGATGCCGCCACGCGGCGCGAGGCCGTGCGCATCGCGGCCGGGCGGATTCCGCTGGAGGTGTCCGGCAGTGTCGGCCTGGACGGCCTGCGCGCGATCGCCGAGGACGGCGTGGACTGCATTTCCATCGGCGGGCTGACCAAGCATGTGCAGGCAATCGACCTGTCATTGAAACTGGGTCCGCCCCCGGGCTGAGGCGCGCGTGTCGATCAACGGTCGACACCTGCCGGGCTGGTAGCGCACGACCGTTGGTCGCGCGGCGTCGGCGCGCGGTGTTCACGGGATCGGCAGACCGGGTCTGCGAGGCTTGCCCTGCCCCCACCCGGAGAGCGCGTATGCGCCCCTTGTTCCTGCTTGCATGTCTGTCGCCGCTGGCGACGCTGCTGCCGGCCACCGCATCCGCGGCCGAGGTCTGCGACATCCCACCCCGGTTCGGGCTGAGCCCGCTGGCCGTGGCCATCGTGCAGACCGCCTGCAACGAACACCGCCTCTGGTACCGCCCCTTCATCGACCGCGATGGCCGCGCGGCCAGCCTCAGCGTGACCGAAGCCGAGGACGTCCACCTGGCCGACAACGGCCTCGTCGCGTGGCAGCGGGTGGTCGGCTACTGGCGGCAGAGCGGCACGTTGTCGCCGATGGGCAGCCAGCCCGGCGCATCGAGCTGCCTGGCCCCACCGGGCACGCGCTACACCGATAGCGACTGCCGTGCATTCCTGATAGACAACCCGTGGTCGGCCGCCTTCATTTCCTGGGTGATGACCCGCGCCTCGGTACCCGGCTTTACCCGCTCGCCCCGACACATCGACTACATCCGCGCTGCCTACCAGAACAGCGGGCCCTACCGGATGACCGACCCGGCGCAGGAGAAACCCGCGCCCGGCGACCTGCTGTGCTACCTGCGCGACCGCCGCGAGACCCTGAGCTACAGCGGGCTGGTGCAGTCGCTGGGCAGCGGCGCGGTGACGCACTGGAAATCGCACTGCGAAGTGGTGATCGCGGCCAACATGGGCGGCGACCGCACGCTGTATCTGATCGGCGGCAACGTCATGAACACCGTGGCGTTGCGCAAACTGTCGCTGGACCGCAGCGGCCGGATCGAGCTGCCTCCCGCGAAGGCCGGTGCAGGCGATGGGGTGGATCTGGGCTGCACGCCGGGCCGCGAAGAGGAATGCAGCTTCAATCGCCAGGATTGGGCCGCACTGCTGAAGCTGGTGGCGACCGCGCCGGCGACGGTGCCGATGGGAACTCCGGACCCGGCGACCCTGCCCGCTCCCGGCGTGACGGCACCGCCGATGGCGGCTCCGGCTTCCCAGGCACCGATGCGAGCGCCCACCGTGGTTCCGCCCCGTCCGCCGGTCCCGAGCGCGAACCCGGTTCCGGCCCCGCCGGCGAGCCCGACTCGGACGCCGACACCCACACCGACACCGACACCGATACCCGTCCCGCCACCGCGCACGCCCTGATCACGATCGCGCGGATGGCTTGATCCGCGCCGCATTCGTCGCCATCTTGGGAGGACCGACCTCCCTGACCGCGCCGAGTCACCGATGCCCAGTTTGATCCTGTTGATGATTGCCGGCGCGTTTGCCTACGCCTTCTGGAATTCTTCGCGTGCCGCCGCCGAACGTGCAGGCGTGCTCGGGCGCAATGCCTGCCGCGCTGCCGATGTGCAGTGGCTGGACCAGAGCGTGCACGCCACCGGCCTGCGCGTATGCCGCAAGGAGAACGGTTGGCTGGGCTGGGAGCGCACCTTCAAGTTCGAGTACTCGCACGATGGCGTGGACCGCCACAGCGGGCGCATGGTGCTGCGCGGTGATCAGCTGATCACGTTCGTGGGGCCGTCGGCGGCGCGGATCAGTGAGATCCGCCGCGATATCGATACACGGGATGCCGAAGACGTCTAATGAAATGGCCGCCTTGCGGCGGCCATGGTGGGTCTTACTTGACCACCCGCAGATGCGGGCGACCGCTGGGCTTGGGCGGTGCATCGTCCGGCGGGGTCGGTGAATCGTCCGGCGGCAGCGCATCGTCCGGACCCGGCTCATGGCCCGGAATGTCATCCGGCAGCGCCATGCCCTGCCCCGTCTCGCGGGCGTACACGGCCAGCACGGCCGAGATCGGCACCTGCACCGGGTAGCTGGTGCCGGAGAAGCGGGCCGAGAAGCTCACGCTGTCATTGTCGATATGCAGGCGCACCACGGCGCGCTCGGCGATGTTCAGGACGACGCGGCCGTCCTTGACCGCGCTCTGCGGCACCTGCACGCCAGGCATGCCGGCGTCGACCAGGATATGCGGCGTCAGGTCGTTGTCATTGATCCATTCCACCAAGGCCCGCAACAGGTACGGACGGTGGCTGGTCATGCGAAAAGTGTCTTCAGTCATGTGGTAGAGCCGAGCCGTGCTCGGCTGCTCTTGATCCGGATTGCCTGATGCAAGTGTACGCGCCCGCCTACCCGCAGGTCAGCCATGGCGCGTACCGGCACCGCGATTTCGTTCAGTACACGGGTGTGCCGCATGCGGCACACATCCCGCCGATCAGACCGGCAGATCGCGCAGTTTCTTTTCCTGGTCGGTCAGGCTGCGGATGAAGCCGGGGTGCCGGAAAATGCGGTTGCCATAGTCTTCGATGGACTTGCCATCCTTCGGCAACGGCACGTCCAGTGCCTGAAGTCGCCAGATGATCGGCGCCATCGCGCAGTCGGCCAGGCTCATTTCCGGGTTGAGGAAGAACTTGCTGGCCTTGAACAACGGCACCGCGCTGGTCAGCAGTTCCTTGAGCCGTTTGCGCCCGGCCTCGGCCTGGGTCTTGTTGCCCAGCTGGATGGCCTGAACCTGCGGCACCCAGTCGTGTTCGATGCGCAACATCGCCAGGCGGATGCGGGCCCGCGAAAGCGGATCGACCGGCATCAGCGGCGGGTGCGGATAGCGCTCGTCCAGGTATTCGCTGACCACCGACGCCGCGTACAGCACCAGCTCGCGTTCCACCAGAGTGGGCACGGAGTGGTACGGATTGAGATCGATGAGATCTTCGGGCGGGTTCTGCGGGTCGACCGGCACGGAGTCATAAGTGACGCCCTTGGCCGCCAATACCAGCCGCACGCGATGGCACAGCACATCGTCGTTCGAGGAAAACAGCGTCAGGGTATTCCGCATGCGTACGCTCGCCGCCATCAAAGGCTCTCCAACGTCCGGTAACCGCCGGTCGTATCGGCGCCGCCAGCCCATTGCCAACGGTCGTCACAGTACCCGAGTGTGCAACCGCACATCACAAAAGCCAATAGGTCGATCGTCCCACGGCAGGAACGATCGACGCGGGAAGGCGTCCGACCGCTCAGTGGACGTCCTTCCAGTATTCCTTCTTGAGCAGATAGGCCAGGAAGGTCAGCAGCGCCAGGAACAGAATCACCCACACGCCCAGCTTCTGGCGTTTCAGGGCAGCCGGCTCGCCGGCATACTCCAGGAAGTTGGTGATGTCGCGCACCGCCTGATCGTACTGCCCGGCATCGATGTTGCCCGGCTGTTCGATCTTCAGCCCGACCACCGGTGCATCCAGCCCGGGGCCCTCGGCCTTGCCATGCACCGCATGCTGCAGCCCCTGCATTTCCCACAGGGGGTTGGGCATGGAGGCATTGGGGAACACGGTGTTGTTCCAGCCCAGCGGCCGCGTGGGATCCAGATAGAACGACTTGAGGTAGGTGTAGACCCAGTCGCTGCCCCGCACGCGCGAGATCAGGCTCAGGTCCGGCGGCATCTTGCCGAACCACTTCTCGGCCTGCGCCTTGGGCATCGTCACCGGAATCGGTTCACCCACCGGGGTGCCGGTGAAGTTGAGGTTGTTCATGACCTCTTCTTCGCTCAACCCGAGATCGGCAGCCATGCGCGAGTAGCGCAGGTATTTCAGCGCGTGGCAGCCGGAGCAGTAATTCATGTAGAGCTGCGCGCCGCGCTGCAGCGAGGCACGATCGCTCAGGTCATTGCCGGCCTGCAGGGTCTTGGCGCCCTCGGCGGCATCGGCCACCGCGACACCGAGCATCAGGGCCGCCGCGCAGGCCAGCCGGACAATCCAGTGGTCAGTCATGCGTGGTCACCCGGTCCGGTACCGGCTTGGTCCTGTCCAGCTTGGTCCATAGCGGCATGGTGATGAAGAAGGCGAAATACAGGAAGGTCAGCACGCGCCCGATGTAGGTCTCGTGCGCATCCGTACCCGGGCCGGAGCCGATCACGCCCAGCCACACGAAGCACACCGCGAACATGCCCAGCAGGCCGCGCGAGAGCAGGCCGCGGTAGCGGTAGGACTTTACCCGCGCCCGGTCCAGCCACGGCACCAGGAACAGGATGGCGATCGCCGAGAACATCACGATCACGCCCCCGAGCTTGTTGGGCACCACGCGCAACATGGCGTAGTACGGGGTGTAGTACCAGACCGGCTTGATGTGCTCGGGCGTCACCAGGCGGTTGGCCTCGGTGAAGTTGTCGTGCTCGAGGAACAACCCGCCGAAGGCCGGGGCGAAGAAGATGATGAAGGCGGCGATGATCAGCAGGAAGCCGGCGCCGACCGCATCCTTGAGCGTGTAATACGGATGGAAGGGAATGCCATCGGTAGGCGCGGTGGCCGACCAGCGGTTGCCCTTCGGGCCCTTCTTGATCTCCACGCCGTCCGGATTGTTGGAGCCCACTTCATGCAGCGCGCCCAGGTGCAGCACCACCAGCAGCAGCAGCACCAGCGGCAGCGCGATCACGTGCAGGGCGAAGAAGCGGTTGAGGGTGGCGTCGCTGGGCAGGTAGTCGCCCATGATCCATTCGGTCAGGCCGGTCCCGATCACCGGGATCGCGCCGAACAGCGAGATGATCACCTTGGCGCCCCAGAACGACATCTGGCCCCAGGGCAGCACGTAGCCCATGAAGGCTTCGGCCATCAGCACCAGGTAGATCAGCATGCCCAGGATCCAGACCAGTTCGCGCGGCTTCTGGTAACTGCCGTAGAGCAGGCCGCGGAACATGTGCAGGTAGACCACGATGAAGAACAGCGAGGCACCGGTGGAGTGCATGTAGCGGATCAGCCAGCCCCACTCCACGTCCCGCATGATGTATTCGATGGAGGCGAACGCTTCGGCCGCGTTCGTCTTGTAGTGCATCGTCAGGAAGATGCCGGTGACGATCTGGTTGACCAGGATCAGCAGCGCCAGCGAACCGAAGTAGTACCAGATGTTGAAGTTCTTCGGCGCGTAATACTCGCTGACGTGCTTGCGGTAGACCGGCATCAGGCCCGGCGCGCGGGCGTTGACCCAGTCGGCCAGTCCGGTGGCGGTGCGGGAAAGGATATTGGCCATGATCAAGCCGCCCCCTGCGGATCAACGCCGATGATGATGGTGTTGTCGTCCTGGTAATGGTGCGGCGGCACCAGCAGGTTGATCGGTGCCGGAACATCCTTGAACACGCGACCGGACATATCGAAGCGCGACTTGTGACATGGGCAGAAGTAGCCGCCCTTCCACTGCGGGTCGTAGGGCTCGGGGCGGATCTCGGCGACCATTTCCGGCGAACAGCCCAGATGGGTGCACAGCCCGACCAGCACCGATACCTCGGCCTTGATCGAACGGAATTCGGGATTCTGCTTGAGCACGTACTCGGGCTGCTGTTCTTTCTCGCCCGACTCGGGATCCTTCAGGCGGCCGTCCAGCCCGTGCAGTGCATCGAGGATGGCCTTGGAGCGCTTGACGATCCAGATGGGCTGCCCACGCCACTCCATGACCAGACGCTGGCCTTCCTGGAGCGCACTGATGTCGGCAATCACCGGGGCACCGGCCAGTTTGGCGCGGGCGCTGGGATTCCAGGACTTGATGAACGGTACCGCTGCAAATCCGACGCCGACCGCTCCGACCACCGCAGTGGTTGCTGAGAGAAACCGCCGACGTCCAGTGTTGACTGGATCGTTTACCCCATCGTTGGCCATCCGGCACTCCGATATTGATTTAGGTAGCTTGAGGCTGCCAGCAGACCGGTGGGGGCCAGTCCACATTGAATCAGCCGCGAGTGTAGCTGAACCGAAGTCGGCCACACAACGCGGTACTACGGAACGACATTACCCCGACAGTACGGCATCAGGTACCACCGGCGCCATGGGTTATTGATGGCTGGCCACTGCGCCGCGATAGCGGTCGGCCAACAGGGCCACCCGCTTCACGTAATACCGGGTCTCGCTGTAAGGCGGCACGCCACCATGGCGGTCGACCGCGCCCTCGCCGGCGTTGTAGCCCGCCGCAGCCAGGGTGAGATCACCGTTGAAGCGCTTGAGCAGCCAGGACAGGTACTGCACGCCGCCGCGGATGTTCTGCGAAGCATCGAAGGAATCGCTGACCCCGAAACGGCGCGCGGTCGGTGGCATCAGCTGCATCAGGCCCTGTGCGCCGGCGCGGCTGAGCGCGGTCGGGTTGTAGGCCGATTCGGCATGGATGATCGCGCGGACCACCGCCTCTTCCACCCCGAACTCACGGGCGGCGGCGGCAATCTCGCTCTGGTAGGCCGTGGTGTTGAGCCGCACCGAGCCGAAGTTGACGGCCGGGTTCGCCCCGCAGGCGTAGCAGCGCTCGATGAAGCTGTAATGGATGGTGCGGACCTGGCCAATGCTGGCGATACCGGCCGGGCGTGCGCTGGTGTAATGGCGAACGCCATCCTTCATATAGGCATACAGCTGGCCGCTGCGGACCTTCCCTGCCTTCCCAGCGGCCGCTGCCGGGGCGGACGGCGCGCTCAGCACCGTCGCCGGGGCGGTGGCCGTGGCAGGAGCCGGGGTGATCGCGGTCGCCGTCGTGGCGGTATCGGCCCGGACCGGGGCGGGCGTGGCACCGGCGATCGGCGCCGCCGGCGTCGGCGCGGGAGGCGTTGCCAGGGCCCGGCGGGGCGCCGCGCTGCGGTCGGGCCGGTAGCTGCTGATCACGCTGCAGGCGGCCCCGGCCACACGCTTGCTCACATAGCTGGGAATGCCGTCACTGCCGACGCACTTGTACAGGGTGCCCGCACTGGCCGGCATAGCGGTCAGCGCAGCCAAGGCCAGCGCAGCGATCCCCAACATCCCCTTCATGAGCGGGAGTGTCCCCAATTCGCCGGGGATTGCCAAGGGGGGAGCCCGACCCGGCTACAATGACCTGCTCACCGCAGCCATCCGGCTGCCTGCCCGCCCACCCGACTGGAATAAGCGCCATGACCGGGACGCCAGCTTCGACCGCGCCGACTTCGGCCGGTTCTGCCTTGCCTGCCTCTGCTCCGCCCAGCTCCGCCCCCCGCCCCGATCTGCTCCCCCTGCCCGGCGCCAGGCCGCAGGTGACGGGTCCGGTGCGCGGCAAGCTGTACATCAAGACCCACGGTTGCCAGATGAACGAGTACGACTCGACCAAGATGGCCGCCGTGCTCGCCGCCTCGGAAGGGCTGGAACTCACCGACGACCCGGCCGAGGCCGACGTGTTGTTGATGAACACCTGCTCGATCCGCGAGAAGGCCCAGGAGAAGGTGTTCAGCCAGCTCGGTTACTGGAAGGCGCTGAAGAACAACGGCCGTGGCGTGATCATCGGGGTCGGCGGCTGCGTGGCCTCGCAGGAAGGCGAGGCGATCATCAAGCGCGCGCCACACGTGGATCTGGTGTTCGGCCCGCAGACCCTGCACCGCCTGCCGGAGCTGATCCGCCAGCGCCGTGAATCGGGCAAATCGCAGGTGGACATCAGCTTCCCGGAGATCGAGAAGTTCGATGCCCTGCCCGAGCCGCGTGCCGAGGGTGCCTCCGCGTTCGTCTCGATCATGGAAGGCTGCTCGAAGTACTGCTCGTTCTGCGTGGTGCCCTACACCCGCGGCACCGAGGTCAGCCGCCCGTTCGAGGACGTGGTGGTGGAAGTGGCGCAGCTGGCCGCCCAGGGCGTGCTGGAGATCAACCTGCTCGGCCAGAACGTCAACGCCTACCGCGGCCCGTATGGCGACGGCGAGTTCGCCGACCTGGGCTTGCTGATCCGCACCATCGCCGAGATCGACGGCGTCGGCCGGATCCGCTTCACCACCTCGCACCCGCTGGAGTTCAGCGATTCGCTGATCGATGCCTACCGCGACGTGCCGCAGCTGGCCAACTTCCTGCACCTGCCCGTGCAGGCCGGCAGCGACCGCGTGCTCTCGGCAATGAAGCGTGGCTACACCGCGCTGGAATTCAAATCCAAGATCCGCAAGCTGCGCGCGGTGCGTCCGGACATCTCGATCAGCTCGGATTTCATCGTCGGTTTCCCCGGCGAGACCGACGCCGAGTTCGAGAAGACCATGAAGCTGATCGAGGACGTGGGCTTCGACCAGAGCTTCTCCTTCATCTATTCACGGCGCCCGGGTACCCCCGCGGCGGATCTGGAAGACACCACCACCGATGCGGAAAAGCACGCGCGCCTGTCGCGCCTGCAGGCCCGGATCAACGAGCAGGCCGCGGCCATTTCGGAAAAGATGGTCGGTACCGTGCAGACCGTGCTGGTGGAAGGCCCCTCCAAGCGCAACCCGAACGAGCTGACCGGCAAGAGCGAGAACATGCGCTCGGTGAATTTCCCGGGGCACCCGCGCCTGGTCGGCCAGTTCGTGGATGTGGTGATCACCGAGGCGTACAGCAACTCGCTGCGGGCGCGGATGGTGACGGCAGACTGAGCGGGATGGCCGGACGTCGGTCCGGCCATCGTTGACGCTTTTTTGACCACGCAATTGAACCCATTGCCGCAGTAGGACTGGCGCCACCTATCCACAGGTTGCTGCACCGGCATTGCACAGCCCCTGTGGAAAACCACTTTCCGCCGGTGCTGTAGCGGCGGCCCCACACCCGCGCTACCCTGTTCTCCCTTTCCCTGCTTGCGGCCCGGTCGGCTGGACCGGCGGCCGCCGGACGCAATGACCGCACTCGCACAACGCGACTTCACCCTCACCCCGGAAGACAACGAGCGCCTGGCCAACATGGCCGGCCCGTTCGATGAACATCTCCGCCAGGTGGAACTCAAACTCGGCGTGGAAATCGCCAACCGTGGCCACGTGTTCCGCGTGACCGGCCCCAAGGCCGTGGTGGCCGATGCGCAGGCCCTGATCGAAGCGCTGTACGCCGAAGCCGGCGACGTGGTGTTCGACAGCCATGCCATCCACCTGCGGCTGAACCAGGCCAACGTGGAGCATGTGGTCGAGCGCGCCTACGAGGCCCAGGAAGTGGCGATCAAGGTCAAGCGCGGCACCGTGCGCGGCCGCGGCGCCAACCAGGCCCGCTACCTGCATCAGATCACCACGCACGACATCAACTTCGGCATCGGCCCGGCCGGCACCGGCAAGACGTTCCTGGCCGTGGCCAGCGCGGTGGAAGCGCTCAATGAAGCGCGCGTGCAGCGCCTGATCCTGGTCCGCCCGGCGGTGGAAGCCGGCGAGAAGCTGGGCTTCCTGCCCGGTGACCTGAGCCAGAAGGTGGACCCGTACCTGCGACCACTGTACGACGCGCTGTATGAAATGCTCGGCGTGGAGAAGGTGCTCAAGCTGCTGGAGAAGAACGTCATCGAGATCGCGCCGCTGGCCTACATGCGCGGCCGCACGCTCAACGATGCATACGTGATCCTGGACGAAGCGCAGAACACCACGGTCGAGCAGATGAAGATGTTCCTGACCCGGCTGGGCTTCGGCTCCACGGCCGTGGTGACCGGCGACCTCACCCAGACCGATCTGCCCAAGCACGTGAAGTCCGGCCTGCGCGATGCGATCGATGTGCTGCGTGATGTCGAGGGTGTGAGCTTCACCTTCTTCGAAGCGCGCGACGTGGTCCGTCACCCGCTGGTGGCCCGCATCGTCAGCGCCTACGACCGCCGCGATCTGCAGCAGGTCCAACCCGGAGCGACCCCATGACCCGTGGTCCCGTGCGACTGGACGTCGCCATCAGCTACGCCCTGCCCCGCGCCGGTCTGCCCTCGGCGGTGAGCTTCCGCAAGTGGGTGGCCGCCGCCTTGAAGGGCCGCATCCGCGAGGCCGACCTGGCGATCCGGCTGGTCGATGCGAAGGAGGGCCAGTCCTTGAACCGGCACTACCGCGGCAAGGACTACGCGACCAACGTGCTCAGCTTCCCGGCCGAACTGCCGGAGGGCCTGCCCAAGGGCGTGAAATTCCCGCTGCTCGGCGATCTGGTGATCTGCGCCCCGGTGGTCGCCCGCGAGGCCGACGAGCAGGGCAAGGCGCTCAACGCCCATTACGCGCACCTGACCGTGCACGGCGTGCTGCACCTGCTCGGCTGGGACCATGAGGACGAGAAGGAAGCCGACGCCATGGAACAGCTGGAGCGCGACATCCTGGCCGAACTGGGCATTGCCGATCCGTATGCCGGCGAGCGCTGAACCGAACGGTCGTTGCGATTGCTGATTTCCCCGTCATACAAGGAGGTATGTCGTCATGCCGGTTCCTGATCGCCGCTCCGCACTTGGTCCGGTACTGCTTGCCGTGTCGGTCATCGCGCTGCTGTACTGCGCGGTCGGTGCGCCGGGCCTCGCCGGGCTGACCCCGGCCGGCCGCGATCCCATCGCGCTGCGGTGGGGAATGCTCGCACTGTCCGCGGTGATCGCATCGCTCTCACTGACGCCCGCACGCAGCTGGTGGAAGGCACGTCAACAGCGCGCGCCGCTATCGGCTGTCTCGGCCAGGCGCCTGTCTGCGCTGGCGGCGGCGACGCTGGTGCTGGGCACGCTCACCTGCGTGGTCACCGGCCTGATCCTGCCTCATCTGCTGGCCGGTCCTGCCGGGGCGACGCTCAGCGCCACCGCCCTGAACGTGGTCGGCTGGTCCGGGCTGGCCGCTGCCCTGGCGGCGCCGCTGGGGTGGCGCACCCTGTATCGCTGGGCGCGACGCGATGGAGCACCGCCTGCCCAGTCATCGATATTCCGCGCACGGCCCGTACAGGTGGCACTGCTGTTCGTGCTCGCCGCAGCCTTCGCACTGGTGTTCGGGCGCGCGCTGATGGCGGTCACCGCCGGCGGCCCGGGGGTGATCCACCTGGGCGCCTCCGCGCTGGTGCTGTGCGCGGCCGGCATCGCGGTGGTTTCCTTCACCACCACCCTGCGCTGGCTGTTCCGCCGCCGTTGATGCCCTGCCACGGCGAACCGGCGCCCGCTATCATCGGTGCCGCGTCCGTGCCGTGCACGCCTAAGTTGATGGACCTGTTGCGATGACCCCGTTCCGATGTGCCTGCCTGGGCCTGCTCGCCCTGCTGCCCACCCCGGCCTTCGCCGAGGCGGCGCCGCTGGACCTGACCGCCCTGATCGAATGCCGCCAGAGCGTGAGTGACTACGACGCGGTGGCCCCGGTCGTGGCCGACCCGCTCAAGGCGGTCGCCAACGGCCTTCAGCCATTGCCGCAGACCAACCAGTTCATGAGCGACTTCCGCCTGGCCGCCCCGATCACGGTGTTCGGCGAGCGTGCCGAATACATCACGGTGGCCGGGGCCAGCATCATGGCGATCCTGGATCTGGCCGACCCGCGCCCGCTGGCCAAGCGCCTGGCGCTGGAGGATGGCGTGGACACCCCGGTGAAGTTCATGGCCGGGCGCGAGCTGGTCAGCCGCGACGTCACCGACCCGCGTACCGGCGAGGCCTTGATCGAGTCGGTGATCCTGAGCCTGTCCACGGTCAAATCCCACCCCGGCAAGACCCTGGCCGGCTGTACCTACAGCCTGGACCTGCCACCGGAGGAAGACACCCCGCCACCGGGCGCCGCCCCGGCCCCCTTGCCGGGCGTGAATCCGCCCTCGGCCGGGCGCTGACAGGCGCCCGCATCCTGATAGACTAAATCCAACGCCCGGCACGCCGGGTGCCTTTTTTTCCAGAGATGTCTGAAGACGACAGTAGTAGCTCCACCCTGGAGCACAATGAAAAGAAGCGCAGCTGGCTCGAACGCCTGACCGCTGCCTTCTCCGGCGAACCCCACACCCGCGACGAGCTGGTGGCGGTACTGCACACCGCGCACGAAGACGGCCTGATCGCCGCCGACACGCTGCGGATGATGGAAGGCGCCATTTCGGTGGCCGAGCTCACCGTCGGCGACGTGATGATCTCGCGCTCGCAGATGGTCTCCCTGCCGGTCGAAGCCCCCTTCCTTGACCTGATGAAGCAGGTGGTCGAATCCGGCCATTCGCGCTTCCCGGTGCACGGCGACAACAAGGACGACATCCTCGGCATCCTGTTGGCCAAGGACCTGCTGCGCGGCGTGGTTGCCGACAACGGGCCGGCCAACATCCGTGAGCTGCTGCGCCCGGCGGTGCTGATCCCCGAGGCCAAGAAGCTCAACGTGCTGCTCAAGGAGTTCCGGCTCTCGCGCAACCACATGGCCATCGTGGTGGACGAGTACGGCGGTGTCGCCGGCTTGGTCACGATCGAGGACGTGCTGGAACAGATCGTCGGCGAGATCGACGATGAGCACGACGAGGCCGAGGACCACACCTCGCAGATCGCGATCCAGGCCGACGGCCAGTACGTGGTCGATGCATTGACCGCGATCGAGGATTTCAACGAGCGCTTCGGTGCCACGTTCCCCGACGACGATTACGACACCATCGGTGGCCTGGTCACCGAGGCGATCGGGCACCTGCCCGAAACCGGCGATGAGCTCACCCTGGACCGCTTCGTGTTCCGGGTGGCGCGTGCCGATGCCCGGCGCGTGCAGGCGTTCCATGTGACCGTGCTGCCGCCCGACACCCACAACGAGGATTGACCCACGCCATGCGGCCCCCTTTGAATCGGTGGTCGCTGTGCCGCCTGTTGTTCGTGTTGTCGCTGCTTGCGATGGCCAGCCTGCCCTTCGGGGCGCTGGCCGCGCAGGATGCCGTGCCTGCCACGGCCGCCCCGGCCCCTGCCGCCGAGGCGCCACGCATCGGCGTGGTCACCATGCAGCCGGGCGAGATCTTCTTCGAACGCTTCGGCCATGACGCGCTGGTCGTGGTCGATCCGGTCACCGGCGACGCCACCTCGTACAACTTCGGTTACTTCGACCCGAGCGAGTCCGATTTCATCGGCAACTTCGTGCGCGGCGACATGATGTATTACCTGGTCGCGCTGCCGCTCGGGCAGGACCTGTCGTACTACCAGGAGAGCGGCCGCGGTGCGAGCGTGCAGTGGCTGGATCTGACGCCCGCGCAGGCGCGCACCCTGGCCGCGTCGCTGGCCGAGCGCGCCAAGCCCGAGAACGCGCGCTACCACTACGATTACTACACCGCCAACTGCGCCACCATGGTCCGCGATGCGATCGACGGCGCGTTGGGAGGCGGGCTGCATTCGCAGCTGTCCGGGCGCTCGCGCGGCAACACCTACCGCAGTGAATCGGTGCGCCTGGCCTCGCCGTCGCCGTGGATGTGGCTGGGCTTCGATATCGGCCTGGGCCCGTTCGCCGACCAGCCGCTGTCGCGCTGGCAGGAAGCCTTCGTGCCGATGCGCCTGGCCGATGCGCTGCGTCAGGTGCGCAACAGCGAAGGTCGCCCGCTGGTGCAGGCCGAGCAGGAACTGCTGCCGCACCGGATCGCCCCGGAGCCGACCGAGTCCCCGCGCAGCTGGTGGCCGTGGCTGCTGTGCGGCCTGATCGCCGCTGCGGGTGTGGTTGCACTGCGCCGCCGGCGCCGGCTGCTGGGTGGCCTGGCGCTGCCGTTCTGGCTGTTCTGCGGCATTGGTGGCGCCCTGCTGACCTACCTGTGGGGCTTCAGTGCGCACCAGGCCGCCTGGGCCAACCGCAACCTGCTGCAGCTCTCGCCGCTGTGCCTGCTGCTCGTTCCCGCTGCGATCACCCTGCTGCGCGGCCGTGTGCCGCGCGCGTGGTTCCGGTTCGTGCTGTGGGCGGTCGCCGGCGTGTCGCTGCTCGGCCTTGTGCTGCATTGGCTGACCTTGCAGGCGCAGTACAACCTGCAGTGGATCGTGCTGTTGCTGCCCATCCACGTGGCGCTGGCATGGGTGCTGGGCCGCCGTGACCTGCCCGTCACGGGCCGCTGACGCACGATGCCCGCCATGGATACCGTCACACCTGAAAACCCCGCCTGCGTCATCAACTGCGTTCACTACGATGACCAGGGCAAGCGCCACGACATCGGCCTGGATGCGATCAGCGATGTGATCGCCAGCGACAACGGCTTCGTGTGGGTGGGGCTGTACGAACCCGACGACAGCGTGCTGCTGAAACTGCAGGAAGAATTCGGCCTGCACTCGCTGGCCATCGAAGACGCCCGCAATGCGCATCAGCGGCCAAAGGTGGAGGCCTACGGCAATTCGCTGTTCGTGGTGGTCACGACCGCGCAGATGGTGGACGAGCGGATCCGCTACGGCGAGACCCACGCCTTCCTCGGCCCGCGCTTCCTGGTCACGGTGCGCCATGGCGCATCGCTGTCCTATGCCGCCCCGCGCGCCCGCGTGGAGCGCGAGCCGGACCTGCTGCGCACGATGGGCCCGTCGTACTGCCTGTATGCGGTGCTGGATTTCGTGGTCGACAACTACCTGCCGATCACCCAGCGTTACCGCGACACGCTGGAGCTGCTGGAGAAGGACATCTTTTCCGACAACTACAAGCGCCAGACCGTGGTGCGCCTGTACGAGCTCAAACGCGAGCTCAACAAGATGCGCATGGCGGTCGCGCCGTTGCAGGACATGCTCTCGCAGATCAAGCGCTACCAGGGCGACCTGGTGCCGGACGAAGTGAAGCTCTACCTGCGCGACGTGCACGACCACGCGGTGCGGATCAGTGATGTGATCGACACCCTGCGCGAAATGCTGGGCACCGCGCTGAGCGTGAACCTGTCGCTGGTGACCCTGGCCCAGGGCGAGACGGTCAAGCGCCTGGGTGCCTGGGCGGCGCTGCTGGCCGCCCCGACCTTGATCACCAGCTGGTATGGCATGAACTTCACGAACATGCCCGAGCTGGACAAGCCGTGGGCTTACCCTGCCATGATCATCGGCGTCGGTGCGGTGTGCGTGGGGCTGTACCGCCTGTTCAAGCGCGCACGCTGGCTGTAGTAGCGACCGTTGGTCGCTACGGCGACGACCGTTGGTCGCTACGGCGACGACCGTTGGCCGCCATGGCGGGCGACCGTAAGCCACCACGGCGCGAGCCGACCAACGGTCGGCTCCTACCCGATCCGTGGCATCACGCCACGTAAACCGTCTTGATGTTCATGAACTCATGGATGCCATGCTCGGCCAGTTCACGACCGAAGCCGGATCTTTTGCTGCCGCCGAACGGCAGCCGGACGTCACTCTTGACGATGGCGTTGACGAAGGCGGCACCGCACTCCAGCTGCTGGGCGATGGCTTCGCCGCGCGCCGCATCGGTCGTCCACACGCTGCCGCCCAACCCGAAGGTGGTGTCGTTGGCCACGCGCAGCGCTTCGGCGTCATCGCGGACCCGCAGGATCGCGGCGGCCGGGCCGAACAGTTCTTCGTCGTAGGCCGGCATGCCGGGGGTGACGTTGTCCAGAATGGTCGCCGGATAGCCGGCATGCGAGCCCGCCACCGGCTCGCCTCCCAGCAGCAGCGTGGCGCCCTTGGCGATGCTGTCCTGCACCTGCTTGTGCAGCTCGTCGCGCAGGTCCGCGCGTGCCATCGGCGCCAGCGTGGTTTTCTCGTCCTGCGGATCCCCGTAGACGCGCTTGCCTGCAGCGGCGACGAACTTCTCCACGAACGCATCGGCGATCGCATCGACCACGATGAACCGCTTGGCCGCGATGCAGGTCTGCCCGCTGTTGTCGAAGCGTGACTTCACTGCTGCGGCCACCGTCTTCTCGAGATCGGCATCGTCCAGCACCACGAAGGCGTCGCTGCCGCCCAGTTCCAGCACGCACTTCTTGAGCTGGTCACCGGCATTGGCCGCAATCGACCGCCCGGCGCGCTCGCTGCCGGTCAGTGTGACCGCCTTGACGCGCTTGTCGCGCAGCACCTCGGCGGCCTGGTCGTTGTCGATATGCAGCACGTCGAACACGCCCTCGGGCAGGCCGCCATCGCGGCACACCGCCAGGATCAGGTCCGCACATTGCGGCACGTTGCTGGCGTGCTTGAGCAGCGCCACATTGCCGGCCATGAACGCCGGCGCGAGGAAACGGAACACCTGCCAGATCGGGAAGTTCCATGGCATCACCGCGAACACGCAGCCGATCGGCTCGTAGCGCACGTAGCTGCGCTGGGCCTCGGTGTCGATCAGCTGCGGCTTCAGGTAATCGGCCGCGTGATCGGCGTAGAACTCACAGGCCTCGGCGCATTTCTCGATCTCGCCCAGCGCTTCCCCCTTGAGCTTGCCCATCTCGGTGGTCATCGCCTGCTGGATGTCACCCTTGCGCTGGCGCAGTTGGGCCGCGATGGCGCGCAGCATAGCCCCGCGCTCCTGCAGCGAACGCGCTGACCAGGCCGGAAACGCCTCGGCGGCAGCGGCCAGGCGCTGCTCGACCTCCGTGGCGGTGAGCAGTTCATGGCGATACGTGACCTGGCCGGTCGCGGGATTGATGATGTCAGCGGTCATCGCGGGTCTCCAAAAGTCAGACCCGCAGTGTGCGCCCCGCCCCGTGATCCGGATGTTGCCGGATCGGGATGACGTTCAGCCGGGGTCCTGCAGCGCCATCTGCATGTCGCGCTGGCGACGCTTCTCGGCGCGGGAGGTGATGTACCAGCCCACCACGGCCGCAATCGACACCGCCAGCACCATCAAGGTGGCCAGGGCATTGATCTCCGGCTTGATGCCCATCCGCACGGAGGAGAACACCTTCATTGGCAGGGTGGTCGAGTTCGGGCCGGCCACGAAGCTGGCGATCACCACGTCATCCAGCGACAGCGTGAACGCCAGCAGCCAGCCGGCCACCAGCGCCGGGGCGATGATCGGCAGGGTGATCTGGAAGAACACCTTCAACCGGCTCGCGCCGAGATCCATCGCGGCCTCCTCCAGCGAGCGGTCCAGCTCCTGCAGTCGCGAGGACACCACCACCGTCACGAAGGACAGGGTGAAGGTGACGTGCGCGATCCAGATGCTGGTCACGCCGCGGCTGGGGAAGCCGGGAATGCCGCCCATCGCCACCAGCAGGGTCATCAGCGAGAAGCCCAGGATCACTTCGGGCATCACCAACGGTGCGGTGATCAACGCACCGAACAGGGTCTTGCCCGGGAAGCGGCGCATGCGGGTCATCACCATCGCGGCCATCGTGCCGAGCACGGTGGCCGCGCAGGCCGTCCAGAACGCGACCTTGAGGCTGATCCACAGCGCATCCAGGATCTGCCGGTTGTTGAACAGCTCGCCGTACCAGCGCGTGGAGAAGCCCGACCATACCGTGGCCAGCTTGGAGGCGTTGAACGAGTACACCATCAACAACAGGATCGGCAGGTACAGGAAGGCGAAGCCCAGCCCGAGCAGGCTCCAGCCCAGCCAGCGGTTGCTGCGCACCATGCTCATGCCAGCTTTCCTTCCAGCTCGCGCTGCTGCATGCGGTTGAACAGCAGGATCGGCACCAGCAGCAGGGCCAGCATCACGATCGCCACCGCCGAGGCCGTGGGCCAGTCGCGGTTGTTGAAGAACTCGCCCCACAGCACGCGGCCGATCATCAGCGTATCCGGCCCGCCGAGCATTTCCGGAATCACGAACTCCCCTACCGCCGGGATCATCACCAGCATGCAGCCGGCGATGATGCCGGTGCGCGAGAGCGGCAATGTGATCCGCACGAAGGCCTGCCACGGCTTGGCGCCGAGGTCGTAGGCCGCTTCCAGCAGGCGGTTGTCCAGCTTCACCAGGTTGGCGTACAGCGGCAGCACCATGAACGGCAGGTAGCAGTAAACGATGCCGATGTAGGCGGCAGTCGGGGTGTACAGGATCTGCAGCGGCGCATCGATCAGGCCGAGCTTGAGCAGCAGCTGGTTGAGCAGGCCGTTGCGGTCCAGGATGCCGATCCAGGCATACACCCGGATCAGGAACGAGGTCCACGAGGGCAGCACCACCAGCATCATCGCCACGTTGCGCGCGGCCGGGCTCATCCGTGAGATCACGTACGCCATCGGGTAGCCGATCAGCAGCGTGAGCAGGGTCGAGATGACCGCGATCTTGATCGAGCTCAGGTACGCCAGCGCGTACTGGTTGTCCTTGACCAGGGCTGCGTAGCTGCCGAGGTTGAGCTTGAGCGAGAAGGCGCCATCCACGTACTCCAGCAGCCAGGTATACGGCGGCGAACCGACCTGGGTGCGCGCGAAGGAGATCATCAGGATGATCACGAACGGCACCGCGAAGAACAGCAGCAGCCACAGGTACGGCGCGGCGATCACGCCGGCGCGCGTGCCCGGGAGCCAGCGCTTCCAGCCGGTCGCGGTCATGAGGTCAGCACCACGCCATCATTGTCGCGCCAGTGCACCCAGACGGTGTCACCCCAGGTCAGGCCATCGCTGGCCCAGCGCTGGGAGTTGGCGAAATTGGACAGCACCTTGGCCCCGCTCGGCAGGCGCACATGGAACACCGAATGGCTGCCGAAGTAGGCGATCTCCTCGATCACGCCCTGGGCCTTGTTGGTATCCCCGGCCGGCTCGTCCTTGCCGATCATCACCTTTTCCGGGCGTAGTGCGAACGCCACCGGCTGGCCTTCGTAACCGGTGATCCCGTGGGCGACGTAGATCGGTGCGGGGAACAGCGGCGTGCGCACGGTGACGTACTCGGGCAGGTCCTCATCGAGCACGCCATCGAACAGGTTCACCGAGCCGATGAACTCGGCCACGAAGCGGTTGGCCGGCTGCTCGTAGATTTCATCCGGCTTGCCGACCTGCTGGATCCAGCCGGCATCCATGACCGCGATCCGGGTCGCCATGGTCATGGCTTCTTCCTGATCGTGGGTGACCATCACGCAGGTCACCCCGGTGGTCTCGATGATGTTGACCAGCTCCAGCTGCATCTGCGAGCGCAGCTTCTTGTCCAGCGCGCCCATCGGTTCATCCAGCAACAGCAGCTTGGGCCCTTTGGCCAGCGACCGCGCCAGCGCCACGCGCTGCTGCTGGCCACCGGAGAGCTGGTGCGGCTTGCGCTTGGCCAGCTTGCCCAGCTGCACCAGCTCCAGCATTTCGCCGACGCGGCGGTTGATCGCATCGCGCGCCATGCCGTCCTGCTTGAGGCCGAAGGCGATGTTCTGCTCGACCGTCATGTGCGGGAACAGCGCATAGGACTGGAACATCATGTTGATCGGGCGCTGGTACGGGGGCAGCGCGTTGATGCGCTGGCCGTCCAGGTCGATGGTCCCCTGGGTGGGGGTCTCGAAGCCGCCCAGGCAGCGCAGCAGCGTCGATTTGCCGCTGCCCGAGCCACCGAGCAGCGCGAAGATCTCGCCTTTGCGCACGTCCAGGGTGACGTCGTCGAGCGCGACGAAACCGTCGAACTCCTTGCGCAGCGCGCGGATGGACAGGTAGCCCGGTTCCAGGACCGGGAGGACCGCGCCTTCCGGCTTGGCTTCAAATGGCATGGTCAGCGGCTCCGGGAGCGGCGGCGGGACGGGGGGAGAATGCCATTTTACCGGTGGTGGCCGCGTCATGTCCTACCCCCTGAAACGACGACGCCGGCACGGGGCCGGCGTCGCAGGGGCGGTCAGCGCCCGGTTTTCACCTCGGTCCACAACCGGGTGTAGAGCTTGTCCACCTCCGGCGTGTTGATCGAGTAGGTGAACATCTTCGCCGCCACATCGGCCGGCGGGTAGATGGTCGGGTCGGTGCGGATCGATTCGTCCACCAGCGGCGTGGCCGCGGTCACCGGGTTGGCGTAATGGATGAAGTTGGTGTTGGCCGCGGCCACCTTCGGTTCCAGCAGGTAGTTGATGAAGGCGTAGGCGGCCTCCGGGTGCTTGGCATCCTTGGGGATGGCCAGCATGTCGAACCACTGCGGGCCACCTTCGCGCGGGATCGAGTAGGCCACGGTCACGCCATTGGAAGCTTCAGCTGCACGGTCACGGGCCTGGATGATGTCACCGGACCAACCCACCACCAGGCAGGTGCCGCCGTTGGCCAGCGAGCCCACGTACTGCGAGGAGTGGAAGTTCTGCACGTACGGGCGGATGCTCTTGAGCAGCGCGGCCGCCTTCTGCAGCGTGGCCGGATCCTGGCTGTGCGGATCTTCGCCCAGGTAGTGCAGCGCGATCGGGATCATGTCCGAAGGCGTATCCAGGATGGTGATCCCGCAGTCCTTCATCTTGGCGATGTTTTCGGGCTTGAAGACCAGATCCCAGCTGTTGGCGATGTCGGTGCTGCCACCGAAGCGCTGCTTGAGCAGCTCCACGTTGTAGCCGATGCCGGTGGTGCCGATCATGTACGGCACACCGTATTCGTTGCCCGGGTCCTGCTGCGCGATGCGCTTCATCACGTCCGGGTCGAGGTTGGCCAGGTTCGGGATCTTGCTCTTGTCCAGCGGCAGGAACACGCCGGCCTTGATCTGGCGGCCGAAGAAGTTCAGCGTCGGCACCACCACGTCGTAGCCGCTGTTGCCGGCCAACAGCTTGGTTTCGACCATCTCATCACTGTCGAACACGTCATAGGTCACCTTGGTGCCGGTGGCCTTTTCGAAGTTCGGGATGGTGTCTTCGGCGATGTAATCGCTGTAGTTGTAGACGTTCAGGACCTTGGCGTCGTCCTGCTTGTCACCGCCGCCACAGGCGGTCAGCACGGATACGGCAATGCCGAGGGTGAGGATTCGCAGCTTCATCGGACTCTCCACAGGTCAGGTGCGAGTTGGGGGGAACCGGCCGGACCGGCGCAACGGGTGCCAGCCTACCGGGCATGCCCCCATTTTCCCAGCACATGGCCCTCACGGCCATGCCGGATCCGGTGGCTCGGTCAGACGTTGAGCAGCAGAAACTCACGTTCCCAGGAGCTGATCACCCGGAAGAAGGTCTCGTATTCTTTGCGCTTGACCGACACATAGGCGCGGCAGAAGCGCTCGCCCAGCATCTCGCGCAGTTCCGGGCAGCCTTCCAGCCCGTCCAGCGCCTCGCCCAGCGAGCGCGGCAGGTCATAGCCCAGTTCCTTGGCGCTGCCGCTGATCGGCGCGGTGGGGGAGCCCTGCTCGCGGATACCGAGCAGGCCGGCGGCCAGGGTGGCAGCGATCGCCAGGTAGGGGTTGGCATCCGAGCCGGCAAACCGGCTTTCCACCCGCATGTTCTCTGGTGTATCCAGCGGCACGCGCAGCCCGCAGGTGCGGTTGTCGAAGCCCCAGTGCACGTTGCTCGGGGAGACCTCGCCGAACATCAGTCGGCGGTAGGAGTTCACGTTCGGCGCGAAGAATGCCATCGCCGCCGGCACGTACTTCTGCAGGCCGGCCAGGTAGTGCCCGAACAACGGGCTGAAATCCTCACCGCCATGCTCGCCGGTGAACACGTTGCTGCCGTCGCTGATCCGCAGCAGGCTCTGGTGGATATGCATCGCACTGCCCGGCTCGTTCTCCATCGGCTTGGCCAGGAAGGTGGCGTAGATGCCATGGCGCATGGCCGACTCACGCATGGTGCGCTTGAACAGGAACACCTGGTCGGCCAGATCCATCGCATTGGCGTGGGTGAAGTTGACCTCCAGCTGCGCCGCGCCGGATTCATGGATCAGCGTATCCACGTCCAGCTTCATCGCATCGCAGTAGTCGTACATCAGATCGAGGATCGGATCGAACTCGTTGACCGCATCGATCGAGTAGGACTGGCGCGCGGTTTCAGGACGCCCGGAGCGGCCGGCCGGCGGCAGCAGCGGGAAGTCCGGGTCGGTGTTCTTCTGGACCAGGAAGAACTCCAGCTCCGGTGCCACCACCGGGCGCAGGCCCAGTTCGGCATAGGCATTGAGGACGCGCCGCAGCACGTTGCGCGGGGCCAGCTCATGCGGCTCACCGGTCTTGGTGAAACAGTCGTGGATGACCTGGGCGGTGGGATCGGTCGCCCACGGCACCATGCGCACGGTGTCGGCATCCGGGCGCAGGATCATGTCCGAATCCGACGGTGAGGTCAGCTCGTAGTAATCGTCCGGGAACTCGCCGGTGACCGTGGTGGCGAAAATGCCCTCCGGCAGGCGGGTGCCGTAATCGTGCGAGAACTTGTCGGCCGGAATGATCTTGCCGCGCGCGTTGCCGGTGATGTCCGGCACCAGGCACTCCACCTCGGTGATGCGCCGGTCCTTGAGCCAGCGCAGCAGCGTGCTCTCCTGCGGAACAGGCTTGGGGGCGGCGGCTTTGCGCGAACGCGTTCGGGTGGTCATGACCGGTCTGCTGTAAGAGAGTTGCGGCGACAAGCATCGCCGAAAGCGTGAAAAATGCTGTGATAGAACGAATTGTCGGCCACCCGCCACTCCGGATGCCACTGCACCCCGAGCACGAAACGATGCGCGGTGCTGCGGGCGGCTTCTATCAGGCCATCCTCAGCGACGGCCTCGATCTGCAGGCCCTCGGCCAAGCGATCGATGCCCTGCCCGTGCACGGAATTGACCCGTGCCGTGGGCGCGCCGGCCCAGCCGGCTAGCCAACCGCCCTCACACAGGTGCACCGCATGCGCCGGCCCATATTGCACCGCCACCGGCGCCTCCGGGTCTTCACGATGATCGTTCATGGCCGGCACCGCGTGCACGCGCGGGTGCAGACTGCCCCCGAGCGCGACGTTCAATTCCTGGAAACCCCGACAGATCGCCAGCACAGGCAGGTCGCGGGCCAGCGCCTCCTGCAACAGGGAGAGCGCGTTCGCATCGCGCGCCGGATCATGGCGGTTGCCGGGCCAGCTCGGCGGCCCGGCATACAGATGCGGTTCGATATTGCTCACCGCGCCGGTCAGCAGCAGGCCCTGCAGGCGGTCCAGCCAATGCGTGGCCGGCAACGGCGGCTGCAGGCTGGGCAGCAGCACCGGGGTGACACCGGCCGCCTCGGCCAGCGCGCGGACGTACTTCTCACCCGCCGCCGCGAAGGGATGATGGCCCAGCATCGTGCTGTCGGTGGGCAGTCCGACCCAAGGGGGCGAGACCATGCGTCATGCTCGGATGACCTGCAGCCACGTTACCCCCGTGCGCAGACCTCGCGCAACACAGCGCCGCATCGGCGGTGCGCGCCCCCCTCACACGCCTGCGGCAGTAGCTGCGACAGACTGACCCCTGTCCCGCGCGCCGGTTGCTGGCATCCTTTGTCCATGATTGTTGTCCTGTCCTCTCCCCGCCGGTGCCCGGCATGACGGCTGCCGGCGAGGCGCATGCACCCAGCTGGTACGCCGACAGCGTGCCGGGCGCGCCGCTACGTGAACCGCTGACGGGGGATCTGAGCGCCGACGTGTGCGTGCTGGGTGCCGGCTACACCGGCCTGTCCGCCGCCCTGACCCTGGCCGAGCGCGGATATCGCGTCGTGCTGCTGGAGGCGCACCGCGTGGGCTGGGGGGCGTCCGGCCGCAACGGTGGTCAGGCGATCGTCGGCTACGGCTGCGAAGTGGATACGCTCGAGCATCTGGTGGGCGCTGAAGACGCGCGGGCGCTGTTCGAATTCTCGCGCGATGGCATGCGCCTGCTGCGTGACCGCATCGTCCGCCACCAGATCGAGTGCGATTGGCGCGACGGCCATGCCAGCGTGCCGATCAAACCCCGCCAGGAGCGCATGCTGCGCGCCGGGCTGATCGATCTGGCCCAGCGCTACGACTATCCGCTGCAATGGTGGGACCGCACGCAGCTGCGCGGGCAGTTGGACAGCCCCCGCTATCGCGGGGCGATGTTCGATCCCCATAGCGGCCACCTGCATCCGCTGGCCTACGCGCAGGGCCTGGCCCGTGCCGCGGAGGCGGCCGGCGCGGTGATCCACGAGCAGTCCCCGGTCCTGCAGCTGATCCGCGGGCCCCGGCCGCAGCTGCGCACCGCGCACGGCACGGTCAGCGCCGACCACGTGGTGATCGCCGGCAATGCCTGGCTGGAGGGCATCGCGCCGGAGCTGGAATCGCGGATCATGCCGGTCGGCACCTATATCGGTGCCAGTGCGGTCCTTGGGCAAGCACGGGCGCAATCGCTGATCCGCAACGACATGGCCGTGGCCGACGTCAGCTGGGCACTGGACTACTTCCGCCTCAGCCGCGATCACCGTCTGCTGTTCGGCGGCCAGGCCAGCTACTCCGCCCTGCCCCCGCCCGGCCTGTGCGGTGTGATGACCCGGCGCATGCGCGCGGTGTTCCCGCAGCTGGCCGACGTGGAGCTGGAGTACGTGTGGGGCGGCTATGTGGATATCACCCGCAACCGCGCCCCGCACTGGGGCCGACTGACCCCGAATGTCTATTTCGCGCAGGGCTTCTCGGGCCACGGTGTTGCCGCAGCGGGCCTGGCGGGCCAGGTGCTGGCCGAAGCCATCGCCGGCCAGGCGGAGCGCCTGGATGTATTCGAACGCATTCCGCACCGCCCCTTCCCCGGCGGGCGCATGCTGCGAACCCCGCTGCTGGTTGCGGCGATGTCCTGGTACAAGCTGCGGGATGCGTTGTGGTGAGGGCGCAAGGGGCGTTCGGCGACCACGGGTAAAGTGAGACACGGCGCGACATCTGAAAGCGGTCGCTCTGTTTCCCGGCAGCGCCAGACCGGGAGTGCCAGCAGATGGCATGGGAGCGCATCTCTTGCTGCGCACGCCGCGCGTCACAGCGCAACGATGTGTGGAGAATGCGTCATATCAAGGCCTGCAGTGGCAGAGATGGGCACGCCTCGAACCCGGGACGTCATCTGTGTATCCGCGGCGCAGCTCGACTGCGGGCCCTACGACGAGCGTGAAGAGTTTCCGAAAAAAATGAGATATGTGTCACGCACATGGCCCCGACCCATGCCCGCGCGTGAATCCATACGCTGCGCGCGCCATCGCGCCGGACCACTTGCGCAATTGCATAATCCGGCGCGTGTATATACCGTCCAATCTGATCGCGGCATTGATACACAGGGATGTTGAAGGCACGAACAGGGGGAGCCGGTGCGAGGAGAATGGTGGAAAAATGGACTTCAGTTGAATCTGCGCATCGAGCCGATCGGGCTTGTCCTTGCCGTCATCTATGCCCTTGCCTGTTGGGGCGCACGTCAAGTTTCCCTTGATCAGTTCTACTTGCCAGCAGGCATACGTGTCGCCGCGGTGTTGCTGTGCCCTCCGCGACTGTGGCCTTATCTGATCCTCGGCGAATATGCCTACTTCGCACAGCTGCGCTACTCGATGGTGGACAAGTATGGAGTGGCGTGGGTCATCTTTGCCTCCGCATTCTTGATGCCTATCGTGGCGCTGATCGTGCAACTGCACCGCAAGATGATCGCGTCCACAACGAATGTATGGCTGATCTCAGTAGCAGCAACCTGCGCAATCGCCATCTCTTTGCTAAACCGCAGTTTCTCGCAGTTCCTCTGGCCAACCCCACCGGACAATCCCTTTGTTGCGACTGTGGCGCGCTATGCTGTCGGCGACTTCATCGGCATATTGACGGTAGCCCCGCTTGCGTTGCTATGGGTACGTCGGCGCAGTGAGACCGACTGGGCGGCGGGATTTCTCAAGCCCACTGGCATGGCACTCGGGCTGATGATGTTGCTGGGTATTTCTGCAACGCTCCTCCCTGCGGAATCAGCCGCCGCAAGAACCAGCCTTCAAGCATTGATGGCGCTTCCCGCGATCGCATTGACGTGCATATTGGGCTGGCGTGGTGCTGCCATCTCCGTACCGGTGCTGAACCTCATCATCGGGCTTACTACACCAAAGCCTTACCCATCCTCGTTTGATCCTTCGGCCTTCACCACGCAGCTGATCATGGCCATCGCAGGCGTCGCACTGCTGGTTCTCGGCTCACGCATCACCCACTACTACCATCACTACAAGATTCGTGATGATGGCCAGAGGAACGCGATCAAACTGGCCCGCAGTTCCCACATGGCAAACGAAATGGGGCTCCGCGAGCGTGCGCTCCACTTGAGAAAGATCGGGGATGGCATGGACGTATCCCTCAATGAAGTTGTGAGCTGGCTGAAGCTGCAGGGACACCACGAGATCGCCGGGGGATTGCTCGATACCGCTGTCGTGCATTCGCGGCAGTTCCGCGCCCAGGCCAGCATGGTCTATCCGACAGCACTGGATCATCTGGGTCTGTATGTCGCCCTGCAGGCTGGCGGGGTCCGCGAAGCGTGGGATCTGACCCACCGCGTCTCCCGCCCCCGGCTGCAGGGAGATCCCTGCCAATTGAGTATCGGCCTGCAATTGGCTGCCTACCGTGCAATGACCGATGCCGTGTCACTGCTGCTGGAGAGTGAATCGGGCCAGATCGAGGTCCGCGCGCGCTGTGGCAGGTTTGGTCGGTATCAGGGCATCGTGGTGACCGTGGCGTTGCTGGATGCCGCATGTGCACTGTCCGAAGCCACCGAGACCATGGCGGTTGAACGTCTCGCGGGGCGAGCCCTTGCCTATGGCGGCGTGGTGCAGTGCCGTCGCAATCGGGTCCGGATGGTGCTGCTGGAAATGCCGCCGCCCCTTCACCACGACGCCACGCATAGCAGCTCGTTTGAATACGAGAGAACAACGGATCGCGGTAGTAGTCAGGCCCTCACCTGACTTCTTGTAGACCCCGTGGATCAACTGTCCTTTGAACGACCACAGCAGGACAGTGTCAGAGAAACGGCCGGTGGGACGTTGAGTTTCCTCTTGGCTCGGACCTGCAGGTGATCGAATCACCTGCAGGTCCACCACAGAGACATCAGCCGAGCCCGCGGTATGCCCCATGTCGGGCAGCAACGAAACTCCACCTGATGTTGCCGCAGATGGCCTACTTGCTGCCGCTCACTGGCTCGACCGACCAGACGGCATCAGTGCCGCTCCCGTAAAGCACCAGCGAGAAGCGTGGGCCGCGGTACACCTCGGAGCGCCTCGCGCCTCTCGGCGCCTGAACGCGCAGCGTCGGCAGCGACACTCGCGCGGGAACATCGCCAGCCGGCAATGCCCAGAACACATCATCTGCATTTCCGATGATGACGTGCACGCGCCCTGCAAGGTCGTTCACCTGGTAATAGGTGATTCCTTCGCGTTCGAATCCATACACCAACCAGTTTGAATCCTGACCAAGATTCGCTGCCAGAGGCTGCGTCTGGCCCAACCCGCGTTTCGCCAGTTTGACTCCGTGATCATCTGACTGCGCCATTCCAACCATCGGAACCGACGCGAGAATAACGACACCCACAACACCAACAATCCTTGGAATGCGCACATTTACCTCCTGATTAAAACGTTGAGGGGAACTTCAGCGATAGTAACCGTAAGCGGACATCCATCGATCAGCCGGGGCCGCCTGAGCGGCCAGCACAGGACGACGACCCACCCGGCAACCAGGCGGAGGCTGCGACATTTCGCGGCACCCCTCTCCCTAAAGTTACGCGTGAAACCGCCGCTACCAGTCCCGACCCACTCGGAACCGAGCGTACGCCTCATGCCGGCACTGTTGCAGGGCGCTGTTCTCAGCGACCCCGGTGATGCCCTGCCCCAGCGGATCCTGCTGGTGGAAAACTCGCGCACGTTCACCAGCATGCTGCGTGAGGCGATCGAGCAGCGGCTGGAGCTGCCGGTTTCGGTGGCGACCAGCCTGGCCGAGGCCGGGCGGCTGCTGGATGAGGAACAGGGTTGGTTCCTGGTCCTGACCGGGCTGGTGCTGGCCGATGGCGACCGCGATACCGTGGTGGACTACTTCCTGTCGCGCGGGCTGCCCACCGTGGTGGTCAGCGGCGTGTATGACGAGGATCTGCGCAAGCGCGTGCTGCAGCAGCAGATCATCGATTACGTGCTCAAGAACACCCCGGGCAGCATCGATTATCTGGTGTGGCTCGTGCAACGACTGGAGCGCAACCGGCGCATCGCCGCGCTGGTGGTGGATGACTCGATGTCGGCGCGGATGTACGCCGCCTCCTTGCTGCGTATGTATGGGCACGATGTCTACGAGGCCGCTGACGGCGCCGAGGGACTGAAGGCCATCGAGGCGCACCCGGCAATCCGGCTGGCGGTGGTCGATCAGGAGATGCCAGGCATGGAGGGCGTGGAATTCACCCGCCGCCTGCGCACGATGCGCTCGCGCGACAAGCTGGCCGTGATCGGGATTTCCGGCAATACCGATCCCTCGCTGATTCCGCGCTTCCTCAAGAACGGCGCCAACGATTTCCTGCGCAAGCCCTTCTCGCGCGAGGAGTTCTTCTGCCGCGTCTCGCAGAACGTGGACCAGCTCGAGCTGATCGGCACCCTGCAGGACCTGGCTACCCGCGATTTTCTGACCGGGCTGCCGAATCGCCGCTGCTTCCTGGAGCAGAGTCAGCGTCAGCTGCCGCAGCTGCACCTGGATGGCGAACAGGTGGCTGTCGCGATGATCGACATCGACCACTTCAAGCACATCAACGATACCCATGGCCACGAGGCCGGCGACGATGCGCTGCGCGCGGTGGCCGCAGCGGTCGCCCAGCATGCGCGCCAGGACGATCTGATCGCACGCTTCGGCGGCGAGGAGTTCTGCCTGCTGGTACCGGGCATGGATGAAGAGCAGGCCGTGCACTACTTCGACGAACTGCGCCAGCGCATCGCCGCGCTGGAGGTCGACCTGGGCCACACCACCCTGCGCATGACGGTCAGCATCGGGCTGTGCTGTCTGCGGCCGCAGCGCGATTCCCTGCACCGGCTGATTTCCGAGGCCGATCGGCAGCTGTACCTGGCCAAGGCCGGCGGCCGCAATCGCGTCCATTGCGCCACCGTGGCGACCGGCCCACGCCAGCGCGAGCCTGCCCTGGCGCCTTGATCGAGATCAACGCGGCCCCGGCCGCGACTGCCTAGAGTCGCCCCCAGTTGAACAGCGCGGGGAACGCACCATGGCACTTCTGGTCTGGCAGGACGATCTGAACATCGGTATCGATGTCATCGATCACCAGCACATGCGCATCGTGGAGATGCTCAACCACCTGCACGTCGCCCAGAAGAGCCTGGAGCGGCTGGCCGTGGCCGAGGTCATCGACGAACTGGTGGACTACACGATGTCCCACTTCGCCTTCGAAGAAGAGCTGATGGAGGAAGCCGGCTACCCGTTCTGCGCGGCGCACAAGCGCGTGCACGAAATCTTCGGCAAGCGCGTGGGCGAGTACCGGCTGCGTTTCCAGGCCGGTGAGGACATCACCGACGAGCTGCGCACGATGCTGTCGCGCTGGCTGTTCAACCATATCCGTGGCGATGACAAGGCGTACGCGCCGCAGGTCAAACAACACCTCAACCAGTTCGCGCGCGACCACCAGCAGGGCAGCTGGCTGGGCCGCACGCTCAAGCGCTTCTTCCGCTGATCAGCGTCCGCGCCGTCCCATCGCCAGCAAGGCGACGATGGTGATCAATGCGGTCACGCACAGGTAATAGCCCACCGCGACCAGGCCATAGCGCTCGGCCAGCCACGTCGCCACATACGGCGCCGGTGCGGCACCGAGAATGCCGGCCAGGTTGAACGACAAGGAGGCGCCGGTATAGCGCACCTGCACCGGGTAGATCTCGGCCAGGAAGGTGCCGCACGGGCCGTAGGTCAGGCCCATCAGGAACAGGCCCAGCGCCAGGAACCCCAGCACCAGCCACGGGCTGCCGGCCTGGAACAGCGGCGCGAACACCACGCCGAAGGCGAGGATCAGGCCGCTGGCCACGATCATCGTGCGGCGCGTGCCCCAGCGGTCGCCGTACAACGCGGAAATGGGAATGCCGGCGGCGAAGAACAGGATGCCGACCATCTGCAGCAGCAGGAACTGCTCACGCGAGTAGCCCAGCACGGTGGTGCCGTGGCCGAGGGTGAACACCGTCATCAGGTAGAACAGCACGAAGGTGGCGAACGCCCCCAGGGTGCCCAGCACCAGCGTCAGCGGATGTTCGCGCAGCACCGTCCACATCGGCAGCTTGACCCGCTCGTTGCGGTCCAGCGCGGCCTGGAATTGCGGGGTCTCGTGGATGTTCAGGCGTACCCACAGGCCGATGCCGACCAGCAGCGAACTGGCCAGGAACGGCACGCGCCAGCCCCATTGCAGGAAATCGGCCTCGCTCATCGCGCGGCCCAGCAGCAGGAAGATACCGGCCGAAAGCAGGAAGCCCAGCGGTGCGCCCAGCTGCGGGAACATGCCGTACCAGGCGCGTTTGCCGGGCGGCGCATTCTCGGTGGCCAGCAGCACGGCGCCACCCCACTCTCCCCCCAGCCCCAGGCCCTGCCCGAAGCGGCACAGCGCGAGCAGTGCCGGCGCGACCAGCCCGATGCTGGCATGTGTGGGCAGCAGGCCGATCGCCACGGTGGAGATGCCCATCGTGAGCAGCGCAGCGACCAGCGTCGCCTTGCGCCCGATGCGGTCACCGTAGTGACCGAACACCGCCGAGCCGACCGGCCGCGCGATGAAGGCCACCGCGAAGGTCGCCAGAGACTGCAGCATCGCCGCCCCATCGCTGCTTTCGGGGAAAAACAGGTGCGGGAACACCAGCACCGCGGCGGTGGCGTAGATGTAGAAATCGAAGAACTCGATGGTGGTGCCGATCAGGCTCGCCAGCAGAATGCGGCGGGGAGAGTTCACGACAGGGGCGACAGCAGGTGTGGACATCGGGCACGCAGAAAAAGGCAGCTGCCGGATTCTGCCACGGCCTTCCGCTGGCTGCCGCAATGGTTGCAGACGAGACTGTCAGCCTGTGACCGCCTCGGCGACCTGCGCATCCGGCAGGAACTTCCCCGGCACCGCAGGGTCTCAACGCGGTCACCCCGCCAGGACGGTCCCGGATGTCAGCCTCACGGAGGAGTGCCGCCCCCTTGCGCTGGGCGCAGCCGGTCGCCATCGCGGTGGTGATCGTTGTGCACGGGCTGATGCTGGGCGTGCTGCTGCGGTCTCCGGCCCCCAGTGGCGCTGCGAAGGAGGCCCGCCTGGCGGTGTACTGGCTGCCGCGGCCGTTGCCTGCACCGGTTCCCCTACCCTTGGCGACTCCCGCGCCCCCTATGCCGCAGCCCGCCGCCTCGCAGCGTTTGCCTGCGCCACGCGTGGCCACGCCCACCATCGCATCACATGCTGCGGCGGTGGATCCGCAGGCGCCACGCGCCGCACTGGACCTGAGCGTGCCGGGCTCGCTGATGGGCAGCGGTATCGACGCCGCCTCGCTGGTTCCGCGTGTGCTGGGCGACCGGGAGGTACACCCGGCATTCCAGCCCAAACCCAAGCGCTTCCGCATGAAGGCGGGGATGACCCCGGAGCAGATCGTGCACGGCATCTTCCAGCTGATCGGCGCGTGGCCCCCGGGCTACACGGTGGACCCGTGCCGCCTGACGCGGCAGCAGATCGACTACCTGCGCAACGCCGTGGATGAAATGGATCGCGACCTGCTGCGCGAGTCGCTGATCCGCCACAGCCAGGACTGCTGAGCGGCGTCAGCCGCCCAGGTGGATCCAGGTCGCCTTGAGCTCGGTGTACTTGTCGAAGGCGTGCAGGGATTTGTCGCGGCCGATGCCGGACTGCTTGTAGCCACCGAATGGGGCGGTCATGTCGCCACCATCCCATTGATTGACCCACACACTGCCCGCGCGCAGCCCGCGTGCTACCCGATGTGCGCGGCCCAGGTCGCGCGTCCATACGCCAGCGGCCAGCCCGTAGATTGAATCATTGGCCATGCGCAGCGCGTCCGCCTCGTGATCGAAGGTGAGCACCGACAGCACCGGGCCGAAGATCTCCTCGCGGGCGATCGTGTGCTGCGGATCGACCTCGTCGAACACCGTCGGCTCCACATAGCTGCCACCCGGCACCACCTCCAGCCGCTTGCCCCCCAGCAGCAGGCGTGCGCCCTCGGCCTCGCCGCGTGCTACATAATCCAGCACGCGGCCTGCATGCGCCTCATCGACCAGTGCGCCCATCGCGGCATCCGGCTCGAAGGGATGCTGCGGCTGCATATGCCGGCCATGCGCCAGTACGCGGGCCACGAAGGCATCCTTGATCGAGCGCTGGACCAGGAGGCGCGAGCCGGCGGTGCACACCTCGCCCTGGTTGTAGAAGATCGCGGTGGCAGCGGCCTGGGCGGCCTTGTCCAGATCGGGCGCATCAGCGAACACGAGGTTCGGGCTCTTGCCGCCGCACTCCAGCCAGGTGCGCTTGAGATTCGATTTCCCGGCGCATTGCAGCAACCGCCGACCGACGGCGGTGGAGCCGGTGAACGCCAGCGCATCCACGTCCATGTGCAACGCCAGCGGTTCGCCGGTGCGCTCACCATGGCCGGGAAGCACATTGAACACGCCATCAGGTACCCCCGCCTCGGCCACCAGCGCGGCCAGGCGGATCGCGCTCAGCGGCGAGCGCTCGGAGGGCTTGAGCACCACGGAATTGCCCGCCGCCAAGGCTGGCGCGATCTTCCACGTTGCCATCAGTAGCGGGAAGTTCCACGGCACGATCACCGCCACCACGCCCACCGGCTCACGGGTGATCAGGCCCAGCGTATCCAGCGCGGTCGGGGCAACCTCGCCGTACACCTTGTCCACCGCCTCGGCGGTCCAGCGCAGGCAGCGCAAGACACCGGCCAGATCGCCCTCGCGTGCGTCGCGGACCGGCTTGCCCATGTCCAGGGTTTCCAGCAGCGCGAGCGCATCGGCGTGTTGTTCCACCAGGTCGGCCAGCCGCAGCAGCACCTGCTTGCGATGAGAGGGCGCCGCCCGCGACCAGTCGCCCGCATCGAAACTGCGCCGCGCCGCTGCGACCGCCCGATCGACGTCCGTCGTGTCGGCGTCGGCCACCTGCACCAGCACGCGGCCATCGATCGGGCTGACGCAGTCATAGCGCGCGCCACTGGCGGCGTCCACGTAGCGCCCATCGATGAAGGCCTGGCCCTGGAAGGTCAGTGCATCGGCCTGGCGTTGCCAGTCGTCACGGGTGCGTGCGGTGGTCATCGGCGTCCTCCTCGCTCACTCATTCGGGTAAGGCGGTTATACCCGTCGCCGTCACGGGATGACGTGAGGCGAGTGCGATAAAGTCGTGACCATCGCGCCCTTGCGGAGTGCCGCATGCCTCGTCCCGATTCGTCGTTGTCGACCCTGGCCAGCCAGGCACCCGCAGACGTGGATGCCTACTGGATGCCATTCACCGCCAACCGCCAGTTCAAGGCGGCCCCGCGCCTGCTGGTGCGTGCGGAGGGCATGCATTACCACGACATCGACGACCGTCCGATCCTGGATGGCGCGGCCGGCCTGTGGTGCTGCAACGCAGGGCATGCGCGGCCGAGGATCGTGCAGGCGATCCAGCAGCAGGCGGCCACGCTGGATTTCGCGCCACCGTTCCAGATGGCCTCCCCCTTGCCCTTCGTGCTGGCCCAGCGGTTGGCCGCGCTGGCACCGGGCCGCTTGAACCATGTGTTCTTCACCAACTCCGGCTCCGAGGCGGTCGACACCGCGATGAAGATCGCGCTGGCCTACCATCGCCTGCGCGGCGAGGGTCACCGCACCCGCTTCATCGGCCGGGAGAAGGCCTATCACGGCGTCGGCTTCGGCGGCCTGTCGATCGGCGGCCTGCCCAACAACCGCAAGACGTTCGGGCCGTTGTTGCCCGGCAGCGATTTCCTGCGCCACACGCTCGATCTGGAGCGCAATGCCTTCAGCCCCGGCTTGCCGCGCCACGGTGCCGAACTCGCAGAAGACCTGGAACGCCTGATCGCGCTGCACGATGCATCCACGATCGCGGCGGTGTTCGTCGAGCCGATCGCTGGCTCGGCGGGGGTGATCCTGCCCGCACCGGGGTACCTGCAGCGCCTGCGCGAGATCTGCGACCAGCACGGCATCCTGCTGGTGTTCGATGAGGTGATCACCGGTTTCGGCCGGGTCGGCAACGCCTTCGCCGCGCAGCGCTTCGGGGTCACCCCGGACCTGATGACCTTGGCCAAGGGGCTGACCAACGGCGCGGTGCCGATGGGCGCGGTGCTGGCCAGCGAAGTGATCCACGACGCCTTCATGCAGGGCCCACCGGCCGCCATCGAGTTCTTCCACGGCTACACCTATTCCGGCCACCCGCTGGCCTGCGCAGCGGCCCTGGCGGCGCTGGATACCTACGCCGAAGAGCATCTGTTCGAGCGCGCCATCGCGCTGGGCGACTACTGGCAGGAGCGACTGCACAGCCTGCGCGGGCTGCCGCATGTGGTGGACATCCGTAATTTCGGGCTCATCGGTGCTGTCGAGCTGATGCCGCGCAAGGACGCCCCCGGCGCGCGTGGCTACGAGGTGTTCGAGCGCTGCTTCCGCGATGGCCAGTTGCTGGTGCGCTGCACTGGCGATGTGATCGCCCTGTCGCCCCCGCTGATCCTGGAGCGCAGCCATATCGACCGGATCGTGGACGTACTGGGCGAGATGATCCGCGCCACCGGCTGAGGCTGAATCCACCGGCGACGACGGCGGCCGCCGCGATCCTTACAATGGTCGGTCACGTTTCGCTCGCGTACCGGATTGCATGGACATTGTCGTCAAAGAAGAACTCAAGGCCTACATCGACCCGCTGACCCCGGACGAGCACGACGCCCTGGAGCGCAGCATCCTCGCCGAGGGCTGCCGCGATGCGCTGGTGCTGTGGGGGGAGGTGCTGGTGGACGGCCACAACCGCTACGGCATCTGCCAGAAGCACGGCCTGCCGTTCCAGACGATCCAGAACACCCGGTTCCAATCGATGGACGACGTCCACCTGTGGATGATCGAACAGCACCTGGGCCGCCGCAGCGTCTCCGATTTCCAGCGCGGCGTGCTGGCGCTGCGCAAGCGCGACATCCTGGCCGAGCGCCACCGCGCCGACCAGGCCCAGCTGCAGAAGGAAAGCGACGGCGAGATCAGCGGCCCGGCCGATGCCGGTGACGAGGACAGCCCGCCGTGGGCCGCCGCGCCGAAGGTCAGCCGCGCCGACATGGCCCGCGAAGCGCGCCTGAGCAGCAGCCAGGTGACGATGATCGAGCGTATCCACAAGCAGGCCGCGCCGGAGCTGGTGGAAGCGGTCAAGACCGGGGTGATCTCGATCAGCGCCGCGGCCGCCGTGGCGGACCTGCCGGAAGACGAACAGCGCGCCGCGGCCGCCGCCGGCAAGGACGAGCTCAAGCAGGCCGCCAAGCGTGTGCGCGAGTCCAAGCGCAAGCCGCGCAAGCCGGCCCAGGAGGTGCTGCACAGTGCCGACGGCGACGCCGAGGTCGTCCCCAGCCGCGCCGCCGAGATCGCCGATGCGCTCAACGCACTGGGCGAAGGCCCTGCCGAGCTGCGCCAGCGCATCATCGCGCTGACCCTGGAAAACGACACCCTGCGCCAACAGCTGGCCGCGCTGCGCAAGCAGGTGGCGGACATCTGAGGCCTGGTTGCCGGCCAGCGGCCGGCACTACCTGTTGCTCATGCCGGGGTCGTTAAACTGCCGCCATGACGCCCACCTCCCCTCCCGACCCGCGCCGCGCCCAGCTGCGTCGGCTCAAACTGATCGCCCTGGCCATGCTGGTGGCGATGCTGGCCGGCTTCGCGGTCAGCCACTGGCACGGCGAACGCGGCATCTGGGCCTGGGTCTCGGCCTTCTGCGAGGCTGCCGCGGTCGGCGCGCTGGCCGACTGGTTCGCGGTGGTGGCCCTGTTCCGTCGGCCGCTCGGCCTGCCCATCCCGCATACCGCGATCATCCCGCGCAGCAAGGACCGCATTGCCGACAGCCTGGCGCTGTTCGTGCGCGACCAGTTCCTGGAACCGCAGGCCCTGCTGGCCCGGCTGCAGGTATTCGATCCAGCCAGCCGCCTGGGCAGCTGGCTGGCCGAGCCGGCGCGAGCCCGCATGCTGGCCGACATGGCGCGCGGCTGGGCCCTGCAGGCGCTGGACTTCCTCGATGAAGCGGCCGTCCGGCGCAGCATTCAGGGCTTCGTGATCCAGCAGCTGCGGCAATGGAATGCGGCCGCCACCGCGGGGGAACTGCTCGGCCTGCTCACCGCCGACAACCGCCACCAGCGCGTGCTGGACGAAGGCCTGACCCGGATCAGCGAATGGCTGGGTAACGAGAAGGTCAAAGACCGCGCGTCCACGTTGATCGTGGGCTACATCCAGCGCGAGTGGCCCAAGCTGGCCAGCACGGTCAACTGGGTCAAGCCGATCGATGAGATCGGTGACACCCTTGCCGAGCGCCTGGCGCATGCGGTGCTGGAGGAACTGCAGCAGATCCTGGCCCAGCCCGAGCATCCGCTGCGTCGCGATTACGAGACCTGGCTGAGCGACTACATCCAGCGGCTGCGCGAAGACCCGGCCCTGGCCGAGAAGGTGGAACAACTCAAGCAGCAGGTGATCGACCACCCGGCCGTGCAGGAGTACGTGCAGGGCCTGTGGGCGCGCATCCATGCCAGCCTGCGCGCCGACCTGGCCAGCGAGGATTCCGCACTGGCCGGCCATCTGCGCCGCAGCCTGGCCTCCGTAGGCGAGGCGCTGCAGGCCGACCCGTCACTGCGTGAAGCGTTGAACCAGCACCTGATGGACGGTGCCGAGCGCCTGACCACGCGGCTGCGCAGCGGCGTGACCGAGCACATCGCACAGACCGTCAAAAGCTGGGACGAACGCCATCTGGTCGAGCAGCTGGAACTGAGTGTCGGCCGCGACCTGCAGTTCATCCGCTTCAACGGCACCCTGGTGGGTGGCCTGATCGGCGTGATCCTGCATGCGCTGACGGTGTGGTTCCACTGGTAACGCGATGCCCGCTGACGTCGGCTGGCGACGCTGGCGGAAACACCGCCCGCGTCGTTGGGTGCCTCAAGCAGCGACCGCGCGTACCGCCGCCACCAGTGCGTCCATCTGCGCCGGCGTGCTGAAGATGCCCGGCGTCACCCGCAGGCAGGCGCCCGAAGCCAGCCCTTCGCGCGGCACCACGAACACGCCGGACTGCTTCATCATCCGCTGCGAGGTGACCGTGTTGTCGCGCATCGTGGTCTGCCCGCGCAGCCGGAACGAGGTGATCGCACTGGACAGGCGCGGATCGTCCGAGCCCAGCAGCTGGAGGCGTTCGTCGCCGCGCAACGCGTCCATCCACTGATTGCGCAGGCGCAGCAGCCGCGCCCGCTTGTTGGCCACGCCGATGCGCTCGTGCAGATCCAGCGCGACCGGCAACGCCATGTAGGCGGCGAAGTTGACCGTCCCGGTGTGCACACGGGTACGGATGTCGTCGTGGTCCTGCTCGCCCATGTACGGATCCAGATCGCGCACCCGCCCGCGGCGGACATACACCGCGCCGACGCCGACCGGCGCGCCGATCCACTTGTGCAGGTTGATCCCGATGAAATCCACGCCCAGCGCGCGTAGCGGCGTATCCACCTGGCCGATGCCGTGCGCCGCATCGAGCACCACCTCCACGCCCGCCGCCCTGGCCAGCGCGGCGATCTCGGCCACCGGCAGCAGCATGCCGTTGCGGTGGTTGACGTGGGTCAGCAGGAGCAGGCGCACGCGCGGGTTGGCGGCCAGCGCGCGGCGGTACGTCTCCACGATGCTGTCATGGTCGAATGGCTCAGGCAGCGTGATCGCCACCGGCTGCACACCGCGCCGCGCCTGCAGCCACTGCATCGCGCTGATCATGCTGTCGTAGTCGGTATCGGCATACAGCACCGCATCACCCGGCGACAGCCCGCGGTAGCTGCCGATCAGCACCTGCATCGCTTCAGTGGCGCCCCGGGTGAGCACGATTTCGTCGGTCTCCACGCCCAGCACCTGCGCCAGACGCACGCGGGCCTGCTCAAACAGCGGTGGAAACGCCAAGCGCCCGAACCAGGCGTTGCCGGCATTCACCGTGGCGGTGGCCTGCTGGTAGGCCTGCAGCACCGGGCGCGCCATCGCGCCCCAGTAGCCGTTGTCCAGCATCACGACCTCGTCGGTGACGTCGTACAGCGCGCGCACCTGGGCCCACCAGGTTTCGTCGGCGGCCAGCTCGGCCGGCGTGCGCGCGCCCACTGCCGGCAGCGCCAGCGGCTCAGCGTCCATGGCGTTCGCACCGGAGAGTGCCGCAGCGACTGGCAGGGCCAGTGCGCCACGCAGCAGAGCACGTCGTTGCCGGTCCATCAGTAGCGGATCCGGTATTCGGCATAGAGGTTGCGGCCGTCGGTGTCATACGGCGCGTTCCGCGAGTAGATCAAGCCACGGCTGGCCTGGAAGCTGGCCTCGTCCGGGTAGCGGTTGAACAGGTTGTCCGCGCCGATCCGCAGCGTTTGCTGCTCGGTGACATTCCAGCTCACGGCCAGATCGACGAAGCTCATCGCTCCGAAGCGCTGGAAGATGTCGCCGGTGGCATTGCCCGAAGAGTCCGTCCATGCCCCGTAGTATCGCAGCTTGCCGAGCACGCTGAAGCGGCCCCACGCATACGTGCTGCTGAGCGTGGCCTTCTGCCGCGGCAGGCGCTCTTCGAAAATGCGGCGCTGGCTTTCATTGGTGGCCACGCCGGTGGCACCGCTGTCCACCTGGGTCTGGTTGTAGTTGTAGCCCAGCGTCGTGCTCAGCCGGCCCGCCCCGAGTGCGGTGGTGTGGCTGGCCACTACATCGACACCGCGGGTGGTGGTGTCGAAATCGTTGGTGTAGAAACTCACCGAGGTATACGCCAGCGGATTGGGCACGCCGGCGGGCACCGCGAACGAGGCCGACTGGCTGAAACGGTCGGTGACCTTGATGTCGTACAGGTCCACCGAGCCGGAGAAGCCCAGGTCGTTCTTCCAGGTCAGCCCGAGCGAGGCGGTGCGCGATTGCTCCGGCTTGAGCGGTTGAGCGCCGAGCTGGATCGCCAGCGGATCGCTGGGCGACAGGCGACCGGTGGTGAACACCTGCAAGGTCACGGTATCCAGTCCCTGCTGGGTGCTCTGCGTGTACAGCTGGCCCGGCGTGGGCGCGCGGAAGCCGGTGGAGACCGAACCGCGCACGGCGAGGTCCGGGGTGAACTCGAAACGACTGGAAAGCTTGCCGTCCACGCTCTCACCGAAGGCCGAGAAGTGCTCGTAGCGGGTGGCTGCGCCGACCGTCCAGCGTGCGGTCAACGGCGCTTCGACATCGATGTAGGCCGCGCGGCTGCGCTGGCTCCACCGCCCGGCATTGGCCGCACTGAAACCCGGCGCACCGTTGGCACCACCGGCCAGGCCGGTGACCGCCCCCGGGCCGATCGCATACGACGCCGGATCACCGGCATCCACCCCGTAGGTTTCCTCGCGTGTCTCCGCGCCGAAGGCGATGTTGATCGGTGCGGCCAGCGCGCTGACCGGCAGCGAATAGACGATATCGGCGTTGAGGTTCTTCTCCTCCTGCGAGAGGCGGCCGAGGTAGAACGAGGTGGGGCTGTCCGGGCCGAGCGAGGCATTGATCGAATGGCCCAGCGTGTAGTCGATGCGGTTGCGCCCGTAGGAGCCGCTCACATCCCAGCGCCAGCGCTCGCCCCAGTAACCGCGCAGACCGAGCACGCCCTGCAGGTCGTCCTGCTCGTTGCCGTACTTCGGGCTGAAGCCGGTCGGGTACAGGCTGCGCGCGTCCCAGCCGGGGAACACACGGCTGCGGTTATAGACCGAGGCGGTGCCATCGGGATTGCGCCAGTTGAAATCACTGACGCCTTCGCTGTGGCCGTACAGACCGAAACCGTAGAGGTCGACGCTGTCGTTCAAGGCGAGGTTGAGGTTGAAGCCGAAATGGCGGTTTTCCAGGTCCGGCTGGCCCCAGCGCTGCACCGGATCGGGCACGACCAGATCCGGGTGGGCGTTCTGGAAGGCGATCGCATCGGCGCGCTGGCGGCTGCGCGAGGTCGCGTCGGATTTGTCCCAGTCGGCGAACAGCGACAGGCTGCCCTTGTCACCCAGCGCGAAGCCGTGCCGGCCGCCGATCTTGCGACCGGTCCCATCGCCTTCGCTGTATTCGGACAGGCCCAGCGACAGTTCCCCGCCGACGCGGTCATCCAGGATGATGTTGATCACCCCGGCGATGGCGTCCGAGCCGTACTGCGCCGACGCGCCATCACGCAGCACTTCGATGCGCTGGATCGCATGCACCGGAATCTGCGCCAGGTCCGGCCCCTGCGCGCCGCGTGCGCCCAGCAGCGCCGAACGGTGGAAGCGGCGGCCGTTGACCAGCACCAGGGTCTGGTCCGGCGAGAGACCCCGCAGCGTGGCCGGCCGCACGAACACCAGGCCATCGTTCATCGGCATGCGCTGGACCACGAAGGAAGGCACCAGCTGGGCCAGCACGTCGTTGAGGTCGGACGACTCGATCGCCTGGATCTCTTCCTGCGAGAACACGTCCACCGGGGCCAGCGTGTCGAACTGGGTGCGGTTGCTGCCGCGCGTGCCGGTGACGATCATCGTGTCCAGGGTGGCGGGGGCCGCGGCAGTCCCTGCCGGGGCGGCCGCGGCACGCGCATCGGCGGCCGTGGCAAAGGTAAGGACGGACAACACCGCTACAGCAAGCACACAACGATTCACTGACGACTCCGCGGACGAACAGAGGGGGGATGCCGTAACGGCGTGTCACGACATCCTCACAGTCTGTTGACGCGATATTGCCCGGCAATGACACGCAGGCGACGTTCTTGCAGCCCGCCACACATACGCCAGCGCACGGCTTTTCCCGCTCTCGACACCGCCATGACGCTTGTCTAACGAAATGATAATGACTATCATTCACTGATCGGCTGTACGCCTAGCCAACCGGCGCCCGGAAGCATCACGCCCTCCCCGCGCAACGCCCCGTGTACACCCCCTGATCCGCTGCCCTGCCTGCCCTGCCGCCTCTGGCAGCGTCGCTGTGCGTGCTGCCGTTTTCTCACACTGGAAGTGTTGCCATGTCCCGTTCGTCCGCGTCACCGTTGTCCCGGCCATCGTTCTTGGCCATCGCGCTGGTTGCTGCCCTCGCCGGGCCTGCACTGCCCGCCTTCGCCGAGGCCGGGCCGAGTGATGCGACCACGCTGGACACGATCAAGGTGACCGCCGACGGCGAGATTCCCAACTCCTACACGGTCAAGCAGGCCAGCACCGCCACCAAGTTGAACCTGTCGCTGCGCCACACCCCGCAGTCGGTCACCGTGCTGACCCGCCAGCGCCTGGACGACATGGGCCTGTACGCGCTGTCCGACGTGATGGGCCAGGTCACCGGCGTGCATGTATCGGTCACCGATTCGGAGCGCATCAACTACATCTCGCGTGGCTACAGCATCACCAATTTCCAGATCGACGGGATGCTCAACACGTTTGGTGGCTCGCTCAAGACCAACACCGACAGCGCGATCTACGAGCGCATCGAAGTGGTCCGCGGCGCGACCGGCCTCACCACTGGCGCCGGTGATCCGTCGGGCACCATCAACATGGTCCGCAAGCGCCCGACCCAGGAGATGGCGATGAGCGCCGGCCTGACCCTGGGCCGCTGGGGCAACCAGCGCCTGGAAGCGGACATCGGCGGCCCGGTCGCGCTGGATGGCCGCGTGCGTGCGCGTTTTGTCGCCGCCAAACAGCAGAGCGATTCCTTCCGCGATGTGTACCGTCTCGACAAGGACGTGTTCTACGGCATCGTCCAGGCCGACCTGACCGACAGCACCCTGTTCGAAGTCGGCTATGACTACCAGTCGCCGGAAACCAAGGGCGTGACCTGGGGCGTGGTGCCGTACTGGGGCCCGGACGGAAAGCCGGCCAACCTGCCGCGCTCGACCAACCTGTCGGCAAGGTGGAGCAGCTGGCCGATCGTGGAAAAGACCACCTTCATGCGCCTGGAGCAGCAGCTCGGCAACGGCTGGTCACTGAAGGCCAGCGCGACCCAGGCCAAGCGCAACACCGATGGCGACGTCTGGTACGGCGCGCAGGGCTATCCCGCGCCGGATGGTACCGGTGTGCGCGCCTACCTTTCGCATTTCGCCGAACGCAGCGAAATGAACGTGTTCGACCTCAACGCCAGCGGCCCGTTCCAGCTGTTCGGCCGCGAGCATGAACTGGTGTTCGGCGTCGGCCAGTCCGTTCGCAAGGGCGAATCGCCTGCCTCGGAGTTCGTGCAGCCGCCGGGCTACGACGTGGTACCGGACTGGCGCACCTGGACCGGCGACGTTGCCCCGTTGCCGCTCACCCGGCATGACTGGCTGGCCTCGGAGAACGAGCTGACGCAGAAGGCCGCCTACGTGGCCGCCCGCCTGCAGCTGGCCGATCCGTTGCTGGCCGTGCTCGGCGCGCGCTATGGCAGCTGGGAGACCCGCAGCTGGCGCTATACCAACGATGCGGCCGGCAACCGCACCGGTACCACCCGCGGCGGCTACAAGCCGGACGATTCGCTGACCCCGTACGTCGGCCTGGTCTACGATTTCAGCAGGCAGTTCAGTGCCTACGCCAGCTACACCGACATCTTCCAGCCGCAGGACTACCGCGACAGGAACAACGATTACCTGGAGCCGGTGGTCGGGGACATGTGGGAGGCCGGCCTTAAGGGTGAATTCTTCAGTGGCCGCCTGAACACCTCCGCCGCGGTGTTCAAGGGCGAGAAGGACAATGTCGCCGAGCTCGATGATTCGGTACCGGCCGCCTCGCTGCCCGATGGCAGCAGCGCCTACCGTTCCACCGGCAAGGGCAACAAGGTCAAGGGCTGGGAACTGGAAGCCCAGGGCAGCCTGACCGAGAACTGGAACGTCTCAGCCGGTTTCGCGCACACCACCATCCGCAACCAGGCGGGCGTGGCGCAGAACACCACCAACCCGGTGGACACCTTCCGGCTCAACACCAGCTGGCGCCCGAGTGGTGAGTGGAACCGCCTCTCGCTGGGGGGCGGCGTGACCTGGCAGAGTCGTATCTACCGCGCCAGCACCAAGCCGCGTGCCGATTACGCGACCAGTGGCCGCACCGAATCGGCGTTCATCACCCAGGATGCGTTCTACCTGGTGAATGTGTTCGCCGGCTACCGCTTCAATGACAATTTCTCCGCGCAGCTCAACGTCAACAACCTGCTCGACAAGAAGTACTACAGCAACGTCGGTTTCTACAACGGCGTGTACTGGGGCGAACCGCGCAACGTGATGTTGAACCTGCGCTGGAAGCTCTGACACCGGCTCCAAGGGACCACTGCGACGCGCAGTGAACACGGCCAGGGATGGCCACTATCATTCATCACCGGCTGCGGCCGGTGATGCCCGTTTCCCCGATCGATCAGCAGGTTTCCGTGGACAGCACGCCGCACGCCAGCGCCAGGTTCAACCGTCTTGGTTCCTTCTTCGCCCGCCCCTGGCTGGGTGTCCTGTCACGTTCGCTCGCCGCGATCTTCGGCGGCTACGCGCTGGCCGCGACCTGCTCGATGTTCTTTGCGGTCGCGCTGCCGATCGCACGCGGGCAAGCGGTGCTGACCGGCACGCTGGTGGCGATCGTGCTGTGCGCCTGCGCGGCACTGTGGGCGTTCGCTACCCGTACCGCGCTGCGCGCGTGGGTCGGCATCCTGATCCCGACGGCGCTGTTCTGGCTCGGCACCCGCCTGCTGCAGGGGGCCGCATGAAGAACGGATTCCGCCAGTCGATGGCCTGGCTGCACACCTGGACCGGCCTGCTGGTCGGCTGGCTGCTGCTGCTGATTTTCATGGCCGGCACGGCCAGCTATTACCGCGAGGAAATCAGCCGCTGGATGCGCCCGGAGCTGCCGCGCAGCAGCGTGAGTGCCGATGTGGCCGCCGAGCGTGCTCTCACCTTCCTGCAGCACAAGGCGCCGCAGGCCGAGAGCTGGAATGTCACCCTGCCCGACCCGCGCAACCCGGCGATGCGCATGTTCTGGCGCAACCCCGAATCGATGGTCAAGCCGCCGGTGGAAGGCGAGCGCCGCCGGCGCGGCGGAGGCCGCTTCGGCGATGCCACCGTCGATCCGAACACCGGCGAAGAGATCGCCGCGCGCGAAACCCGCGGCGGTGACTTCTTCTACCGCCTGCATTTCGACCTGCACTACATCCCCGTTTACTGGGCCCGCTACCTGGTCGGCTTCTGTGCGATGTTCATGCTGGTGGCGATCATCACCGGCGTGATCACGCACAAGAAGATCTTCAAGGACTTCTTCACCTTCCGCCCGGAAAAGGGCCTGCGGTCGTGGCTGGATTTCCACAACGTCAGCGCGGTGATGGCGCTGCCGTACCACGCGATGATCACCTACACCGGCATCGTCACGTTGATGTTCATGTACCTGCCGTGGGGCGTGAGCGTGGCCTATCCCAAGGATGAGGAAGCGTTCTTCAGCGAGGCCTTCGCGCGTCTGGCCGAGATCGAGACCCCGGCCGAAGGACGCGCCACGCCACTGCCCATCCAGCAGTTGCTGGACAGCGCGCGCGCCGAATGGAAGGGCGCGGATGTGGCCGGCTTCACCCTCTACCACCCGGGCGCGGCGAATGCGATCGTGGATATCACCCAGCGCGATGGAAAGCGCCTGTCGGTGGATACCCCGTCGCTGCGCTTCAACGCGATCACCGGCCAGTTGCTCGAGGCCAGCCCGGCCTCGGGCGGTGCCACCCAGACCCGTGGCGTGATGTACGGCCTGCACCTGGCGCGCTTCGCCGACTGGGGCCTGCGTGCGCTGTTCTTCCTGTCCGGGCTGATCGGTTGCCTGATGGTCGCCAGCGGCGTGGTGCTATGGGCGGTGAAGGAACGACCCAAGCACGCCAAGTCCGGCAAGACCGGGTTCGGCCTGCGCCTGGTCGACGCGCTCAACATCGGTGCGGTGGCCGGCCTGCCGATCGCTTTCGCCACCTATTTCCTGGCCAATCGTCTGCTGCCGGTCCAGATGGCCGAGCGCGCCAACGCCGAGGTCAATGCGTTCTTCTATGCATGGGCCGCCGCATTGCTGGCCGGTTTCCTCTGGCCCAAGCGGAGGATGTGGACCTGGCAGCTGTACCTGGGTGGCGTGCTGTTCGCCCTGATTCCGGTGGTCAACGCATTCACCACGCATGCGCATCTGGGCGTCACCCTGCGCACCGGTGACTGGGTGCTCGCCGGGTTCGATCTGACCATGCTCGCCTTCGGCGCGATGCTGGCCTACTGCGGTCATCGCATGCAGCGCTGGCAGCCACCGCTGAGTGCAGCCGAGAAGAAACGCCGTCAGCAGGCCGCTGCTGCGGGGGCGACGGCATGATGCTGCTCGCAATCACGCTGAGCTTCTCGGCGTTCACGGCGTTGTCGCTGGCCATGGACAAGCACCAGCTGGACCTGAACGGCAAAGCCGGCGCCAGCGCATCGCGCATGCGGGTGTGGCGCTGGGTGGGCTGGACGTTGCTGACCGTCGCATTCGCACTGTGCGTGCTGGACCACGGCTGGGCGATCGGTCCGGTGCTGTGGCTGGGTGCGCTGACGATCAGCGGGCTGGTGATTGCGTTCGGGCTGTACCCGTACCGCCCCCGGTGGATCGCGCCGCTGGCCTGGGCGTTGCCGGTGGTGGGGCTGGCGGTGGCGCTGGTCGGGCGTTGAGGGAGCAGCCACGCATGGCGTGGCTCTACCTTCAGATCGATCCCTGCGGTGCACCCGCCGCACCCTCACGGGCGTCGCCGCATCGCGATCGCCGGTCAGGGCACCAGTGAAAACATGTGCGCGTCGGCGGGACGGCCGTCGATGACCAGTCGGTTGCGTGCCACGCCCTCGCGAAACGCGCCGGCCTTCTCCGCCACCCGTTCGCTGGCGAGATTGTCTACCGCAACGACGATCTCCACCCGATGCAGGCCCAGCGGCCCGAACGCCTGGGCCGCCAGCGCCTGCACGACGCGGGGCGCCACGCCCTGGCCACGGCACGACTGCCGCACCCAGTAGCCCAGGTTGCAGAAACGGGGATCGTGCTGGATCTTGTTCAATCCCGCGCCGCCGACGAAGGCGGCCGTGTCCTGGTCGAAGATTCCGTATTCGCAGGCCGTCCCTGCCGCCCAGCCGTCCCGGCAGGCCTGGAACCATTGCAGCGCCTGCTCGACGCGGTAGTCGACCGAGCTCCACGGCATCCAGCGCCGCATGCCCTCGGCCGACTCACGCACCGCCGCTGCGAACGCAGCGGCGTCGGCATCCTCGAACGGTCGCAGCAGCAGCCCGTCGGCGTGGAGCTGACTGTCGTCCATGTCGGCCCGTTCCCGTCAGGCGCCGTAGCGGCGCAGTTCCCACGCGCGGTGGATGCGCGGGTTGCGCTCGAAGTCCGCCCCGATGGTCTCGGGCGAAATCTCCTTGCACTCCGCGAATTCCTTGATCGCTTCATCGTCCAGCTTGAAGCGGCGGAAGTTGTTGGAGAAATACAGCACGCCTTCCGGGCTCAAGCGCGCCACGGCCGCGCGCAGCAGGCGCACGTGTTCGCGCTGGATATCAAAGTCATCGGCGCGGGCGGAGTTGGAGAACGTCGGCGGATCGCAGAAGATCACGTCGAAGCGGTGACGTTCGGCTTCCAGCCACGCCAGCGCATCGGCCTGGATCAGCTGGTGCTGGCTGCCGCCTTTGCCGTTCAACGCGAGATTGTCGGCGCACCACTGCAGGTACGTACCGGACAGATCCACGCTGGTGGTGGTCGCGGCACCGGCCACGGCGGCCTGCACCGAGGCGACACCGGTGTAGCAGAACAGGTTGAGGAAGCGCTTGCCCTGGGCTTCCTGCGCCATGTGCCAGCGCAGTGGACGGTGGTCCAGGAACAGGCCGGTGTCCAGATAATCGAACAGGTTCACGCGCAGCAGCGCATCGTTCTCGCGCACCAGCACGAACTCGCCGCGCTGCTCGAAACGACCGTATTTGCTGCCGCCCTTGCCACGCTCGCGTGACTTCAGCGCGACCTGCTCGGCCGGCACCTGGAAGACCTCGCGCGCGGCCGAGAGCAGCTCGTTGCGGCGGCGACGCACATCCACATCCGGAATGGTCGCCGGGGCCGCGTATTCCTGCACATGCAGGAAGGTCCGGCGGGCACCACCGTCTTCTTCATAGACATCGATGGCGGCCGCGTACTCGGGCAGATCGGCATCGTAAACGCGGTAGCAGGTGATGCTCTCGCGCGTCCGCCACGTCTTGAACTTCTTGATGTTCTTGCGCAGGCGGTTGGCCACCATCTGCGCGCCTTCGCTGAGCTCGCGCGGCTGGCCGGTGTTCTCGCGCTGCGGTACCGCGATCGGGTCGCAGACGATCAGCGCGCACTCGATGGCGCCGTTGAACAGCTGGTACTTCTTGTTGGCGCGCAGGCCGGTGGCGAAGGCCAGGTCGGCGCTGCCGCACAACAGGCTGGCGCGCCACTGCGGCACCGCGCGCTTGAGCGCGTCGCCGAGTTGGCGGTACAGCACCGCGTCGGCGGCCAGGCGCTCGTCATAGGGCGGGTTGCAGACCACGCAGCCGGTCTCCTGCGGCGGAACCTGCACATCGGTGATGTCGCGCACGCCGAACCAGATGGCATGGCCCACACCGGCCGTTTCGGCGTTCTGCTTGGCCGCATGGATGGCGTGCGGATCCACGTCGCTGCCGTGGATCACCTGCTTGAGTGCGCTGCGGCCGGCGGTTTCGCGGGCGCGCGCTTCTTCCATCAGGCTGTTCCAGGCGTCGCGGTCGAAGCCCAGCCAGCGGCTCGGCGGAATGCTGCCGTGGCGCTGCAGGCCCGGGGCCACGTCGGCGGCCATCAAGGCGCCTTCGATCAGCAGCGTGCCGCTGCCGCACATCGGGTCGAGCAGGCCACCGCCTTCGCTGTGGATCTTCGGCCAGTTGGCGCGCAGCAGCACCGCGGCGGCCAGGTTTTCTTTCAGCGGCGCATCGTTCTGCGCCATGCGCCAGCCGCGGCGGTGCATCGGGCCACCGCCCAGGTCGATCGAGATCGTGGCCCGGCCCTTGCGCAGCGACAGGTTGATGCGCACGTCCGGGAAGTCGGTGTTGACCGACGGCCGCTCCAGGCCCTGCGACCGCAGGCTGTCGACCACACCGTCCTTGACCCGCTGCGCGGCGAAGCGCGCATGGGTGATCTCGGTGCCGGACACATGCGCGTCCACCGACAGGGTCAGCTCGGGGCTGATGTGCTGCTCCCACGCCATCGCCGACACGCCCTGGTAGAGCGAGCCTTCGTCGGGGCAGTCGAACTCGGTCAGCGGCCACAGCACCCGGCTGGCCAGGCGCGACCACAGCACCACGCGCTGCGCCTGCGCCAGCTCGCCCTCGGCGTTGACGCCGGAAATGGTGGCGGTGGCCTTTTCCAGGCCGAGCGCCAACAGTTCGTCGGCGAGCAGATACTCCAGGCCCTTGGCGCAGGAAACAAAGAATTTCACGGAATCGGTATCGCAGGTCAGCGGAGAGGGGGTGCCCACGGGCACGGCAAGCAGCCGGGCACGGGTGTCCGGGGGGCCATTGTACGTGAGGCGGGCTGGAACGCCCGGTTACAGCGTGGCCAGCAGTTCCTCGAAGGCCCGGCTCGAGGCCTCGACGTGATCGGTCAGGCGGTGGCCGTCGTCCACCATCAGCAGGCGGGCCGAGCGGGCCTGGGCCCAGGCGATCACCTCCGCCGGCGGGATCAGCTCGTCGTGCCAGGCGTGGACCACGCTGGTCGGCACGCGGGCGGCATCCAGCGCCGGCATCGGCCCCATCCGGGTGGGCGGCACCATCAGGAACAGGCCCTGGACCGGCACCTGCAGCGAGGCGATGGCCGAAATGTACGAACCCAGGCTGGAGCCGGCCAGCACCACCGGGCCCTGGACGACACGGGCGGTGGCCAGGGTGACCAGGCGCTGCAGGCGGGCGCGCACATCGCCCAGGCTGCTGACCTCGCGCTGGGCGTCCAGATCGGTGTAGTCCGGGCGCTCGTGGGTCCAGCCCAGGCGCTCGGCGACGTCGGCCAGGGCGGTCACCTTGATGGCGTCCGGGCCGCTTTCAAAGCCATGGGAGAGGATGCAGTGGCCGCGGCTCATGCGCACACCGCGCGGGAATCGATAGGAGCGTTCATGCCTGAATGCTAGCATCGCCGCATGCCCGACCGCGCCCCGCCCGCCATCGATGCACAGCCCCTGCCCTACCAGGACAGGCTGCTGCCCCGCACGCACGACGAGATCGATCTGGTGGTCATCCACTGCACCGAACTGCCGGACCTGGCGATGGCACGCGAGTACGGCGAACGCGTGCTGTATGACAGCGGCACCGGCAACAGTGGCCACTATTACATCGACCGCGATGGGCGCATCGTCCAATACGTGTCATTGGACCGCGTCGCGCATCAGGTCAGTGGCTATAACCCGCGCTCGATCGGGATCGAACTGGTCAACACCGGGCGCTACCCACACTGGTGGGATTCCCGCCACCAGGCGATGGACGAGCCCTACCCGGATGCGCAGATCGCGGCGCTGATCGACCTGCTGCAACACCTGTGCGGGACGCTGCCCGCGTTGGCCCATATCGCCGGGCATGAGTGGCTGGATACGCGCGAGGAAGTGGCCAGCGACGATCCGGAACGGCGGGTGCCGCGCAAGCGCGATCCGGGTCCGATGTTCCCGTGGCCACGCGTGCTGGCGGCGGTGCCGCTGCAGGAACTGCGTGGCCCGTGATCAGCCGGTGGCGACGGGACGCGAAGCATCGCTGACCCAGCCGCTCCACGAATCCGCATAGATCCGCGCCCCTTCCAGCCCGGCGGCTTCCATCGCCAGCAGCAGATGGCAGGCGGTCACGCCCGAGCCGCACATCAGCACGACCTCGTCCGGTGCGTGCGTGCCGATCAGCGGCTGCAGCGCGGCGCGCAGATCCTCCGCAGGGCGCAGCCGTCCCTCATGCACGTTCAACGCGAACGGACGATTCACCGCGCCGGGCACGTGGCCGGCGACCGGATCCAAGGGCTCCACTTCGCCCCGGAAACGCTCGCCCGCCCGCGCATCGATCAGCCAGCCCGGCGCGTGCTTGAGACGCGCCTGCACCTCCTCCACCGAGGCGATCTGGCGGCGGTCGAACTGCCCCGGGTACGGCGGCAACGGCGTCACCTGCGGCAGCGCTGCGGTGACCGGCAGACCGGCGGCCTGCCATGCCGCAAATCCGCCGTCGAGAACGCGTACCTGTGCATGCCCGATCAGCCGCAGCAGCCACCACAACCGCGCGGCCGCCATGCTGCCGTCGCCGGCGTCATAGACCACGACCTCGGTTTCCGGCCCGATGCCCCACGCGCCCAGGCGCGCGGCGAACGCATCGCTGTCCGGCAGCGGATGACGGCCATGGCCGGTGCGGCCAAGATCGGACAGGTCCCGGTTGAGATCGGCGTACAGCGCGCCGGGCAGATGGCCCTGTGCATACAACGCCGCACCGGACTGCGGATCGGCCAAGGAGAACCGCGCATCCACTACCCGAAGCGTGGGGGAGGCACTGGCCGTCGCACGTGCATCCATAAGGCGCGTGGCGCCGTCGTCCAACGCCTGTGCGAGGGCGGTGACATCGATCAATGGCGTGGTCATGCGGTCTGCTCCAGGCGGCGACGCAGGTTGTAGAGAATGGCGGCGGTCGCACCCCAGATCCGCTGCCCGGGCCAGCCGTATTCGAGCACGTGGCGGATGCGACCGCGGTGGTCGATCTCCACGTGGTGCAGGTTGGCCGGATCCATCAGGTAGGACAGCGGCACTTCGAACACTTCCGCGACCTCGCCCGGTTCGGGCACGGCCACGAAGGCAGGATCGATCACGGCCACCACCGGCATGACCCGGTAGCCGGTAATCGTCACGAACGGATCCAGATACCCAAGCACCTGCACCTGATCGTGCTTGAGTGCGATTTCCTCGTCACTCTCGCGGATCGCGGCGGCGACGGCATCGCGGTCCTCCGGCTCCATGCGGCCACCGGGAAAACCGACCTGGCCCCCGTGATGGCGCAGCGTGTCGGTGCGCCGGGTCAGCAGCACCTGCGCGCCGCCCTCGCGCGGAATGATGCCGGCCAGCACGGCCGCTTCAACGGGCGGGCCGGGCGGTAACAGATCGATCAGTTCGCTGCGGTTCCAGCCATCGCCGGACGGCGGCCGGTCCAGCGGATGCAGCGCGCGCAGCAGGCGCTCGTGTTCGGCCAGCGAACCGCGCAGCGATTGCCGCAGTTGTTCGCGCAGGGGCAGCGTGTGCTGCATGACGTGATGCTGTTCGGGTCGGCTCATGGTTCGCCAGCGGGTGATTTCATCCACGGTGCGCAGGCAGCCCGTGCAGACACCGGCGCGATCCAGCGCGCAGATTCCGATGCAGGGAGTGGGCACGGCATGCGGGGATTCTTCCATCGATTGCACCGGTCAACAGTACCGCGATTGCACGGAAACAAAAAACGCGCCGGTGTTTCCACCGGCGCGTTCTTGATGTTGCGAAAATTACTTGACGCTGACGAGCTTGATTTCGAACTGCACCGCGACGTTCGGCGGGAACGGCGTGCGCGGATCGGCACCATAGGCCTGATCCGGCGGCAGCGTCACTTCCCACTTGGAGCCAGCCGGCATCTGCAGCAGGGCTTCACGCATGGCCTTCATTTCAACTTCGCTGACCTTGATGCCCGGGATCTGCTGGGCGGGACGCGCTTCGGCCGGACGGGTGCCGAACGGATACGGACCGGCCACTTCCAGCTGCACGGTGCTGGCCTGGGTCGGCTTGGCACCCTTGCCGGCTTCGATCACGCGGTACTGCACGCCGCTCGGAAGCGACTGCACGCCGGCCTTGGCCTTGTTGGCGGCCAGGAACTGGGTGCTCTTGGTCTTGTTCTCGGCGGCAGCCTTGTCGTACTCGGCCTTGGCGGCCTGCGCACGACCCTGCTCACGCTTCTGGAAGGCTTCGACGGCGGGCTTCAACTGCTCGGCCGTGATCGACGGCTGCTTCTTGGCGTAGGCATCCTGCAGGCCCTTCACCACCGAGTTGATGTCCAGCTGCTCGCCGCGTGCGGTGAGTTCAGCCAGGTTGTTACCGTAGTCGTAACCGAAGTAATAGCTCAGCTTGCCCTTTTCGGACGAGGTGTCCTGGGCGAAGGCATTGCCCGTCAGGGCCAGGGCCGCGACGGCGACCGCGATAGAACGCAACTTCATCAAACTTTTCTCCAGGGGTGGTAACTCAGGACGCGTTGGGCCGCCCTGAGGCGACGGGTTAGGATAGCCGCCGCAACGTTGAACCGCCACTAACGACGCAGGCTCTGACCTGACTTCGTTTCAAGAGTTCAACATCACTTTTTTTTAACGTTTTCAGGAGTCCTGCCGTGGCCGACGCCCTTATCGCGATTATGGACGATGGTGCCGTACGCACTGTGACGGTCAACCGCCCGGACAAGCTCAACGCCCTGAACCGGGCGACCCTGGAAGCCCTTGATACGGCCTTCGCCGAGGCCGCTGCCGCCCCTGGGGTGCGGGTGGTGGTGCTGACCGGCGCCGGTCCCAAGGCGTTCGTCGCCGGTGCGGACATTGCCGAAATGAACGGCCTGAGCGCGGTTCAGGGTCGTGATTTCTCACTGCTCGGCCAAGGGTTGATGCGCCGCATCGAGCGCATGCCCAAGCCGGTGATCGGCAAGATCAACGGATTTGCGCTGGGCGGCGGCCTGGAACTGGCCATGGCCTGCCACCTCCGGGTGGCCGCGGAGACCGCCAAGGTCGGTCAGCCAGAGATCCATCTGGGCCTGATCCCCGGCTTCGGTGGCAGCCAGCGGCTGCTGCGCCTGTGCGGCCGCGCCGCCGCACTGGAGCTGTGCCTGCTGGGCACCCCGATCACCGCCGCGCGTGCCGCGCAACTGGGCATCGTCAATGAGGTGGTCCCGGCTGCGGAGCTGGATGCCCGCGTCCAGGCTCTGGCGTCGCAATTGGCCTCGGCCGCGCCTCTCGCGCTGCGCGGCATCCTCGATGCGATCCATATCGGCGGCGAATGTTCGCTCGGCGAGGGGCTGGAGTACGAGAGCGTGCAGTTCGGCCTGATGTTCGCCACCGAGGACATGCGCGAAGGCACCAGCGCGTTCCTGGCGCGGCGGCCGCCGGTGTTCCAGAACCGCTGAGCCATGTCGCCTTCCGATACCGCTTCGCCGGCGCAGCTGCTGGCACTCGTCCTCGACGATCAATGGGATGCCGCGCTGGCGGCCGGGTTGATGGACTACGTCCCGCAGCCGGGCGACGAAGCGCTGCGGCCCGATCATCCCGATCTTCCACAGCGGCTGCAGCACGCACAGCAGCAATTGCAACGTGCCTGGGCCGCACGCGAGCGCTACCGCCAGCGCCAGCAGCGACTCGCGCGCCGTGCTGCCGAGCGCGATGCACGCCGTGCACCGCCCCCTACACCCGAGATCCAGAAACCCGCCCTGCCCTCGGCCGCTGCCGCGATTCTCGCGCGCGCCAAGGCCAAGGCCGCGGGCCGCACCTCCTGATGGCCACGATGAAGAAGACCGTCGCACGCACCGCGCGCATGCCCAAGGCCGACGTGATCGAAATGTTCACGCGCCTGCGCGAGCTCAACCCGCACCCCAGGACCGAACTGGAGTACAGCTCGCCGTTCGAACTGCTGGTGGCGGTCACGTTGTCGGCGCAGGCCACCGATGTCGGCGTCAACAAGGCCACGCGCAAACTGTTCCCGGTCGCCAATACCCCGCAGGCGATCCTCGCTCTCGGTGAGGACGGCTTGAAGAAGTACATCGCCACCATCGGCCTGTACAACGCGAAAGCGAAGAACGTGATTGCCGCGTGCGCCATGTTGGTCGAACAGCACGGCGGCGAGGTGCCGCGTGATCGTGCTGCACTCGAGGCGCTTCCCGGTGTCGGTCGCAAGACCGCCAATGTCGTGCTCAACACGGCCTTCGGCGAACCGGTGATGGCAGTGGACACGCACATCTTCCGCGTCTCCAACCGCACCGGGCTGGCGCCGGGCAAGGACGTGCGTGCGGTGGAGGATCTGCTGGTCAAGGTGATCCCGGCCGAGTTCCTGCTCGATGCGCATCACTGGCTGATCCTGCATGGCCGTTACGTGTGCAAGGCACGCAAGCCGGACTGCCCGCAATGCGTGATCCGCGACCTGTGCCGTTTCAAGGAAAAGACGGCTGCCTGAACGGGGGCGACGACTGCCATATGGGCGCAACCCGGCGGTCATCTCCAGACGGCATCAATAGCAGCCCCTGACGCCGCTTGGGATACGGGCGATGACGGTTTGTCCGAAACTGTCACATTTACGCAATCTTCACTAATTAGCCTGCGCAGCATCTTCCCACCTGCCTGCAAGGCTCCTTCCATGAAACTGCATCGCCAACTTCTTACTGCGGCCGTGGCGGCTGCGCTGTTCGTTCCGGCCGCTCACGCTGAAGTGGCCATCGATGTGATCGGCGGTTCGGAAATCACGTTCGAGGGCCTGGTCCAGGCCGACGGCAACTGGTTCGACAACGATGTGACCGACCTCAACGGCGGTGATGCCGGCAACGGCAAGAACAGCGAATTCGAGCTGCGCCGCGCCGAGCTGGTGCTCAAGGGCAAGGGCCCGGGCAACGTGGAATGGGTGGTGGGCTACGACGCCAAGGCCGACAAGTTCCTGGACACCAACCTGAAGTACAAGCTGGCCGGCAACGCCAACCACTTCGTGCAGTTCGGCCAGTTCAAGCAGCCCAACAGCCTGGAAGAACTCTCCAGCACCAAGAACAACGACTTCATCTCCAAGGCCGCGGTCACCAATACCTACGCCGTGGCCCGCCGCCTCGGTGGCGCCTACAGCATCGGTGACAACAACTGGTCCGTCACCGCCAGCGGCTTCGGCCGCGAACTGACCCGCAACCTCGCGCACGGCAGCGGCTACGGCGCCCGTGGCACCTGGGCCCCGATCAATGAGAAGGGCCAGGTCCTGCACTTCGGCCTGAGCTATGTGGACTACGACACCGACGCCGACACCCTGCGCGTGCGTGCCCGTCCCAACGCCGACCTGGCCACCGCGCGCCTGGTCGACAGCGGCAACATGGTGGACACCGACCGCGTGAGCACGATCGGCGCCGAAGCGATGTACATCGGCGGCCCGTTCAAGGCCCAGGCCGAGTACTACACCAGCAAGGCCAAGCGGTACTCGCATGACAACTACAGCAGCGACGGTTACTACGTCAGCGGCCTGTGGAACATCAGCGGCGAGACCTGGGGTTACAAGGGCGGCACCCCGACCACCGGCCTGCCGGATGAGCCGGGCCGCGGGATGTGGCAGCTGGGTGCGCGTTACGACCACATGGACCTCAACGACGGCAATCTGTCGGCGAACCCGGTGGCCGGTCGCCCGCCGATCGTCGATGGCGTGCTGGGCGGCAAGATGGACATCTGGACCGTGGGCGTGAACTACTACTGGCGCTCCAACACCAAGTTCGCGCTGAACTACGTGATGGTGGACAGCAAGAAGTACAGCTCGACCGCGCGCACGTTCGTCAACGACGATCCGAACATCCTCGAAGCGCGCCTGCAGTTCTTCTGGTAAGCCCTGCAGTACGCGTGTGACACAAAGGCGCAGCTTCGGCTGCGCCTTTTTTCGTGTTCGTCCGCGGGTATGCTGTGCGCCCCTCGCCCCATGGATGGACCCGATGCGTATCGCACTCTCGCTGTTGCTGGCCGCCGCGTGCAGTGCCGCCGCCCTGCCCGCCCAAGCCCAGGACTGCCATGACGCCCAGGCGGCAGCGCAGGAGGCCTACACGGTCCGAGCACCCAACGTGCTGCCCGACCGCGCCGGCTACACACGCGACATCGCCGCCAGCGTCTGCCGCCGATGGCCGGCACGCCCGGAGCTGACCTTGGTGGCCACGCCGGTCTGGCGCGACGGCGGCAACAACGACTCCCGCGATGGCGATGTGGAGGTACTGGTGATCGATACCGACACCCTTGCCACGCGCGTATGGGCGGTGCTGCTCGGCGCACTCGACAGCGATGCGATCTTCTTCGATGGCATGCACATTGATACCGCGCGCTACCAGCTTGCGCCGGACACCCTCGCCTTCGGCCTGCGCGTGAAGCGGCGCAATGGCTCCGGGCCCAATCCGTTCAGCGAAGAACAGGTGCATCTGCTGGCGGTGCAGGCAGACACGCTGCGCACGCTCGGCCCAGCGATGGTGCTGCGTCGCTTCCAGGCCGAGTGGGATACCCGCTGCGCCGGCGACTCCATCGACGTGACGCGCACCGTGGCCGTTGGGCCCAAAGGCAGACACGGCTTGGCCGACCTCATCCTGCGCGAGCGACGGGTCACCACGCACAGCTGGATGGACGGTGACAGCTGCCGCGACCAGGACACGTCGGTGGAAGGCGAGCGCCACGTGCTGCGCTTCGACGGCCGCCGCTACGCGGTCCCGGAGGCGCTGCAGCCGTTGTGACACCCCTTCCAGAAGGCGTGTCACGAGGTGGTCATATGACAGACGCTGCGCTGTCATCGAACCGTTATGGAATGAGCACCGGGCGGGACACCCCGCACCTTCATCCATCCCAGGAGCCACCCCGTGATCCACGCCTTCAAGTCGCGCGCCGCTGTTGCCGTCCTCGCCGCGTCGTCCGTGTTCGCCGCCAACGCCGCCGATGTGACCGGCGCGGGCGCCTCGTTCATCTACCCGGTCATGTCCAAGTGGTCGGCCGACTACAGCACCGCGACCGGCAAGAAGGTCAACTACCAGTCCATCGGTTCCGGTGGTGGTATCGCCCAGATCAAGGCGGCGACCGTTGATTTCGGCTCCTCCGATGCCCCGCTGAAGCCGGAAGAACTGGCGGCGGCCGGCCTGGCCCAGTTCCCGTCGGTGATCGGCGGCGTGGTCCCGGTGATCAACGTGGCCGGCATTGCCCCGGGCGCGCTGAAGCTCGATGGCCCGACCCTGGGCAACATCTTCCTGGGCAAGATCAAGACCTGGAACGACCCGGCGATCGCCGCGCTGAACCCGGGCGTGAAGCTGCCCGACGGCAAGATCACCGTCGTGCACCGCTCGGACGGTTCGGGCACCACCTTCAACTTCGTCAACTACCTTTCCAAGGTCAACCCGGAGTGGAAGACCAAGGTCGGTGAAGGCACCTCCGTCCAGTGGCCGGTCGGCATCGGTGGCAAGGGCAACGAAGGCGTTGCCGCCTACGTGAAGCAGATCAAGGGCGGCATCGGCTACGTCGAACTGTCCTACGCGCTGCAGAACAAGATGTCCTACGCTGCGATGAAGAACGCCTCGGGCAAGATCGTGCTGCCGAGCGACACCTCCTTCGCCGCCGCTGCTGCCAGCGCCGACTGGGCCAGCGCGAAGGACTTCTACCTGGTCATGACCAACGCCCCGGGCGCCGATGCGTGGCCGATCACCGCCACCAACTTCATCCTGGTCCGCAAGCAGCCCAAGAACGTCGCCAACGCCAAGGCCACCCAGGAATTCTTCCGCTGGATCTACAAGAGCGGCGATGCGCAGGCCAAGCAGCTCGACTACGTCCCGCTGCCGGACACCCTGGTCAAGCAGATCGAGACCTACTGGTCGCAGAACCTGAAGTATTGAGGAAGTCACCACCCACGGTGGTGACCTACCGGTAGGTGCCGACCGTTGGTCGGTACGCGTCGCCCCCGACGCAACCCACCGGACAGAGCAATGGCGCCGGAGGGACCTCTCTCCCCCTTCCGGCGCCATCGGGCGCGGACCGCAAGGTTCCGCGCCTTTTTGTTGCCTGCCGCAAAATGCCCGACCCTTGTGCCGCAAGGCTTTGCGTGCGCTCGGTCACGGCGTCATCAAGCTGTAACAAAAACATCATTTCATAGTCGCGTCGCCGGAAAGACCGGCCCTTATCCCGCTATGGAGTGACGCATGAAACTGCACACGGCCAGCATCGCCGCCCTTTCCCTGGCCATCGCGCTGGGTCTTTCCGCCTGCAAGCCGGGCGCTGAAGGCCAAGCCGCCGCGCCGGCCACCGATGCGCCCGCTGCCGCTCCGGACGCTGGCGATCGCCTGACCGCCGAGATTTCCGGCGCCGGTGCCTCCTTCATTTTCCCGCTGGTGTCCAAGTGGTCGGCCGACTACAACACCGCCACCGGCGCCAAGATCAACTACCAGTCGATCGGTTCCGGTGGCGGCATCGCCCAGATCAAGGCCGGCACCGTTGATTTTGGTTCCTCCGACAAGCCGCTGAGCAGCGAAGAGCTGGCCCAGGCCGGCCTCGGCCAGTTCCCGTCGGCGATCGGTGGCGTGGTGCCGGTGGTCAACATCGACGGTCTGGAAGCCGGCAAGCTGCGCCTGAGCGGCGCCCTGCTGGCCGATATCTTCCTGGGCAAGGTCAAGACCTGGAACGACCCGGCCATCGTCGCCGCCAACCCGGGCGTCAAACTGCCCGACGGCAAGATCACCCTGGTCCACCGTTCGGACGGCTCGGGCACCACCTTCAACTTCTCCAACTACCTGTCCAAGGTCAGCCCGGACTGGAAGAGCAAGGTCGGCGAAGGCACCTCGGTGCAGTGGCCGGACGGCGTGGGTGGCAAGGGCAACGAAGGCGTGGCGTCGTACGTGAAGCAGATCAAGGGCTCGATCGGCTACGTCGAACTGGCCTACGCGCTGCAGAACGGCATGCCGTACGCCTCGATGCAGAACGCCGCCGGCAACTGGGTGCAGCCGAGCGCGGAAACCTTCGCCGCGGCAGCCGCCAGCGCCGACTGGGCCAGCGCCAAGGACTTCAACCTGGTCATCACCAATGCCCCGGGCGACCAGGCATGGCCGATCACCGCCACCAACTTCATGCTGATGCACAAGCAGCCCAAGGATGCCCAGCGCAGCAAGGACACCCTGGCGTTCTTCAAGTGGGCCTTCGAGAAGGGCCAGACCCAGGCCAACGAACTGCACTACGTGCCGCTGCCGGCCGAGCTGGTCACGCAGATCGAAGGGTACTGGGCGGCTGAATTCAAGTGATCCAGACCGGACCCGCGCATTGCGCGGGTCCGGAGTGTGGCGCCATGACACCGTTCTGCCAGGCATGGCCTGGCACTACCCCACCTAATTTTGGGCCCCCGCCTTTCCCATGAATGCCATCGCCCAGCCTGTTCCCGCACCGTCCACCCGCGACCTGCGTGACGCCCGCAATGACAAACTGTTCCGGTGGGTCCTGATCGCCACCGTCATCCTGGTGCTGGTCGCCCTGGCCTGCGCCGCGCTCTCGATGCTGTGGGGCGGCCGCCATGCCCTGCAGGAGCAGGGCCTGAGCTTCTTCTATTCGTCCGAATGGAATCCGGTCGAAAACAAATTCGGCGCCCTCGCGCCCATCTACGGCACCCTGGTCACGGCTCTGATCGCGATGGTCATCGCGGTGCCGGTGAGCTTCGGTATCGCCTTCTTCCTGACCGAGGTCGCCCCGCGCTGGCTGCGTGGCCCGGTCGGTACCGCCATCGAACTGCTGGCCGGTATCCCCTCGATCATCTACGGCATGTGGGGCCTGTTCGTGCTGGTCCCGGTGATGACCGAGTACGTCACCCCGTTCCTCAATGATCACCTGGGCACGCTGCCGATCATCGGCCCGCTGTTCCAGGGTCCGCCGCTGGGCATCGGCGTGCTCACCGCCGGCTTCGTGCTGGCGATCATGGTGATCCCCTTCATCTCCTCGGTGATGCGCGAAGTGTTCCTGACCGTGCCGACCCGCCTGAAGGAATCGGCCTATGCGCTGGGCTCCACCAAGTGGGAAGTGAGCTGGGACATCGTGCTGCCCTACACCCGCTCGGCGGTGATCGGCGGCATCTTCCTCGGCCTCGGCCGTGCCCTGGGTGAAACCATGGCGGTGGCCTTCGTGATCGGCAACAGCGTGCGCCTGTCGCCGTCGCTGCTCGAACCGGGCACCACCATCGCCGCGCTGATCGCCAACGATTTCGGCGAAGCCACCGAGACCTACCGTTCGGCACTGCTGCTGCTCGGCTTCGTGCTGTTCCTGGTGACCTTCGTGGTGCTGGCGATCGCCCGCCTGATGCTGATGCGCCTGGCCCGCAAGGAGGGCAACTGATGTCCACCGCCAACGCCCAACCGCTATACCTGCGCCGCCGCATCGTCAACGTGGTCGCGCTGCTGATGTCCTGCCTGACCGCACTGTTCGGCCTGTTCTTCCTCGGCTGGATCCTGTGGACGCTGGCCTCCAAGGGCCTGGCCGGCATCAACCTGGATCTGTTCACCAAGATGACCCCACCGCCGATGCAGGAAGGCGGCCTGGCCAATGCCTTCTTCGGCAGCGCGGTGATGTGCGGCCTGGCCATCGCCATCGGCACGCCGCTCGGCGTGCTGGCCGGCACCTGGCTGGCCGAGTACGGCAACTTCCGCAAGACCGGCACGGTGGTCCGCTTCGTCAACGACATCCTGCTCTCGGCGCCGTCGATCGTGCTGGGCCTGTTCGTCTACACCCTGTACGTGATGCAGACCGGCGGCCAGTTCTCGGCCTTCGCCGGTGCGCTCTCGCTGGCCTTCATCGTGCTGCCGGTGGTGGTGCGGACCACGGATGAAATGCTGCGCCTGGTGCCCTCGCAGATGCGCGAAGCGGCGCTGTCGCTGGGCATCCCGCAGTGGAAGGTGACGGTGCAGGTGCTGTACCGCAGCGCCGCCGCCGGCATCGTGACCGGCATCCTGCTGGCGCTGGCCCGCATCTCCGGTGAAACCGCCCCGCTGCTGTTCACCGCCTTCGGCAACCAGTACTGGAACAGCAACGTGTTCCAGCCGATGGCCTCGGTGCCGGTGGTGATGAACCAGTTTGCCGGCAGCCCCTACGAATCCTGGCAGGTGCTGGCCTGGGCCGGCGCGCTGGTGCTGACCGTGTTCGTGCTGCTGGTCAGCCTTTCCGCGCGCGGCATCCTGCTGCGCAACCGTATCTCCCATGACTGACCTTTCCACGGACATCGCCATGAACGATCTCTCCAACGCCGTGCCGATGCAGCGCATCGTGGTCCCGGCTTCGCATGAAAGCCTGCACACCCCGGCGCCGATCAAGCTGGCCGCACGCGGGCTGGATTTCTACTACGACAAGTTCCATGCGCTGAAGGGCATCGACCTGGAGATTCCGGAAAAGCGCGTCACCGCGCTGATCGGTCCCTCCGGCTGCGGCAAGTCCACCCTGCTGCGCATCTTCAACCGCATCTACGCGCTGTACCCCAAGCTGGAAGCGCGGGGTGAAGTGATGCTGGACGGGGAGAACATCCTCTCGCCGAAGTACCCGATGAACCGCCTCCGCAGCAAGGTCGGCATGGTGTTCCAGAAGCCGGTGCCGTTCCCGATGACCATCTTCGAGAACGTGGCCTACGGCATCCGCCACCACGAGAAGCTTTCCAAGTCGGAGATGACCGATCGCGTCGAGCAGGCCCTGCGCCAGGGCGCACTGTGGGACGAGGTGAAGGACAAGCTCAACCAGAGCGCGCTGGGCCTGTCCGGTGGCCAGCAGCAGCGTCTGTGCATCGCCCGCGCCGTGGCCCTGCGCCCGGACGTGCTGCTGCTCGACGAGCCGACCTCCGCGCTGGACCCGATCTCCACCAGCCGCATCGAGCAGCTGGTCGAAGAGCTCAAGCACGATTACACGATCGTGATCGTGACCCACAACATGCAGCAGGCCGCGCGCGTGTCCGATTACACCGCCTTCATGTACCTGGGCGACCTGATCGAGCACGACCGCACCGAAGTGATCTTCTCGCAGCCCAACAAGCAGCAGACCGAGGATTACATCACCGGTCGTTTCGGTTGATCGGTGCTGTTCCCTCACCAAATGTCCCAGCCAGGCACGGCCTGGCTCTACCCGGATTGCAGACCATGAATCTTCCCAACGACCACATCGTCAAGAGCTACGACGAAGAGCAGCAGCGCCTGGTGGCCGAGATCGTGCGGATGGGCGAGATGGCCGTCGCGCAGCTGGAGGCGTCCATGGACGTCATCGAGAAGCGCGACGAGAACGCCGCCCAGCGCATCATCGCCAACGATGAAGCCATCGACCAGCTTGAGCAGCACATCAGCCACGACGTGATGCGCCTGGCGCTGCGCGGGCCGATGGCACGCGACCTGCGCGAGATCCTGGCCGGCCTGCGCATTCCGGCCGACATCGAACGCATCGGCGATTACGCCGCCAACGTGGCCAAGCGCTCGATCGCCCTGAGCAAGGTGCCACCGCTGCCGCAGATCCACGGGCTGCGCGCCCTGGGCCGACTGGCCGCACAGCAGGTGCGCCGCGCGATCGAGGCCTACCGCGACAACGACGCCGCCGCGGCGCTGGAACTGCGCGACGATGACGCCCGCCTGGACGCGCAGTACACCGCGCTGTTCCGCGAGCTGCTGACGTACATGATGGAAGACCCGCGCAACATCACCCCGTGCACCCACCTGCTGTTCATGGCCAAGAACCTGGAGCGCGTGGGCGACCATGCCACCAACATCGCCGAGAACGTCTGGTTCCTGGTGCATGGCGAGCAGGTACTGCCGCCGCGCGAGAAGCGCGACGAGACCAGCAGTACCGATCACGTCTGAGCGCGTGCTTCCGAAGTGGAACGCAAAAGCCGCTGCCTTCGGGTGGCGGCTTTTTTTGTGACTGGAAAGTCCTGGCTCGGTGAGGGCGCTGCAGGTGTCTCCGTTCAAGCCTTGACGCGAGCGTCAGGGCCCCGAAGCGGCCGACCCACTTGCCGCTGAGGAATGCGGCACTGCACTTCACGAAACGTTGAATCCTGTGTGAGGATTCGATGAGTCGGGTCGGTCCACCATGGCCGCACCTGCTGCCCCCACGCAGCCATCCCGGGCCCCGGCCCATTCCAAGGAGCGTTACCCGATGAGCACACCCCCCCGTTCGCTGTCCCTGCTGGCGGCCACTGCGCTGGCCGCAGGCCTGGGCGTCACCGCCTCGGCATCCGCCTTGAGCATGACCGAGCTGGCCCAAGGCTACCTGGTGGCTGGCCAGACGGCGACCAAGGCTGCCGAAGGCAAGTGTGGCGAAGGCAAGTGCGGCGCGCATGGCGACAAGGCCGGCACCAAGGCAGGCGACAAGACCGCGACCACCGGTGCCAAGGCCGCCGAAGGCAAGTGCGGGGAAGGCAAGTGCGGCGCCGACAAGGGCAAGGCTGCCGGCGCCAAGGCAACGACCGCTGGCGACAAGAAGACGGCGGAAGGCAAGTGCGGCGAAGGCAAGTGCGGTGCCAAGCACTGACGCCCTCGCCACTGGCCTGGCCCGGTCGCCGCTGCCTGCGGCGGCGACCGGACTGGGTTTGCGCCGCGCCCTGCTGCAGGACCTGCGTGACGCGCCCGCCGGCGATGTCGACTTCCTCGAATGCGCGCCGGAAAACTGGATCGGTATCGGTGGGCCGGCCGGCGACGCACTCGCCGAACTGGCCACGCGCCACCCGCTGACCTGCCATGGGCTGTCGCTCTCGCTGGGCAGCACAGCGCCGCTGGATACCGTGCTGCTGGACCAGGTAGGACGCTTCCTGGCGCGGCACAACGTGCCGCTGTACAGCGAACACCTGAGCTACTGCAGTGATGAAGGTCACCTCTACGATCTCCTGCCGATCCCCTTCACCGACGAGGCCGTACGCCACACTGCATCACGCATCGCCCGCGTGCAGGACCTGCTGGGCCGGCGCATTGCCGTGGAGAACGTGTCCTACTACCTCGCCCCGGAACCGGCCATGGACGAACTGGCCTTCACCAATGCCGTGCTGGCCGAGGCCGATTGCGATCTGCTGCTGGACGTCAACAACGTCTACGTCAACGCCTGCAACCACGGCTACGACGCCGATGCGTTCATCGCCGGGCTGCCGGCCGCCCGCATCGTGTGCCTGCATGTCGCCGGCCATCTGGACGAGGCGCCCGATCTGAAGATCGACACCCATGGCAGCGCGGTGATCGATCCGGTCTGGGACCTGCTCGCCCGCACCTATGCGCGCATCGGTGCACGCCCGACGCTGCTGGAACGTGATTTCAATTTCCCGCCGTATGCCGAACTACGCGGCGAACTGCAGCACATCCGCCAGCTGATGGCCGCCCATGCCGGGAACGGACATGACTGACGCCCCGGCGCGCCTGCACGCACAGCAGAGAGCGTTCACCGCGCATCTGCGCGACCCGGACCATATCGCCGCACCCGACGGCATGGACCCGCGCCGGCTGGCCATCTACCAGCGGTTGGTCTTCAACACTGTACTGGGGCTGCTCGGCAACGGTTTCCCGGTATGCGTCCAGCTGCTGGGTGACACGGCGTGGGCCACCCTGGTCCGGCGCTTCCTTGCCGGCCACCCGGCGCAGACGCCGTTGTTCACCGAACTGGCCGCCGAGTTCGTGCAGTGGCTGCACCATCAAGCCGCGCTGCCGCACCCGGCGTTGGCCGAACTGGCCCATTACGAGTGGGTGGAAACGGCCCTCTACCAGTTGGACGCGCAGCCCCTGCCGCCCTCACCGGGCATGGACCCCATGCACGCGTCGCTGCAGCGCTCGCCGCTGGCCTGGCCACTGCTCTATCAGTGGCCGGTGCATCGGCTCGGCGCCGATGACGCGCCTTCCCAGCCGGCCCCCGAGCCGACCGGGCTGCTGGTCCGGCGCGACCCTGATGGCCAGGTCCGCTTCGCCGTGGTCAGCCCCATGGCCGCACGGTTGCTGGAGCAGATCGGCCAGCACCCCGGCAGCACCGGGGCCACTTACCTGCAGCAGCTCGCGCAGACGCACGGCATGGCGGCCGATGCCTTGCGCCTGCCCGGCGCCGCCCTGCTGCGCCAATTCCACGACAACGGCGTGATCGGGCCCGCTGCGCCCGCCACCTGACCCTTCCACACAGGAATCGCATCGATGAAGTCACCGCCCCTGGTCGCCCTGCGCGACCGGCTGGATCGCCTCGGCCCGTGGTTGGCCCCGCTCGGCCTGCGCCTGCTGATGGGCTGGGAGTATTTCGAGTCCGGCCGTGAAAAACTGCGTGGGCAGAACTGGTTCGAGGACCTGCAGCAGGCGTTCCCGTTTCCGTTCGATCAGCTGCCGGCCACCCTCAACTGGCAGCTGGCCACCTGGTTCGAGCTGGTTGGCGCAGTCTGCCTGCTGCTCGGGCTGGGGACCCGCCTGGCCGCCAGCTGCCTGCTCGTGCTGACCGTGGTCGCCACCGCCGCCGTGCACTGGCCGATGCACTGGGATGGTCTGGCCGAGCTGGCGATGGGCTATGTCATCACCGATCAGGGCTTTGGCAACTTCAAACTGCCGCTGCTGTTCCTGGCCATGCTGCTGCCTCTGGCCGTGCAGGGCGCGGGCCCGTTGAGCCTGGATCACCTGCTGCGCCGCGGCCGCGGGCGTCCCCCTGCCCTGGCCTGAGCGCAGGGGGGGTACAGGCCGCTCTGCTAAACTGGTGCGATGACTGACGACCTCCCCCGCTCCGACGCGCCGGCTGCTGCCGACGCACTGCCCGCTGCTGCCCAGCGCTTGATGGCAACCCGCTTCCGCGGCTTCCTGCCGGTGGCGGTGGACGTGGAGACCGGTGGATTCGATTCTGATCGCCACGCCCTGCTGGAGATCGCCGCCGTTCCGATCGAGATGGACGAGAACGGCCTGCTCTATCCCGGCCAGACCGCCAGCGCCCACGTGGTGCCGGCCGAAGGCCTGGAGATCGATCCCAAATCGCTGGAAATCACCGGGATCATCCTGGATCACCCGTTCCGGCTGGCCAAGGTCGAGCGCGATGCGCTGGACCACATCTTTGCCCCGATCCGGGCGGCGATGAAAAAGTACGGTTGCCAGCGCGCGATCCTGGTCGGGCACAACGCCCACTTCGATCTGGGCTTCGTCAATGCGGCCGTCAATCGTACCGGCCACAAGCGCAACCCGTTCCATCCCTTCAGCGTGTTCGACACCGTCACCCTCGGCGGCATCGCCTACGGGCAGACCGTACTGGCACGCGCCGCCACCGCCGCCGGGCTGGGCTGGGATGCCGATGAAGCGCACAGCGCGGTGTACGACACCGAGCAGACCGCCAAACTGTTCTGCAAGGTCGCCAACAGCTGGCCGCGCCCCTGAGCAGCATCACCCGATAGCGGTCCTGTCGCGCCCTTCGCTCTTGGCGCGGTACAGCGCGCGATCGGCGCGCTGGTAGAGCAGCATCGGCGTGCGGTCGGCAGCGTCCAGTTCGACCAGACCGGCGCTGAAGGTGACGTTCAGGCCCGGAATACCGGCCCAGTCCGGATGATCATGGAACAACCCACGCAGGCGCGCGCAGACCTGGGCCGCCTCATCCAGGCGGGTGTCGTTGAGCAGCAGCGCGAATTCCTCGCCACCGGTCCGCGCCGGCATGTCCGAATCGCGGCAGGCCGAGGCCAACAGACGCGCCACTTCCACCAGCACCACGTCGCCCACCGAATGGCTGTGCCGGTCGTTCACTTCCTTGAAGTGATCGATGTCCAGCACCACCAGGCACAACGGGTGGCGGCTGCGCTGCGAACGGGCGAAATCGCGCGCCAGTGCTTCATCGAATGCACGCCGGTTCGGTAGACCGGTCAGCGCATCCTCACGGGCCTGCCGCTCAAACGCCTCGGCCTGCACCGCCAGGCGGTCGGCCAGTTCGGTCTTTTCCTGATTGAGTGCCTGCAGGTTGACCGTCTGGGTCTGCAGATCCAGCGTGGCTTCCTGCACCATCCGCGCCAGCCGCACGTTGCTGGCCTTGTAGCGGTTGATCAGATACCGGTACAGCGCCACCAGCCCAGCCAGCAACAACAGCGCGGCGATCAACTGCACGCTGTGGCGCTGCCACAGGAACGGCTCCACCGTGAATTCCCAGACCGCTTCGCTGTCGCTCCAGACGCCACCTGGATGCGCGGCGGAAACGTGCAGCGTGTAGTCGCCCGGCGGCAGGCCGATGAATTCCACGCTGCGCTGCTGGCCACGCTCGACCCAGCCCTTGTCCAGTCCTTCCAGGCGGGTGCGGTAGCGGATGCGCTCGGAAAGCAGGTAACTCAGCCCCACATAGCTCACGCTCAGGCGTCGCCCGCCCGGGATCGTGTTGTGGTCGCTGCCCTGCCAGTGCAGCGGCACGCCATCGACAAGCACGGTCTCGATCACCGCCGGTGGCGCCAGGCGCTCACGGAAACGCTGCAGGCGCAGTGGATCGACGGTGCTCAGCCCGCCGGCCGTGACCACCCAGAAGGTGCCGTCCTGGCGCAGGATTGCCGAGGGGCCGGAACTGCCGTTGGCCTGTGAGTTGGCCATGCCGTCGATCTCGTTGTAATGCTCGACCTCGACCCGTGCGGCACGCCCATCGGCAACGGCGTTGAGCATGGCCATGTCGGTCCGCAGTACGCCGCGGTTGCTGCTGATCCAGACGTTGCCCACGCGATCGGGAATCAGCTGGAAGACCGTATCCACCGGCATGCCCTGCTCCAGGCCGACCCGTGCCAGCTTGCCTTCCTGGTAGCGGTACAGGCCGCGATCGGTGCTGACCCACATCGCATCGCCGATCTGCTGGAAGCCGAACACGCTGCGGCCACCACCCAGTGCCTCCAGATCGATCACCTGCACGCGGTTGCCGCGCAACACGCGGATGCCCTCGATGGTGCCGATCCACAGGGCGCCTTCGGCATCGTGCGCCAGCGCGGTGGTCAGCCCGGTGGGCATGCCGGGAAAGGCCACCGGCTCGGCCTTGTCGGCGACGATGCGGACCACGCCTTTCTGGGTGCCGGCCCAGATCACCCCGTCACGGTCGATGCTGATCGCGCGGATGTTGCCCCCCAACAGGCCGTCGGCGCTGCCGTACGTCCGCCGCGGTTGCCCGTTCTCGCCGACCCGGAAGATGCCATCGCCGAAGGTCCCCACCCACAGATCACCGTCACGGTCCTGGGCCAGGCTCAGCACCGAGGGGCTCTTGCCGACGTTGTTGCGCAGCGGCACCGGACTGAAGTTGCCCTGGGCATCGCGGCGATCAAGCCCGCGCGCACTGCCGATCCAGAGCTGCCGTTGGCGATCCTCGAAGACGGTGCGGACGTAATCACCACTGAGCCCGTCGCGTTCGGTGTAGCTGCTGAACAGGGTTTCGCGCAGGCGATACAGGCCACCGTTGGCGCCTACCCAGATGCTGCCTTCGGCATCTTCTCGCAGGCTGACCACGCGCCCGCCGGGCAAGGACAGCCCGGCCGGCAACCGCTCCAGCCCGTGCCGGGACAGCCGCAGCAGGCCCTGGTTTTCGGTCCCCAGCCACAGGTCGCCGTGGCGGTCCTGCAGCATGGCCGTGATGTGGGTCGCGCCGGGCAGGCGATGCTGCAGCAAAGGCACGCCATCCTGCATGCGGTAGATGCGCTCGCTGGCCACCACCCACATCACGCCATCCGGCGCACGATAGGGCCAGACCAGCCCACGGCCCAGACCGAAGCTCTCCGGTGCCCGGCGCAGGACCCCGTCGTTGTCGCGCACCACCAGGCCATCCAGGGTGCCGACCCAGACCCGGTCCTGGGCATCCACGACCAGCTTGGTGAAGCTCATCGCCAACGGAACGTCGGCCGGTGGCGCCTGGTAATCGAAGGTACCGTCAGGGCCCAGACTCGCAATCCCCTTGCCTTCGTACAGCAGCCACAGGCGCCCATGGCTGTCCATCTGCATGGCCTGGATCAGCACCTGCGGTGTGTCGGCGCGGTGTTCCCACACCTGCCAGCGGCCATCCGCCCCCCGGCGGGTCACGTTGCCGCGCGAATCACTGATCCACAAGCCGCCACTGCGGTCCACCAGCAACGCCCCGACCCCGTTGTCGCGCAGGCCCGGGGTGGTGCTGCGGTCGAACACGGTGAAGTCCAGGCCGTTGTACCGGACCAGCCCCTCCCAGGTCGCAAACCACAGGTGCCCTTCGGGCGTCTGCGCGATATCACGCAGGGAGTTGTGCGGCAGCCCGTTGCGCGAGGTCCAGACGTCGATGGCGTAATCGCGCAGCGGCGGCGGCCCATCCTGCGCCGACAGCGACCATGGCAGCGCGCACAGCAGCAACAGCCACAGCGCTGCCGCCTGCAGCGTTGGCATGCCCAAGAACTTCACGTGTGCCGGCCGCCACCGGATCCTGCCCCCCCGATCGCTCATCCGTATGGATCAACCTTGGGCAGGCGCCGTGTGCATGGGGGGAACGGCCGTGCACCAGCGCGATGGCTGGCAGAGTCGTACGCTCTCATGGAGGAGACGCTGGAAAGAGATGCCCATAGTAGGCAAATCCTTTCGGTTTGGGGGACCAGCGTCAGCCCCCGCGTGGCCCCGCCGCCGCCCGCGCCGGCGCGGCCCAGCGGACGATCGCTTCCAGCCCGCCCTGCGGATGGTTGCGCAGGTGCAGCGTCGCGCCGTCCTTTTCGGCCAATGCCCGGGCGATGGTCAGCCCCAGCCCGGCACCACCGGTCTGGCGCGAGCGCGAGGTCTCCAGCCGCACGAACGGGTCGAACACCGCTTCCAGTTCGTCCTCGGCGAGGCCGGGGCCGCTGTCGCGGATGCGCACCTCCACGTCCTGCCCGGCCTGCTCCACCCGCACGCGTGCGCTCTGGCCATACATCACCGCGTTGTCGACCAGGTTGGAGAACAGGCGGTGCATCGCCAACGGGCGCAGCATCAGCACCGCCCCGCTGGGCTGCTCGAAATGGACATCGGCGCCGGCTTCGGCGGCATCTTCGACGATGCTCTCCAGCAGCGAATCCAGGTCCAGCGCGGCACGTTGTTCAGCGCTCTCGGCGCTGCGGGCCAGCTCCAGACCTTCACGGATCAGCGCCTGCATCGCGCCGAGATCGGCGATCAGGCGTTCACGCAAGGTCTCATCGGTGACGTTCTCCAGCCGCAACCGCAAGCGCGTCACCGGTGTCTGCAGATCATGGGTGATCGCCGCCAGCATCTGGGTGCGCTCACCAAGGTGGCGCTGCAGCCGCTTCTGCATGGCGTTGAACGCCTCCGCGGCCCGGCGGACCTCGAACGGACCGGTCACGGGCATCGGGGCGCCCTGCAGGTCATCGCCCAGCGCGGCGGCGGCATCGGCCAACCGCTGCAGCGGGGCGCTGGCCATCCGCGCCACGATGTAGGCCAGGATCGCGATCGCCACGACCAGCAAGGTCAGGAACAACGGGTCCACGGCGAGCACACCATTGTGCGCGACGGCGGGGGAATCCAGCGCCAGCCGCAGCGGTGTGCCATCGGTCAGCTGCAGCGTGACCACGCGGCACTTGGGTGGGATGAAGGCCGGGTCGCGCTCACGCGGCGGGTGCCGCATCTTTTCTTTGTCGCGCGGCGGCGGCGGCAGCAGCTCCGGCAGCCGCGGCAGGCAGGAGCGGAAGGAGGTGAAAGCCACCTGGCTGCTCGCCACCGGGCCGGGCCGGTCATCGAGGATCTCCATCAGCGCGGCATCGGGTCGGCCGATGCGTGCCCCCTCCGGCAGCTGCCGCACACTCGGCCCGCCACTGGTGAGTAGCCGCTGGCGCAGCTCGGGATTGCCGTCCAGCAGATTCACGAACCCCTGCAGGCGGTCGGCGATGCGGTTGAGGTTCTGCCGCTCGAACTCCTGCTGGCGCTTGGTACTGGCCAGCATGGTCGCGCCGATCGCGGCCACGCTCATGCCCAGCAGCAGGATGACGAACAGTCGCCCCACCATCGAGGAAAAGAAGTGGCGCAGGCGTTTCATTCCAGGGTGACAGCCGCCGCAAGCACATAGCCTTCGTTGCGCACGGTTTTGATCAGGCCATCGCTGCCGCCATCATCGGCCAGCTTGTTGCGCAGGCGGCTGACCTGCAGATCGATGGCGCGATCCTGCGATTCGTAGTTGCGGCCGCTGCTCAGCGAGACCAGCTGTTCGCGCGACAGCACCTTGTTGGCATGCCCGACGAACACCCGCAGCAGCCGGAATTCGGCGCCGGACAAAACCACCACGCGCCCATCGGGATCGACCAGATGGCGGTGTTCGAGATCGAATATCCAACTGGAGAAGCGCGCACGGCGGATCGCCAGCGGCTCCAGGTTGGCTGGCAACGCCTCGGTGCGGCGCAGCACGTTGCGGATGCGGGCGAGGAGCTCGCGCGGTTCGAACGGCTTGGCCAGATAGTCGTCGGCGCCCATCTCCAGGCCGAGCACGCGATCGATCGGCTCGCTGCGCGCGGTCAACATGATCACCGGTGTGCTCGAGCGCGCGCGAAGATCGCGGCACAGGGTCAGGCCGTCCTCACGCGGCAGGTTGAGGTCGAGCACGATCAGGTCGACGTGTTCGCGCTCCAACAGCTGGCGCATGCCCTGGCCATCGCTGGCGGTGCTCACCAGGTAGCCGGCGCGGCCAAGCTGCTCGGCGAGCAGCTGGCGGATATCGTTGTCGTCATCGACGATCAGCAGTCTGTGCATGCTGTTGGCAGTCTCCATGCGGTGATCATCCCCTGTCGGGAGCTGAACCGCATCTCCTGGTTTGCGTACGTCTGTTTCAAAGGGTGATGCAGATACACAACGAAACGTGTTGAGCACCGCAGGGATACATCTTGGTACACGGCGAGCATTGAGCCGGCAATGAACGATCTTCACAATGCTGACAACGCCGATGCACCGGCCTGCCGAGTTGACGATCATCGTGAAGCCCCGTTTGCCCAGAACCCGCCGTGCTCGCCTCCTGCTGCTGCTCGTGGTGCTCGTCCTGATCGCCGCGATTGTGGCATGGATGCTGCGCAAGCCGGCCGCACCCACCCTGGCGACCTCGCCGGTCAGCCGTGGCGATATCGAACAGACCGTGGAAGCCACCGGTGTTATCGATGCCTACAAGCTGGTCAGCGTGGGTGCGCAGGCCTCCGGTCAGATCAAATCGCTGAAGGTCCAGCTCGGCGATAGCGTCAAGGAAGGCGACCTGATCGCCGAGATCGACGCCACCACCCAGCAGAACCAGGTGCTCAACGCCCAGGCCTCGCTGGACCAGGTCAAGGCGCAGCGCGCGGTGCAGCAGGCCAGCCTGCGTGAAGCCGAGCTCGAGTTCGCGCGCCAGCAGCAGATGCTCGCCGCCGAGGCCACCTCGCGCGCCGAGTTCGATGCGGCCGATGCCAAGCTCAAGACCGCGCGCGCCCAGATCCAGTCCTTCGATGCACAGATCACCGGCCGCGAAACCGAACTGGGCACCGCCCGCGCCAACCTGGCCTACACCCGCATCACCGCGCCGATGGACGGCACCGTGGTGGCGGTGGTCGCCGAAGAGGGCCGTACCGTCAACGCCAACCAGACCGCACCGACCATCGTGATGCTGGCCCGTCTGGACCTGGTCACGGTCAATGCGGAAGTCTCCGAAGCGGACGTGGTCAAGATCAAGGCCGGCATGCCGGTGTACTTCACCACGCTGGGCGAGCCGGACCGCAAGTTCCACGCCACGCTGCGCCAGATCAACCCGGCACCGGCCTCGATCGCCAATGACAGCTCGTCCAGCTCCAGCTCGTCCAGCTCCAGCTCCAGCACCGCGGTCTACTACAACGCGCTGTTCGACGTGGAAAACCCGGACGGCACGCTGCGCATCGACATGACCGCGCAGGTCTCGGTGATGCTCAAGCAGGCCAAGGACGTACTGATCATCCCGGCCGTTGCGCTCGGCCCGAAAACCCGTGACGGGCAGTACATGGTGCGTGTGGCCGATGCCGATGGCATGCCCACGCCGCGCAAGGTCAAGATCGGCATCAACAACGGCGCCACTGCCGAAGTGCTGTCCGGCCTGGCAGAAGGCGACAAGGTCATCGTGGGCGAAGGCGGCGGCGCGCAGGGCGCCGGCAGCGGCAACCGCGGCGGCGGCGGCGTGCGGATCAGCGGCCCCGGCATGGGTGGGCCGCGCCGATGAGCAGCGCCTCGACGGGCACGCCGCTGCTGCGGCTGCGCGACCTGCGCCGGGAGTTCCCGGCAGGCGATGAAACGATCGCTGTGCTGCGCGACGTCAATCTGGACATCGCGGCCGGCGAGATGGTCGCCATCGTTGGCCAGTCCGGCTCGGGCAAGTCCACGCTGATGAACATCCTCGGCTGCCTGGACCGGCCGACGCGCGGCAGTTACCAGGTGGCCGGCCGCGAGACCGGCCGCATGGAGCCGGACGAACTGGCCGAGCTGCGCCGCGAACACTTCGGCTTCATTTTCCAGCGCTACCACCTGCTCGGCGATCTGGATGCGCGCGGCAACGTGGCCGTACCGGCGGTGTATGCGGGCAGCCCCGGCCCGGTGCGTACCGCGCGGGCCGAACAGCTGCTGCAGCGGCTCGGCCTGGGCGACCGCATGAACCACAAACCTGGCCAGCTCTCCGGTGGCCAGCAGCAGCGCGTTTCCATTGCGCGGGCGCTGATGAACGGTGGCGAGGTGATCCTTGCCGATGAGCCGACCGGCGCACTGGACACCAAATCCGGCGAAGAGGTGATGGGCATCCTCGGCGAGCTGCATGCCGAGGGCCACACCATCATCATCGTCACCCACGACATGAGCGTGGCCGAACACGCCCAGCGCATCATCGAGATCCGCGACGGCGAGATCATCGCCGACCGCATCAATCCGAAGGCGCCGAGCTACCGCGCGCAGCGCCAGCCGACCGTGGCTGCCGGCAAGGGCCACAGCTGGCGGGCTGCGCGGGATCGTTTCACCGAAGCGTTCCGCATGGCCCTGCTGGCGATGAATGCCCACCGCCTGCGCACCTTCCTGACCATGCTCGGCATCATCATCGGCATCGCCTCGGTGGTCTCGGTGGTGGCGATGGGCAATGGCTCGCAGCAGCAGATCCTGCAGAACATCAGCGCGCTGGGCACCAACACGATCGACGTGTATCCCGGCCGCGGTTTCGGCGACATGCGCTCGGCCCGGGTACAGACCCTCAAGGCCAGCGACGCCGACGCGCTGGGGCGGCAGAGCTACATCGACAGCGCCACGCCCAGCGTGTCGTCTTCGGTAACCGCGCGCTATCGCAATCAATCGGCCACCGCACAGGTCAACGGCGTGGGCGAGCAGTTCTTCCGGGTCAAGGGCGTGACCCTGATCGCCGGCAGCTTCTTCGATACCGATGCGGTGCGCAGCCTGGCCCAGGTGGCGATCATCGATGAGAACACCCGCACCCAGTTCTTTCCCAACGGCGAAGACCCGGTGGGCCAGGTGATCCTGCTCGGCAACGTGCCGGTGCGCGTGGTCGGCGTGGCCCAGCGGCAGAGCTTCGGCTTTGGTGGCAGTACCAGCTTGAGCGTGTGGGTGCCGTACACCACGGTGATGTCGCGCATGCTCGGCCAGAGCCATGTGTCCAGCATCACCGTGCGCGTGGATGACGCCACCCCGATGGATGCCGCACAGGCGGCCATCTCCAAGCTGCTGATCATGCGCCACGGCACCGAGGACTTCTTCCTCAGCAACAGTGCCGAGATCCGTCAGACCATCGAGCAGACCACCCGCACCATGACCCTGCTGATCAGCGCCATCGCCGCGATCGCGCTGCTGGTCGGCGGCATCGGCGTGATGAACATCATGCTGGTCTCGGTGACCGAGCGGACCCGCGAGATCGGCGTGCGCATGGCGGTCGGCGCGCGGCAGAGCGACATCCGCCAGCAGTTCCTGATCGAGGCGGTGCTGGTGTGTCTGCTCGGCGGCCTGCTCGGCGTCGGCCTGTCCCTGGTGGTCGGCTGGCTGTTCGGCAAATTCGCGCCGGACTTCCAGATGCTGTTCTCGACCGCATCCATCGTGGCCGCCTTTGCCTGCTCCAGCCTGATCGGCGTGGCGTTCGGCTTCCTTCCGGCACGCAATGCCGCCCAACTTGATCCCGTGGAGGCGCTGGCGCGCGAATGAAGATTTCTCCTGCTCTGCTGCACCCCGCTTCGCTGCGTCCACTGGTCCTGGCCTGCGTGACCGCACTGGCCTTGTCGGCCTGTGTCAGCACCGGCCGCTACCCGATCGATGCACCGGCGGTCCCGGCCACCTACGGCCGTGGCGATGCCACGTTGAACACCCCCACCGAAGCGGTGACCGAACAACCGCATGCGGCGACGGCCGATGTCCGCAGCGATGCCTGGTGGACCCAGTTTGGTGACCCCGGCCTGGACCGCGTGATTGATCGCGCCCTGGCCGCCAATACGGACCTGGCCTCGGCCGGGCTGGCCGTGCAGCGCGCGCGCCTGCAGGCCGGTCTGGCCGACAACGCGCTGTGGCCGCAGCCCTCGGGCAGCGTCAGCAGCAGCGGCAATCGCCCCATCGACCAGAGCGCGGACTGGAACCGCGGCAGCTCGGCCGGCGTGTCCCTGCAATGGGAGATCGACCTGTGGGGGCGCCTGCGCACTCAACGCGACATCGCCCAGTGGGAAGCCCAGGCCAGCCAGGAAGACCTGCAGAACACCGCGCTGCTGGTGATCAGCGACGTGGCCACGCAGTACTGGACGCTGGCCTTCCTCAACCAGTCCATTGCCGCCGGCCAGGCCAACCTGGAGCGCCTGCAGCGCACCCGCGAGCTGGTCCAGGCGCGCTTCGATGCCGGTGCGGTCTCGCGCCTGGAAGTGCGCCAGGCGGCCCAGAGCCTGGAGGCCCAGCGCGCCGCGCAGAGTGCACTGGAGCAGCAGCGCGTCGCCGCGCGCAATGCGCTGACGGTGCTGCTGGATGGGCAGCCGCTGGCACTGGCCGATGAGCCGCAGCAGCTGGCGCGGGCGGGCAGCCCGGTGGTTGCCGAAGGCCTGCCGGCCGATCTGCTCGGCCGCCGTCCGGACCTGCGCGCCGCCGAACTGCGCCTGCGCAACAGCCTGAAGACCATCAAGGTCACCGCTACCCAGTACTACCCGGCATTGAGCCTGACCGGCAGCGTCGGCACCGGCGCCACCTCGCTCTCCGACGTGCTTAAGAATCCGGTCGCCACCTTGGGGGCGGGGCTGTCGCTGCCGTTCCTCAATGTGCGCCAGGCCCAGTTGAACACCCGCCTGGCCGGCACCGACTACCAGATCGCGGCCAACGGGTTCCGCCGCACGCTGTACACCGCGCTGTCGGAAGTGGACAACGCCCTGTCGGCGCGCACCCAGTTCGCCACGCAGGTGGCGGCCTCGCAGGCGTCCTACGACGAAGCGGTGGAGATCGAGCGGATGTATGAAGTGCGCTACCGGGTCGGCGCCACCGACCTGCGCACCTGGCTGGAAGCGCAGCAGACCCGGCGCGATGCCGAGCTGTCACTGGCCTCCGTGCGCCAGCGGCAGTTGATCAACGATGTGACATTGTTCAAGGCGCTGGGGGGAAGCGCGGGCTGATGCACCACGTAGAGCCGACCGTTGGTCGGCTATCGATGCACCACGTAGAGCCGACCGTTGGTCGGCTATCGATGCACCACGTAGAGCCGACCGTTGGTCGGCTATCGATGCACCACGTAGAGCCGACCGTTGGTCGGCT